>Ga0255171_1000006_pt1 | contig 332453 bp, 302 predicted proteins | sample Atl_Yuk_RepB_8d_FD_183176 | JGI IMG/M metagenome (GOLD analysis project Ga0255171, IMG submission 183176) | Freshwater microbial communities from Altamaha River, Georgia, United States - Atl_Yuk_RepB_8d | ecosystem: Environmental > Aquatic > Freshwater > River | place: USA: Georgia | collected...
CGTATCCCTTTCCTAACAGACGATGCATAGAACACACGACCCCAGGGTCGGGACCTTCGACGAACGATACCCCCGCTGGATCCTTCGATCCGGCGCCCCAGTCTCTGAAGCGTCTCGGCGGTCCCGCGCGTCGTCGGGAGCCGGGCTTATATGGGCACCCCAGCACACCGTCAACGGCAAATTTACGATCCCGTGACGACGACTCGGAATCGCTGAAAATCGAATGGAACCTATTGTATTATTGTGCTCCAGAAGCCTTTCCGGCATCAATATGTAGCGAGGCCGGCGACGACGGATTTTTCGGCTCCGGCACCACCTCCAACCCGAGGTCTGGACCTACCAGGCCCGCAATAGGTCAGCGGTCATGACGGATTTTCCCCCTCCGTCGGACCGGCCGAAAAGCCCAAAAGGTCAGGCTTTTGGGCTGTTCCGGCCTGTCCTCTTCGCGATCGGCGTCATCGGCCTGGCGATGGGAGGGCTCATCCTCAGCCACCGCTCGAACCCGCAGATCGCTGCCCTGCCGCCCGCGGCCGAGCCTGCTGCACCGGCCGCCGGGAAACCGGCGCAGGCCCCCCCACCGGTTCCCGTGATCCTCGCCGATTCCCAGCCCGCGCCGCCCGTGACGGCGGCCGATTTCGGCAAACCGGCCCCGCTCGACCTCCGTGGCTTCCAGATGAAGCCGCCGGAAGCGCCCACCACCGACGCCGAACCGCCGGCCAGCGACATCTACGAACTCACCCTGCGCCTCGAGAAGGGCGACACGGTCGAGAAGATGCTGGCCGACATCGACGTGGCGGAAGGCGAGCGCAAACAGGTCGCCGAAAAGCTCCAGTCGCTGCTGAAGAAGCGGCGGCTCGCGGTCGGCGAGACGATCGAGCTCACGATGCAGACGATTCCCGAGCAGCCCGACACGCCCCGGGTGCTGGCATTGTCCGTCCGGCCCCAACCCGAGCGAGAGTACATCGTCAGCCGCAAGGACGACGGCACCTACGATGCCGAGGAGAAGATCTACAAGGTCAGTCCGCGCATCGTCCGCGTCGAAGGCGAGCGCGAGGGATCGCTGCAGCAGAGCGGCATCAAGGCCGGCGCCCCGTCGGCCGCGATGGTCGAGTTCGTGCGCGCCCTCTCCTACGACGTCGACTTCCAGCGCGAACTGAAGCAGGGGCAGAAGTTCACCGTGCTGCTCGAACAGCTGGTGACGAGCGACGGCAAGGTCACGCATCCCGGCCGCCTGCTGGCCGGCGAACTGCGCCTGATGAAGCGCACCGTCGTCGTCATGCGCTATCGTCCGCAGGGCGGCGCCGACGGCTTCTACAACCCGCAGGGCGAGAGCGTCGTGCGATCCTTCCTGCGCACGCCGATGGATGCCTCGCGCATCACCTCGCGCTTCGGCATGCGCGAGCATCCGATCCTGGGCTTCAGCGCGTTGCATGCCGGCGTGGATTTTGCGGCCCCGCCGGGCACGCCGATCCTCGCCGCCGGCAACGGCAAGGTGGTCTCGGCCGGACCGAACGGAGGCTACGGCCTCTACGTGAAGTTGCAGCACACCCAGGATGTGGCGACCGCCTATGCCCACATGTCCCGCATCGGACCGGGCATCAAGCCGGGCGTCCAGGTGCGTCAGGGACAGGTGATCGGTTTCGTCGGATCGACCGGCATGTCGACCGGCCCGCACCTTCACTACGAGTTCCTGAAGGGCGGCAAGCACGTCAATCCGCTGACCCAGAAGTTCGCCATGCGCGGCACGGTCGGAGCCAAGGACGCCGCGCGATTCAACGCCCTGGCGAAGCAGTATCTCGCCCAGCTGAGGAACGCACCGGTGGCCGGCGAACCCGCGAAGCCCGCGGACCAGAAGCCCGCGCCAAAGAAAACGGCGCAGGCTCCGAAGGAACCTGCGCCGCCGCTCGTCGCCCGGAGCAACTAGCGTTCGTCAGTCGGCCGCGTCGCTCATCACGCGCTCGCCGCCGACCGTCAGCTCGCCGTTCTCGACCCCGACCTCGACCGTGTCGCCGTCGTGGATCCGGCCCTCGAGAAGCTGCGTCGCCAGCGGGTTCTGCAGGCTGCGCTGGATCACCCGCTTCAACGGCCGCGCCCCGTAGACCGGGTCGTAGCCGCGGTTGGCCAGCCACTGCATCGCCTTGCCGTCCAGCTTGAGCTCGATCTTGCGATCGGCCAGCAGCTTCAGCAGCTTCTGCATCTGCACTTCGACGATGTCCGTCATGTGCGCCCGGCTCAGCCGGTTGAACAGCAGGATCTCGTCGAGACGGTTCAGGAACTCCGGACGGAACGCCCGGCGCACCTCCTCCATGACCTGCTCGCGCACCGACTCCGCGGACTCGCCGTCCTTGAGGGCCGCCAGATGCGAGCTGCCGAGGTTCGAGGTCAGGATGATCAGCGTGTTCTTGAAGTCGACCGTGCGGCCCTGGCCGTCGGTCAGGCGACCGTCGTCCAGCACCTGCAGCAGGACGTTGAACACGTCCGGATGCGCCTTCTCGACCTCGTCGAACAGCACCACCTGGTAGGGCCTGCGCCGCACCGCCTCGGTGAGCACGCCGCCCTCGTCGTATCCGACATAGCCCGGGGGCGCGCCGATCAGGCGGCTCACGGCGTGCTTCTCCATGAACTCGCTCATGTCGATGCGCACCATGGCGTTGTCGTCGTCGAACAGGAACGCCGCGATCGCCTTGGTGAGCTCGGTCTTGCCGACGCCGGTCGGACCGAGGAACAGGAACGAACCGATCGGACGGTTCGGATCCTGCAGGCCCGCCCGGGCACGACGCACCGCATTCGCCACCGCGACGACGGCCTCGTCCTGGCCGATCACCCGCTTGTGGATCTCCTCCTCCATGCGCAGGAGCTTGGAGCGCTCGCCTTCCAGCATCTTGTCGACGGGCACGCCGGTCCACCGCGACACGACGGCCGCGATGTCCTCGGGCATGACTTCTTCCTTCACGCCCTTGCCGCCGGCGACCTCCTGGGTCTCGGCCTCCTTGAGCTTCTTCTCGAGGTCGGGGATCACGCCGTAGGCCAGCTCACCGGCCTTGGCGAGTTCGCCCCGCCGCTGCGCCACTTCCAGCTCGGAGCGCGCCTTGTCGAGCTGCTCCTTCACCTTCTGCGAGTCCGCGAGCTTGTCCTTGGCCGAGGTCCACTGCGCGGTCAGCGCCGCGGACTTCTCCTCGAGCTCCGACAGCTCCTTCTCGAGCCGCTCGAGACGGTCGCGCGAGGCGGAGTCACTTTCCTTCTTGAGCGCTTCCTTCTCGATCTTGAGCTGCATGATGCGGCGGTCGAGCTCGTCCAGCGCCTCCGGCTTGCTGTCGACCTGCATGCGGATGCGGCTCGCCGCCTCGTCCATCAGGTCGATCGCCTTGTCCGGCAGGAACCGGTCGGTGATGTAGCGGTTGGAGAGCGTCGCGGCAGCCACGATCGAGGAGTCCGCGATCCGGACGCCGTGATGCAGCTCGTACTTCTCCTTGATGCCGCGCAGGATCGAGATCGTGTCCTCGACCGTCGGCTCGGCCACGAAGACGGGCTGGAAGCGCCGGGCGAGGGCGGCATCCTTCTCGATGTGCTTGCGGTACTCGTCGAGCGTCGTGGCGCCCACGCAATGCAGCTCGCCGCGCGCCAGGGCGGGCTTCAGCATGTTGGAGGCGTCCATCGCGCCATCGGCCTTGCCGGCGCCGATCAGCGTGTGCAGCTCGTCGATGAAGACGATGATCTCGCCCTCGGCCGACGAAATCTCCGACAGCACGCCCTTCAGGCGCTCCTCGAACTCGCCGCGGAACTTGGCGCCCGCGACCATCGCGCCGAGGTCGAGCGCCATCAGCTTCTTGTTCTTGAGCGATTCCGGCACGTCGTCGTTGACGATGCGCAGCGCGAGGCCCTCTGCGATGGCGGTCTTGCCGACGCCGGGTTCGCCGATCAGCACCGGATTGTTCTTGGTCCGCCGGCTCAGCACCTGGATGGCGCGGCGGATTTCCTCGTCGCGACCGATCACCGGGTCGAGCTTGCCGTCGCGCGCGGCCTGGGTGAGGTCGCGGGCATACTTCTTCAGCGCGTCGTAGCTGTCCTCGGCCGACGCCGAGTCGGCCGTACGGCCCTTGCGCAGCTCCTGCACGGCCTTCTCGAGCGCCTGGGGCTTCACGCCGCCCTTGGCCAGCGCCTCGGCCGCCTCGGTGCCCTTGGCGAGCACCAGCGCGATCAGCATGCGCTCGACCGTGACGAACGAATCGCCGGCCTTCTCGGCAATCGCCTCGGCCTGCTCGAACAGACGCGCGGTCTCCGGCGCCAGATAGATCTGCCCGGCGCCCTGGCCTTCGACCTTGGGCTGCTTGGCGAGGTTGGCCTCGACGGCGCGATAGACCGCGCGCGAGTCGCCTCCCGAGGAGCCGATCAGGTTGGCCGCGAGGCCTTCCGGGTCGTCGAGCAGGACCTTCAGAATATGGTCTGGGATCAGTCGCTGGTGGCCTTCACGGAGCGCCAGCATCTGCGCGCTCTGCAGGAAGCCCCGCATGCGCTCGGTGTACTTTTCCTGATTCATTACTCAACCCTTTCCTTTACGCCCCCGTCGAGCGGCGGGCGGAAGAGCGGACCCTCCTGAGAGGCATCCTGGAGGCGATATGGGGTCGGATCGGCGGGCTGCAAGCCCCTACCCGGCGTGCGACTTTCACCTGTCCCGAGCCTGGGCTAAGACCCGTTCGGCAATCGCGACCGGGAGCACTGAATGTCAGGCGGACACGGACACATCGACGGCTCGAACAAGAGGATCGCCCTGCTGGTGGCCATTCTCGCCGCCTTGCTGGCGGTGTCGGAAATGGGCGGGAAGAGCTCGCAGACGAACGCGCTGGCGAGCCATATCGACGCCTCCAACCTGTGGTCGTTCTTCCAGTCCAAGACCATCCGGCAGACGACCCTACGCACCGCCGCGGAGGAAGCCGAAGCCGCCTACAAGGACGGGCCGGCGCCCATGCCGCCCGCACTCAAGGCCCAGGCCGACCGGTGGCGCCAGACGGCACAGCGCTACGACACCGAGCCCGAGACCGGCGAAGGCCGCAAGGAGCTGGCCGCCCGGGCCAAGGCCAAGGAAGAGCATCGCGACCGCTCGATGTCCGCCTATCACATGTTCGAATACGGCTCGGCCTGCTTTCAGCTGGCCATCGTGCTGGCCGGCGCGGCGGCCCTCACCTCGGTGGTCTGGCTGACCTTCCTGTCGGTCGGGCTCGGCGTCGCCGGGTTCGGCTTCACCGTCCTGGCCTTCGTCGCGCCGACGCTGATCCACCTCTGAGGCCAAACGAAAACGCCCGCAGGGATGGCCTGCGGGCGATTTCAGGAGATTGATCGGGCTGGCCGCCGGTCAGGCGCGCCGGCTCCCGGTCGCGGGGACGAATTCCGGCACCTCGGGCTGCTCATCGACCGCGGGATCGCTGCCGCCCGGCGCCGTGCGCCCGTTCTGGAGGAACGCCACGCCGTTGAGGCCGGGTTCCGCCTCATCACGGTCGCGGTCACGGTCACGGTCGCGGTCACGATCGCGATTGTTCTCCCGATTGTCGTTCTGGCGCCGGTCGTTCTGGCGATAGCTGCCGCCGTGGCGGGGTTCGCCCTGACGATTGTCGGGCGAACGCGGCTCGGAGGGCCGCTGTTCGAAGGAGCGCTGTTCGGCGGGGCCCTGCTCGCTCCGCTCGCCGGACGGCGACTCGCCGCCCTCGTCGCCGGACGGGGATCCGCCCTGACCCTGCTGCGGCTGGCCGGATTGCTGGCCCTGTTGCCCCGGCTGGCCTTGCTGCTGGCCGTCCTCGCCACCCTCGCCCCAGTTGTTGCGCTGGACGAAGCCGCCCATGGACTGGATCACGCGGTAGTAGTGGTCGGCGTACTGGAAATAGGCTTCGGCGAGAATGCGATCGCCGGAAGAGGCCGCCTCGCGGGCCAGCGACTGGTACTTGTCGAAGACCTGGTGGGCATTGCCGCGGACCCTGACGTCGGGGCCGCTGCTATCGAAAATCTGGTTTCGATTGGGGGCGCGGTTGCCGGAGCCGTGATGCTGGGGCTTGTGATGGTGATTGCCGCCGCCACCGCCGCCACCACTGCGACCGCCGCGCGACCGCTGACGATTGTTTGGTCTCATTAACCTAGGGCCAGTTACACGCCGGACGGATGTTGTTGTTAGTTCCCCCCTGCCCTGCCCGGGCGCCGTCACGGCTGAATTGAGGGGGTTTGGTGTCCGCCGCCATAGACCGGTCGGACCAGTTCCCCCCAAGGGGTGGAAGGAAACTAGTCTCATTCCTCCCGGTTGCCAACCCTTAATGCTGGGCCGGCACAACCCGCTCGACCCCGCCCAGGTCCGCCCGGGCCGGGCCGGGGGCGAGGCCGGCTGCGGCGAAAAGGGAGGTGATTGCAGGGGCTTGGCCCTCGCCGACCTCGACGACGGCCCAGCCGCCCGGTCCGACCAGGGCCGGCGAGGCGGCCGCGATGATGCGATACGCCGCAAGCCCGTCGGCACCGCCGTCGAGCGCCAGCCTCGGCTCGTGCCGCGCCACTTCCGGCATCAATCCGTCCACGGCGGCGCTCTCGATATAGGGGGGATTGGAGACCAGCAGGTCGAAGGGACCGCCCAGCCGCTCCATCCAGCCCGCCTCTCGCCAGTCGCCGCTCGCAAGGTGCGCGCGCGGCGCCACGCCGAGCGCCTCGGCATTGGCCCGGGCGACCGCGAGCGCCGCCTCCGAGGCGTCGATCCCGACGCCCGTGGCCTGGGGATACTCCCGCAGCAGGGTGAGCAGCAGGCAGCCCGACCCGAGACCGAGGTCGAGGATCCGCAGTTTGGCGTCGCGGTCGGGCAGCAGGTCGAGCACCGTCTCGATCACCGTCTCGCTGTCGGGACGGGGAATGAGAACGGCAGGCGAGACCTTGAACGGCAGGCCCCAGAACTCCCGCTCGCCCAGGATGTAGGCCATCGGTTCGCGCCGCACGCGTCGCGCCGTGAGCTCGCGCAGGGTCGCGGCCGCGGCGGCAGGCGCGGCATCGGGTCCGCGGGAAATCAGCTGCTCGATCGCGAGGCCGGTGGCGTGGCTCAGCAGCAGGCGGGCTTCGAAGCGCACATTGTCGATGCCGGCCGCCGTCAGGGCGACGGCTGTGTCACGCAGCAGGGCGTCATAGGAGGCGTTCCCCGCCATCTCTAGAGTCCTTCCGGGCCAGATCGACTCGAGCCGAGAATCCCACCACTGACCTCACCCTGAGGAGCATCGCCCAGCGATGCGTCTCGAAGGGTGGGAACGCGCACCTTGCCTGTTGCCCATCCTTCGAGACGCGCCGCTTCGCGGCGCTCCTCAGGATGAGGTGGGTGGGTCAATGTTAGACGGAAGGGCACTACGCCGCGAGTTCCGCCAGACGCGAGGCTTCGTCGTCGGCGGTCAGCGCATCGATGATTGCGTCCAGCCCGCGCCCGTCCAGCACCTCGGCGAGGTTGTAGAGCGTGAGGTTGATCCGGTGGTCGGTCACCCGGCTCTGCGGGAAATTGTAGGTGCGGATGCGCTCACTGCGGTCGCCACTGCCCACCTGGCCCTTGCGGTCGGCGGCGCGCAGATCGTCGAGCCGCTGGCGCTCGGCGTCGTAGAGGCGGGCCCGCAGGATCTTCATCGCCTTGGCGCGGTTCTTGTGCTGGCTCTTCTCGTCCTGCTGGCTGACCACGACGCCGGTCGGAATGTGGGTGATGCGCACCGCCGAATCGGTCGTGTTGACAGACTGACCACCCGGGCCCGAGGCACGGAACACGTCGATGCGCAGGTCCTTCTCGTCGATCTTGATGTCGACGTCCTCGGCTTCCGGCAGCACCGCCACTGTCGCGGCCGAGGTATGGATGCGGCCCTGGGTCTCCGTCGCCGGCACGCGCTGCACGCGATGCACGCCGGACTCGAACTTGAGGCGGGCGAAGACGTTGCGCCCGGTCACCGTGGCGATCGCCTCGCGATAGCCGCCGATGCCGGTGTCGGACAGTTCCATGACCTCGAACTTCCAGCCCTTTTCCGCCGCGTAGCGCTGGTACATGCGGAACAGGTCGGCCGCGAACAAGGCCGCCTCGTCACCCCCGGTGCCGGCGCGGATTTCGAGGATGGCATTCTTCTCGTCGGCGGCGTCCTTGGGCAGGAGCATGCGCTTCACGGTGCGTTCCAGCTCCGGCAGGCGCTTGCGCAGCTCCTCCGCCTCTTCCTCGGCCATCGCCTTCATGTCTGGATCGGCGGCCATCGCCTCCGCATCCTTCAATTCGCGCTCGGCCTTGTGCCACTCGTTCACCGCCTCGACCAGCGGGCCGAGGTCGGCATATTCCTTCGAGGCCGCGACGAACTTCTGCCCGTCGAGCGTGCCGGCGGAGAGTGCCGCCTGCAGCTCGGCATGCCGCGTCACGACCTGGTTGAGTTTCAGCAACAGCGACATGTCAGCCCTTCAGCGCTTCCGCGAGACCGTCGAACGGCACTTCACGCTGCGTGCCGCGGTCGAGGTCCTTGAGTTGGACGACGCCCTTGGCCAACTCGTCGTCGCCGATGATCAGAGCGGCGCGGGCATTGAGCTTGTTGGCCCGCTGCATGCGCCGCTTCATGTTGCCGCGATAGTCCTGCTCGACGGCGATGCCCTGCCTGCGAAGGCTGCGCGCGATGCCGAGCGCCCTGGCTTCCGCCGCCGCGCCCAGCGGGGCGATGACGACCGGGCGCGGCAGGGGTGCGGGCTCGCTCGCCAGCATCATCAGCCGCTCGATGCCACCCGCCCAGCCGATGCCGGCCGTCGGCGGGCCGCCCAGTTCGGCGATCAGCCCGTCATAGCGCCCGCCGCCCAGCACGGTGCCCTGGGCGCCGAGATGGGTCGTCACGAACTCGAAGGCGGTGTGGGTGTAGTAGTCGAGGCCGCGCACCAGCGCCGGATCGACCTCGAAGGCGATGCCGGCGGCCGCGAGCCCGTCCTGCACCGACTTGAAGAAATCGCGGCTCGCCTGGTTAAGGTGATCGCTGAAGCTCGGCGCATCGGCGTTGATCGCCTTGTCGCCCTCGTCCTTGCTGTCGAGGATACGCAGCGGGTTGCGCGCCAGGCGATTGCGCGAATCCTCCGACAACCGGTCGACATGCGCCGAATAGTAGTCGGTCAGGACCTTGCGGTAGCCGGCGCGACTCTCCGGATCGCCGAGCGAATTGATCTTGAGCGTGCAGCGGTCGAGGATCGCGAGTCTGTCCAGGATGTCGGCCGCGACCGAGATGACCTCGATGTCGGCGCCGGGCTCGGGCGCGCCCAGCACCTCGAGGTCGATCTGGTGAAACTGGCGCTGGCGTCCCTTCTGCGGCCGCTCGTAGCGGAACATCGGGCCCGCCGCGAAGACCTTGAGCGGCAGCTGCTGGGCCAGCTCGCCGTTCGACACGAAGGCGCGGCAGATGCCTGCCGTGTACTCAGGCCGAAGGGTCAGCGATTCGTCGCCGCGATCCTTGAAGGTGTACATCTCCTTTGACACGACGTCCGTCGTCTCGCCGATGCCGCGGGCGAACAGCTCGGTGAATTCGAAGATCGGCGTCGCCATCTCGCGATAGCCATAGAGACGCGCCACGTCGCGCGCGGTGTCGACGACGTGCGCGAAGCGCCGGTAGTCGTCGGGGAGGATGTCGTGCGTGCCACGCACGGGTTGCATCTTGCTCACGGGAAATCGCCTCGAAAGAACGTCGGGAAAGGAAGGCCTGGGAACCGCTACTCGGCAGCGGTGCGATGTCGCTCGGCTTCTTCCGCCCGGGCGGCCTCGATCTCGGCCGCCTTCTTTTCGATCAGCTCGACCAGATGGTCGACGACGTTGCCGTCCTTCAGCCGATGGTGCGGAACGCCGGCAATGTAGACCTGGTGGGTGTTCGAGCCGCCGCCGGTGAAACCGATATCGGTTTCGCGCGCTTCGCCGGGGCCGTTCACGACACAGCCGATCACCGACACCGTCATCGGCGTCGTGATGTGGGCGACGCGCTTCTCCAGCGCCTCGACGGTACGGATGACGTCGTACTGCTGGCGCGCGCAGGACGGGCAGGAAATGACGTTCACCCCGCGATGACGCAGGTTCAGCGCCTTCAGCATCTCGAAGCCGACGCGGACTTCCTCCTCGGGCTCGGCCGAGAGTGAGACGCGGATCGTGTCGCCGATGCCCGCCCACAGGAGCGAACCGATGCCGATCGACGACTTTACCGTGCCGGTGCGCGTGCCCCCTGCCTCGGTCACGCCGATGTGCAGCGGGTAGTCGCAGGCTTCGGCGAGCTGCTGGTAGGCGGCGACCGCGAGGAAGACGTCGGACGCCTTCACGCTGATCTTGAACTCGTGGAAGTCGTGGTCCTGCAGGATGCGGGCATGGTCGAGCGCGCTCTCCACCATCGCCTCCGGACAGGGCTCGCCGTACTTCTCCAGCAGGTCCTTCTCCAGCGAGCCGGCATTGACGCCGATGCGCATGGAACAGCCATGGTCCTTGGCGGCCTTGACGACCTCGCGCACCCGCTCGGCGCTGCCGATGTTTCCCGGGTTGATGCGCAGGCAGGCGGCGCCCGCCTCGGCGGCTTCGATGGCGCGCTTATAGTGAAAGTGGATATCGGCCACGATCGGGACCTTGGCGGCCTGCACGATCCGGGGCAGCGCCGCCGTCGACTCCTCGTCCGGGCAGGACACGCGGATGATGTCCACACCCACCTCCTCGCAGCGGCGGATCTGGGCGATGGTCGCCTCGGCGTCCGCGGTCAGCGTGTTGGTCATGGTCTGGACGGTGATCGGCGAATCGCCGCCCACCGGCACGGACCCGACCATCACGCGCCGCGACTTGCGGCGCTGGATGTCGCGGTACGGTCTGATGCTCATGGCTGCAATGTAGCGGCGCGACCGCGCCTCCGCCAGCCACCGGGCCTTACAAAGGCGAGATGCGCCAGCGGGGGCGCAAGCGCGCTAGCGGGCCTCGGTGATGCGGTAGGCGATGCCGGCGGGCACGACGTAGGTTTCGCCGGCGCGCACATAGGTCTGCGTCAGCACGTCTCCATTGGGCGCCCGCAGCTCGACCCAGCTGTTGGTCTTGACGCTGATCGGCGTATTGACCCGGACGGGGATCGGCGGCGCCGTGGCTTCGGGCTGCCGTGCGACGGCTTCTTCCACCGGCTTCGGCGGCTCCGCGCGCAGCGGCTCGACCTGTGCCGGCGGCTGAGCGGCCTGGGCCTGGCCGATCGACGGGACATTCATCACGACCGGCGGCGGCGGCGCGGGAACGGCGACCACGACCGGCGGCGGCACGAGCGGCGCGGCCGGCGCCTGGGTGCCGCCTTCGGCGCGCTGCGCCGGCCAGACCTGAGCAGGCAGGGAGCCGTTGATGGTGCGCGTTTCCAAGGCCGGCGCGGGCGGCATCTGGGGGACGAACGGATTGGGCGCCGGGGTCGGCGCGCTGGGGCGCTCGGACAGGAGTCGGTCCGGCACGGGCGGCACCTTCTGCGCCACCACGGCCTGATCGCGCGGCATGTAGTGCCACACGCCATAGCCGGCACCGACGACGAGCAGCACCGTGAGGACCGCAAGACCGATCGGTGCGCGCCTGTCGGCGACCGGGAAATTCGCGGGCAGCGCCACGGGACGCTTGATGGGAACCGCGCCCGACAGGTGGTAGGCGGTCATGACCTTCTCGGGATCGAGACCGACATGGCTCGCATAGGCCCGCAGGAAGGCGGGAATGTACGCAGCACCCGGAAGCTCGTCGTAGCGCCCGTCCTCGATCGCCTCGAGATGAGCGCGACGAATGCGGATGCTCTTCTCGACTTGAGTCAGGTCCAGACCGCGTGCCTCGCGCTGATCGCGTAGGAGTCGACCGACCGCCTGGCCTGGTCCGGCCTCGCGCTCAATCGCCCGCCAGTCAACCTGATCCGGCATCGAAATTCCCTGCTTGTCCCCTTGGCGCGACTCTTAGCAGAGGCCCCATGACAGGGCAAAAGCGATTCGACTTTCCGTCGCTAAATTTCGATCGCGTGATCGGCGGCGAAGAGACGCAACGTCTCACGCAGCGGGCGATCGGGTTGCGCAAGCGCAGATGTCATGAATCCAACCGCATCGTTGAGATCGAGCGAACGGATCATCGCCTTCACGGGACCGATCGAACCCGGCGACATCGAAAGCGACCGCACGCCGATCGCGAGCAACGCCAGGGCCTCGACGGGGCGACCTGCCATCTCGCCACACACCGCAATGTCCACACCGGCGGGGCGCACCTTGTTCACTACAAAATGTAGCAGCCGAAGCAGGGCTGGGGACAAGCTGTCGTAGCGTCCGGCGAGTCGACTGTTGCCGCGATCGGCAGCGTAGAGGAACTGCAGCAGATCGTTGGTGCCCACGGAGATGAAGTCGATGTGAGGCAGGAGGCTGTCGAGTTGCCAGGCCAGGGCCGGAACTTCGAACATGACGCCTACCCGCAGGCGCTCCGGCACCACCTGGCCGCGCCGCCGCGCGCGATCCATCTCGAGATCGAGCAGGTGACGCGCGCGCAACAATTCTGTGACCTCCGCGATCATGGGGAACATGATCGACAGCGGGCGACCGTTGGCGGCGAGGATCATCGCGCGCAACTGGCGGCGCAGCATCGCCGGACGATCGAGCCCGATGCGGATGGCACGCCATCCCATCGCGGGATTGTCGTCGCCGAAGGAGTCGATGTAGGGGAGGACCTTGTCGCCTCCCACATCGAGCGTGCGGAATGTCACGGGCCGGCCGTCCGCGAGGTCGAGCACGCGGCCATAGAGCCAGGCCTGTGCATCGACATCCGGAAACTCCGAACGCACCATGAACGGGATCTCTGTCCGATAGAGGCCGACGCCGTCGGCGCCCGTATCGTCGAGATGCTGCATGTCGATCAGCAGGCCGGCATTCATGTTGAGCGAGATGCGCGCCTGGTCGCGCGTCGCCGGCGGCAGGTCGCGCAGCGCCGCATACTTGCGGCGCCGCTCGGCGCGGGCGTCGAGCGCGAGATGGACCGTCTGGAGAATGTCCTCGGCCGGCCGCACCAGCACCTGCGCGTTGTCGCCATCGACCACGATCGGATCGCCGGCCTCGACCCTCGCCAGCACGTTCGGCGCGCGGCCGACCACCGGAATGTCGAGGGCCCGCGCCACGATCGCGACGTGACTGAGTGCGGAGCCTTCTTCCAGCACGACGCCGCGCAGGCGATTGCGGTCGTAGTCGAGCAGTTCGGCCGGCCCCATGTCGCGCGCGACCACGATCATGTCGTCGGGCAAGGTGCCGGGATCCGTCGCGACACGGCCCGTCAGCCGAAGCAACAGCCGGTTGCTGAGATCCTGCAGATCGCTCAGCCGCTCGCGGATATAGGGATCGGTCGACTGGCCGAGCCGCGTGCGGACATCGTCGAAGGCACGCTGGACGCCGGCCTCGGCGGTGAGACCGGAGTCAATTGCCTCGCGCACCCGCTCGGCCCAGCCGCGATCGTCGACGAACATGCGGAAGGTCTCGAGGATCTCGCGCTGCTCGCCCGACTGCATGTCGTGCGCCTCGAGCATGCGGTCGACATCCTCGCGAACGCCCCGCAGCGCCTCGAGGAAGCGGGCCTGCTCCTGCTCGACATCCTCCGCCACCACGCGCTGGATGACGATTCGCGGCTCGTGCAGCACGGCGCGGCCGATCGCGACACCGGGCGTCAGCTGGACGCCGTCGACGCGCAGCGGCAGCAGGCCGATGCCGTCGACCTGCTGGACCTCGTTGGGACTGACGACGTGACTGGCCGAGACCAGTTCCGCCAGCACCATGGCGATGGTCTGCAGCGTCTCGACCTCTTCCTCGTCGTACTGGCGACGGGTGCGGTTCTGCACGACCAGCACGCCCAGCACCCGGCCGGCGCGCACGATCGGCACGCCCGCCAGCGAGTGGTAGATTTCCTCGCCGGTCTCGGGGCGGTAGGCGAATTGCGGATGGTGCTGGGCATCGTCCAGCGCCAGCGGCCGAGCGTGGGCGGCGATGTCGCCGACCAGGCCCTCGCCGACCCGCAGCCTCGTGCTGTGGACCGCTGACGGGTTGAGGCCCTGGGTGGCGAACAGTTCCAGCACTTCGCCGGCCCGCAGCAGGTAGATCGAGCAGACCTCGGCCACCATCTCGTTGGCGACCAGGCGCACGACCTCGCTCAGCGTCACTTCGACGGACTCGGCACGCGCCATCGTGTCCCGGAGCCGCTTGAGGAGCATTCGCGGTCCGGCCAGAGGAGTTGATCTCTCCATGGTCAGACCGCGGGATGCTTGAGTCGGATGACGACGAAGCTGCGGTCGATGATACAGGCGCAAACGCGCCACGCCACGGCCGCCGGCATGGCCGGTCGAGCGTTCAGGCAGGGCGTATGGGCGATTGCGGCGTCCATGCGCCGCTTATAGCAAGACCCGCGCCGGACTGCCTACCGGCGAATTTGCAGAGCCCCGCCGGAATTCAGGGCTGTTTCTGCGGGCCGATCAGGCCGCATCCAGTTCATAGGCGGTGTGAAGAGCCCGTACCGCGAGTTCGGTGTACTCGGCCGCCACCAGCACGCTGATCTTGATCTCCGACGTGGAGATGACCTGGATGTTGATGCCCTTGGCGGCAAGCGTCTCGAACATCTTCAGGGCGACGCCGGCGTGGGAGCGCATGCCGACACCGATCACCGAGATCTTGGACACGTTGAGGTCGGACTTGACCTCGGCGAACCTCAGATCGGCCTTGGCGCGCTCCAGCTGCTGCACCGCGCGCGCCAGGTCGGGCTTGGGGACCGTGAACGTCATGTCGGTCGAACTGCCGTCGACCGAGACGTTCTGCACGATCATGTCGACGTTGATGTTCGCCGCGGCCAGCGGGCCGAAGATGGCGGCCGCGACCCCCGGCCGGTCGGGCACCTGGGTGACGGTGATCTTCGCCTCGTCCTTGGCGAAGGCGATGCCGCTCACGACGGACTTCTCGAGCCCCTGGGCCATGATCTCTTCCTCGTCCACAACCAGAGTTCCGGGCAGGTCGCTGCCGAGCGCCGCGTCGAACGACGACAGCACCTGCACGCGCACATGATGATTCATCGCCAGCTCGACGGAGCGCGTCTGCAGCACCTTCGAACCCAGCGAGGCCATTTCGAGCATCTCCTCGTAGGTCACGCGGTCGATCTTCTGGGCCTTCTCGACGATCCGCGGATCGGTCGTGTAGACGCCGTCGACGTCGGTGTAGATGTCGCAGCGATCCGCCTTGAGCGCCGCCGCCAGGGCGACCGCCGAGGTATCGGAGCCGCCGCGGCCCAGGGTGGTGACCCGGCCTTCCGGCGAAATGCCCTGGAAGCCCGGCACCACGGGAACCTCGCCCGCCGCCATCGTCCGCGCCATCTCGACCGTGTCGATCTCCACGATGCGTGCCTTTGCGTAGGCATCGTCGGTCCGGATCGGCAGCTGCCAGCCGACCCAGGAGCGCGACTTCACGCCTTCCTGCTGCAGCGCCATCGCCAGCAGGCCGATCGTGACCTGCTCGCCGGTCGCCACGACGACATCGTATTCGCGCGGATCGTGCAGCGGCGAAATCTCGTTCACCCACTTCACGAGCTGGTTGGTGGCGCCCGACATGGCCGAGACCACGACCGCGACCTCGTTGCCGCGCGCGACTTCGGCCTTGACCTTGCGCGCGACGTTCTTGATTCGATCCGTGTCGCCGACCGAGGTACCGCCAAACTTGAGAACGATGCGCGCCATGAGCTCACTCGAAGGGCAAGCGTCTGCCCGGAAAGCGGGCTATAGACACCGGCGCCGGCATATGGGTCAAGGGTAGCCATGGTCGAAACAGCGCATATCCCCAGCGACGGAACGGTCGATCCGGCCGAGATCGAGCGCTTCTCCCGCATCGCGGACGAATGGTGGGACCCCACCGGCAAGTTCGCGCCCCTGCATCGGCTGAACCCGATCCGGATCGGCTACATTCGCGACCGGGTGGCCGCCCACTGGCAACGGGACGCCCTGAACGGCGAACCGCTGAAGGGCCTGTCGCTGCTCGACATCGGCTGCGGCGGCGGTCTGCTCAGCGAGCCGATGACCCGGCTCGGCGCGTCGGTCACGGGCGTCGACGCCTCGGCCCGCAACATCGCCACCGCCTCGGTCCATGCCGCGCGCCAGGATCTCGCCATCGACTATCGACAGGGCACGGCCGAGGCGCTGGCCGAAAGCGGCGCACAGTTCGACGTCGTGCTGGCGCTCGAGATCGTCGAGCATGTGGCCGACGTCGATCTGTTCCTGCGGTCCTGCGGCCGCCTCGTGAAGCCCGGCGGGCTGCTCTTCCTATCGACGCTCAACCGTACCGCCAAGGCCTGGGTGCTGGCCATCGCCGGGGCCGAATACGTGCTGGGCTGGCTGCCGCGCGGCACCCACGACTGGAAGAAGTTCCTCAAGCCGTCCGAGGTCGTGCGCGGCCTGCGCGCCGGCGGCATCGAATCGCAGGAGATCGTCGGCGTGGTCTACGCCCCGCTCAGCCGCAAATGGTCGCTGAACAAGAACGACCTCGACGTGAACTACATGTTGTACGGAACGGCTGGCGGCGGACCGACGCCAACTCGGTAGCGGTTCATCTCACCCCGTCGTCCTGAGCGGAGCCGCCCATAGGGCGGCGTAGTCGAAGGACCTCTTTTCCGGCGCACAGTGTGCCGGCCAGAAAAGAGGTCCTTCGACTACGCGCCTTCGGCGCTTCGCTCAGGATGACGGAATGCAAGGCGGCTCAGTTGCCGCGCGGGATCCAGGGAAGGCGGCCGAATTCGATGCCTTCCTCGGCCAGGGCCTGGGCCTCTTCCTCGCTGGTCTCGCCGTAGATACCGCGCTTGTCGCTCTCGCCGTAGTGAATCTTGCGGGCCTCCTCGGCGAACTTGTCGCCGACATGCTCGCAGTTCTTCTCGACCTCGGCGCGGACCGCGAGCAGCGCCTCCCGCAGTTCCTTCGGCATGTGACGGGCGAGCGCGGCGATCTGCTGTTGCTCCGGAGAGGGCGCGGCGGGCGTTTCCGCGGCGGGCGCCTCGACGACGGCCGGCGGTGCACTGTCCTTGCCCTTCTTGCCGATACGGGGCGCCATCAGGGCGCGCTCGACCTTCGCCGATCCGCAGACGGCGCAGCCGATCAGGGATTTCTTTTCCTGCCGTTCATAAGTCTTGCTGTCCTTGAACCAGCTGTCGAACTCGTGGCCGTCGGCGCAGCGCAAGCGATACAAAATCATGACAGTTCGAAAAATGGTGGCTTGTCGGGCCGGACGCAAGGCCCGATTGTCGCGCCCCGTCACCCGAAAGCCGCCCGCAGAAGCAGCCGATGACCCACCAGCCCTCGATCGCAAAAGCCGCCTTCTGGATGGCCGGCTGGCTGGCGGCCATGCTGGTCATGGCGATCGCCGGCCGGGAGACGACGCGCGAGCTCGACGTCTTCCAGATCATGGAGATGCGCTCCGTCATCGGCCTCGTCCTGCTCTATCCGCTGATCCACCGGGCGGGCGGGTTCGGGAAGCTGAAGACGGCCCGGCCGTGGCAGCAGGTCGGCCGCAACATCGCCCACTACGGCGCGCAGTTCGCCTGGTTCAAGGCGCTGACGCTGATCCCGCTGGCCCAGGTCATCTCGATCGAGTTCACCATGCCGATCTGGACGGCGATCCTCGCGGTCGCCTTCCTCGGCGAGCGCATGGGACTATGGAAGAACCTCGCGGTGGCGCTGGGCATCGTCGGCGTCGTGATCATCGTGCGGCCGGGAACCAGCGAGATCGTGCCCGGGCAGATCATCGCCCTGGCCGCCGCGGTCGGCTTCGCGATCTCGGTGACCATGGTGAAGTCGTTCACCCGCACCGACAGCGTCGTCACCATCCTGTTCTGGATGCTGTTCATCCAGTCGGTCATCGGCCTCGCCCCGGCGCTGGAAGTGTGGCGCTGGCCCTCGGCCTATGTCTGGGCGTGGATCATCGTCATCGCCTTCTGCGGCACCTTCTCCCACTACTGCCTGACCCGCGCCATGCTGCACGCCGATGCGACCGTCGTCGTGCCGATGGACTTCCTGCGCGTGCCGCTGGCCGCGCTCGCCGGATGGCTTCTCTACGGCGAGCGGCTGGACACGCTCACGATCCTGGGCGCCGCCCTGATCCTCTCGGGCAATCTGCTGAACCTCAAGGGAACCGGAGCACGCAGGACATGACCCCCTCCTCCTGGATCGCCACCTGGGCGGGCCTCGTCGCGCCCGGCGCCACCGTCCTCGATCTCGCGGCCGGCAAGGGCCGCCACACTTCGTTCTTCGCCGGCCGCGGCCATCGCGTGACCGCGGTCGATCGCGACGTGAGCGCGCTCGCCGCGTCCGACACGGTCGAGCCGATCGCCGCCGATCTCGAGGACGGCTCGCCGTGGCCGCTGGCCGGCCGCCACTTCGGCGCGATCGTCGTCACCAACTACCTGCACCGGCCGCTGTTCCCGGATCTGTTCGCGGCGCTGCAGCCCGGCGGCATCCTGCTCTACGAGACGTTCATGGAAGGCAACGAGCGCTTCGGAAAGCCGAGCCGGCCCGAGTTCCTGCTGAAGGACGGCGAGTTGCTCGACCTCGTGCGCGGGCGCTTCTCGGTGACCGCCTACGAGGCGCGCATGATCAGCCAGCCGAAGATGGCGATGGTGCAGAGGATCGCCGCCCGCCTTCTGTAGAGGCGGACTCAGGCGCCGCGCGCGCCGCGCACCAGCCGGCCCGGCAGCGCGCCCGTCGCCTCGCCGTGCCGATAGACGACGGCGCCCGAAACGATGGTGGCATCGAAGCCGTCGGTGCGCTGGATCAGGCGTTTGCCGCCGGCCGGCAGGTCGTAGACGATCTCGGGCCGGCGCAGCCGCATGTTGTCGTAGTCGATGATGTTGATGTCGGCCTTGAGTCCGACCTTCAGCAAGCCGCGGTCCCGCAAGCCGACCTCGATGGCATTGTCGGCCGTCAGCCGCTTGATCGCCCACGACACCGGAAACAGCGAGCCGCGCCGGCGGTCCCGCGTCCAGTGGGTCAGCGTGTAGCTGGTGGCGGTCGCATCGCACATGATGCCGACATGGGCGCCGCCGTCGCCGAGCCCCAGCAGCGTGTTGGGCCGGTCGATCATCTCGCGGACCACGTCGAGATTGCCGGCGACGAAATTGGTCACGGGGAGATAGAGGATCTGCTTGCCGTCATGCTCCAGCAGCAGGTCGTAGGCGACCTCGGCCGGCGGCCGGCCCTGCCGTTCGGCCATCGCCGCGATGCTCCGGTCGGGCGCCGGTTCGTAGTCCGGCGGATCGCCCAGCGGGAACATGCGGTCCCAGCGGTCGACCAGCCGATTGCGCCGGTCGCCCTCGAAGGCTTCACCGAGCACACGGGCGCGAAAAGACGGGTCGCGCCAGTGGGCCAGCCGTTCGGCGAACGGCAGGCGCGCGATCCGGTCGACGCTCGGCCGTCCCGTGAACGGGCTCTGCGACAATTCGAGACCCAGCAGCACGCTGGTCGGCCGCGACCGGACCTGCGCGGTGATGCGCAGGCCCTCGGCATTGGCCTCGTCGATCTCCGCCATGGTCTCGCGCCAGCCATCGGGGCGCGCATTCGACTGCAGGAGCGTGATCGTCACCGGCCGCCGCGATTCCTGCGCGAGGCGCCGGAACAGGCCGATCTCGCCTTCCTGGAAATCGGACACGATCTGCAGCCAGCCGGCACCGGCGCCGCGCATCGCGCGGGCGATCGCGGTGAGCTCGGCCTCCTCGGCGCGCAGGGTCGGGATGTGCTTGCCGTCGGCCGAACGGTGATTGAGCGTGCGCGAGGTCGAGAAGCCCAGCGCGCCGGCGCGCAGGCCCTCGACCGTGAGTTCGGCCATCCGCTGCCGGTCCTGCTCGGTCGCGGGCTCCCGGTCGGCGCCGCGCCGGCCCATCACATAGACGCGCAGCGCGGCATGCGGCACCTGCGTCGCCACGTCGGCATCGTAGGACCGGGCGCCGATGGCATCCATGAAGTCGGGAAAGCTGTGCCAGTTCCACGGCAGCCCTTCCGACAGCACGACTTCGGGAATGTCCTCCACGCCCTCCATCAGGTTGATCAGCATCGCGTGCTGGTCTTCGTGACAGGGTGCGAAGCCGACGCCGCAATTGCCCAGCAGGACGGTGGTGGCGCCGTTCCACGACGACGGCGACAGCCGCTCGCTCCACGTCACCTGCGCATCGTAATGGGTGTGCACGTCGACGAAGCCCGGTGTCACCAGCCTGCCGCGCGCGTCGATCTCCTCCACGCCCTTTGGCAGGTTCTTCCCGATGGCTGCGATCCGTCCGCCCTCGATCGAGAGGTCGGCCTCGTAGGGATCGCCGCCCGAGCCATCGACGATCGTGCCGTTTCGAATCACCATACTGGGAGAGGTCATCGGGCGCTCCACGCGGGACGAGCGAGAGTGGCGCGATTCGGCGGGGCGGTCGAGCCGCGTATGCCGCAATTCTCCCATGATGCGACGCGAGACTTTGGCATGCAGAACGTCAGCATCCGGCGGCGCTGGCGACGGATCGACGAACCTGGCCTCGAACTCATGACGCTCTCACGCAATGGCTCGGGCATCGACGTGCGCTCGACACTGATCCTTGCCGGCGCAGAGAGCTTCGGCCTTCGCTATCGGTGGGAGCTCGATCCATCGTGGCGCACGCGGACGCTGCGTATCGACCGAACGGACGATGCCGACAAGTCGCTCCTCATCGAACGCAGCGGAGACACGAAGTGGCGGGTCGACGGCGAGGATCGCCCCGACCTGGCGGGCTGTTACGAGGTCGACGTCTCCGCGACGCCGTTCTGCAACACGCTGGCGATCCGACATCTGGGTACCGCGGGCGGCGAACTGCTCACGCTATTCGTCGACGCTCCGTCGCTCGCCTGCCAGCCGTCACGACAAGTTTACGAGCCGCTCGGCCCACGTGCCTGGCGCTATCTGGACAAGGGCGTGGCCGATGGCTTCACCGCACGGCTCGATCTCGACGAGGAAGGGCTCGTCGCGAAGTACGAACACCTGTTCGAAGCGTTCTAGGGGCGACCGGCTCGAACCTCGCGTTCGTCGCCTATGTGGCCGATCCGGAGCGCAACCTCGTGATCGTGATGGGCGTGGTCGACAATTTCGGCAAGGGGAGCGGCCGGCCAGGCTGTGCAGCATGCGAACCTGATCTGAGGCCCTCCGGAAACCGCGGGCCTGGAGGGCGCACCTGTGTAGCCATGAATTCTTTTGCCCCCACCAAGCCCTGGGGGCAGATGCCGTCCGGGGTCCGCGTTTGGGCGAGGCGCATCGAGTGTTTGATCTTGGAGAAGGCCTGCTTGGTCGCAACGCAGGTATGGCAGCCCAACCGGCTTGAAATTGACAATGCCCCGGCGGCAGGCAGCCTAGGCAACGAGACGGCGCAGCGGACCGCGACGACCCGCTGTTCAATCCCGACAACAGCTGGGACAAGGCCGACATGACGCCTTTGGGCCGAGCAAAGCTCGGCCCCCGAGCGGCGGCAGCGCAGAAGACGATGGCGGCCGAAACGGATCTTGCGACTGTAGGGGTTCTATACCGTCAGGGCTTGTCGTCATCCGTCTGCGGCGTTGGCATGCGCATGCAAAGGCCGTGTACGCAGCGCGTTTCGGCGGCGCCGAATCTCACGAGCCTACCGTTCCGGAAGAACGCATAGTACTCGCCCAAGCCCGTGTCGTTGGCCTCGCCCTCGAAGTAATATTCCTCCGTCATTGAGGGGGTGCCCTTGAGCTTGGTGATCTGCGCCGCCGTCATCCCGAACTCGGGAGTCGTCGCAGACGGCGAGGGAGGTTGGTCCGGCTTTCTCCATTCGGTCGAATATTCGATCTCCTTCGTACCGGGGACAGGCCTGCGGGTTGCGATTCTATCGACGATGCCCTTGGTGAAGCAGATCGTGTCGACATCGACGTTGCGAATGCGCTCGAAGTTCCAGCAGGATCGCTTCGGCACTCCCAGCAATCGGTCGACCTGCGATTGCGACATGCCGGTCCGCACGTCCTGCGGCCGCATTTCCTCCGCCGTTAGGACGGGCGCGGCGCAGCCCATGAGTGCCACGCCGATCAAACCCGACAACGACGCGATCGCTTTCATTCCCGCTCCCGGCGACACTTGATCCGCAGGTTCGCATACTCCGGGCTTGGCGACAGTACAGAAGAGGCCGTGCTCTTGGGAAACAGGATGCGTCGCCCACGGTCCGGACTGACGACTACCCCGCCGTCGACGTAGCTGACGCCCGGTCGTAAAAATCCACTCGCATTCGCATCTTCGCCCGCGGCTCCACGTGATGCGACTGCTGTGGCAGTACGCGGCCCGGGTGATCCAGCGTGAGGACCGTTCCGGCGCCGCCGTGGCTAGCTCGGTGTCCCCTACTCCGCCGCCTTCGCGACCTCGGCCTTGTGCAGCACGGGCGCCGCGTACTTGCGGTCGTGGGTCAGCGACGGGACCATCTTCCGCGCCTCCTCGATCTTCGCCATGTCGATGTCGGCAATGACGAAGCCCGCCTTTTCGCCGCCGGCATCGGCCAGCACCTCGCCCCAAGGGGCGACGGCGATCGAGTGGCCGTAGGTCTTACGGTTGGAGCCCTTGTGCGTGCCGACCTGGGCCGGCGCGAAGACGAAGCAGCCGGTCTCGATGGCGCGGGCGCGCATCAGCGTGTGCCAGTGCGCCTGGCCGGTCGGCACCGTGAAGGAGGACGGGATCGAAAGCATCGTGGCGCCGGCATGCGCCAGTTCTCGATAGAGATAGGGGAAGCGCAGGTCGTAGCAGATCGTCATGCCGAGCACGCCCCACGGAGTCTCGGCCAGCACCGCCTTCTCACCGGGCCTGAACGTCGAGGATTCGCGGTAGCTCTCGCCGCCCGCGAGCTGGACGTCGAACATGTGGATCTTGTCGTAGCTCGCCACGATGCCGCCCGACGAATCGATCAGGTAGGAGCGGTTGCGGATCTGCTCCTCATTGGGCACCCGCACATGGATCGAGCCCAGCAGGAGCCAGGCGCCCGTGTCGCGCGCGGCGGCGCGGCAGGCCGCGAGCATCGCGTGCTCTTCCTCGGTCTGTGCCTTGGCCAGCGTCTCGGTCCGGTTGGCGCCGATCAGGCCGGTATTCTCCGGCGTCATGATGAAGTCGGCGCCGGCGTCGCGCGCGAGCTTCGCCTGCTCGCGCAGGGAGGCCACGTTCTCGGCCATGTCGTTGCTGACATTGGTCTGGATCAGGCCGGCCTTGAACGCGGTCATGGTGGACGCCCTCAGCCCGGCTGTGCGAGCAGCGCGTCGAGCTTGCCCGCCTGTTCGAGGGCGGCGAGGTCGTCAGAGCCGCCGATATGCTGCCCATTGATGAAAATCTGCGGCACCGTCGTGCGATTGGCACGGCTGCGCATCTCGGCGCGCTTCTTGTCGTCCATCATCACGTCGGTCTCTTCGTATTCGGCGCCCTTGCTGTCGAGCAGGCTCTTGGCCCGCGCGCAGTAGCCGCAGAACGGCGTGGTGTAGATCTCGATCCTGGCCATTGGTGAACCTCTTTGCGGAAACTATAGCGCCGGCCGGACGACCCGCGCCAGTGTCAGGACATCAACCCGCCGGGCATCGGCACGTTGCAGCGCACGGGCGCAGGCCTCGACCGTCGCCCCGGTCGTCAGCACGTCGTCGACCAGAAGGACGGTCCTGCCGGCCACCATCGCCCGCCACTTCGGGTGGACGTCGAAGGCCTCGCGCACATTGCGTCGCCGCTCCTGCGCCCTGAGCCCGGCTTGCGACCCGGTCCATCGCTGTCTTCGCAGCAGGTCGGGGGCGAGCTGCAGGTCCCGGCCGCGCGCCGCCGTCCGCACGACGATACGCGCCAGGAGCTGCGCCTGATTGTAGCGGCGCATGAACAGCCGCCGCCAATGAAGCGGCACCGGCGCCACGAGGTCGGCCGATGCGATCAGATCGGCGCCCGCCCGCGCCATCCAGCCGCCGCAGGCCAGCGCGATGTCCGTCCGGTCGCCGTGCTTGAACGGCAGCACGAGCCGGCGGCTCTGATCGTCATAGACCAGGGCAGCCCGGGCGCGATGGTAGCGCGGGCGGCGGACGAGGCAGCCGGCACAGAGGGCTTCGGGACCGAGATCCTCCGCGAACGGCGTTCCGCAGCAGGCGCAGTGCGGGGCGGAAATGAACGAAAAACCCTGCCAGCAGGCCGTGCACAGGGCCCCGGGCGCGCTGACGATCTCGCCGCAGCCGAGACAGAGCGGCGGCAACACCGCGTCCAGCACGGCCCGGCCCGCTCCGGCGACCATCCCTCGCACGCCCCTCGGCATCATGCGAAGGATTGGGGCGGGCAAATGCGCCCACAGGATGGCGCTCCCCTACCCGCCGCCGTGCTTTTTCCCTACATAAAAGGTGTGACGAGCCTCGATCCCCTGCTGGTGTTCGACCGCACCCTTCTGCGCCAGCGCCGCGAGCGCGCGGCCCGTGACTGGGAACGTCATGATTTCCTGAAGCGTGAGATCGCCGACCGGCTCATCGACCGGCTGGGCGACGTGCGCCGCACCTTTCCGCTCGGCCTCGATCTCGGCAGCCACGGTGACGAGGTGGCGGCCGCCCTCGCCGGGCGCCCGATCGTCGGGCAGCTCGTACGGGCCGATCTCGGCCGCGGCTTCGCGCGGCGGGCGCGCGGACCGGTCGTCGTCGCCGACGAGGAATTTCTGCCTTTTGCCGCCAGCCGGTTCGACCTGGTGCTGAGCGCCATGGACCTGCACTGGGTGAACGACCTTCCGGGCACGTTGATCCAGATCGCGCGCATCCTGAAGCCCGACGGGCTGTTCCTCGGCGCCTTCCTGGGAGGCGCCACCCTCTGGCAGTTGCGCCAGGTGCTGGCGGCGGCCGAGAGCGAGATCGACGGCGGCCTGAGCCCGCGCGTCTCGCCCTTCGCCGACCTGCGCGATGCGGCTGCCCTGCTGCAGCGGGCGGGCTTCGCCCTGCCGGTGGCCGACAGCGAGACGATCGACGTCGAGTATGAGAGCGCGCTCGCGCTGATGCGCGACCTGCGCGCCATGGGGGAGAGCAATCTCGTGGCCGGCCGGCGCCGCGGCATGACCGGGCGCGCCGTACTGCTGCGCGCCGCCGAACTCTACGCCGACCGCTTCGCCCGCCCCGGCGGCCGGGTGATCGCGAGCTTCGAGGTCCTGTTTCTGCACGGCTGGTCGCCGCATGCCTCGCAGCCGAAGGCGCTCAAGCCCGGCAGCGCCGCGCAGCGGCTGGCGGACGCGCTGGGGACTTCCGAAATGAGTGCCGGTGAAAAAGTGGAACGGAGCTAGATCGTGCCTGCGGTGAAACTCTCGTTCGGCGGCCTGGTGGCGCAGAGCTTCGGCTTCGTCTTCGCCAATTTCAGCCTGTTCTTCCATCTCGTCACCATTCCCTGGATCGCGTCGCTCGTGATCCGGCTGCTGGGATCGGCGATGCCCCGCGACTCGCTGATGCCGATGCTGATCGAGAAGGCCGCCGACATGATTCCGACGGTGATGTTCATGGTCGCCTGGCAGCGCGTCGTGCTGCTGGGCCCCGGCCGTGTCGGCAGGTTGCCGGGGCTGGGCTGGTCGCCGCGCGAGACCGCCTTCCTGCTCCACCTCATCAAGATCGGCGGCCTGACCTTCGTGCTGCTCGCCGCCTTCGTGCTGACCCTGGGCTCGATCGATCCGGAGATGCTGGCGGCCGGCGCCGCCGTCGATCCGGACGTTGCGCGCCGCCAGGCGCTGGCCGCCCCGATCGGAGCCGGCTTCACCGTCTCCGTCATCCTGGCGCTGCGCGTCAGCTATGGGCTCGCGGCGACCTCGGTCGACGAGCCCTTCTCGCCACGCCTGTCGTGGGCCCATAGCCGCGGCAATGCCTGGACGATCATCGGCGTGCTGTTCCTGATCTTCTTCTCGAGCGCGCTCGTCACTACCGTGGCGACCCTGGTCGTGCTCACCCTCACGCGCGGCGTGCTGGGCGCCGGCGACTCGGCGGCCGTGATCACCTGGACGGCGGCGATCCTGGTCTCCTATGCCGGCACCGCGGTGGCCGCGACCGCGCAGGCGCTGATCTTCCGCGACCTGCTGGGCTGGCGCGAAGGAACGCCGCTGCCGACAAGTTAGCCCGGATGCTTCATGGGAGCGCGCCACTGGAGTGGCGCGCTCCCATGATCAGAGCAGATCGCGCAAGAGGCCGACCAGCGGCAGGTCGGCGGGCGGCATCGGGTATTTGTTGAGGTCCATCGGCGCGACCCACTTGAGGGTCTGGCCCTCGCGCGCCTGCGGCGTGCCGTGCCACTTGCGGCAGGCGAAGACCGGCATCAGCAGGTGGAACTTCTCGTAGCCATGGCTGGCGAAGGCGATCGGCGCGAGGCAGCTCGTCGCCGTCTCGATGCCGAGTTCCTCGTGCAGCTCGCGGACCAAAGCCTGCTCCGGGGTCTCGCCGGGCTCGACCTTGCCGCCGGGAAACTCCCAGAGGCCGGCCATCGACTTGCCGGCCGGGCGCTGGGCGATGAGGACGCGACTGTCGACATCGACCAGGGCGACGGCCGCCACCAGCACGAGCGGACGCTCGCCGAGCGGCGGCGGTCCGCCCGGGCACTCGTCGTCCAGGCCGCCCATCAGGAGCGGTAGCTGCCGTTGATGTCGATGTAGCCGTGCGTGAGATCGCAGGTCCAGACGGTGGCGCGACCGCGGCCGATGCCGAGGTCGATGTCGATCACCACGTCGGAGCCCTTGATGTGCTGGGCGACCGGCGCCTCGTCGTAGCCCGGCACGACCTGCCCCTGGTCGGTGATGCGCACTCCGCCGATCGAGATGCGCAGCTTGTCGCGATCCGCACGCTCGCCCGACTTGCCGACCGCCATGACGATGCGGCCCCAGTTGGCGTCCTCGCCGGCGATCGCGGTCTTGACCAGCGGCGAGTTGGCGACCGCCAGGCCGATCTTGCGCGCGGCGCCGTTCGACGAGGCGCCGCCCACGTTGATGGTCACGAACTTGGTGGCGCCCTCGCCGTCGCGCGCGAGCAGCTGCGCCAGTTCGATCATCACCTCGTCGAGCGCGCGCTTGAAGTCGACCAGCACGGGATCGTCGGCCTCCTCGATCGGCGCGTGGCGCGCCGCGCCCGTGGCAACCATCAGGAAGGTGTCGCTGGTCGAGGTGTCGCCGTCGACGGTGACGCAGTTGAGGGACTTGTCGGCAGCGTCGGACAGAAGCTTCTGCAGGACCGCGCCCGGGATCTTGGCGTCGGTGAAGGCGAAGCCCAGCATGGTCGCCATGTCCGGCGCGATCATGCCCGACCCCTTGAGGAAGGCATTCACCGTCACCGTGCGCTCGCCGATCCTGGCCTGGCGGGTCGCGAGCTTGGGGAAGGTGTCGGTGGTCATGATGGCGGCCGCGGCGGCCGACCAGGCGTCCTCCTTGCCCGACTTGATCAGGGCCGGCACGACGGCGGCGATCTTCTCCCACTCGAGCGGCTGGCCGATCACGCCGGTCGAGGCCATGAAGACCTCGTTGCGCGGGCAGCCCAGCGCCTGGGCGATGGCCCGGGTCGATTCCTCGACCGCCTTGTCGCCCAGCTTGCCGGTGAAGGCATTGGCGTTGCCGGCATTGACCACGATCGCGCGGACCTTGCCGCGGGCCAGGTTCTTGCGGCACCAGTCGACCGGCGCCGAGCAGGTCTTCGACTTGGTCAGGACGCCCGCAATGGTCGCCCCGGCCGGCACCACGGCCAGCAGGACGTCGTCGCGGTCCGTGTAGCGCACGCCGGAACGCGCGACACCGAGCTTTACGCCCGCGATGCGGGGCAGCGTCGGCGTCGTCTTGGGCGCGAGCGGCGATATGGCGTGCTTAGCGGACATGTGTCTCCCCTCGGGCGCGACCGCGGGAAGCGGCCGGCCAGCGGCGGAGACTACACCAGAAAGACCCTAAAACGTGAGTTTTAGTTGAAACCCGCTTCTACTTCGGCGGCTGGGCCGGCGCGGCGGGCTTCGCCGGGGTCGCGGCGGGAGCGGCCGGTGCGCCCGGAGCCGCCTCGACCTTGCTGCCGTCCATGTTGAACTTCTCGATCTTCGAGCCGGCGCGGATCTTGTCGAGCTGGGCCGTCACGGCCTCGCGCGCGAGCTCCTCGCGGATCTGGTCGGCAAGCTCCTCGAGCGCCGGCGGCGGCGCCGTGCGGCGATCGTCGATCTTGATGACGTGATAGCCGAACTGGGTCTTGGTCGGGGTCTCCGAGGTCTGGCCCTTCTTCAGGTCGAAGGCCGCGTCGGCGAATTCCTTCACCATGTCGGACTTCTTGAACCAGCCGAGATCGCCGCCCTCGGCGCCCGACGCCTTGTCGGTCGACTTCTCCTTGGCGATCTTGTCGAACGGCGTGCCCTTCTTCAGCTCGGCGATGATCGCCTTGGCCTCGTCCTCGGTGGCGACGAGGATGTGGCGCGCATGCACCTCGTCTTCCGGCGGCATCGACTTCAGGCGCTCCTGGTACTTAGCCTGGATCTTCTCCAGGGTGACGAGGCGCGAGATCTCGCGCTGGATCCAGAAGTCCTGCAGCACCTGCTCCTCGACGAAGGCCATGCGCTTCTTGAAGGCGGGATCCTCGTTGGTCTTGGTCTTCTTGCCTTCCTGGACGACCAGCTTGCTGTCGATGATGCGCTCCAGCAGCGCCGGGAACACCGCCTGGAGCGGCATGGAGCGGTACTGCTGCGGCAGCGACTGCTGGGCGATCTCGAGTTCGGACAGGCGGATCTGCTGGCCGTTGACGACGGCGACCACCGGGTCCTTGACCGTGGCCGGCGCAGCGGCCGCCGGCGGCTTGGCGGCGGGTGCGGGGGGCTTGGCGGGCTGTCCGGCCGGCGGGGTCTGGGCCAGGGCGGGACCCGCGATGAGGGCGACCGCGCCGCTCAGGAGGGCGAGGCGCAGGGAACGCAGGTCAAGACTCATGGCGGACTCCAGCAGATTCATTCATTGCGAAAGGCGCAAACCGTTTACACAGGCCGCATCGGGCCAAGCAAGCGCCGCCTCCCCGACGAGGTGCCTGATGGCCTTGAATTGCGGCACTTTTTCGTGAGCACCGCGTCCATGTCGGGGCGCGGACGTCCGGGTATCCGCCGTTCAGCGCGGCTGCGATCCTCCGCTGCGTTGACACTCTACCGGCCGCTCTCTATCTCTGATGGCAAGGGCGGGCCGCTGAGCCCGCCTAAGTCATTATAATATCGAGGTTTTCCATGTTTGGCGCGCTTGCCCGGACGCTCTTCGGGACGGCCAACGACCGGATCGTCAAAGGCTTCGACAAGCCGGTGGCGAAAATCAACGCGCTTGAGCCGGAGATGGTCAAGCTGTCCGACGAGCAGCTGAAAGGCAAGACCGTCGAGTTCCGCGATCGCCTGGCCAAGGGCGAGACGCTCGACGACCTTCTGCCCGAGGCCTTCGCCACGGTACGCGAGGCGGCCAAGCGCACGCTGGGCCAGCGCCACTTCGACGTGCAGCTCAAGGGCGGCATGGTCCTGCACCAGGGCAAGATCGCCGAAATGAAGACCGGCGAAGGCAAGACGCTGGTCGCCACGCTGGCGGTGTATCTCAACGCCCTGCCCGGCAAGGGCGTGCACGTCGTCACGGTGAACGATTACCTCGCCCGTCGCGATGCCGAATGGATGGGCCGGGTCTACAACTTCCTCGGACTCACGGTCGGCATCATCGTGCACGACCTCGACGACGAGCAGCGCAAGGCGGCCTATGCCTGCGACATCACCTACGGCACGAACAACGAGATCGGTTTCGACTACCTGCGCGACAACATGAAGTACCGGCTGGACGCGATGGTCCAGCGGCCCTTCCACCATGCCATCGTCGACGAGGTCGATTCGATCCTGATCGACGAGGCGCGCACCCCGCTCATCATCTCCGGCCCGGCCGAGGATTCGTCGGAACTGTATCGCCGCGCCGATACGGTGATCCCCCAGCTCAAGCCCGAGCATTTCGAGAAGGACGAGAAGAACCGCACGGTCGTGCTGACCGATGCCGGCATCGAGGCGGTCGAGGACATCCTGCGGACCGACGGGCTGCTGGCCGAAGGCATCAGCCTCTATGCGCCGACCATGGTGTCGGTGCTGCATCACGTCACCCAGGCGCTGCGGGCCCACAAGCTGTTCAGCCGCGACGTCGACTACATCGTGAAGGACGGCCAGGTCGTCATCATCGACGAGTTCACCGGCCGCATGATGTCGGGCCGGCGCTACTCCGAGGGCCTGCACCAGGCGCTCGAGGCCAAGGAACATGTCGAGATCCAGCGCGAGAACCAGACGCTGGCCTCGATCACCTTCCAGAACCTGTTCCGCATGTATCCTAAGCTCTCGGGCATGACCGGCACGGCGCTGACCGAGGCCGCCGAGTTCTCCGAGATCTACAAGCTCGAGGTGGTCGAGATCCCCACCAACGTGCCGGTCGCCCGCAAGGATGCCGACGACGAGATCTACCGGACCTTGGGCGACAAGACGCGCGCCATCGTGAAGCTGATCGGCGAATGCCGCGCGCGCCAGCAGCCGATGCTGGTCGGCACGGTGTCGATCGAGAAGTCCGAGGAACTGTCGGAGGCGCTGAAGAAGGCCGGCATCCCGCACAACGTGCTGAACGCCCGCTTCCACGACCAGGAAGCCCAGATCGTGGCGCAGGCCGGCCGCCCGGGCGCCGTCACCATCGCCACCAACATGGCCGGCCGCGGCACCGACATCCAGCTCGGCGGCAACGTCGAGATGCTGGTGCAGCAGAGCATCCCGGAGATCACCGCGAAGTTCCCCGACGAGGCGGCGCGCAACGCCGAGATCGCGCGGGTCGAGGCGGAGATCCGCGCCGGCGTCGAGCGCGACCGCGCGATCGTGCGCGCGGCGGGCGGCCTGTTCGTGGTCGGCACCGAGCGGCACGAGTCGCGCCGCATCGACAACCAGCTGCGCGGCCGCTCGGGCCGCCAGGGCGACCCCGGCGCGTCGAAGTTCTTCCTGTCGCTGGAAGACGACCTGATGCGCATCTTCGGCAACAACAAGGTGCTCGACTGGGTCCAGAAGAAGGGCATGGCCGACGACGAGGCGCTGACCCATCGCTGGCTCAACAAGGCGCTGGAGACGGCGCAGGGCAAGGTCGAGGCGCGCAACTTCGAGATCCGCAAGAACCTGCTGCGCTTCGACGACGTGATGAACGCCCAGCGCCAGGAGATCTACAAGGAGCGCATCGAGCTGATGGGCACGGAGGACGTGTCCGACACGGTGGCCGGCATGCGCCGCGACGTGGTCGACTCGCTCATCAAGCGCACCATCCCGGAAGGCGTCTACGCCGAGCAGTGGAAGGTCGGCGAACTCAAGGACGACGTGCAGCGCATCTTCGGCCTCGACCTGCCGGTCGACGCATGGGCCCGGGAAGAAGGCATCGCCGACGAGGAGATCAAGGTCCGACTGAACGATGCGGTCGACCGGGCGTTCGCGCAGAAGGCCGCGCAGTACGGGCCCGACGTCTGGCGCCAGGTCGAGAAGAGCGTGCTGATGCAGATCTTCGACCAGAGCTGGAAGGACCATCTGCTGCATCTCGACCATCTGCGCCAGGGCATCGGCCTGCGCGCCTATGGCCAGAAGGATCCGCTGAACGAGTACAAGCGCGAGGCCTTCAACCTGTTCAGCGACCTGCTGACCAACATGCGCGAGCAGGTCGTGACGTTGCTGGCGACCCTGCAGATCCGCATGGAAGCGCCGCCGATGCCCGAGATGCCGTCCGACATGCACGAGGTGCACGAGGACCCGGCGCTGGCCGCGGCGATGAGCGACGACCCGGCCTACGATCCGGCCGATCCGGACGGCGGCGGCGTGGCCACGCTGCACCGCCCGCGCCCCGTGACCAAGGGCCCGGTCGATCCCAACGATCCCTCGACCTGGGGCAAGGTCTCACGCAACGCGCCCTGCCCCTGCGGTTCGGGCAAGAAGTTCAAGCACTGCCACGGGCGGGTGTAATCCGACGTCCGTGGAGAAGGCGCGCAAACCCGAGGAGCGCGTCGGTCTTCCGGCCGGTCTCGAGCCCGGGCACGAAACGCGGATTTCATGACGGCCCGTGACACGCGAGGGAATGTCTTCGCTTCGCTGCCGAAGGCGGTCGATCGCGAGCTCGTCGAGGCGCTGGTCGACGATCCGGCGGTGCGCATCGAGCGCATCGTCTCCACCGGCCAGGTCACGCCCGAGGGCTGCTGGTACGACCAGGCCGAGCATGAGTTCGTGCTGCTGCTGAACGGCAAGGCGGTGCTGCACTTCGAGGCCGACGATCGTCGCGTCACGCTCGCCGCCGGCGACTGGGTGGAGATACCGGCGCATGTCCGCCACCGCGTCGACTGGACCGATCCGGACGCGCCCACCGTCTGGCTCGCCGTGTTTCGCCGTCCCGCCGGCTGAACGCCACCCGATCGCGTCCCCCGATTGCGGTCGTCGCGCCGGCGCAGTGAAGGCATGATGCTGCCGCGATGACCTCGTGTGCTTCCTGGCTCGATTCCTTCCCGCCGTTGCGCCGCCTGCCGGCCTCGTTGCAGGCCGACCTCGCGGCCGGCAGCCGCGTCGTCGAGTTGCCGGCCGGCAGCCGGATCTTCGGGCCGGGACAGGGGCCGGAGAACTTCCTGCTGGTGCTCGACGGCGTGGTGCGCGTCTCGCAGGTTTCGGAGGGCGGGCGCGAGATCGTGCTGTACCGCGTCGCCGCCGGCGAATCGTGCACCCTGACCACGGCCTGCCTGGTCGGCGAGGAGGAGTACCAGGCCGACGGCGTCGCCGAGACGGCGGTGCGCGCCGTCGCCGTGCCGCGCCGCCTGTTCGACGCGATGGTCGCCGCCTCGGGCGAGTTCCGCCGCTTCGTGTTCGCCGCCTTCGGTCGCCGCGTAACCTCTCTGCTGCGCGTCATCGAGGACGTGGCCTTCGCGCGCATCGAGGTCCGGCTGGCGCAGCGGCTGCTGCTGCTCGACGACGGCACCGGCCGCATCGCCGCGACGCACCAGGAGCTGGCCAACGAGCTGGGCAGCGCGCGCGAGGTGGTCAGCCGGCAACTCACCGAGTGGCAGCGTCGCGGCATCATCCGCGGCCAGCGCGGCGTGGTCGAGATCGCCGACCGGGCGGCCCTGGCGCGGCTGGCCTCGGTGACTTAGTTACAGAAACGATTGCGCGCGGGGCGTATTCGGGAAGGGTCAGATTTCCTGGAGGAACACATGACCCGCAACGTTGGCTCCATCGACCGCATCGTCCGCATCGTCGTCGGCCTCGGCCTGATCAGCCTCGCCTTCTGGGGCCCGAAGACCGCGTGGGGCTGGATCGGCGTCGTGCCGCTGCTCACCGCGGCGGTCGGCTGGTGCCCGCCCTACGCCCTTTTCGGCATCAACACCTGCGGGCGCAAGGGCGCCTGAGTCTTCGAGAGGCTTGCCGCGCGGAACGGCAAGAGAAAGCGCGGCGAGATCGGCTCGATCTACTTCAGGAGCTTGAGGCACTCCCCGGCCGCCTCGGCGGCGGTGCGCGCGGCATCGCGGGACAGGGTGCCGTTCATCACCAGCGGCCGGGCCTGCGCGGTCAGCGCGTCCTTGATGTCGCTCGTCGGCTTCATCGTCGGAGCGGTCTTGTTGTAGAGCATCTGTCCATTCGGCGACAGATTGGCCGCGCAGGCGTTCGCGGCGGCCTGATCCGCATGGGCCCCGACGGGAAGAACGACCAGCAGCGCCGCCGTGACGATCCAGTTTCGCATGGTAAGCAACTCCTTCGACAAGAACACAGCCGAGGATAGCGGCGCGGCATGTCGTGCCGCAACCGGTCCGTGCGACTTCAGGCTCCGGCCTGCGTCGCCAGCCAGGCGCGCGCCTTCTTCTCGGTCTTGAAGATGGCCGCCGGTCGCTTCGACGGCGAGATGTTGACGAAGCGCTTGAAGGCCAGGACGACCGCATCGTCATGACCAACGACCGCCAGCGGACCGCTGGGGAAGTGCGAGGTGTAGGCGCTCAACCGCGCGCCCATCGCCATCACGTCGGCGTCGTCGTAGACCGGCTTGAGGCGGGTCGCGTCGAACAGCTTGGAATAGGCCAGCGCATTGGCCACCACGAGGGCGTCGAAATGCGCCTCCATCTCCTTCAGCGTGACCTCGCCCTCGGCAACGACGTGGATGAGTTTCTCTTCGTGACGAATGTCCCAGCGCAGCGGCATCGTTCGCGTCTCCAACAGTCTCCGTCCCGAGGGTGAAGCGTATCACGTGCAACCTGCAATATGCCAAAGCCTGTTCGCCGGCCGGCCCTGCCGCGCTATCATCGAACCGAAACGGAAGAGAGCCGACGGATGAAGCTGGTTCGTCATCTGGCTGCGACATTGACCATCGCGCTCGCCGCCTCCTCGATTTCCCCCGGGGTCCGGGCGCAACAGGACACGAGTTCGGCCAACTACATCATGCTGGGCTGCGAGGCGTTCCTCCTCGACCCGATCCCGACCTCCAGGCTGCTGGTCGCCGGGGTCTGCGCCGGGATCATCGACACGCTGCAGGCGATCAAGCCGAACATCTGCCTGCCCGCCATCTCGACGCGGCGGCTGCTGGTGCGGGGAGTCGTCGCCTACATCAACAACAATCCCGCGCGCCTGCACGAGAACTTCATCGACCTGGCGGGCGAGGCGCTGGAGCAGACCTGGCCGTGCAAGCCATAGCCGAGGGCGGCCACCCGCGTCAGTCGACGACGTAGAAGCAGACGAAGTCGCCGAGCGGCATCTCCTTCCATTCGGAGGGCTTGTAGTCGACGAACTGATCCATCATGGCCTGGGCCTTGCCCTGGGCGACCAGCCTCTTCTGCACGATGACGTAGAGGCGCGGCACCCGGCCGCGGAACTTGAGGTTCCGCATGTCGTCGAGCGCCCAGAAGTCGGCATGGTTGGCCATGACGCGGACATTGCGGACCTCGAGGCCGATCTCCGGCGACGGCACGAAGATCAGGGTCGAGGCGCGATCGGGCGACGGCACGTCGATCGTGCGGATGAACTTCACCACCGCCTCGTCGGCGGTCGAGTGCCGGAAGTCGCGCACGCCCAGCGGATGGCCGAGATTGACGACGACGTGCCGGGCCTGCCCCGCCAGCCCATAGAGCGCGCCGACCAGCGCCATCAGGACTCCGGCCAGCCGCACCAGCCGGCTCGGCACCGTGAGGAACGCCTGGACGGCGCCGACCAGCAGCAGGAGCGACAGGGGCCGGAAATAGCGCTCCTCCTGCCCGATCGTGGCGCCATGCACCCACAGCAGGAGAAAGACCGTGCCGTAGGCGAGCGTCGTGAGCCCGGCGAAGACCAGGTAGTCCGAATGGGTGCGGCGCAACTGTCGCCACACAAGGTACAGCGTCGCCGCCGCCGGCACGGCCAGCAGGTAGCCCACGGCGAGTTGCGATCCGAAGACCGCGCGACCGGGGTGGAGGAAGAGGAAGTTCCCCAGTTCGCCGAACGAGAGGGCGGCCCCCCACACGCAGCTCAGGATGAAGATCGCGTGCGGGATCAGGGAAGACCATTTGGTCGCTGCCACCGTCGACGCCGCCGTCCAGCCGCGCGAATGCCAGCCGAAGTAGAGGACGAGGCCGACGATGACGATCGCGAGGCCGGCCACCAGGCCGCGCCGCACCGTGTCCGCCTTGTCCTGCCACGGCCGCGGACCCGACAGCACGGCGGCCGAGATCGCGGCGCAGGCCAGGATGACGGCCGAGAGCTTGGCGAAGAACATGATCGCCGCGCCGGCCACGAGCGGCGGCACCGAGAACCAGCGCAGCTCGCGCAGCCGCCACACCAGCAGAAGGAACCACGGCGCTATGCCGAACAGCAGCACCTCGCCGCCGATGAAGATCACGAACGGAAAGGCGAAGCCGCGGCTGCAGGCGATCAGGGCGAGCGAGAGGGCGGCGACATGCGGCGGGAAGCCGAAGGCGCGGTAGAGCAGGAACCATCCGACGAGGCCCGACACCGAGAAGATCGCATCGGTGGCGATGACGGCGTGTCCCAGGCTCAGGCCGAGCCCTTCCAGGACACCCGGAACGACATGCTGGCCCGGCGACCAGATCGACATGAAGGTGGCGATGTCCCGGCCGATATCCTGCGGATCGGGCGACGCCCAGTGATTCCAGGGCAGGCCGTGGCGCAGGTCCCATCCGAGGAGCCCCCAGCCGCTGTCGGACCAGATGACCGGCCTCACCACCGCATTGACGCCCGTGTAGGCGAGCACGACGACGACGACGAGCGCGCAGCACACGACGACGACGGAGCGGGACGACAGGCCCTCTCGGCCGGTGCGCACTTCAGGACTCATGTGCCCTGAATACACCGCCTCCTCGCCGAACCATATCGGTTGACGCTTTAAAATGTTATATTGTAACAAGCAACGGTATAACGTATTTGTGGCGTAACAATGGAGACCCGGATGCAGCGGATCGGCGTATCGGCACTGGCCCTCGCGGCGGGTCTTTCCGCGGCCCACCCGGTGCTCGCGCAGACGGCGCCCGCATCCCCGCCACAGCCGGCCCAGCCCCAGCCGGCGCCTTCGGACGGGCTGGCGATTGAGGTGGTCGGCAAGCGGTTCGACCGGGAGCGCAGCGAGATCCAGCCGAGCCTCGGCGCCACGCGCTACGATTTCAGCAAGACGGCGATCAGCAACACGCCGCTGGGCGAAAACGCCTCGCTCAACCAGGTCCTGCTGCGGGCGCCCGGAGTCGTGCAGGACGGCTTCGGCCAGATCCACGTGCGCGGCGACCATGGCAGCCTCCAGTATCGCCTCGACGGCGTGCAGCTGCCCGAGGGCCTGGCGCTGTTCAGCAGCATCCTCTCGCCGCGCTTCGCCGACCAGCTCTCGCTGATCACCGGCGCGCTGCCCGCTCAGTACGGCCTGCGCACCGCCGGCGTGGTCGACATCGCGGTCAAGTCGGGCACGACCAATCCCGGCGGCGAGGCCTCGGCGATGGTCGGGTCCTACAACTGGGTGCAGCCGGCGCTGGAATATGGCGGCCGCTCCGGCAACTTCGACTATTTCGCGGTCGGCCAGTATGTCAGCAACAACATCGGCATCGAGAATCCGACGCCCACCACCGCCCCGCTGCACGACTCGACCGCGCAGTGGTACGCGCTGACCAAGCTCAGCGCCGTGGCCGACGAGAACACGCGCCTGAGCTTCATCGCCGGCGGCGCCAGCGCGCGCTACCAGATCCCCAACGTGCCGGGACAGACGCCGGAGTTCGCGGTCAACGGAATCACCAACTGGAACAGCGCGGTGCTCGACCAGCGCCAGTGGGAGGATACCTATTTCGGCATCGCCTCGCTGCAGAAGAGCTACCAGAACTTCAACATGCAGCTCTCGGGCTTCGCCCGTTATTCCAAGCTTTCCTACCAGCCCGACGCGCTCGGCGACCTGCTCTACAACGGTGTCGCGCCCTGGTCGCAGAGGTCGAGCCTGGCGTTCGGCGTCCAGGCCGATGCAAGCTGGAAGGTCGCGTCCGACCACACGCTGCGCGGCGGCTTCCTCGTCCAGCGCGAGCAGGTCTCGACCTTCAGCCAGAACAACGCGCTGGCGCTGATCCCCGATCCGCTCAATCCCGGGGAGCTGATCCCCGGCGACAACCCGGTCGGCTTCTCCGACGGCTCCAACCTCATCGGCTGGACCTACAGCGTCTACCTGCAGGACGAATGGAGGATCGTCCCGACCGTCACGGTGAACTTCGGCGCGCGCTTCGACGCCATCTCCGGACAGACATCGGAGAATCAGGTCAGCCCGCGCATCAACGTCGTCTGGGAACCGACGCCGCAGATCAGCCTGCGGGCCGGCTACTCGCGCTATTTCGTGCCGGCGCCGCTCAACCAGGTCGGCTTCGGCTCCCTCGCCGCCCGGCTGGGCACGACGGCCGTGCCCGAGAACTTCATCAACGATCCGGTCAAGGCCGAACGGTCCGACTACTTCGATATCGGCCTGACGGTGAAGCCGTTGGAGGGCCTGACCCTGGGCTATGCCGGCTACTACAAGTTCGCGCAGAACTATCTCGACAAGGGCCAGTTCGGCGCCCCGGTCCAGCTCGCTTCCTTCAACTATGCGAACGCGCAGGTGAAGGGCTTCGAAATCTACGCCAACTACGACCAGGGTCCATGGTCGCTCTACGGCAACCTCGCCTGGTCGAAGGTCAGCGCCACGCGGATCAACTCGGCCCAGTACAATTTCTCGCCCGACGATCTGGCCTATATCGGCCGGTACTGGATCGCCGCCGACCACGACCAGGGCTGGACCGGCTCGGCCGGCGTCGCCTACATCTTCAACCAGGGCAGCGACCACGCGACCCGCGTCTCGGCCGACATGCTGTTCGGCAGCGGCCTGCGCACCAGCATCGTCACGCCCAACGACACGTCGCTGCCGCCCTACGCCACGCTCAACCTGTCGGTGACCCAGAAGATTCCGCTCGGCGCCGGCAAGGGCACGCAGATCCGGCTCGACGCGATCAACGTCACCGACGGCGTGTACGAGTTGCGCACCGGCGAGGGCGTCGGCGTCGGCGCCCCGCAGTACGGAATGCGACGGGCCTTCTTCGTGACGCTCGCGCAAAAATTCTGACGCGCAAACGACATGATGCGGGAAGGCATGGCGTGCTAGAAGCAGGCCATGCCTGACACCAGCCTTCCCTTCGTCCTGAGCCTTCAGGGCGGCTCCAACTTTCGTGACCTCGGCGGCTACCGGACCGGGGACGGACGCACCGTGCGGCGCAACGCCGTGTTCCGCTCGGCCCATCTCGGCGGCCTGACCGACGAGGATCGCCGCGCGCTCGGCCGCCTCGGCGTCCGCACCATCGTCGACCTGCGCGGCGTCAGCGAAGCGGCCGAGACGCCGCACCTGATCGAGGGCCTCGCCTGCCGCGTCGTCGGCGCGCACATCGAACCCGGCGTCGGCGACAGGATCCGCGGCGCCGTCGCCGATGGCACGGCCAATCCGCACGTCATGATGGGCTTCCTCACTGATCATTACCGCGACTATCCGCGCCGCTGCGCCCCCGGCTTCCGCACCCTGTTCTCGACCCTGAGCGACGGCGAACATCGCCCGCTGGTGTTCCACTGCACCGCCGGCAAGGACCGCACCGGCTTCGCCTCGGCGCTGCTGCTCTCGCTGCTCGGCGTGCCCTGGGAAACCGTGCTGGAGGATTATCTCCGGACCAACGATCTCTGGACCGGCCATATCGGCCGCTATCCCGAACTCGACATCGACACCCGCGCCGCCATCGTCGAGGCGCGCACGCCGTATCTGGAAGCCGCCTTCGAGGTCGTGCGCGGCGACTTCGGCACGCCTGAGGATTTCGCCGAGAAGGCGCTCGGCCTCGACGCCGCGGCGCGCGAACGCTTAAAGGCGGATTTGCTGGAGGGGTGAGTTCCGCGCTACGCCTGCCGGCATGTCCGACACGCGCTACGACACTCCCGAACCCTTCAAGGTCGACATTCCCGAGCGGGCGCTGATCGATCTCGACGAGCGCCTGCGCCGCTGGCGCCGGCCGGTTGCGATCGCCGATGGCGGCTCCTGGGCCTCCGGCACCGATCCCGACTTCCTCGCCGAGCTGGTCGACTACTGGCGACACGGCTACGACTGGCAGCGCTGCCAGGAGGCCATCAACCAGTGGCCCAACTACCTGGTCGATATCGGCCCGCAGCGGATCCACTTCATCCGCGAGCCGGGCACCGAGGTCGAGGATGCGCCGCGGCCCCTGCCGCTCGTCCTGACGCACGGCTGGCCGGGATCGATCGTCGAGTTCCTCGACCTCATCGACGTGCTCGCCCATCCCGAGGAACATGGCGGCGATCCGCTCGACGCCTTCGACGTGATCGTGCCGTCGCTGCCGGGCTACGGCTTCTCGGGCCCGCCGATCCGCGAAGACGGCACGACCGGCCCGATCGGGCCGCGCGCCATCGCCGGCCTGTGGCACGAGCTGGTGACCGGGAAGCTCAACTACGGCCGACCCTATGGCGTGCAGGGCGGCGACTGGGGCGCCGTCGTCTCGTCATGGCTCGCCTTCGATCATCCGCTGAAGGACGAGCAGGGCGTCCTCGGGCTGCATCTCAACATGGTGGGGCTGCGGCCGGACATCGATCTCAAGACCGCCACGCTGAGCGCCGACGAGCAGGCCTGGCTGGCGAAGATGAGCGGCACCCTCGACGACAGGACCGCCTACCAGCGCATCCAGGCGACGCGGCCGCAGACCTTGGGCGTGGCGCTCGCCGATTCGCCGGTCGGCCTCGCCGCCTGGATCGTCGAGAAGTTCCAGGCGTGGAGCGATTGCAGCGGTGATCCGCTCAGGCGCTTCTCGATGGACACGCTGCTCGACAACGTCATGGTCTATTGGCTGACCGGCACGGCCGGCACCGCGACCTGGCTCTATCGCGGCGCCGCCGAGCAGAAGCCGCGCGCGCTGCCCGCCGGCGCGAAGGTCGAGACGCCGACCGGCTTCGCCGCCTTCCCCGCCGACCTTGCGCCGGCTCCACCGAAGGAATGGATCGAACGCGCCTTCAACCTGCGTCGCCACACGGTGATGCCGAGCGGCGGCCACTTCGCGGCGCTCGAGGAACCGGACCTGCTGGTCGAAGACATCCGCGCCTTCTTCCGCCCCCTGCGCTACGGCGCGGCGAACGATTAGAGGCTTCAGTTTCTTCCCCATTCAAATGGGGAAGTGCCCCGTCACACGGGGCGATGGGGTCGTGGGCGCCGAAAAGCTCATGACCCCTCCGTCGACGTAAGACGTCGACACCTCCCCATTTGAATGGGGAGGAGCAACCCTATCGCGGTCGCTGCGCCAGCAGCGCGGCGAACACCGCGAGCGTTGCCAGCGTGCCGAACAGCAGCAGCGAGTCGGTGTAGGTGCCGCTCCAGTCACGCAGCATTCCCGACGCGAGCGGCCCCGCCGCCTGTGCCGTCACCTGCAGCGACAGCGCCACGCCGCGGATCGCGCCATAGCTCTCGCGCCCGAAATAGTCGGCCCAGGCGACCGGCAGCAGCAGCATGACGCCGCCCATGCCGATGCCGAACAGGCCGGCCGCCGCCATCGCGGTTTCCACGCCGGAAACGAAGATCAGACCATAGCTGCCGAGCGCCATGCTCGCCGCACACAGCGCCATCTGGTAGCGCACCGGCCAGCGGCGGGGCAGGAAGCCGATGCCGAAGCTCGAGGCCCCCGAGAGCATGGCGACGAAGGCGATCACCGAGGCCGCGGCGACCGGCGTGAGCCCACGCTCGATCAGGTGCGGCGCGTTGTGCAGGCTGACGCCGGCCTGCACGGGAAACAGCAGGACCGTGTAGAGCGAGAGCAGCCAGAAGGCCGGCGTGCGCATCGCCTGCGCCCGGCTCCAGCGCGGCTCGACCAGAGGCGCTGCCTTGCCATCGGCCAGCCGGTCGGGCTGCAGGCCGACATCCTCCGGCCGCCGCACCAGCAGCAGCCAGCACGGCACGAAGCCGACCAGCAGCACCGTGGCGCCGACGGCGATCCAGCCGGCGCGCCAGTCGGCGCCGCTGATGGCGAACTGCGCGATCAGCGGCAGCCCGACCAGCCCCGACATCTGGGCGAGCGTCGCGAACGAGGCGGCGATGCCGCGGCGCGCCACGAACCAGTTGTTGAGCGCACCGTAGAGGCCGAGGTCGAACGGCCCGGCCCAGATCATGCGCGCGAAGCAGAACAATACGTAGAACAGCAGCAGCGACTGGATGAGCGACAGCGCCATGCAGGCGATGCCCGTGCCCGCCACCGCGAGGCAGAGCACGAGTCGCGCCCCGCGGCGATCGACGAACGGCCCGATCAGCGGCGAGAGGACCGCCGCCAGCACGCCGCCCAGCGACACCGCGCCCGACATCTCCGTGCGCGACCAGCCGAAGGCCTCGGTCATCGGCACGACGAAGATCGACAGCACCGCGACCGCCGGCCCCTGTCGCGCGAAGCCCGCGAGGCAGATGCAGCCCAGCACCACCCAGCCGTAGAAGAACGGCAGCCGCGGGATCAGGAATCGCGGCAGGGGCGGCGCTTGCATCCGCAACCCCGAGTCTTTCTGACTCAAAGTCCACCCCCACATACCTCATCCTGAGGAGCGCGCGTCTCGAAGGATGGGCAACGAGCGTGGTGTCTGTAGCCCATGCTTCGAGCCGGCTGCTGCGCAGCCTCCTCAGCATGAGGTGAGGATTGGATCACAATGCCATTCGGACAGAGTCTAGGCGAAGGTCGCCGTTGCCTGCGCCGCGATCGTGCCCTGCGGCGTCACCGTCCAGAGTTCCGCGCCTTTCCCGTCGGCGGTGGGGCGGCCGATCGCGTCGAACGGCGCGGTGTCGAACAGCGGCGCACGGGCGCGGATGGCGAAGCTCTTGATCGGGCGGCCCGGGTTGGAATCGCGCAGCAGGTCGAACAGACATTGCTGGGCGAAGGGCCCGTGCACCACCAGGCCGGGATAGCCCTCGGTCTCGATGCAATAGGTGCGGTCGTAGTGGATACGGTGCGGGTTGAAGGTGATGGCGGAGTAGCGGAACAGCATCACCGGATCGACCTTGATCGTCCGCCGCCACGGCACGTCGGTCGGGGCCGCCTCGCGCACCGGCACGCCGCTCTTCTCGCCGGCCTTCACCTCCTCACGGAACACCGTGTTGGCGACTTCGGTGACGGCGAGGCCGCGCGGCGTGTAGATACGGCGGGTCTGGCTGGTCACGATCAGGCTGCCGGTGCCGCCGCCCCTGAGCTGCACGTCGGAGAACTCGGTCTCGCGGCGCAGCCTGTCGCCGACCCGGATCTCGCCGTCGAAGGTGAAGGTCGAGCCGGCATACATGCGGCGCGGCAGCGGGATCTTCGGCAGCACCCCGCCCTCTGTCGGCAGCCCGTCCTCGGCCAGCACGTTGCGGCGGGCATAGGAATGCAGGAAGCAGAGATGCCAGCCCGGCGCGATCGCCTCGCCCTCGGCCGGCACCTTGTCGTCGCGGTCGAAGGTGGCGATCATCGCCTTGAGCGGCGCCTGGGTGACGACGTCCTCGTCCTCGATCCTGCGGCCGAGTTCCTTCTTGAGCGGTTCGATGTCGATGGTCATGGGTGCTTCCTCCGGACTTTCAGCCAGCCTAACCAATCCCCTGCCATGATTCGCCGCCCGCACCCGCATGAAATCAAGCTGCTGCCGCAGATCGAAAACGAAGCCGACCTGCGCTACCGGCGCATGGGCCTCGGCCAGGTGGTCGAGATGCCGCCGGCCAGCCTCGCCTCGCTGGAGGCCGGCCGGCGCGAGGGCCGGCTCTGGGTCGCGGCCTCGGCCCTCAACCGGCCCATCGGCTTCGCGCTGATGAAGTTTCCCGGCGGCACGGCGTGGCTCGACCAGCTCTCGGTGCTCAATCGCTGGCAGGGTCTGGGATACGGCAGCGCGCTGATCGACCGAACCGCGGCGGCAGCCCGCGACCTCGGCCATCGCGCGCTCTACCTCTCGACTTATCGCGACGTCCCGTGGAACGCGCCCTACTACGTGCGCCGCGGCTTCGAGGAAGTCCCGCGCGGAGACTGGCCGCACGCCTTCCGCATGCGGGCGATGACAGAGAACCGGCAGGGCCATCCGCCGTGGCGACGGACAATCATGAGGCGGCCACTATAAAGAAACCCGTCGTCCTGAGCGGAGCCGCCCGCAGGGTGGCGTAGTCGAAGGACCTCTTTTCCGCCGCACGGCCTATCGAAACGAAAAGAGGTCCTTCGACTACGCTGCGCTCCGCTCAGGACGACGGATAGTTTGTTGCCCGGGATCGAGCAGGTGTCGCATCCTACTCCGCGGCGACCGACAGGCCCATCTGCTCGCAGGTCGGGGCGACGTCGGAGACCGTCGCGCGGCGCATGTCGCGCTTGTAGCGCTGGTCGTCGAATGCCATGCCGCGATGCATGGTACAGCGATTGTCCCAGATCACCAGGTCCTTCTCGCGCCAGCGATGGGCGTGGACGAACTGGCGCTGCGTCGCATGCGCGGTGAGTTCGTCGATGAGCTGGCGCGCCTCGTCGTCCGGCATGCCGCGGATCGCGCCGGCGTGGCTCGCGATATAGAGGCTCATGCGGCCCGAGTCCGGCAGGCGGCGCACCAGCACCTGCGGCACCGGCGCGAAGGCCTGGCGCTCGTTCTCGTCGAAATCCGTGAAGCCGAGCTTGCCGCGCGAGGTCATGATCGAATGCTCCGCGACCAGCCCGGCGATGCGCTGCTTGGTCGCTTCGGGGAGCGCGTCGTAGGCAGCGCGCATGTCGGCGAACTCGGTATGGCCACCGATCGGCGGGATCGAGCGCGCATGCAGCATCGAGCAGTAGGCCGGCAGGCGCTTGAATGACGAGTCGGTGTGCCACAGCCGGTTGCCGAGATTGTAGAGCCGCTGGCGGTCGTTGGTCTGGAGGATGCGGTTCTCGGCGTCGAGATTGCCGACATCGGCCATGTTCTGGTGCAGGCGCAGGTTATGTCCCTTGCGCGCCATGAAGACGGTCGTCTCGAGCGGACCGAAGTGACGCGCGAAGGCGAGCTGGCTCTCGTCGTCGAATTCCTGGTCGGGGAAGACCAGGACCGCATACTTGGTGAAAGCCTCGCGGATCGCGGCGAGGTCCTCGGGCGAGACCTTGTTCAGGGCGACGTCGCCGACTTCGGCCACGAAGTCGGGCGTCACGGCATGGATCGACAGGGTCACCGGCTTTCCTCCTCGCGCTTGCTTATGCGGCGGATTGGACCACCTAAAGGACAATCGGGCAATCGCGGGATATACTTTCCGCCATGATCGAGAAGCAGGAAGTGCAGGAGATCTTCCCGACCCCGTTGTGGATCGTGGATCTCCAGCCGGCCGCCGCGGCCAGCCTCAATGCGAAACTCAAGGCCGAGATCGAACGGCTGATCGAACCGCGATCGAAGGTGCCGGCCGGCAGCAACTGGCAGACGCCGCAGGACCTGCACACGCGCCCGGCCTTCGCCGAGTTCGCCAGACTGGTCGAGACGGCGGGACGCGGCGTCGCCCGCTTCCTCCAGGTCGACCAGTATCCGATGGCGATCACCGGCTGCTGGGCGAACGTCAATCCGCCCGGCGCCTACCATCCGATGCATCACCATCCGAACAACTATCTGAGCGGCGTCTACTACGTGTCGATCCCGGCCGGCGGCTCGCAGATCCTGTTCCAGGATCCGCGCGGCCAGGCCTCGATGATCATGCCGAAGCCGCGCCAGTACACCCGCCTCACGGCCAATGGCGCCAATGCGCCGAGCAAGGAAGGCCGCATGGTGATCTTCCCCTCGTGGCTGAAGCACACGGTGCCGGCCAATGACGGGGACAGCGACCGCATCAGCATTTCCTTCAACCTGATGTTCAAGAATTTCAGCGAAACCATGGCCTCGCCGATGTGGGATCCCACGGCGGGCAAGGAGAAGTGATGAGCCTGCAGGATCGCTACGGCAACGCACTCGGTACGCAATCGGTCGCGGCACGCGACGCCTACCAGGCCGGCGTCGACAGCCTGATGGCCGCGACGCCCGGCATGGACACGGCCTTCCAGAAATCCGTCGAAGCCGACGAGAACTTCGCGCTGGGCCACATCTCGCTGGCCCGCGCCAAGCAGCTGCTGGGCCGCGGCCACGAGGCCAAGGCGCCGCTGGCACGCGCGAAGGAGCTGGCCGGCAGCGCCAGCCCGCGCGAGCAGAGCCAGATCGCCATCTTCGAGAAGATCCTGACCGGCCAGGGCGCCGCCGCCCTCGAGGCGATCCGCGAACACATGAAGGAGTGGCCGCGCGACGCCATGGCGCTCGCGCCCGCGACCAGCGTGTTCGGGCTGATCGGCTTCTCGGGCCAGGTCGGCCGCGAGGTCGACCAGCTGGCGCTGCTCGAACCCTTCGAGAAGCACTATGGCGACGACTGGTGGTACCGCACCCAGCTCGCCTTCGCGCAGATCGAACTGCAGAAGCTCGACGAGGGCCGGCGCAACATCGATGCGGCGCTCGACGCCTATCCGAAGAGCGCCCACGCCGCGCATATCCGCGGGCACCTGTTCTACGAGCTGGGCGAGCGTGAGGCCGGGCTCGCCTTCCTGAAGGAATGGATGAAGGACTATTCGCGCGACGGGCTGATGCACGTCCACAACAACTGGCACCTCGCGCTGTGGTCGATGGAGACCGGCCGCATGGACGACGCCTGGCGCATCTATGACGCGGCGCTCAGCCCTTCCGTCGCCTGGGGACCGCAGGTCAACGTCGCGACCGACTGCCCGGCGTTCCTCGCGCGCGCGGAGATGGCGGGCGAGCCGCGCCAGGTCGCGCGCTGGCGCGAACTCGCGGACTACGCGACCAAGTGGTTCGGCCGGCCCGGCCTCGGCTTCGTCGACATGCACACGGTGCTGGCCTACGCGATGGCCGGCGACGGCGCGGCGCTCGCGAAGTTCATCGAGACCCCGAAGGGCGCCACGGCCGACATGCTGCCGGCGCTGGCGAGCGGCTTCGAGGCCTATGCGCAGGGCGACTGGACGCGCACGATCGAAGCGATCGAGCCCCTGCTCGACACGCACGAGCGCCTGGGCGGCAGCCGCGCGCAACGCGACCTGCTCGAATACGTCGTGACGTCCGCGATGGTGAAGGCCGGCCGCGCGGCAGAGGCGCGCGCGATGATCGAGAAGCGCCGGCCGCAGAACGGCAAGGGCAAGGGCTTCCCGCTGGCGGGGCTTTGATCACCCCGTCGTCCTGAGCGGAGCGAAGCGTAGTCGAAGGACCTCTTTTCGTTTCGACGATTCGTGCGCCGGAAAAGAGATCCTTCGACTGCGCGCCTTCGGCGCTTCGCTCCAGGGCGGGGGTTACCCCGCCCGCGATGACGGACTAATTGAGCCCGAACTCTTCCGCCAGCAGCTCGTACGAGCGCTTCCGCTTCTCGAAGTCGTAGCAGATCGTCACGGCCATGATCTCGTCGACCTGGTAGGCGGCGGCGTGGCGTTCGAGTCCGGCCCGCACCGTCTTGGGCGAACCGACCACCGAGCGGCGGCGCAGCGCCGGCAGCCAGCGGTCGGCGCCCGGTTGCTTCGCAGCGTCCAGCGCTTCCTCGACCGACGGGACGGGACCGGGATTGCCGAGCGTCCGCAGGCGCATCGCCCAGACCTCGCGGCTGCGCGACAGAAGATCGGCCTCCTCGTCGGTCTCCGCGCAGAGGACCGAGATCGCCATCATCGGCATCGGCTTGGGGTGCAGCGACGAGGGCTTGAAGTGGGCGCGGTAGGCGCGGGTCACGCCGTCGCCGCCGTCGGGATTGATGAAGTGCGCGAAGCAGAAGGGCAGGCCGAAATGCGCCGCCAGCGCGGCACTGTCGTCGCTCGATCCCAGCAGCCAGACGTCGGGCGCGGTGTCGCCGGTCGGCTGCGCCACGACGCCGGTGCCTTCGTGATTGAGCGGCAGCGCGTCGTGCAGCCAGGCCACGAGATCACGCACCTGGTAGGGATACTTCTCGGCGTTGCTCCAGTTGGGCTTGCCGTCGGCCAGGATGCGCATCGTGTGCTGGTCGCTGCCCGGGGCGCGGCCGATGCCGACGTCGATGCGGCCGGGAAACAGCGTCTCCAGCATGCGGAAGTTCTCCGCCACCTTGTAGGCGCTGTAGTGGGGCAGCATCACGCCACCCGAGCCGACCCGGATGCGCTCGGTGAGGCCTGCGACCCGCGTGATCAGCACCTCGGGCGTCGAGCCGGCCAGCGCCTCGCTGCTGTGATGCTCGGCCAGCCAGTAGCGCGTGTAGCCCAGCCGGTCGCAGAGCTGGGCGAGTTCCAGCGTGTCGCGCACGGCGTCGGCCGGCGTGCGGCCCTTGGAAATCGGCGACTGGTCGAGAACGCTGAGACGCAGCGACAAGGAAGTCAGAGGCCCTTCTTGCCCATGGCCAGGAACTTCTCCTGGCGGCGCTCGCGCAACGTGTCGGCGTCGAGCTTGGAGAGGTCGGCGATCGCTTCGGCCACGACCCGGCCCACGATGTCGATGGTCTCCTCCCGCGCGCGATGGGCGCCGCCCATCGGTTCGGGAATCACGTCGTCGATCACGTCGAGCTTCTTGAGATCGGAGGCCGTGACCTTCATCGCCTCGGCGGCGTCCTGGGCGTTGGCGTTGTTGCGCCACAGGATCGAGGCGCAGCCCTCCGGCGTGATCACCGAATAGACCGAATTCTCCAGCATGTAGACACGGTCCGACGAGGCGATGGCGAGCGCGCCGCCCGAACCGCCTTCGCCGATCACCACGCTGACCAGCGGCACGCCGAGGCCGAGACAGGTCTCGATCGAGCTGGCGATCGCTTCCGCCTGGCCGCGCGCCTCGGCGTCGATGCCGGGATAGGCGCCGGGCGTGTCGACCAGGGTCAGCACCGGCAGCCTGAACCGGTCGGCAAGCCGCATCAGGCGCTGCGCCTTGCGATAGCCTTCCGGCCGCGCCATGCCGAAATTGTGCTTGATGCGCGAATCGGTGTCGTCGCCCTTCTGCTGGCCCAGCACGACGATGCTGCGGCCCTGCAGCCGGCCCATGCCGCCCACGATCGCGGCGTCCTCGCCGAAGGCGCGGTCGCCGGCCAGCGGCGTGTAGTCGGTGATCAGCCGGTCGATATAGGCCTGCGCGTGCGGCCGTTCGGCATGGCGGGCGACCTGCACCCGCTGCCACGGCGTCAGCTTGGCGTAGGTCGCGCGGATCTGCTTATGCGCCTTCTCCTGAAGACGCATCACTTCCTCGGCAATGTCGACGTCGCCGGAGTTGGGCAGATGCCGCAACTCGGCGATCTTGCCTTCCAGGTCCGCGATCGGCTTCTCGAAGTCGAGGTAAATCGTCATTGCGGGCAGGTGTCGCCCGGTCGCGGAAACCTGTCAACCGGCCGCCCGGCCCTTCCGGCGGGCCAGCGGATGATGCTCCTGCACCAGCGAGCGCAGCTTCTCGTCGAGCACGTGGGTGTAGATCTGGGTGGTGGCGATATCTGCATGGCCCAGCATCAGCTGCACCGAGCGCAGATCGGCGCCGCCGGCCAGCAGATGGCTGGCGAAGGCGTGCCGCAACACGTGCGGCGACACGCGGGCCGGATCGATGCCGGCCCCCACGGCCGCTTCCTTCAGGAGCTGTGCAAACCGCTGGCGCGTCAGATGGCCGGTGCGGCCCCGCGACGGGAACAGGAATCGCGAGGTCTCGCCCTCGGCCAGCTGGCCGCGCCGCATGTGCAGCCAGGCGACGATCGCCAGCCGCGCCGGGTCCGACAACGGCACCAGCCGCTCCTTGTCGCCCTTGCCGCGCACCAGCAGCATCGACGGATCGCGTTCGACGGCGGACAGAGGAAGGCTGACCAGCTCCGACACGCGCAGGCCGGCGGCGTAGAGGATCTCCAGCAAGGTCGCCATGCGCCCGCCATCGACCGCGTCCTTCGTGCGCGCCGCCTCGATCAGCCGGTCGACTTCCTCGCGCGACAGGACCTTGGGCAGCGGCCGGCCGAGCCGCGGCGAATCGAGCGTGCTCGCCGGATCGTCGTCGCGCAGGCGCTCGGCGAGCAGGAAGCGGAAGAACTGCCGCATCACCGAAAGCCGCCGGGCCACGGTGCGCGGGGTCATCCCGACATAGTCGAGCGACTTCAGGTAGGCGCGCAACGCCGTCGCATCGGCCGTCACCGTGCTCTGTTTCCGACGGGCCAGGAATGACTGGAGGTCGGCCAGGTCGGCCGCATAGGCGAGCAGCGTGTTCTTCGAGGCGCCGCGTTCGGCCTGCAGCATCTCGAGGAAGGCCTCGACTTCGCGCACATGCCTGAAGGGCGGCTTGCGCTTCATCGGCCGCGACTCATCGGCCGCGACACCGGCTAGCGCGCAAGACGCTCATTGGGAACGGGAACCTCGAAGGACCTGAGCGGCGGGCGCGGTTCCACGACCGCGAGAGCCACCAGCCCGGCGATCACCAGGCCCAGGATGGCGACGATGATCACAGGCCCGAGACGCAGGGTGGGCATGCTGAATCGGTTTTTGGAACGGAACACGGCCACCGGCGCAAGGTACCTGCCCGCCGCGAAGGCGGCAATTGCCGAGAGCGAAGACCGACAAGGAAGGGGCGGTTGGCTTGAAACCGGCGACATAATGGGCGACATCCTTGGACAGCAGCTCGACATGGACGCCTCTTCACCCCTGTCCTTGCCGCGCACCGTGGCCCTCGTCGGGTTGATGGGCGCGGGCAAGAGCGCCATCGGCAAGCGACTGGCGGCAAGACTCGGCCTCCCGTTCGTCGATGCAGACGACGAGATCGAGCGCGCGGCCGGCTGCACGATCGCTGAATTCTTCGAGAAGTACGGCGAGCAGGAATTCCGCGCCGGCGAGCGCCGCGTGATCAGCCGCCTGCTGGAAGAGACACCGCACGTCCTGTCGACCGGCGGCGGCGCCTACATGGACCCCGAGACCCGCGCGCTGATGAAGACCCGCGCCCTCACGGTCTGGCTGCGCGCCGAACTCGACGTGCTGTTCGACCGGGTGAAGAAGCGGACGCACCGCCCCCTGCTCCGCCAGGGCGATCCGAGGGAAATTCTCGCGCGCCTCATGCAGCAGCGCTATCCGATCTATGCCGAGGCCGACATCGTGGTCGATTCGACCGCCCAGCCGGCCGAGCGCACGACGGAGCAGGTGCTCGAGGCGATCCGCGCCCATCTGCAGGCCCAAACATCGGGACAGACCCCGACACCAGGACAATCGACATGAGTTCGCCCCGCACCATCCGCGTCGACCTGGCCGGCCGCGCCTACGACATCGCGATCGGTCCCGGCCTGATCGACCGTGCCGGCGAGCTGTCGCGCCCGCTGCTCGCCGCGCCGCGGGTCACCATCGTGAGCGACGACACGGTGGCGCCGCTCTACGGCGCCCGCCTCGCCGCCTCGTTCGACAGGGCCGGCGTCGCGACCCGCACGGTCACCGTGCCCGCCGGCGAAAGCAGCAAGGATTTCGCGAGCTTCGGCCGGCTGATGAACGAGCTGCTCGACCTGCGCCCCGACCGCAAGACGACGCTAGTGGCGCTGGGCGGCGGCGTCGTGGGCGACCTCACCGGCTTCGCCGCCGCCGTGCTGCTGCGCGGCGTCGACTTCATCCAGGTCCCGACCACCCTGCTGGCCCAGGTCGATTCCTCGGTCGGCGGCAAGACCGGCATCAACACGCGCCACGGCAAGAATCTCGTCGGCGCCTTCTACCAGCCGCGCCTCGTCCTCGCCGATACCACGGTGCTCGACACGCTGCCGCGCCGCGAACTGCTGGCGGGCTATGCCGAGGTCGCGAAGTACGGGCTGATCGACGATCCGGAATTCTTCGCCTGGTGCGAGAAGAACGGCGATGCGGTGCTGGCCGGCGATGCCGCGGCGCGCACCTACGCGATCGAGCAGAGCTGCCTGTCGAAGGCGCGCATCGTCGCCGCCGACGAGCGCGAGACCACCGACCTGCGGGCGCTGCTCAATCTCGGCCACACGTTCGGGCACGCGCTGGAAGCGGAAACCGGTTTCGGCTCGACCCTGCTGCATGGCGAGGCCGTCGGCGCGGGCATGGCGATGGCCTTCGACCTGTCGGCCCGGCTAGGCCTCTGCCCCACCGGGGACGCCGAGCGGGTGCGCCGCCATCTCGGCGCCGTCGGCCTGCCCGTCCGGCTGCGCACGATCGGCGGCGACAACAGCCGCACCTGGGACGCGGCGAAGCTGATCGAGCACATGCGCGGCGACAAGAAGGCCGAGGGCGGCAAGCTCACCTTCGTGCTGGCGCGCGGCATCGGAAAGTCGTTCGTCACCCGCGACGTCGACGAAGCGGGCCTGCGTGGCCTGCTCGACGACGCCATCGCGGCCTAGGCCGGGCATGGACGCCGACCTTCATTTCGATATCCCGCTTTCCTTCGCGATCCCCCTCGTGGTGGTCTGCCTGTTCCTGGCGGCCTATCTGTCGGCCGCGGAGACGGCGATCACGGGCGCGTCCCGGCCGCGCATGCACCGCCTCGCGCTGCAGGGCAATCCCAAGGCCGTCGTCGTGAACGCGCTGCTCGACCGCAAGGACGAGGCGGTAAGCGCCGTCCTGCTGGGCAACAACGTGGTCAACATCTTCTCGGCCTCGCTGTCGACGGCGGTGCTGACGGCGCTGTTCGGCGCCGCGGGCGTCGTCTATGCGACGATCGTCATCGGCGTGCTGATCGTGATCTTCGCCGAGGTCATGCCCAAGACCTGGGCCCTGCTGCGCGCTGACCGCGTGGCGCTGGCGCTGGCGCCGTCGATCATGGTGACGCTGACCATCCTCGGTCCGATGGCGCGCGGCGTCGCCGCCACCTCGCGCTTCTTCCTCCGGCTCATGAACGTCCGCACCGACCGCACGCCCGATGCCGAGGAGCAGAGCGACGCGCTGCGCGGGGCCATCGAACTGCACGGCGAGGGCCAGAGCGGCGACAGCGCGCCGGCCGAGAAGGCGATGCTGCGCTCGGTGCTCGATCTCGGCGACCGCACGGTAGGCGACGTCATGACCCATCGCGGCAATGTCGTGCTGATCGACGCCGACCAGCCGACCGAGGCCATCGTGACGCAGATGCTGGCGGCGCCCTATACCCGCATCCCGCTCTATCGCGGCGAAGCCGACAATGTGGTGGGCATCATGCACGCCAAGGACCTGTTCCGCGCCGTCGAGGCCGCCGGCGGTCCGAAATCGGTGCAGATCGATCCGATCCTGACCCCGCCCTGGTTCATCCCGGAATCCACCGTGCTGTTCGACCAGCTGGAGGCGTTCCGCGCCCGGCACGAGCATTTCGCCCTGGTCGTCGACGAATACGGCGCGCTGCGCGGCATCGTCACCCTCGAGGACATTCTCGAGGAGATCGTCGGCGACATCGAGGACGAGCATGACGCGATCCGCCGCGGCGTGGCCCGGCGCGACGACGGCAGCGTGGTCTGCCGCGGCGACGTGCCGATCCGCGACCTCAACCGCGAATTCGGCTGGGGCCTGCCCGAGGGCGTCGCCACGACCATCGCCGGGCTGGTGCTCCACGAGGCGCGGCGGATCCCCGAGGTCGGCCAGGTCTACGCATTCTACGGATTTCGCTTCGAGATTCTGAAGCGCGAGGGCACGCGCGTTGCCGAGTTGCGGATCGTGCCGCCCACCGCCATACAGGCGGGCACCTGACTTCCAACCGACACCACGAGGAACGATCATGCCGCTTTCGCCGCCGGTCGGGCGACAGCACCTTCATACGCGCCGCGTCGTCTGCCAGGGCTTTTTCCGCGACGACGGGCTGTGGGACATCGAAGGCCGCATCACCGACGAGAAGACCTACGAGCACGCCAACGAATGGCGCGGACCGCTGCAGCCCGGCGACTTCGTCCACGACATGTCGATCCGGCTGACGATCGACCACAAGTTCACGATCGTCGATGTCGAGGCGGTGACCGACAAGTCGCCCTACCGGATGTGCGGCGACATCGCGCCGGCCTTCCGCAAGCTGATCGGCCTGCGCATCGGCGGCGGCTTCCACCGCGCGGTGCGCGAGCGGCTGGGCGGCGTCCAGGGCTGCACCCACATCGTCGAACTGCTGGGGCCCGTCGCGACGACGGCCTTCCAGACGGTTTCGTCCAAGAAGGCGCGCGATCTCAACAACGCCTACCGGGAGAAGACCGGCACCCTGCCGCCGAAGGATCCCGATGCGCCGCGCAAGCCGCCGCGCCGGCCCTACATGCTCGACACCTGCCACTCCTGGGCCTCCGACAGCGAGGTCACGAAGCGCTGGGTGCCGCACTTCTACACCGGCCCCGACGCCGAGGCCGTGCGCGCCGCCGTCGAAGGCAAGGACGTGGAGATGGAAGGCTGACGGCAAACAAATTCCGTCGTCCTGAGCGGAGCCGCCCGAAGGGCGGCGTAGTCGAAGGACCTCTTTTCCGGCGCACGATGCGTCGAGACGAAAAGAGGTCCTTCGACTGCGTTCGCTGCGCTCACTCCGCTCAGGACGACGGGAAATTCAGGCCTTCTTGTCTTCCGCCGGCGTCAGGGTCTCCATCGCCAGCGCGTGAAGGCCGGCGTCGAGTTCTTCCTTGAGGGCGGCATAGACGAGGCGCTGGCGGGCGACGCGGGTCTTGCCCTCGAAGGCCTGCGACACGATTTCCACCCTGAAATGCGTCTCGCCGCCCTCGCGCCAGCCGGCATGGCCGTGATGCTTGGACGATTCATCCTCGATGACCAGACGCACCGGCGCGAAGGTCGCGCGAAGCTTGCTGTCGATCGACGTTGCCACCTTGCCCATGACCATCCCACCTCTGCTGCCGGCCTCACTTGCCGGGTCCCGTCCCTGAACACATATTAGCCCGATGGCCCGACGGCGAGCGAACCCACTGGCGGCACTGGACGGTGCGAAGCCGCACCAGCGCGTATGCGAGGCACCGGGCTGCCGGCTCGCCGGTGAATATCGTGCGCCGCGCGCGCGCGACAAGCTCGACGAATATCGCTGGTTCTGCCTCGACCATGTCCGCGACTACAACAAGAAGTGGGACTATTTCGCCGGCCTGGATTCCGACCAGATCGAGGCCCATATCCGCGCCGACACGACCTGGCGCCGGCCGGTCTGGCCGCTGGGTGCCCGCCGCAACGGCAATTCCTACGCCCACATCAAGGATCCGCTGGGCCTGGCCGACGATGCCGGCCTCGGCGAGAAGCCGCCGCCCAAGTATGATGGCAGCGAGCAACTGACAGCTGCGGAGCGCAATGCGCTCGAGGTCCTCGAACTTTCATGGCCGCTGACCCGGAAAGTCGTGAAATCCCGCTACAAGGAGCTGGTGAAGCTCCACCATCCCGACGCCAACGGCGGCGCCCGGGAGGCCGAGGAGAAGATCAAGGAGATCAACGCCGCCTATTCCACTCTGCGAGCCTGCGAATACCTTCCCGTGGAATGATTTAGCCCCGCTTGGGGCAGCTCGTGCATTTGGCCGCTTGCAGTGCACAATCCTGCCTGCGACTATCGAATTGGCCCGCAATTGGCGGGCATTGTTTTGTAGGAATTCGTGTGATGGCCTCTACGACGACCGCGGCGCGTCAGAATGTTTCGGGCATGCCGGATATCAAGGTTTCTGCGCGTCAGGTTTTCGGCATCGATACCGACATGGAAGTGCCGGCGTTCAGCACGCCGACCGAGCATGTTCCCCAGGTCGACGACGCCTACCTGTTCGATCACGACACGACGATGGCGATCCTCGCCGGCTTCGCCCACAACCGCCGTGTCATGGTCCAGGGCTATCACGGCACCGGCAAGTCGACCCACATCGAGCAGGTCGCGTCGCGCCTCAACTGGCCCTGCCTGCGCGTCAACCTCGACAGCCACATCTCGCGCATCGATCTGATCGGCAAGGATGCGATCGTGCTGCGCGACGGCAAGCAGGTCACCGAGTTCCGTGAAGGCATCCTGCCGTGGGCGCTGCAGAACCCGACAGCCCTGGTGTTCGACGAATACGATGCCGGCCGCGCCGACGTCATGTTCGTGATCCAGCGCGTGCTCGAGGTCGACGGCAAGCTCACGCTGCTCGACCAGAACAAGGTCATCCACCCGCATCCGGCGTTCCGCCTGTTCTCGACCGCCAACACGGTCGGCCTCGGCGACACGACGGGCCTCTATCACGGCACGCAGCAGATCAACCAGGGCCAGATGGACCGCTGGTCGATCGTGACGACGCTGAACTACCTGCCGCACGAGCAGGAAGTGAACATCGTCGCCGCCAAGACGCCGCACTACAACAGCGAGGAAGGCCGCAAGACCATCGGCGCCATGGTGGCGCTGGCCGAGCTGACGCGCGCCGGCTTCATCGCCGGCGACATCTCGACGGTCATGTCGCCGCGTACGGTGATCACCTGGGCCGAGAATGCGCGCATCTTCGGGGGCGACGTGGGCTTTGCCTTCCGTCTCACCTTCCTGAACAAGTGCGACGAGGTCGAGCGCAGCACGCTCGCCGAGTACTATCAGCGCTGCTTCGGCAAGGATCTGCCGTCGTCGAGCGCCAAGGGCGGCAAGCTGCACTAACGGAGAGGGCCGCATGGCCAAGGACTCCACTCCCCTCGAGGAGTTTCGTCGCGTCACCGCCACCACAATGCGGGCGGTGTCGCGCAAGGACGTGAACGTGGCCTTCGTGCCCGACGGCGGTTCGCTGATGGGCCAGGAGGCCCGCATCACCGTGCCGGCGCGCGACCTGCCGGCCGAGGATGTCAGCCGCGTCCGCGGCGAGGCCGATTCGATGGCGCTGAAGCTGCGCCATCACGACCGCAAGACCCATCTGCGCCGCGTCCCGCGCGGCGAGGCGGCGCGCGCGATCTTCGAGGCGGTCGAGCAGGTCCGCGTCGAGGCCCTGGGCGCCAACAAGATGGTCGGCGTGGCCGACAACCTCTCCGCCCTGTGGCGCCAGCGCTCCGACCAGCGCGGCCATGCCCGCATCAAGACCAAGGAAGACGCCCCGATCGCCGACGTTATCGGGCTGATCGCCCGCGAGCAGCTGCTCGGCGCCGCCCCGCCGGAATCGGCCAAGGCGATGGTCGACATGTGGCGCGCCGACATCGAGAGCGCCGCCGGCCGCGACTTCCAGAAGCTGCGCGAGTCGCTCACCAACCAGGAAGCCTTCGCCCGCGCCGCGCGCCAGCTGATCCGCGACCTCAAGCTGGGCGACGAGACCGCCGAGCTGCAGGACGACGACAACGAGGATTCGCAGGACCAGGAGAACGCCGACGGTCAGTCGAACGAGACCGGCGACGACCAGAGCGATTCGAGCGAGACCCAGGGCTACGGCGCCCAGGGCGAGGAGAGCGAGGACGCGTCCGAGCAGGACGACGCCTCCGAGACCGCCGCCGACCAGGCCCAGACCGAGATGCAGATGGGCTCGGGCGACGAGGAGGAGCCGGGCCGCGCCGAGCGTCCGTGGCTGCCGCCGGGCGCGCTCAGCAACGAGCCCGCCGGCCAGCAGTATCACGCCTATTCCAACAAGTTCGACGAGATCGTCGAGGCCGACGCGCTGTGCGACGCCGAGGAGCTCGGCCGCCTGCGCAACCATCTCGACCAGCAGCTCGCGCACCTCCAGGGCGTGATCGGCAAGCTGGCCAACCGCCTGCAGCGCCGCCTCATGGCGCAGCAGAACCGTGCCTGGGAGTTCGACCTCGACGAGGGCATCCTCGACGCCGCGCGCCTCACGCGCGTCGTCACCAACCCGATGCACGCTTTGTCGTTCAAGACCGAGCGCGACACCAACTTCCGCGACACGGTGGTGTCGCTGCTGATCGACAATTCGGGCTCGATGCGCGGCCGGCCGATCACGGTGGCGGCGATGAGCGCCGACATCCTGGCCCGCACGCTCGAGCGCTGCGGCGTGAAGGTCGAGATCCTCGGCTTCACGACGCGCGCCTGGAAGGGCGGCCAGAGCCGCGAGCAGTGGCTCGCCGCCGGCAAGCCGGCCAATCCGGGCCGCCTCAACGACCTGCGCCACATCATCTACAAGCCGGCCGATGCGCCGTGGCGTCGTGCCCGCAAGAACCTGGGCCTGATGCTGCGCGAGGGCATCCTCAAGGAGAACATCGACGGCGAGGCGTTGCTGTGGGCGCACAACCGCCTGCTGCCGCGGCCCGAGGAGCGCAAGATCCTCATGGTCATCTCCGACGGCGCGCCGGTCGACGATTCGACCCTGTCGGTCAATCCCGGCAACTATCTCGAACGGCACCTGCGCGACGTCATCGACTGGATCGAGACGCGCTCGCCGGTCGAACTGGTGGCCATCGGCATCGGCCATGACGTCACGCGCTACTATCGCCGCGCCGTCACCATCGTCGACGCCGACCAGCTGGGCGGCACGATGATGGAGCAGCTCGCCTCGCTGTTCGACGACGACGACAAGAAGGACGCCGCCGCCGCCCGCGGTTCACGCAAGGGCGCCGGCAAGGTCGGAACCAAGTCCGGCAAGCGCGCCGCCTAGCGCACTTGAAGTTTCCGTCGTCTCGACCGGAGCGCGCAGCGCGGAGTGGAGAGACGACGGGTTTTTCTTTCAGGCCGGTGATGAATCGCTTCCTTCTCACGCTCTGCCTGCTCGTCGCGGCCTGTGCCGGCGTTTCGCCGCCGCCGGCCGGTGCGCAGGAACAGCCCGTCACGATCGAAAGCTCGGCGCTCACGCTCAAGATCGACGAGCCCAAGGCTGCCCGCGTCGGCCGCTTGCTCTGGCGCGGCGGCATCGAGATGCGTGGCAGCCTGCGCAATTTCGGCGGCTTGTCGGATCTCCACGTCACGCCCGACAATCGGACCCTCACCTCGATCTCCGACGAGGGCGCCTGGCTGGTCGCCACGCCCCGCTTCGACGCGAGCGGCATGCTGGTGGGCCTCGGCGATGCCCGGATGGGCCAGTTGCGCGGCCTCGACGGCAAGCCGATCGAGAGCAAGCCGGAGGCCGACGCGGAGGCATTCGCGCGCCTGCCGGATGGATCGTGGCTGGTCGCCTTCGAGCGCCGGCACAGGCTGTGGCGCTATCCGTCGCTGACCGCGACGCCGCTTCCGGTCGAAGGACCGGCCGATATCGGCCGCCAGCCCGGCAATGGCGGCATCGAGGCGATGACGGCGCTCGCCGACGGCACGGTGATCATGATCAGCGAGGAATACAGCCGGCAGCCGGAGACGGTGGTGGGCTGGATCGGCAAGCCCGACGCTGGCGGCCGCTACGCCTGGAGCGCCTTCGCCTACGCCACCATCCCCGATTTCAAGCCGACCGCGCTGGCGGTGCTGCCGGACGGCTCCTTCGCCACCCTGGAGCGGGCCTTCGACATGGTGCGCGGCGTGCGGGTCCGGATGATGCGGTTCGACGCGGCAGCGCTCGCGCCCGGCGCGACCGTGAAACCCGAGGAACTGGTGCGCCTCGCCTCGCCCTATGCCGTCGACAATCTCGAAGGGTTGGCCGCGACGCGCGGCGCCAAAGGCGAGACGCTGCTGTGGCTGATCTCGGACGACAACTTCAATCCGCTTCAGCGCAACATTCTGATGCTGTTCGAGCTAGAAGGCTGAGCAAAGCTCAGCCTGGGAAGCGACAGGACATTGCTTGCAATGTCCGAGAGCGCCGGAGGAAGAACGACCGCTCTGACCCCTCCGACGGCGTAAGACGCCGCCGCCTCCCCATTTGAATGGGGAGGGAAGACTTTAGGCCGCTACAGCCTTCTTCGCGTCCTTCTTGCTCTTGGCCGAGACGACGCGGCGCTTCAGCACCTTCATCTCGGGCGAGAGCTTGCTGTCGTTGGTGTCGAGCAGGTAGGCGTCGATGCCGCCATTGTGCTCGATCGTCTTGATGCCGCGGGGGGTGAGGCGCAGGCGCACCGCATGGCCCAGCGCATCCGACAGAACCGAAGCGACCTGGAGGTTCGACATGAACCGGCGCTTCGACTTGTTGTTGGCGTGGCTCACATTGTTGCCGTACTGGACGGCCTTGCCCGAGAGGGCGCAACGACGAGGCATGGCGATATCCGCTAAAAAAACGATCCCGCCGGAGGGCGGGAAGGGCGGCTTTTTACGGTCCCGACGGGGGCCCGTCAAGCAAACCAGTCCACCACTCTTTCGCTGATGTCCTCGACCTGGTCCTCCGGGATCACCCGTCCCCGGGCCGAAATTCCCGCCTCGTGCACGGTGTTCGGATCACCGGAAACCAGGGGATGCCACCAATAGAGGTCCTGCTTGAAGTGGACGAGCCGATAACCACAAGTTCTGGGGAGCCAGTCCATCTTCGCCACCACCTTTGGGGTGAGCTGGATGCAGTCCGGGACGATCTTCTTGCGGTTCCTGTAGTCCTTGCAGAGCGCGGTCTTCGGGTCCAGCAGCCGGCAGCAGGTATCCGTCTGCACGAGTTCGCCGGTGCCCTCGTATTCCAGCTTGTTGACGCAGCACATGCCGCAGCCGTCGCAGAGCGATTCCCACTCCTGCTTGGTCATTTCGGCCAGGGTCTTGCGCTTCCAGAAGGGCTCCTTCTGGGCCTCGGCGGCGCGACGCGCCCGTTTCAGGAAGGACTTAGCGGCCATGGAAGGCTTGTAGCATGGACCGGGCCGCCGCGGCGGGGGTCAGCCGGCCGGCCTCGACCTCGCGCTCCAGGCCACCCACGAGCCGGCGTACCTCGGGATGCCCCTTCAGTTCCGCCAGCAGGGTCTCGCCGACCTCGTTCCACATCCAGGCCCGGGCCTGCTCGGCGCGGCGCTTCTGGATACCCTTCTCGCCCACCGCCTTGTTGAAGCGCTCGACGACGTCCCAGATCGCGAGCACGCCCTCGCCCGTCTGGGCCGAGCTGGTCGCGACCTCGGGCGTCCAGCCGGGGGTCGGCGACCGCAGCATGCGCAGCGCGTGCTGATAGTCGGAGGCCGAACGCTGGGCCGTGGCCTTGAGATCGCCGTCGGCCTTGTTGACCACGATCAGGTCGGCCAGTTCGATCACGCCGCGCTTGATGCCCTGCAGGTCGTCGCCGCCCGCCGGCAGCAGCAGCACGATGAACATGTCGACCATGTCGGAGACCGCCGTCTCGGACTGGCCGACGCCCACCGTCTCGACGATCACGGTGTCGAACCCGGCGGCTTCCACCAGCAGCATCGTCTCGCGGGTGCGCCGTGCGACACCGCCCAGGGTGATCCCGGCCGGCGACGGCCGGATGAACGCCTCGCGGCGCCGCGACAGCTCCTCCATGCGCGTCTTGTCGCCCAGGATCGAGCCGCCGCCGCGCTTGGACGAGGGATCGATCGCCAGCACGGCGAGCGACCGGCCGCGCTCCAGCAGCGACAGGCCGAAGCGCTCGATCAGGGTGGATTTGCCGACGCCGGGCACGCCGGTGATGCCGAGCCGCACCGATTTGCCGGTATGCGGCAGAACGTCGGCCAGCAGCGCATCGGCGCGGGCGCGGTGGTCGCTGCGGGTCGATTCGATCAGGGTGATGGCCTGCGCCAGCGCCCGCCGGTCGCCCTTCAGCAGGGGCTCGAGAAGCGGATCGGCCGGCGCGCCGGAAATCGCTGCGGACGCACTCATCGGCGGCCAGACTTATCAGCCGCGGCGGCGCATTGCCAGCAAGGCGCCGACCGTCGCGATCGCGTAGAAGAAGGCCAGCGTCCAGCCGAGGCCGGGCTCGCCCACCGCATCCATCGCCGCCCCGGTGAGCGGCCGGCCGACCAGCCCGCCCATGACATAGATCAGGCTGAAGGCGGTATTGGCGCGGGCGATGTCGCCGCCGTGGAAGCGCTGGCCGAGCAGCGCCAGGCCCACCGGATAGATGGCGAAGGAGATGCCGCCCCACAGCATGATCACGCCCACGATCGAGAGCGACTGCGCCGGCACGAAGCTGAGCCCGATCACCAGCGCCGCGCTGACGGTGGCGAGCCCCGCCAGCACGCCCCGCCGATCGAAATGGTCGGCCAGCCAGCCGATCGGCCATTGCAGGGCCACGTTGCCGACCACGAAGGCCGAAAGCCACAGCGCGCCGGTCTCCGGCGCCACGCCGACGCTGACCGCATAGACCGGCAGGAAGCTGAAGGCGACCTGTTCGCCGAGGCCGCCCGCAAAGGCCGCGAGCATGGCGAGCGGTGCCGCGAGGAAGATGGCGCCGTAGCCGCCGTCGGCGTGATGGCGGATCGCCGGCGCGCGGTAGCGGTAGGGCAGCAGCGGCAACGCGACCAGGAGGGCGAGCCCGGCGCAGGTCAGGAACGGAAGCGGCCCGTAGACGCCGACGAGTTGCAGCACGAAGGGTCCCAGCGCCATGCCGCCCGCGAACATCGCGGCATAGATCGCCATGGCCCGGCCGCGCCGCTTCTCCTCGACGACGAGGTTCATCCAGATCTCGCTCACCACCCACGGCACGCCGCCGACCGCGCCGTGCACGAAGGTGAGCGCGAACCAGGCCGCCGGATGCGTCACGAGGGTGTAGCTCACCGTGCACAGGGAGCCCGCCAGCACGGCGGCCAGGATCAGCGGCACGGCACCGAAACGCGCGGCCAGCCGCGGGATGTAGGGTCCGGTCGCCAGCATGCCGATCGCCCAGGCCGCGGCGACGATGCCGATGGTGAGCTTGTCGTGCCCCTGCCGCTCCAGGGCGAGCGGCACCAGCGGCATTGCCGCGCCCGACTGCAGGCCGATGGCGGCGCAGGCGACGAAGACGGGAACGAGAGGGCGCCAGGGGCCGGGCCCCCCCATACTGATTCGCGGCCTAGTCGCCGACACGCAGATGCCCTTCGGCGCGGAAGGAGGCCGGTTCCTCGACCCGGCGCTCGGCCTCGGCCGCGGCTTCCTGCTGGCGGCGCCACATGTCGGCGTAGAGCCCGTTGCGGGCCAGCAGCTCGCCGTGGCGCCCGCGCTCGGCGACGCGGCCGCGATCGAGCACGATGATCTCGTCGGCACTGACGATGGTCGACAGGCGATGGGCGATCATCACCGTGGTACGGCCGCGGCTGACCTCCTCCAGCGAGCGCTGGATCTCCTGCTCGGTGCGGGTATCGAGCGCGCTCGTGGCCTCGTCGAACAGCAGGATGCGCGGATTCTTGAGGATGGTGCGCGCGATCGCCACGCGCTGCTTCTCGCCGCCGGAGAGCTTCAGGCCGCGCTCGCCGACCGTCGACTCGTAGCCCTGCGGCAGGGCCATGATGAAATCGTGGATGCGAGCGAGCCGCGCCGCCTCCTCGACCTCGTCGCGGGTGGCGCCCGGCCTTCCGTAGGCGATGTTGTAGTAGATCGTGTCGTTGAACAGCACCGTGTCCTGCGGCACCACGCCGATCGCGGCGCGCAGGCTGCCCTGCTGCACCTCGCGGATGTCCTGGCCGTCGATCCGCACATGGCCGCCCGACACGTCGTAGAAGCGGAACAGGATGCGCGAGATGGTCGACTTGCCGGCGCCGCTCGAGCCGACGATGGCCACCGTATGGCCGGGCGCCACGCGGAAGCTGACATCGTGCAGGATCGGCCGGGCGGGCTCGTAGCAGAAGTCGACATGGTCGAACACGATCTCACCGCCGGTGACGGAGAGCGGCGGGGCTCCCGACTTGTCGGCGACCTCCGCCGGCACATCGAGCAGGCCGAACATCTTCTCCATGTTGACGAGCGCGTTGCGGATCTCGCGGTAGGCGAAGCCCAGCATGTTGAGCGGCATGTAGAGCTGGATCAGGAAGGCGTTCACCGCCACGAAGTCGCCGATCGTCATCGTGCCTTCGATCACGCCCTGCCCGGCCATCGCCATCACCGCGACCAGGCCGATCGAGATGATGGTGCCCTGCCCGATGTTGAGCAGCGAGAGCGTGCGGCTGGAGCGGATGGCGGCATTCTCGTAGCGCCGGCGGCCGACGTCGTAGCGGCGGGCCTCGTGCGCCTCGTTGCCGAAATACTTCACGGTCTCGTAGTTCAGCAGGCTGTCGATCGCCTTGGCATTGGCCTCGGTGTCGGCCTCGTTCATCGAGCGCACGAACTTGATGCGCCATTCCGAGAAGACGATCGAGAAGACGATGTAGACGCCGACCACGACCAGGGTCACGACCGAGAAGCGCCAGTCGTAGAGGCTCCACAGGATGCCGCCGACCAGGACGATCTCGAACAGCGTCGGCAGGATGTTGAAGGTCGTGAAGCGGATCAGGAAGTCCATGCCCTGCGTGCCGCGCTCGATGACGCGACTGATGCCGCCGGTCTGCCGCTCGAGATGGAAGCGCAGCGACAGCGCATGGAGATGGCCGAACACTTCGAGGGCGAGGTTGCGGATCGCCCGCTGGGCGACGGGTGCGAAAATCGCGTCGCGGACTTCGCCGAACGCCTGGGCGGCCACGCGCGCGACGCCATAGGCGACGATCAGCGCGATCGGCACCGCGACCGCCTGGGCGCCCGGCGTCCCCAGCGCATCCACCGCGTCCTTGTAGAGCAGCGGGACGTAGACGTTCGTGACCTTCGCCACCACCAGCAGCACGAGGGCGATCACGACCCGCGCACGCAGTGCAATTTCATCCACCGGCCACAGATGGCGTCCGAGAATCTTGATCACGCCCCAGGCGCGGGGTCCGTCCACCTTGGGGATGCCGTCAGGGCCGGGATGCGACATGAACGAAAAATGCCTTATTGGGCCACCATGTTGGATGGCGAATGGTGCCGCGGCCTTCTATCCTGCTCCGCGAGCCGACGTAAGCCCTTCCGGGAAAGGGAGTCTCATGAGATTTCGTAGGGCCCTGGCAGTGATTGCCTTGAGCACGGCCGTGCCGGGCGTGGCAGCGGCCCAGAATGCCGCTTCCGGCGCGCGGCAGGTCGACATCGCCTACGAGATCACCTTCGCCGGCCTGTCCGGCTTCCGCATCGACCTCACCGCGAAATTCAACGGCTCCAGCTACGACATCGAGAGCCGGACCTTCAAGGAAGGCATCCTGCGCGCGGTCACCATGCATTATGACGGCCGCAATCGCGCCTGGGGCGGCTTCTCCCCGCAGGGCGCGCAGCCGACCGCCGGCTCGCTCTCCATCGTCGTCGGCGACAAGCCGCGCACCTGGGTGGCGCAGTATGTCGGCGGCACGATGCAGGAGCAGCACAACCCCGCCTACAAGCCGTCGCCGCAGAACACGATCACCGACGAGCAGCGGCGCGGTTCGCTCGACCCGCTCTCGGCGGCGCTGAGCGTCGGCATGGCCGGCGACGCGGCCTGCGACCGCACGGTGCCGACCAACGACGGCAAGCGCCGCATCGACGTGATCATAAAGAAGATCGGCACCGAGTCCGCGGCCAAGTCGGGCATCCAAGGCGCGCAGGGCGACGTCCTCGTCTGCGAGATCTTCACCCGGCGCGTCGCCGGCGAGTTCGAGAGCGCACCGAAGGAGGCCGAGACCGAGCGCGAGCGTCCGATGCGCATCTGGCTGGCCCATCTCGACCAGAGCCAGATGCGCTACCCCGCCAAGCTCGAGGCCCAGACCGGCTTCGGCACCATCCGCGGCCGCATCCTCTCCTTCCGCGAACGCCCGATGACGCCCGACGAGAGCCAGGCGATGCGGAAGTAGCGAGAAAGCGAAGGATCCCTCACTTCGTTCGGGATGACACCGCTTTCGAGAAGGGCGCAGTGCACCAATTCCACCAACCGTGTCATCCCGAGCGTAGCGAGGGATCCTTGGTCGGTGGCACTTCCAGAAGATCGGCCCAGGTCGGATTGGCGGCCTCGACCAGCTCGTTCTTGTTCGACCGCCGCCATCCCTTGATCTGCTTTTCCCGGGCGATTGCATCCTCGACGTACTGGTAATCCTCGGCATGGACGAGGGTCGTCACGTTGTAGCGGCCCGTGAAGCTGTCTCTTGAAGCGTCGCGATGCTGGGCGATCCGGTTCTAGAGGTTGTTCGTCACGCCGACATACATGATGTTCCGGCTGGTGTTGGTCAGGATGTAGACCCAGTAGGTCGGCATTCAGGAGGCCCAGAGAGAGGCCACCAGAAGCGATGGATCCCTCGCGGAGCTCGGGATGACACCCATTTATGTCATCCCGAGAGGATCTCAGGCCGCGCGCTTCTGGTCGCGTTGGCGCAGAATCGAGAGGATCTCGGCGGCGGCGGCGGGGATGTTGGTGCCCGGGCCGTAGATCGCGGCGACGCCCGCCTTCTTCAGGAAATCGTAGTCCTGGGCGGGGATGACGCCGCCGACCACGACCATGATCTCCGAGGCGTTCTGCTTCGCGAGTTCCTCGATCAGTTGCGGCACCAGCGTCTTGTGGCCGGCGGCCTGGCTCGAGATGCCGATCACGTGCACGTCGTTCTCGATGGCGGCGCGCGCGGCTTCCTCGGGCGTCTGGAACAGCGGGCCGACATCGACGTCGAAGCCGAGATCGGCGAAGGCGGTGGCGATCACCTTGGCGCCGCGATCGTGGCCGTCCTGGCCCATCTTCACGACCATGAGACGCGGCCGGCGGCCCTCCTCCTCGGCGAAGGCGGCGATGTCGGTGCGGATGCGGTCGAGGCCGGCATCGCCCTCCCATTCGCCGGCATAGACGCCGGAGATCGAGCGGATGGTCGCCTGGTAGCGGCCGTAGACGCCTTCCAGCGCCGACGAGATCTCGCCCACCGTGGCGCGGGCGCGCGTCGCCTCGATCGACAGGCCGAGCAGGTTGCCGGTGCCGTTGCGCGCGGCCTCGCCCAGCGCCTTGAGCGCGGCGACGCACTTCGCCTCGTCGCGGGTCGCGCGGATCTTGTTGAGGCGGTTCACCTGCGCCTCGCGCACGACCACGTTGTCGACGTCGAGAATGTCAATCGGCGGTTCTTCCTTGAGCTGGAACCTGTTCACGCCGACCACGATCTCCTCGCCGCGGTCGATGCGGGCCTGGCGGCGGGCCGAGGCCTCCTCGATGCGCATCTTGGGCATGCCGGCCTCGACGGCCTTGGTCATGCCGCCCATCGCCTCGACTTCCTGGATGAGCTTGCGCGCCTCGGCGACCAGGCTCGCGGTCAGCGATTCGACGTAGTAGCTGCCGGCCAGCGGATCGACGACCTTGGTCACGCCGGTCTCGTGCTGCAGGATCAGCTGGGTGTTGCGCGCGATGCGGGCCGAGGTCGGCGTCGGCAGCGCGATCGCCTCGTCGAACGAGTTGGTGTGCAGCGACTGCGTGCCGCCCAGCACCGCCGCCATCGCCTCGTAGGCGGTGCGGATCACGTTGTTGTACGGATCCTTCTCGGTCAGCGACACGCCCGAGGTCTGGCAGTGGGTGCGCAGCGACAGCGAATCGGCCTTCTTGGGCTCGAACGGCTTGATCAGCTCGGCCCACAGGAAGCGCGCGGCGCGCAGCTTGGCCGCCTCCATGAAGAAGTTCATGCCGATGCAGAAGAAGAACGAGAGGCGCGGCGCGAAGGCGTCGATGTCGAGCCCCTTGGCCTTGGCGGCGCGCACGTATTCGAGCCCGTCGGCCAGGGTGAAGGCGAGCTCCTGGACCAGCGTCGAGCCCGCCTCCTGCATGTGATAGCCGGAGATCGAGATCGAGTTGAACTTGGGCATGTGGAGCGCCGTGTGCTCGATGATGTCGGCCACGATGCGCATGGAAGGTCCGGGCGGGTAGATGTAGGTGTTCCGGACCATGAACTCCTTGAGGATGTCGTTCTGGATCGTGCCCGACAGCTTGTCCTGCGGCACGCCCTGCTCCTCGGCGGCGACGATGTAGCCCGCGAGCACCGGCAGCACGGCGCCGTTCATCGTCATCGACACGCTCATCTTGTCGAGCGGGATGCCGTCGAACAGGATCTTCATGTCCTCGACCGAATCGATCGCCACGCCGGCCTTGCCGACGTCGCCGATCACCCGCGGATGATCGGAATCGTAGCCGCGATGGGTGGCGAGGTCGAAGGCCACCGACAGGCCCATCTGGCCGGCCGCGAGATTGGCGCGATAGAACTTGTTGCTCTCTTCCGCGGTCGAGAAGCCGGCATACTGGCGGACCGTCCAGGGACGCCCCGTGTACATCGTGGCCTTGGGCCCGCGGGTGAAGGGCGGGAAGCCGGGCAGCGAGCCCACCGTCTCGAGGTCCTCGAGGTCGGCCGCGGTATAGAGCGGCTTCACCGGAATCCCCTCCGGGGTCATCCAGGTGAGGTCATCCAGCGGGCGGTCGCGCAGCTCCTTCGCTGCGAGTTTTTCCCAGTCGGCGAGGGTCTTCTTCGGAAAATCGGCCATGCCCGCAATGTACTGCGGATTTCCGGCCCCCAAAAGACCCGCTTATTCGTTGGCCAAAATCGTGTTTCGCACCAGGGGACAGATCTGGCTGGCCCAGCGGCGGCCGCTGAACACGCCGTAATGGCCGACACCGGCCTGCATATAGTGCTTCTTGCGGTAGGGCCGCAGGCTGGAACAGAGGTCGTGGGCGGCCACGGTCTGGCCCAGCGCGCAGATATCGTCACGCTCGCCCTCGATGGTGAACAAAGCGGTGCGACGGATCGCCTTGGGGTTCACCCGCCGCCCCTTCCAGTCGAGCTCTCCCTTGGCCAGCCGGTGCTCCTGGAACACCCACTGCACGGTCTCGAGATAGAACTCCGCCGTCAGGTCGAGCACGGCGAAATACTCGTCGTAGAAGTCCTTGATGGTCTTCGCCTGCTCGGTCTCGCCCTTGGCCAGGTGCTTGTAGAGGTCGGTCTGCGCCTTGATGTGGCGCTCGGCGTTCATGCTCATGAAGGCGGTGAGCTGGATGAAGCCGGGATAGACCCGCCGCGTCGCGCCGGCATAGCGCAGCGGCACGCGATGGATCAGGTTCTGCTCGAACCACTCGATCGGCTTGCCCATCGCCAGCTCGTTGACCTTGGTCGGGCTGACGCGGGTGTCGATCGGGCCGGCCATAAGGGTCATGCTGCGCGGCTGCGCCGGATTGTCGTCCTCGGCCATGATCGCCACCGCCGCCAGCGTCTGGACGCAGGGCTGGCAGACCGCGATCACATGGGCGCCGGGGCCCATCACCTCGAGGAACTTGATCAGGTGCTCGACATATTCGTCGAAGCCGAAGCGGCCGTTCCAGATGCCGACGTCGCGGGCATTGGCCCAGTCGGTGATGTGGACGTCGTGGTCGGGCAGCAGGACGCGCACGGTATCGCGCAGAAGCGTCGCGAAATGCCCTGAAAGAGGCGCGACCAGCAGCACCTTGGGCTGCGGCGCCACCCCCACCTTGGCGAACCGCAGCAGCGTGCCGAACGGCGTGGCGAAGACCTCCTCCTCGCGCACCGCCACCTTGTGGTTGCCGTAGGGCACCTCGGTGATGCCGAAGGACGGCCGGCGATGGGTCAGGGTGGCCCGCGTCGTCATCTCGCACAGCGCGCTGGCCGCCCGCCAGCTCTCGGGCTTCGAGTCGCCGCCGGCGGAAAGCGTCTGCCCCGCCGCCGTGGCCCAGAGACGGACCGGGAGCATCATGTCGGCGGCGGTCTGGTACATCGCGTAAAGCATGGGGGGCGACCGGCTCGGAATTTGCATCTACGAGGGCACCTAAGATACAGACAACCACCAACCGGGAGGGGTGGAGTCCATGGCCGAGGCCTCGCTCACCATCAGTAGCAAGAACTATTCCTCTTGGTCACTCAGAGGCTTTCTCCTGTGCCGGATGGCCGGGCTGGATTTCGACGAGCGGGTCGCGCCGTGGGACGATCCCTCGACCCGGGCCGAGCTGCTGCTCCTCTCCCCCTCCTTCCTGGTGCCCTCGCTGGAGCACGGCAAGGTCAAGGTCTGGGACACGCTGGCCATCGCCGAGTACCTGAACGAGATCCGCCCCGGGGCCGGGCTGCTGCCGGCCGATCCGGTGGCGCGCGCCCATTGCCGGGCGATCTGCGGCGAGATGCATTCGGGCTTCGCCAACCTGCGCTCGGCCCTGCCGATGAACCTCAAGGTCCGGCACGAGACCTTCAAGGTGTGGGGCGGCGCCCAGGCCGACATCGAGCGGGTGACCGCGATCTGGCGCGACTGCCTGCAGCAGTATGGCGGGCCCTATCTGTTCGGAAAGACCCCGACCATGGCCGACGCCATGTACGCCCCGGTCTGCAGCCGCTTCCGGACCTACAACGTGAAGCTCGACCCGGCCGCCGCCGGCTATCGCGACCTCATGCTCGCCTTCCCCGCGATGGTCGAATGGACCGAAGCCGCCAAGGCCGAACACGAGGATGTCGAGGAACTCGACGTCGAGTTTTGATCCCGCCTTAAAGCCCCCGTCGTCCTGAGCGGAGCCGCCCGAAGGGCGGCGCAGTCGAAGGACCTCTTTGCCGACGCACAGAGTGTAGAAGCGAAAAGAGGTCCTTCGACTACGCGCCTTCGGCGCTCCGCTCAGGACGACGGGTGTTTTTTCGGGAGCGCTTTAGCTCCCCGGCGCGCGCTTCAGGTCGAGCACGACCCTGCCGACGCGGAGGCCCCATTTGCCGACGACGGCCTTGTTGATCAGCGAGCCGTCGGGGTTGAGGGCGAGCACGTCGGAGAAGTCGACGGTCCAGCCGCCGAGGCTCACCGAATATTCCAGCCGCACCACCTTGCCCTCGGTCCAGGCCCGCGCCTGGCCGACCACGTCCTCGCGCGTGCCGACATAGGTGCCGGGCGCGGTGCGCTCCAGCCGCCAGGTCTTGCGGTCCTTCTCGCCGTCGGCATAGACGAAATCCTCGACCAGGGTGAGCGTCCGGCCGTCCCAGGTGCTGTCGATCACCACGTCGAAGCGGCGCTCCGAGCCGGTCCAGCTGTTGGTGAACACGCCCTGGCCGACCGTGCGGCCGGGGAAGAACTCCTCCAGCACCAGCGGCGGCGTCGAGGCGGCGACGGTCGCGTCCGGCGGCGAGGCGCAGGCGCCCACCAGCGCGAGCAGGGCGAGCGGGGCGAAACGGAGCGGCAGGGTCTTTGTCATGGCGGTTGTACGCCGAGGGACGTCCCGCCGGATCACCCCGCCCCCAAACCCCTACTTGTCCCGCAACGCCCGGCCGCGCACTCTCCGCGCCCACGAACCGGAGGAACCGATGCTCGACGCCGAAGCCCGCATGCTGCTCGACCTGATGGCCGAGGCCAACAAGGCCGGCCGGCCGAAGCTCGAGACCCTGCCGCATGCGATCGGCCGCCAGGCGGTCGACAAGATGTCGGAGGACAGCGAGGCCGATCCGCCCGAGGTCGCCGAAACCATCGATGGCGCCTTCGACGGGCCGGGCGGCGCGATCAGGTATCGCCGCTACCTTCCGCTGGGAGTCGAGGCCGGCCGCCTGCCGACCCTGATCTACTATCACGGCGGCGGCTTCGTGATCGGCACCATCGAGACCCACGATTCGACCTGCCGGCGGGTCGCGAACCGGAGCCGCTGCCAGGTGATCTCGATCGACTACCGCCTGTCGCCCGAGCATCCCTTCCCCGCCCCGATCGACGACGGCATCGCCGCCTTCCGCCATGTCCGGGACAATGCCGCCGCGCTGGGCGCCGACCCCGCGCGCCTCGCGGTCGGCGGCGATTCGGCGGGCGGCAACATCGCCGCCGTCGTCTGCCAGGCGATGCGCGACGCCAAGGAAGCGGGCCCTGCCTTCCAGATGCTGATCTATCCCGCCACCGATTCCAGCCGCGAGACCGGCTCGCGCACGGCGTTCGCCGAGGGATACTTTTTGACGAAGGCGCTGATGGACTGGTTCTGGGACGCCTATGTGCCGGCCGGCACCGACCTCACCGATCTCCGACTGTCGCCGTTGCTGGCGAAGGACTTCACCGGGCTTCCTCCGGCCTTCGTCCTCACCGCCGGCTTCGACCGCCTGCGCGACGAGGGCCGCGCCTATGCCGACCGCCTGATCGACGCCGGCGTGAAGACGACCTACGTCAACTACCCCGGCACCATCCACGGCTTCTTCACCCTGACGCGGTTTTTGAAGCAGGGATTGAAGGCGAACGACGAAGCGGCCGCCGTGATGGGCGCGTTCTTCGGGACGTAAAGCCGTCGTCCCGAGCGGAGCGAAGCGAAGTCGAGGGACCTCTTTTCCGGCGCACAGTGTGTCGAAGCGAAAAGAGGTCCCTCGACTGCGCGCCTGCGGCGCTCCGCTCAGGACGACGAGTGTTGTTGAGAGTCATCGCTGGGGGGCGCGCAACTCCAATTGCGCTCATGATCATGACGCGCCACTTCAGCGCGGGGGTTACCCCGCGCGCAGTGGCGCGCCCGCAGCAAACACCCCGTCGTCCTGAGCGGAGCGCAGCGCAGTCGAAGGACCTCTTTTCCGGCGCACAGCGTGTCGAAGCGAAAAGAGGTCCTTCGACTACGCGCCTGCGGCGCTCCGCTCAGGACGACGGGTGTTGTTGAGAGTCATCGCTGGGGGGCGCGCGACTCCAGCTAGGTGAGTCTGACGAAGCTTACCGGACGGTCGAAGCCTTTCAGCGCGACCTCTTCCTCGCGCTTCGGCACGTCGGCGATGACGGTCTGGACGGCGGGATCGTCGGCGACCGCACGCGACAGCACGATGTCGCCCCCCGCACTCTGGCCCTGCAGGCGGGCGGCCATGTTGACCGTCGAGCCGAAATAGTCGAGCCGGTCGTTCAGGGTCACCACCACGCTCGGGCCCATGTGGACGCCCAGCTTCAAACTCAGATCCTGGTCGGCGATGCGGGCCTGCATGGCGAGTGCCGCCCGCACCGCGTCGGCAGGATCGCCGAACGAGGCCATGACCGCGTCGCCGATCGTCTTCACCACCGCGCCGTCATGGTCGCGCACGATGGACGCCAGCAGCGCGAAATGCTCGCGCACCACATTGTAGGCCGCGGCATCGCCCAGCCGCTCGTAGAGCGCGGTCGAGCCGCGCAGGTCGGAGAAGAGCAGCGCCACCTGGCTCACCCCCGCCTCGTCGCCCGGCCGCAGGGTGGCGGCGGCGAACAGGTCGCGGAAGGCCTGCAGCGAAATCACCTCCGGCACGGTCAGCGCCTCGCGCGTCCAGGTCCGGTCCTCGATCAGCGCCGCCAGCTCGAACCCCGCCTCGTTCACGAAGTCGACCGTCCCCGCCTCCCCCGACGCAGGCATCGCCTCGACGCCCGAAGCCGTCACGCGCAGGCCCGGAAACGCCCCGCCCTCGTGCTCGATATCGACCGTCGCGCCGGGATGCAGCGTGCGCAGCCGGTAGCGGCCGGGCGGCAGATCGACCGAAACCGTCCGCCGCTCGCCCTCGCTGAGGAGAAGCTGGACCGCGACATGCGGCGTCGCCATCGGGCCGGAGAGGCAGAAGCCGCCCTCCAGCAGCGGCCGCACCGAGGGCGCGGGCGCGAAGGTGAGCTCGACGTTCTTCTCGAAGTCGCGGTCGTAATCGATGTTGCAGGAAGGGCAGTGCGCGCCGCGCGGCAGTTCCGACAGGGCCGAGGCCGAGAGCTTGGGCCCGCGGCAGTTGGTGCACAGCAGGTCCCAGCTCATGGTTAAAAGCCCCGCCCGCACCGAGGCGAGGCAGGCCTCGGTGGCGGCGCGCGGCGCCACGCCGATCTGGCGCGCCAGCCGCTTGGGCTTGAGGTGCAGGAGATCGCTCGCCATGCCGCCCAGCACCGTGCCGGTCAGCACCCGGCCGAGCCCGTTGCCGTAGGGGCTGCGGTCGATCTCCGCCGTCATCGCCGCCGCCCGCTCGAACGCGCCCGGCGGCAGCGCGGGCTTGGGCAGCTCGAACGGCGTCTCGCGCTCGCCCTTGAGGAAGGACACCGCCTCCAGGATGCGCTTGGCCACGGCGGCGCCGGCCTGCTCGGCCAGCCGCTTGCCGAACAGGCGGCCCATCAGGGTGAGCGGCTCCCATTCGAGCGCGTAGCGCACCACCGATCCGCCCTTGCCGTCGGGCTCGAGATCGAACACCGGCCCGAAGCGGCGGAACGGCCCCCTGGAGAAGACCCGCGACACGTTGAAATGCCGCCCCAGCACCCACTCGTAGGGCTTCTCCTCCCATTCGAGCGTGAACCCGGCCGCCTTGCCGCGGCCGCGGCGCAGCACCGTGCCGTTGGGCTGCGGCGTCTCCTCCAGCACATAGGGCGGCAGGCCCATCGCCTCGTTGAAACGGTTGGTGTCGGCCAGCACCGGCCACAGCACGGACGGCGGCAGATCGAAGGTCCAGCTCCAGGTGCGGCGCGAGAGGGGCGGCATGGGGCTGGTACTGTAGCACGCGGGCGGGCGGATCAGGGGTGGGGGATCACGGGTGGGTTATTCGCCGACTGAACTGAGACGGTATTGACCTGCCAGTTTGCGCCACACCGCTCCCAGCCGGGGTTAGGATGGTGTTGTAAAGCACCTCCAACCTCGAACGGAGAACGACGCAAGCTCGCCTTGTTCGAGCTTGCGATCCAACTCGGCCGTGCAAGCAAGGCCTGTCAGATCGTCGGCTACAGCCGCCAGCAGCTCTACGAGATCCGCCGCAACTTCCAGACCTACGGCGCCGACGGCCTGCTCGACAGGATCGCCGGCCCGCGCAACCCGCATCCAACCGGGTCGGCGAGGACGTCGAGAAGGCGACCCTCGACCATTGCCTGCCCTATCCCTCCCACGCCGCCCTGCGGGTCGCCGGCGCACTGGCATTGGCTGGAATCCCGGTCTCGTCGAGCGGGAAGACCGTCTTGTCGGACAATGGCCGCGAATTCTGCGGCCGGCCCGACCGCCACCCCTACGAGTTGTTCCTTGAACCCGAAGGTATCGAGCACCGCAAGACCAACGTCCGCCGCCCACAATCCCACGGCATCGTCGCACGCTTCCATCGCGCGGCTCAACGAGCACTTCCGCACGAGGGCCGCAGGACCTGGTTCGAGACCTTCGAGCAGATGCAGGAGACGCGCGACGCCTACCTCGACACCTACAACACCACCACGCCCCACCAGCGCCGTAGCATGAACGGCCGTACGCCTGCGCGTGCCTTCCTCGATCGCATCCCCGCAAATGACAACACCCGGAAGGACAACGACCAGAACATCGACCAGATTGAAGCCGCCTGATAACCGGCCCAGATGCGGGAACCGTCAGCCAATTACTGTCTCAGCACAAGTAGTGCCACAGATTCAAAGCGCTTCTGGGGATCGCTTCATCGGGCCCTAAGGCAACGTCACCTTCACCAGCTTCCCGCCCCGCACGTCCACCCGCTTCATCATCGAGCCGCCCTCGGGGCGGCCGCCGGGGCCGTCCCACTTCACGGCGGTCGTGACGTACCAGACGCCGTCGGGGACGCGCGGGAAGGAGAAGCTGCCGGAGGCGTCGCAGGTGGTGCGGCGCAGGGTCGAGACGTAGAGCGGGTCGTCGCGCTCGAACTTCACCGGGCCGAGGCTCGAGGCGCGGGTGCCGCGCGTGTCGTTGCCGAAGATCGCCGTCATGCGGGCGCGGGCATAGGCGCTGTCGGGCACGAGGTTGGCGCCCTGGCCGGCGCAGGTGTGGGTCGTCTCGCCCGCCTTCTGGGTCGCGGTGCCGCTCACCGTGTTGGCGCCGCTCCTCTTCGACCACTCGACCTCGGAGGCCGCGATCGGCTGCGACAGCGCGCTGGGCGGCGGCGGGGCGAAGGCCTGGTCGAACTGGGCGCAGCCGGCGGCGGCCAGGGAAGCGGCGAGCGTGGCGGCCAGGACGGCGGCGAGGCCGGGGATGCGGGCGGTGGGGTTCATGGGAGGGGCGGACTCCGGGGCGTTGGGGGGCCGATCGAGGGGCGAAAAGCGTAGACGACAACGCGGGTTGCGGGCCTGTGTTCCTTTGGTGGTTTGGGCCGGCGCGACCCTGCTCCGGCAGCCCTGGCGGGCCGGATAACCGAATCGAACGCAACAAACGAAATAGTCGAAGGGAAAAGGGCCCCTCCCGGCGCCGGACCCGTTTTCGGGCGAGTCAAGGACATTCGAAACGCGCCCTCATCGCGAGGAGGTTGGGGGGCGTGGTTCGGCTCGACTGAATGCAAGCCAGTCCCGGCCCGGCTCGCAGGCCGGTCCCGGAAGGACCGCTTGAGTCGATCCGGTCCGGAAAGTCACTAGAGTGGCCGCATGACCCAGCAACGCTTTCCCCTCCCCGCCGGCAGCGCCGACTGCCACGTCCATGTCTACGGTCCCTACGACCGCTTCCCCGCCGTCTCCGGCGGCAAGTTCTCGCCGCTGCAGGCGACGCCGGTCGAGACGCTGCTGGCGCTGTGGGACGGGATGGGCATCGCGCGCGGCGTGATCGTCCATGCGCTGGCGGCCGGGGCTGACAACGAGGTGACGCTCGATGCGCTGCGGCGCCATCGCGACCGGCTGCGCGGTGTGGCGATCCTGAAGCCCGAGGTGAGCGAGCGCCGGCTCGACGAGCTGAGCGAGGCGGGCTTCAGGGGCGTGCGCATCAACCTGCTGCGCCAGGACGGCAAGCCGGTCTCCTCGGGCGGCATGAGCCTCGACGACCTGGTGGCGCTGGCGCCGCGCCTCAACGCGCGCGGCTGGCACGTGCAGCTCTGGGTCGAGACCGGCGATCTGATGGAGCTGGCGCCGACGCTCGAGGCGATGCCGTTCGAGTTCGTGATCGACCATATGGGCCGCACCATGGCCGACAAGGGCGTCGACTATGCGGGCTTCCGCTGGTTCTGCGAGCGGCTGAAGAGTGGCCGCTACTGGTGCAAGCTCTCGGGCGCAGACCGCAACACCCGCCAGGGCGCCGGGCCGGGCGCCGCCTTCGACGACACGGCGCCGTTCATGCAGGCGCTGGTCGCCGCCAATCCCGACCGGCTGGTCTGGGGCAGCGACTGGCCGCATGTCGGCCACCCCGCCGAGGCGATCCCGCAGGAGGCGGACCTGCTGCGGCACTTCTTCCGCTGCGTGCCGGACGAAGCGGTGCGACGGAAGATCCTCGTCGACAATCCGAAGGTACTTTACGGGTTCTAATCTCCCCCGTCGTCCTGAGCGGAGCCGCCCGTAGGGCGGCGCAGTCGAAGGACCTCTCTTCCGGCGCACGGTGTGTCGAAACGAAAAGAGGCCCTTCGACTGCGCTTCGCTCCGCTCAGGGCGACGGGGAAAAGGAAAGGCAACACATGACTCACCACGACAACTGGGGCTGGCGGGCCCGGATCGGGCTGTTCATCGTCGGCAGCGAGGCGGTGCCGGAGGCCGAGTGGTGGGCGATGGCGCCGCCCGGCGTGTCGGTCCACGCGGCGCGGGTGACGGCGCCGACTCCCTGGGCGAAGTGGCGTGGCGATCGCAGCGGCGTCGATCTCGCCGACGATCTGGCGCGCGGGGCGAAGCAGTTCTCGACCATGAAGCTGCAGGCCGTCGTCTTCGCCCATACGTCGAGCAGCGTGGTGGGCGGCAAGGGCTGGGACGAAGCCACGGTCGCGGCGCTGTCTTCGGTGGTGTCGGGCGGCATCGCGGGGACAGAGGCGCGGGTCACGACCAACGGGCTCGATACCTTGGCGGCGTTGCGTCATTCGGGTGTGAAGCGGCCGTTCCTCGTGGTGCCGCCGTGGTTTCCCGACGACACGGTGGGCGCGGCGCTGCGCTACTACGGCGATCATGGGCTCGCGCCGGTCGGCCATCTGCGGCTCGATCCCGGCCGCAAATGGCGGGACGTGCCGCCACAGGATCTCTATCCGCAGGGCATGGGCTTCGAGCAGGAGATCGAGCCGCTCTACGCGCAGATCCGCAGGGCCTGCCCGCTCGAGGCCGACGGCGTGCTGATCGGCGGCACGGGCTTCCGCTGCGTCGGCATCATCGAGACGCTCGAACGCGATCTCGGGCGTCCGGTGATCACCGCCAACCAGGCGAGCCTGTGGCACTGCCTGCGGATGACGGGCATCCGGACGCCGGTCGAGGGCTATGGGGCGTTGCTGCGGTCGTAACAAAACACCCGTCGCCCTGAGCGGAGCGAAGCGTAGTCGAAGGGCCTCTCTTCCAGCGCACGAACCGTGGAAGCGAAGAAAGGTCCTTCGACTACGCGCCTTCGGCGCTTCGCTCAGGACGACGGATTTTTTCCTTTGTCCCTAAGTCGCCAGCAGATTCAACTTCCTTAAAAGCTCCCGCTCCTGCTCCATCGTCTTCGCCATCTTCGCCTGATAGGCCGGCCCGTCGAGCAGCAGCAGCGGCTGGTCCATGTTGTCTAAAAATTCGAGGTGCTTGGGCTCGCCCGCCGCCTCGCGGAAGGCGTCGGCGAGGATCTTCACCACGGCGGGGTCCATGCCCTTCGGGCCGATCAGGCCGCCCGGACTGTCGACCGCGATCTCGAGGCCGAGTTCCTTCACCGTCGGCACCTCGGGGAAGCGCTTGGCGCGGCTCTCGGTGAAGACCGCGAGCAGGCGCAGCTTGCCGGACATGACCAGCGGCGCCCAGCCCGAGGATTCCGAGGCGAAGTCGATCTCGCCGCCCATCAGCGCGCGCAAGGTGTCGGCGGTGCCGCGATAGGGCGCGTGGGTCCAGGTGAGGCCCTGCTTCAGGCCGAGGCTCTCCATCGCGAGATGCTGCGTCGAGCCGGCGCCCAAGGTGCCCCAGTTCAGCTTGCCGGGATTGGCCTTCGCATAGGCCAGCAGCTCGGGCAGCGTCTTCCACGGCGCATCGGGCCGCACCACCACGCCCATCACGAAGCCGGTGATCTGCAGGATGTAGGTCAGGTCCCTGATCGGATCGTACTTCAGCGAGGCGTTGAGCATCGGCTGGCGCAGCACGCTCATGTGCATCTGGCTGATCGTGTAGCCGTCGGGCTTCGCCTCCTGCAGCGCCAGCGCGCCCAGCACGCCGGCGGCGCCGCCCTTGTTCTCGACCACGACCGGCTGGCCGAGCTTCTTCGCCGCCGATTCGGCGAGGATACGGAAGCCGGCATCGGCCGGACCGCCGGCGGCCCAGGGGATGATCAGCCGGATCGGCTTGTCGGGAAACTTCGCCTGCGCGCGTGCGGATGAGGTCGCGAGCGGCAGGAGTGCTGCCCCCGCGAGGGCGGCCCTTCGTGTCAGGCGTGTCATGCGTGTTCCCTTTCCTTCCCCGGTCGCAGGCTATCGGAGCAAGGGCCCTAAGCAAACAACAGGCCGCACAAAGAAAATCGGCCGGCTTGGGGGCCGGCCGATTCTGCATTTCAAAAGATCGATGGATCGATCAGGCGTGCTGGATGGCGGAGAGGATCCAGTTGCCGCCGCGGCCGCGCAGGAAGGTCCAGATCTCGGTGGCCTCGGTGCGCACCTGCTCGTTGCCTTCGACCACGCGGCCGTCGGCGATGTTGCGCATCACGTCGATCATGCTGAAGCGCATGGCGACGGTGGCGTAGTCGACCGAGCCCTCGCTCCAGGCCTCGGACAGGTCGCCCTGCTCGAGCTTCACGTCCGAGACCTTGTTCTCGACGCCGCGGCTCGCATTGGCCGACAGGTCCTGCGTGAAGTAGCCCAGCATCTCCGGCGTCACGAGGGTGCGCAGCTTGGCGAGGTCGCCGGCGCTGTACGCCGCCTGCACGTTGATCAGCAGCGACTCGAAGGCGTCGTAGTCGGCCGCGACGATCTCGAGCGGCTGCGTCGCCGTCGAGGCCGAGGCCGCGCCGGCACCCGCGCCCGCGCCGCCCAGCATGCCGCCCATCAGGCCGGTCCGGGCCATCGAGTCGGGCGCCGGGGTCGGCGTCATCGGATTGCCGCCCATCGGGCCACCGGCACCCGCACCGGCGCCGGCGAAGGCCGCCTGCGGCGCGCCGTTGCGCGACTTCCACCAGCGCACGGCGAAGTAGACGATGCCGCCGATCAGCGCGAGCTGGAGCAGGAAGCCCAGCATGCCGGCCATGCTGCCGAGGCCGGCGCCGAAGCCGCCGCCCATCAGCATGCCGATCAAGCCGGCGCCCAGCATGCCGCCCATCAGGCCGGTGAGGAACGGATTGCGCTGCATGAAGCCGGGCTTGGCGCCGGCGGCGGCCGCACCGGCCGGGTTGGCCGACGGGCTCTGCTGCTGCGGCGTGGCGCTGCGCTCGACCGGCTTGGAGGTCGGCGCGGTCTGGGTCGGGGCCGGCGCCTGGCCGGACTTGCTGCCGCGGCTGCCGCCGCTGCCCGCCCGCGCATCGGCGGGCGACGGGGCCAGCGAGGGCACCGCGATGATCAGAGCCGCGAGGATCGCGAGCCAACGAAACTTGGTCATTCGAACATCCCTGTTGAGCCGGGTTTCGTCCCAGCCTGTTTGCAGACTGTATGTTAGGGGGCTTTGCCTGCGGTTCAAGGGCAACCGGACGGCCGAAAACGCCGTTTTGTGGCTTATGCACATCAGGACTCTCGCCGCCGCCCTCGCCCTCTGGCCGGGCCTCGCCGCCGCCGAGGGCTGCCTCGACCAGGTGCGGGAACTGGCCCGGGCCCAGAACATCCCGACCGACCCGCCGACCGCCTCGCCCGACACTGCCTCCCGAGACAGGGCGCCGGGGCCGGGCGTGACCTCGCGCGAACTCGGCCGGTCGGGCGGCGTGATCGAGCCGCCGGCGACTTCGGACCACTCGGTGATCGTCCCGCCCGCCGCCACCGACAGCCGCATGCCCACCCTGCCCGACGTCTCGGAGAAACCGGGGAGCCCGCCGCCGCAGCGGGCGGCGCTACAGGCGCTGCTGGTGGCGGCGCGCGCCGAAGCCGAGCGTGGCCAGGAGGCCAATTGCATCGACACGCTGAAAAAGGCCCGGGAACTCCTCGAGCGCGCGAAATAGCGAGGCGATCCAGCTCACATCCTCGAGGTCGAGCGGTCCCAGCAGGAAGAAAAGACTGACCGAGGCTACGACGACGGTCGCGGCGACGATGGCCCGTCTTGCGACCGGCGGGCGCCGCGCGGGCTGCACGCGATAGAGCGTGCGGCCGCCGCGCAGCTCGACCCGCTGGGCGATCCTCGGACGACGGCGCCGCTCCGGTTCGCGCGGCAGGGCGATCTGCCGGACCGACAGCGCATCGGGCGAACTCTTCTTCAGGCGATCGTCGACGTCCTGCTTCGGCGCGGTCTCGAGCGCCGCCAGCGGGTCGCGCGCACGCACCGGTTGCCCGCCCCGCCACGCCTCGGGCAGCGCGCGCACCAGCTTCACGAGCGTATAGGCGAGCCAGACGGTCGCCAGCGGCAGGCCGATGCGGAAGGCGATGTGCGTCTCCGCCGTGTTCCACGCCCACACGCTCATCGAGGCGCCGGCCACGGCCATGACGAGGCCCGCGGCGAGTACGGCGACGGCGGTCAGGCGGAACAGCAGACGCGACGACATGAGGGTCACGTAAACCGGTGCCGCTTCACCCCGTCAACAGCGACAGGATCGCTGCGTAGTGGATAGAAGCCGCGACGAGCACCGAGGCGTGCCACAAAGCCTGCTGGTACGGCAGCCGGCTCGACAGATGGAAGAGCGTGCCCAGCGAATAGACCACGCCGCCTGCGAGAAGCAGGAGAAGCGTCCCGCGTTCCACCGAGGCCAGCAGTTCGTCGATCGCGAACAGGCCGATCCAGCCCATCAGCAGGTAGAGCAGCACCGAGATCTGCTCGATGCGCCGGGGCTGCAGGAACTTCGCGGCAATGCCCAGCGCGGCCGCGCTCCACATCACTGCCGTGAGCCCGCTCGACCAGGGCTCGCGCAGCTTCAAGAGGGTGAGCGGCGTGTAGGTGCCGGCGATCATCACGAAGATCGCGGCATGGTCGAGCCTGCGCAGCCAGTCGCGCCGCGGGCTGGCGAGGCGCAGATTGTAGGCCGCCGAGCAGGAGAGCATCGCCAGCAGGCCCGCGACATAGACGAGGATCGGCCCGACCTGTCCCGGCTGCGACGAACGCGCGGCGACGATCAGGATGGCGACCGCACCGACGACACCGAGCACGAGACCGAGCGCATGGACCGCCGCATCGGCGCGAAGGTAACGGTCGAACTTCGGACGGCTCATGCCGTCACGATGGGGGCCCCTGCCGTATCCCGCAACCCGTGCATCGGACGTCCCGTTATGCAAGCCTGCGCAAGGAGAACGACGTGACCCGTGTAGTCGCCAGCCTCGCCATCGCCCTCGGACTATCGTCGGCCGCCCTCGCAGCCCAGCCCTGGGACGGCACCTATGTCTACGAGCAGGCGCTGGGCCCCGGCGCCGGCGGCACGCAACTCTTCGTCACCCACACGCTCACGGTCAGTGGTCCGGAAGGTTGCCGTCTCGTGGCGGAGGGCTTTCAGACCGACGAGACGATCCGCTGCAAGGCGATGCCCGATGGCGACCGCCTGCTCGTCTCCTTCGTGAGCTTCGGCAGCGGCAAGGTCGAGAACAAGTATGGCGTGAAGCTCTACAGTCCCGGCCAGCCGTTGTTCGCGATCGCGCGGGCGCCGAACGGTCTGGTCACCACATGGCAGGCCTATACCAAGGCCGTGGACGAGGGTGCCACGAGCAGCGCCTTCAAGAAGGTGGGACGCTAGCCGGGCCAGCGGATAGAGTGGCTCCAAACCATCCGGAGGAACACGAGACATGTCCGACATCGCCTACAAGCCGATCCTGCCCGAAGGCTGGCCGCGCCCGCGCGGCTTTTCCCATGCCGTGGTCGCCACGGGCACGCGGAGCGTCCGCATCGCCGGCCAGATCGGGCGCGAGCCCGGACAGGCGAACATCCCCGCCGACGCCGATGCCGGCATGCAATGGCGCATCGCGCTCTCCAACCTCGTCACCGTGCTGAAGGCCGCGGGCGGCCAGCCGGAGCATCTCGTGGCGCTACGCGCCTACGTGACCGACATCGCCGAGTTCAATGCCGCGGGTGCGGCCGTCGGCGCCGCCTGGGGCGCCACGCTCGGCCGCCATTTTCCGGCGATGACGCTGGTCCAGGTGTCGGCCCTGATCGATCCCAATGCCAAGGTCGAGATCGAGGGCGAGGCGGTCCTGCCCTGAGGGCGCAGGCCCTATTCGCCGCCCCCGCCACCGGAGCCGCCGCCCCCGGAGCCACCGCCGCCAGGGGTTCCGGTAGATGCACTCGGCTGGCTTGGCGGGGCACCGATCGGGCGCGAGGCATTGGTGGTCGTGACGGCCTGCGTGGCGACCAGTTGCAGGTAGGCCAGCCACGGCGCCAGCTTCGACGAGGGGTCGGCATAGGGTAGTGCGTTGGCGTTGAGCGTCCTCAAGGCCGCCTCGATGAGCGCCCTGTCGCCGGGACCGATGACGTTGCCGGTCGTCTGGGTCTGCTCGAACAGGGCGAGATAGGCCTGCAGCGTGTTGGGCGGCAGGATCACCGGCTCGAGCGGCGCCGCGCCGCCGGCCGGCACGAAGATCTGCGAGCCATAGCGGACCGCGCGCTGGGTGCCGGCGGCATTGCTCACGGTCAGCCGGTCGCCGAACAGGAAGGTCGCGGTGGTCGAACCGTCGGCGCCCACGGCGACGGTCGCGATCCCGCCGCGTACGCCGATATGGGCATTGGGCGTGCGGATGATGACGTCGCTCTTCTTGCTGATCGCACCGCCAACGAAGCGAAAGGCACCTTTCGTCGCGTTGATCGCCAGGTCGCCGACATTGCGGTTGGCGTCGAACACGAACCTGTCGATCGTCAATTCGCTGTTGGCGCCGACCGTGAGGCCCGAACCGTCGAGGAAGACCAGGTGCGCCCGGTCCGCCGGTCCGGTCGTGACCCGCTCGTTGCCGAAGACGTCGATGCCGACGCGCAGGGTCCGCGTGGGCAGCGCCGGCGGCGTGCCGCGCGGATCGCCACTGGCCGCGGAGGTCACGCCGACCTGCTGCGCGGATGCCGCCGTGGCCCAGGCGATCGGCAGGAGAAACGTCAGGAAGATCGCGCGCGATTTCAGCATGGACATCGGACCGCTCCCTCAGAATCGCCAGCCGATGCCCAACAGGCTGCTGAACGAGTTGAAACTGTAATTGTTGATCGAGGCGGATCGCTGGAAATAGGTCGTCTGACCCACCAGCGTCAGGCGATCGTCGAGCGGGACGGACAGGAGCAGACCGAGATTGACGTCGGTCTGAGTGCGCACCGTCCCCGGCTGCACGAAGGGATCGGGCTGGTCGTAGGTCGCGAAGGCCATTGCGGCATTGCCCGCCAGCGTCCACTTGCGCCCGTTGATGCCCACGGGATCCTCGAAACGCCACGTCAGCGCACCGCCGAAGCCCGCTTCGCCATAGCTCTGGAAACCGGTCATCGCGATGTAGCGCGTGTAGTTGCCTCCCAGCGACGCTTCCAGGCTGGGCGTCAGATCGGCGCGGAGATTACCCGCCACCGTTGCGTTGTTGCCCGAGTTCTGCGTGTTGAAGGGCACTGAGGCGTTGTTCACGAAATCGCGCCGCTGCCCCAGCACCACGAGCCCGGCACGCACTTTCTCCGTTACCGGCGCCGAGGCTTCCAGCCCCGCGCCCCACGCCCAGTAGGTCGGCAGATTGCCCACGGTGATGTAGCGTCCGCTGACGAAGGGCTTGAGCTGCACGCCGCTCAGAGGGCCGTCGATCAGCTCCATGCGCGGCCCCACGCCGAGGTCGAGCAGCATCACGTCGGCCTGGGTGACCTGGAACTGCTTGGCCGTATAGAAGGAAAAGTCCGTCTCCAGGGTGCCATTGTCCTGGCGTCCGAAGTCGTAGCGATGGCTGAGTGACGCTGCACCGACGAACGCGAAGTCGCCCTTCCGCTGGAAGGTCGGGTTGGGCACGACGGTGGCGCCGAAGGATTGCAGGGTGCCCGTCGGGAGACTGGCCGGATTGTCGGAATAGCGGATGCCAGCCACGAAATCGCCGGTGAGACGCGACGTGCCCCAGCGACGGTCGATGTCGCGGATGAATTCCGACGAGCGCTCCGCGACTTCCGGGGGCGACTTCGCCGAGGTGCGGGCGGCCTCGAAATAGGTCCGCGCCGCGTCGTAGGACTTCAGCTTGTAGTACAGGACGCCCAGCTCGAACTTTACCCTCGGCTGGTCGGCGTCGAGGACGAGGAACCTTTCGTAGGCCGTGATGGCGCCTTCATAGTCCTCGGCGGCGGCGGCGGCCTGCGCATACTTCAGCAGGACTTCGGCATCCCCGGGACGGCGCAGGGTCTCCTCAAAGGCAGCCCGGTAGGAGGCGCGCTTCGCATCGTTGACTTGCGCAAAGGTCGGGCTGGAAAACGCCACCAGCGTCGACAGGAGTAGTGCCAGCCTTGAACGGTGCATCGTACTCCGGAAGGTATCTGCACGCAGTGTACAGACAAGAACCGGAAATCAAAAGCGCGATGCTTCCCGATACGCGAACCGACCCTTTGGCCGACCTCACATCAAGCGCAGGTTCGAGCCGCTCGGTCGCTGCCGCCCCGACTACAGCCCGAGCGTGCTGAGTTCCGGGTGATCGTCCGGACGGCGACCCAGCGGCCAGTGGAACTTGCGTTGCGCCTCGGCGATGGGATGTTCGTTGATGCTGGCGATGCGCCGGCGCATCAGACCGTCGGCATCGAATTCCCAGTTCTCGTTGCCGTAGGCGCGAAACCATGTGCCGCTGTCGTCGTGGAACTCGTAGGCGAAGCGCACGGCGATCCGATTGCCGGCGAAGGTCCAGAGCTCCTTGATGAGGCGATAGTCGAGTTCACGTGCCCACTTCCGCGTGAGGAAAGCCTCAATGGCAGCACGCCCGTTTATGAATTCCGCGCGGTTGCGCCATCGGCTGTCCTCCGTATAGGCGAGCGCGACCTTGGCCGGATCGCGGCCGTTCCAGGCATCCTCGGCGAGACGGACCTTCTCTATGGCCGTCTGCTCGGTAAACGGCGGCAAAGGCGGACGGGACATCGGTGCCTCCTCGGCTTCTGTCAGATGACTTTGCGGGCCCGCAGGTCCGCAAGGTCCGTTTCGCTGAAACCCAGCTCGCCCAGCACCGCATCGTTGTGCTCGCCCAGTTCCGGCGCGATGCCGGGTTTGGCAGGCGTCTCGGAGAACTTCCACGGTGTGCCGTGCACCTTCAGCTTCCTGCCGAGCTTCGGATACTCGACCTCGGTGACGTAGCCGTTGGCCACGACGTCGGGATCGTTGGAGGCTTCGAGCAAGGTGTTGATCGGCGCCGAGACGATGTCGGCGCCGCGCAGCCTGGCGACCCAGTCGTCGCGCGTGCCCGTGGCGAAGAGGGCGTCGAGGGTGGCGAGAAGCTCGATGCGCTTCTGGTCGTCGTCGATGATGACGCCGAGGTCGGCGAAGCCCGCCTTCTCGAGAGGCCCGAGGAAGCCGAGGGACATCATCGCGTCCTTCCAGTCCTCCGGTCCGGTGATCTGGAACACCAGAGGCTTGCCGTCGCGATCGTCGAAGCTGGCGCTGATGCCCGGCCTCTCGCGCGTGCCGGTGACGCGAGCCTGGCCGGTAACGGGATTCTGATTACGCCACATCGCCGTCTGCAGGGTCCACCCCATCAGACGGATCTGTCCGCCCAGCAGCGACAGGTCGATCTTCTGACCGACTCCCGTGGTTCGCGCATGCGTGAGCGCGGCCAGCGCACCGCCGAAGGCCAGGATAGCGCAGGTCTCGTCCGCCACCGATACGACGCCGGTCTTCATCTTCTGGCCTGCCGTGGCGTAGGCCTCGGCGATGCCGCCAAGCGCCTGCGCCATCGAATCGGTGCCCGGCAGGTGGGCATGCGGTCCATCGGGGCCGTAACCCGAGATCGAGACGTAGACGAGTTTCGGATTGACCGTGCGAAGCTCTTCCCAGCCGAAGCCGTTCTTTTCGGCAGCGCCGGGGCGGAAGTTCTGGCCAAAGATGTCGGCCTTCGCGACGAGCTTGCGCAGGATGGCGCGCCCCTCCTCGCTCTTCAGGTTCAGGGTCACGCTCTTCACGCCGCGATTGTTGGCCTCGAAGAAGGTGCTGCCCATGCCCGGAAGCACGGTCATGCGACGCGATGGGTCACCGCCCTGGGGCGATTCGACCTTGATCACATCGGCACCGAGATCGGCCATCAGCATCCAGGGCACGGTGCCGGCCTGCGCGGTCGAGCAGGAGACGACCTTGACGCCCTGCAACGGGCCGTGGGGGACGGACATGCGACCGGGACTCCTCTGTGAAGAGCGCCACGCTAGAGCAAGATGGGTCCGTCGTCTTCACGGTCGCAGTGCGGGTCGACGTTCCCCTGCCGGATTTTGACGCGCCCGACGCCGGCACCGCCGAACTGCGTCAGTCGCCGGCGGCGATGTTTCGCTCCCGGGCGATGCCGGCAAAGGTGCCGACCGTGCGGTCGAAGAGCTGAGCGAAGGCCTGGCCGTCGGCGCCGAGCGGATCGAAGCCGAGATCGGCGAGCCGTGCGATCACAGCCTTGTCCTGGAGGACGCCCAGCAGGGCGGCATGGAACCGATTGATCGCGACGGCAGGTGTGCCCTTGGGCGCAAGGAGCCCTTGCCAGGTCGTCTGGACGAAGCCCGATGCGATCGTTTCGGAGGCCGTGGGAACCTCCGCGAAGGCCTTGGACCGATGCTCGCTGGTCACCGCCAACGCCACGAGTTGGCCGCCCCGCGCCTGCGGTGCGCCGGCCGCAAAGGTGACGACGCCGGCATCGATGTTGCCCGCGATCAGGTCCGGCAACAGCGGGCCACCGCCGCGATAGGGCACATGCGTCACGCGAAGATCGCCCGCCGCCCGCAGCAGCAGCTCGCTCGTCAGGTGCTGGCTACTGCCCAGGCCGGGCACGCCGACATTCAGCTTGCCCGGATTGGCTTTCGCCGCCGCGGCAAAAGCCTGCGCGGTCGCGAGGCCCGAACGCGGATGGGTGAACAGCCCCTGCGGTCCGGAGATCGCGAGCGTCACGGGCTCGAAGGCCGGATAGAGCGCCGGGGTGCCCGCCACGGGCAGCGCCTCGGTCGCCGCGAACGTGTCGTTCACGAGGAGGATCGTGTAGCCGTCGGGCTGGGCCCGCGAGGCGCTGAGCGATCCGACCCGGCCGGCGCTCCCGCCGATATTCTCCACGATCACCGTCTGTCCCAGCTGGGCACTGAGCGGCGCCTGAATGACGCGCGCGAAGGCATCGACGCCGCCGCCCGGAGGCCACGGCACGACGATCTTCACGGAGCGGTTGGGATAGGCAGCCTGAGCGCGCGCGACGAGAGGCGCGGCCAGGGTTGCGCCGGCAAGGCCGGCCATCAGGTGACGTCGCTTGAGCATGACTTCTCCGTTCGCTGCCGCCAATGCGGAGCGTTGATGTCGATGAGGGTTTCGGGATCAGAGGGTGTCGCGCGTCAGCGTCGACACGAACGGCAGAGAAAGGATCGGCAAAGCATGCGACGAAACTGGCGCCCGCCCCGCTTCGGGTCAATGAAACGGGTTCGTCGATGTAAGGCCTTATGCCGAATGAATCTTCTGCGCGGACTTTTGCGCGCAGGAAGCATTGCGCGATGATCGCAATGCCTCATGGAAAGCGGCGCGGGGCGCGCCGTCGCGTCAGTCGGCGAGCTCGGTGCGCCCCAGGACGACGTCCTCATAGACATGCAGCGACGGCAGGCCGCCGGTGTGGATGAACAGGACCTTGGCGCCGGGCTTGAAGTGCCCCTGGCGGGCGAGGCCGATCAGGCCGGCCATGATCTTTCCGGTATAGACCGGATCGAGCAGGATGCCCTCGGTACGGGCCAGCATCTGCACCGCCTCGACCATCTTCTTGTTCGGCACAGAATACTTGGGCTGCCAGAAGCCGCCGAAGCTCTTCACCGCCGAGGCCGGCACCTTGATGTCCACGCCCAGCAGATCGAGGACCGCCTGGGCTTCCTTGAGGACCAGCGGTTCCTGGTCGGCGGGATCCCGGCTGACGCCGACGCCGATCAGCGGCACCTTGATGTTGTTGCCGAGAAAACCCGCGACCATGCCGCCGTGGGTACCCGAGCTGCCGGAGCCAACCACCACGGCGTCGGGCGAAAAGCCCATGTCGAGCCACTGGACCTGCATCTCCTGCACGCAGGCGACATAGCCGAGACCGCCGATGGCGTTCGAGCCGCCACCGGGAATCACATAGGCCTTGCGGCCGAGCGAGGCGACTTCCTGCGCCACCCGCGACATCGCCTCGGCCATGTTGGTGCCGCCGGGCACGACTGTGATCGCCTCGACGCCCATCAGCTCGAACATGAAGTTGTTGCCGCCGGCTTCCTTCTTGTAGGAGCCCGGCACGCGCTCCTCGATCACGAAGCGGCACTTCAACCCTTCCTTCACCGCCGCAGAGAGCGTGATGCGGCAATGGTTGGACTGCGGCGCGCCGCAGGTGACGAGCGTGTCGCAGCCCTGGGCGATCGCATCGCCGGCGAGGAATTCGAGCTTGCGTGTCTTGTTGCCGCCCGGGAACAGACCCAGCATGTCGTCACGCTTGATCCAGACATCCGGACCGACGCCGCCCGGGCAGCTGGCGGCGAGGGCCTTGGTGAAGTGCGGCAGGTGTTCGATGGGCGTGGGCGCGTTGGTGTAGATGCGACGCGGAAAACGGGACAGGTCCATTCAATCAGCTCCAGATGGGAATACGCGCCCTCGCCCGCTGGTGCGGACGAGTGTTGAGGTCACTCCGTGATGACACCACAGACGATGCGGTCGCCGGCATTGCCGGCCGGGTCGGTCTTGTAGTCGTCGGGCCCGGCGTGAATGATGATCGCCGAGCCGTCGGCGTCGAACACCGAATTGGGCTGCCCCTTGGCCAGCGTGATCATGTGATTGGCGACGTCGATCCTGAGCTCGCCGTTGGCCGGGATGAACAGATTGGGCATATCGCCGGCATGCGCGCCATCGGCGGCTTCCATGCCGTGCTTCCTGGACGCGGGATTGAAATGACCGCCGGCGCTGGTGAAGGGCGCCTCGCACTTGCCGACCGCATGGATGTGAAAAGCGTGCTCGCCCGATGCCACGCCCTTCAGCGACATCCTGAGCAGCACCCCGTGGGGAGTCTGAACGAGCTGGACGGTGCCGACATCCTTACCCGTCGCGTCCTTCAGGGACGCCTTCGCGGTCTGGGCCTGGGCGGCAAAGGAGAAGGCGGCGACGCCGGCTGTAGCGAGCAGGCTGCACATCACGCGGGCGACACGCATCGGATCCTCCATCATTGGTTTGCGGCCATAACCCTACTCCAGGACCTTCGGGGGCCGGTAGAGCGGGAAACCGTTGAAGGGCTTCGAATTCTTGTGATCCGGCACCTGGTAGAAGGTCGATTTGCCGTAGTTGTGCAATCCACCATCGACCCGCAGCGTGGTGCCGGTGACATAGGCCGCCGCGTCGCTCAGGAGGTAGACGATAGCGCCCGCGATCTCGGACTCCGTCCCATGGCGCTTGGCGGGAATGCGGTCCTTCACCGAACGCAGCGCCTCGTGGGCGCGCTCGGGATAGCGGTCGAAGCCGGACGAGGCGATGAAGCCCGGAATCACCGAATTCACGCGGACGCCCGAATGGGCCCATTCGATCGAGGCGCTGTAGGTGAAGTTGGTCTGGCCGGCGCGGGCGGCACCGTTGTGGGCCATGCCGGGATTGCCCAGCTCGAAATCGGCCCCGACATTCACAATGACGCCGCCATGCGCTTCCATCGAGGCGAGATAGACCGCCTTGGAGACGAGGAACGTCGCGGTCATGTTGTTGGCCACCACGGCATTCCAGCCGTTCAGCGAGATGTCCCTGAGCGGCGCCGGAAACTGGCCGCCGGCATTGTTCACCAGCCCGTCGATGCGGCCACACCAGCCCATCACGCCGTCGATCGCCGCCCTGACTTCGTCCTCGCGGCGCAGGTCGGCCGAGAAAACGAATGTGTCCGGATCGCCCAGCTCCTCCTTCACGCGCTCGAGCTTCTCCAGCGTGCGGCCCACAAGCGCCACGCGCGCGCCGAGCGATTTCAGCTCGTGCGCGGTGCAGCGACCGAGGCCGGAGCCCCCGCCGGTGACGATGATGGTCCGGCCTTCGAAAAGGCCGGGCCGGAAAACGGAGTCGTAGCGCACGCTGGCTGACATCAACCTACTCGACCTTGATGTTGGCGGCCTTCACGACCTCGGCCCACTTGGCGCTCTCGACGCGCAGGAAGGCAGCGAGTTCTTCGGGCGTCGAGCCGATCGCATCCGCACCGAGGTCGGCGAACTTCGCCTTCATCTCTTCCTGCCGCATGATCTTCGCGATCTCGGTATGCAGGCGCGCGATCACCGCGGGCGGCGTGCCGGCCGGCGCGATCAGGGCGTTCCATTCCGAGATTTCGCAATTAGGCACGCCGGCTTCCGTCAGAGTCGGCACGTCAGGCGCGGCCGGAGACCGTGCCGCGCTGGTGACAGCGAGCGGCCGCACGCGGCCGCCGCGCGCCTGCGGGAGCGCCGCGCTCATGTTGCCGAAATAGAAAGGCACATGGCCCGCCGCCACGTCGGCTACCGCCAGTGCGCCGCCCTTGTAGGGCACGTGCTGGATATCGGTGCCGGTGCGCATCTTGAACAGCTCGGCCGCGAGATGCTGGGCGCTGCCGTTGCCCGACGAGGCGTAGGAGAGCTTGCCGGGCTGCGCCTTCGCCAGCGCCACCAGCTCGGCCACGCTCTTCGCCGGGTGCGAGGGTGTGATGACCATCAGCTCCGGCACCGTCACCAGGAGCGAGACCGGCGCGAAATCGTCGGGCGTGCGGAACGGCATCTTCGGGAACAGCGCCGGGTTCACCGCATGGGCGAAGGCCCCGATCAGCAGGGTGTGGCCGTCGGGTGCCGCCTTGGCCACGATCTCGTCGCCGATCATGCCGCCAGCACCCGGCTTGTTCTCGACGACGATCGTCTGACCCAGCGCCTCCTGCAGCTTGGGCGCGATCAGCCGGGCCGTCGTGTCGGCGCCACCGCCGGCGGAATAAGGCACGATCAGCCGCACCGGCTTGGACGGATAGGCCTGCGCGCGCCCAAGGCCCGGCATCAAGGCCAAGGCCGCCGTCGCACCAAAGGTGCGCCGCCGCGAAATCTTCATTTCTTCCTCCCGCACGTTCCCGAGGGCGAGACTACACTCTAACGGCCGCGCAGCGCGATGCGGCCGAGATGCCGCTGCAGGAGGCGCATCAGCGCAAATCCCGCCTGCAGCGTCACGCCAAAACAGAGGATGCCGATCGCGAACAGGACCATCTTGTCGCCGAGCGTCGGCATCAGCTCTGCTTCGCGCAGGATGACCGCGATCCCCTCGGGCACGCCGATGGCGGCGCCGGCACTCGAGGACATGACCAGCACGAAGAAGGCGCGTGTCACGTTGGGAAGGAAGAGGAGTGCCCCCAGCGGCGAGCCGTCCCGCAGCTGCCGCAGCGCCTCGCCGCCATTGTCGGCGACATAGGCCGCGGCATAGGGCACCAGCGACAGCGCGACGGTCATGATGCCCGACGGCGCGACGTGAACGCCGAACAGGGTCGCGTCCGACGGGATGATGTTCAGCAGGAAGAACATGACCACGAAGGTCGGCGCCGCCCGCATCAGGCCGATCAGGGTCGTGGCGACCGCACCGCGCACGCCGCCGGCCAGCTTCGCCAGCGTCAGCAGGCCGCCGACGGCCAGGCCGATCAGCAGGGCGATGGCCGCGATCTCGAAGTTAACCACCATGCCGGCCAGCAGCTGCGGCACGAAGTCGGGCGATATCCTGCTCATGCCGTCACCATCTGCCGGCGTTCGAGCCAGACCCGCAGCTTGTCGCACAGCCAGACCACGACCATCACGACGCAGACATAGAAGACGAGCAGCAGCGAATAGGTGCTGGCCCGGCCGCTGGCGAAGGAGGTGATGTCGGTGAGCGCGCTCAGGAGCTCGGGCGCGCCGATGAAGCTCGCGATCGGGGTACCCTTGGCGGCATTGACGAGGAAGGAGACGATCTGGGTGGCCGAACGACTGACCGCGCGTCCGAACAGTTCGACGGTAGGCGCCGGCGGCCCTCCTCGTTCCGTCCGCAGCGTGTGCATCGCCTCGGCGATGGCCTGTCCGGCGTTGGCGCCGTTCATCAGGCCGAGTGCCACGATGGCCGCGCCGATCGCGACGACCGACGAATAGGGAAAGAGCGCCAGCGCCACGGCCGCGGAGATGACGAGCGTCAGCACGACCGGCGAGGATTGAAGGACGATGGTGAGCGCGCGTGCCGGCCAGCGCAGGAGGAACGACCGCGAACTCTGCAGCATGCCCAGCACGAGGGCGAACAGCAGCGTCGCGGCAAGGGCCCCGACCACCAGCACGAGCGAGTTCGCGATGCCCGCCGTGAACAGCTGCCAGGCCGGCATCGTCTTGAACATCGGGAACTGAACGCTGATGCCGGTGTGCGTCTCCAGCCAGGCCTCGAAGGCTGTCACCTGGCCGGCAAAGGGCGTTGGCTGCAGGGCCGCACTCAGCGCCGGAAGGACGCAGGCCGCGTTGCTGCTTCCGTTGTCGGTGTTGCAGTCCGGCCGGTTCCAGACCGCGCGCTGGGCTTCGAGAAAGCCGAGACCGATGCGGCTCTCCTTCGCCACCGCGAGGAAGATGCCGTCGCGATGGAAGATCTGGCTCATCAGGTCGAGCGCCCGGGCGAGCCGATCGCTTCCCGTCAGCGCGACGGCCATGCCCCAGGGAAGCTGGGCGAAGCCGAACTTCCGGTCGTAGGCCTTCGCGAATGCCGGGTCCGTGAAATAGTAGTCGAAGAAGCTGTCGTCCTGCGCCGCCAGCACACAGGTCTCGTCGCGCAACTTGTCGGGCAGCACGCCCGCCTCGTCGAACAGCATCAGGCGGGCATTGTGCGAGACGATCTGCGCGTTCGAACCGTTGCCGATCGTGACGCAGATCGTGCGGCTGGCGATATCGGGCCAATCCCGGATCGCGAGCCCCTTCGGCCCGACGATGATCGTTTCCGACTGATAGTAGTGCGGGCGGATGAAGCGCACCTGCCCGTCGCGCTGGGTATTGTGCCCCATCGTCGCGATCGTGAGGTCGATCTTGTCGTCGGCGAGCAGCGGAATGCGGCTTGCGGCGTTGACACGCATGAAGGCCGGCTCGACGCCGAGATGCTTGGCGATCTCTCGGGCCACGTCGACGTCGTAGCCGGAGCGCACCTGGCCCTCGCGCGTGCCAAACAGCGGATAGTATTCACGCACGCCGACGCGGATCTTGCCGTCGCAGAAGATGCGGACCAGCCGGTCGAGGCCAGGCTGCTCGCAGCCGCCCGGCGCCGCGGCGGCGGTACGCGCCTCGTCGATCAGCTTCGCCAACGCCGCGTCCGGGGTCTCGGCGCGCACCGGCAGGCCGGCGTGCGCAACAAGCCATGCGAACAGGATCAGCAGAACGCGACGCAGCGCCATGTCAGCCCCGCGTCCCGGCTGTGGCGATCTCGACGATGTGCATGTCGGCGAAGACATGAAGCCCGTAGCGGTGGATGGAGCGCCCATCCTCCGCGCGCAGGATGGAGGGTGTCATGAGGGCAATCTTCTCGTTGGGCACGTGGACGAGCACCGTCTTCACGATATGCATGGCGAGCCCGTACCGCTCCAGGATATGGCGCGACCGCCCGACGTCGATGAAGGCATTGTGGGTGATGAGCGCGCGACCGTTGATCGCGAGATGATCCGACAATCCTTCGAGGAACGGATCGAGCAGTTCGCGTCCGTCGATGCCCCCGGAACTCCAGGTCGAGAGCCGTCCCGCCACCTCGAAGTGATCCATCGGGAAGTGGGGCAGGTTGGCGACGATCAGGTCGAAGCGCCGGCCAGCCACCGGCCGCCACATGTCGCCCTGGTGGATCTCCGCCTCGTAGCCGAGGTCCCGCAGGAGCGCCCGCCCCGTGGCGATGGCGTCCTCTTCGATGTCGATCCCGCAGAGCGCGGAGGCACCGAGGCTGCCCAGCACGGCGAGCACCACACCGCTGCCGCATCCGATCTCGAGCGCGCGGACCCCGCAGACGCGGCTCGGTTCCGCACGAAGCGCCTGCACCAGCGCAGCCGTGTACTCGCTCGGCCGCAGCGCCGCGACCGCCGGAGAGGGCTTGCGGGCATCGAACATCGATCAGCGCGACATCTGCAGCGGCACGAGACGCGAGGGATCGATCGTTGCCAACCGATTCGCCATGGTGCGCGCTACCGGATCGTCCGGATACTCCGCCACGATCTCCTGGTAGCGCGACAGCGCCGTCGCGTAGTCTTCCGCGACCAGCGCATTGTAGGCGGTGCGCGTGAGCCTGCAGAGGCGCAGGGTCGCTTCGTCCGGCTCGAACTCCGGGCCGATCCCATAGGCCCCGACCAGTTCGTAGATCGGAATCTTCGAGCGCCGGCCCTTGACCGTGACATCGTCGATCGGCCGCACGCAAAGCCGCTCGCCCGCCTCCTTGAAGACGGGATGGCTGATGCAGATGCCCGTGCCGTACTCCTTGTTGATACCCTCCAGCCGCGCCGCGATGTTCACGCCGTCGCCCATCACGGTGTAGCTCATGCGCTCCTTGGAGCCGATGTTGCCCACCAGCACCGCATCGCTGTGGATGCCGATGCGGACGTTCAGCGGCCTGGTGCCGGCCGCCTCCCAGCCCGCGTTCAACGCCTTCATGCCCTCGCGGATGCGCAACGCCGCGAAGCAGGACCTCTGTGCGTGGTCTTCCAGCAGGGCCGGCGCGCCCCAGAAAGCCATGACTCCGTCACCGATGAACTTGTCAATCGTGCCGTGCTCAAGGTTGACCGCATGGGTGACGACACCGAGATAGGCCGAGACGCGCAGCAGCAGTTCCTGCGACGGCACCTCCTCCGACAGGGTCGAGAAGCCCTCGAGATCGGAGAAGAAGATCGTGAGGAACCGGCTATGGCCGCCCAGCACGAGCCTCTGCTCCGAATCTAGGAGCTGGCGCACGAGGCCCACGGGCACGAAGGCCGCGAACGATTTCACCGCCGAATCCAGCGTGTCGATGGCGCGCGCGAGGACGGCAACCTCGCGGATCGGCGACTTGAGCGGCGGAAGGTTCTCGCCCTCGAGGTCCTGGATCTTCGTCACCTTGAGCGCGAGTTTCTCCAGCGGGCTGGAGACCACGCTCGAGAGGAAATAGATGATGCAGATCTGGACGACGATGGCGATCGCGCCGAACAGGGCGAGGCGCTTGTTCTGCTCGTCGAAGGCGCTCGTGAAGTCGGCCAGCGGCGTGATCACGAAGAGCTGCCACCTCTTGCCGAACTCGGGCGGAAGGCTCGCGATCCTCGCCACGTACTCCTTGTCGCCGTGCGTGAACGAGAACATCCTTTCGTTGCCGCGCGGCCGGAAGCCGAAGGCGACGGCCGGCAATTCGTTGCCGAGCGACGTGATGTGCTGGAGCTCGACCCTGCCGTTGTGGCTTGCATAGGTCTTCGCGCGCTCGGAGTTGGCGATGACCCGGCCTTGATGGTCGAGGATGTAGGACAGGGTGCCCGGGCTGATCTTGCGCTCGGCCAGATAGTCGGAGAGCCCGTCGAGCGTGATGTCGGCGGCCGCGACCCCGCGCAGCGTTCCGTCGACATAGAAAGGCGCGCCGACGGTGAAGCCGACAAGGCCCAGGGTGGCGAACACGTCGACGTCGCTGACCGAAAGGGCCCCGGTCTGCTGCGCGGTGCGATACCACAGGCGCGCCCGCGGATCGTAGGACGTGGTCTGCTCGGAGAGGCCCAGCTCCTTGCGATCGGCGTCGAGGAAAAGATAGTGGTCGACCGGTGCGGATCCGCTATGCGGCGTGATCCAGCGCTCGGCATAGCGCGTGCCGGCGGGCGGCAGCTTGCCCTGAATCTCGACGGCGGGATCGATCTGCCGGGCCTGGCGGAAGGAGCCGTCGTTCAGGCCGACATACACGCTGATGATGCGATCGCTGTGCTGCAGAATGCTGAAGAGATACTTCAGCGAGCGGTTGTCTTCGAAGAACTCCGGCTGCTCCGAACCGATCGCCGCGGCACTGCGCACCAGCGACTTTATCGGGTCGAACAGGTGCTGCGTGTTCTCGATGGCCTCGACGCTGAAGCGTCCGATCAATTCATCGGCGTTGTCGCGCGCGATCTTCTCGTTCGAGACATAGTTGACCGCCACGATCGCGAAGAAGACCGGCACCGTCAGCAGGATGAACAATGTCAGGATGCTGGGACGCAGCCGCAGATTTTTCGCGAAGAGACTTGGCATTGCGCGACTGGGAGATCCTGAGAGGCGGCGATGGAAACACTATAAATGAAAGGAGATTCAGCGTCCACGCGCCCGCCCCGACACGCCGCTACAGCGGCGGCCGCTTTGTATGCCAATCGGTCTCCCGCTGATACGCATGGCCCGCCGCCAGGATCAGGGCTTCGTCGAAGGCCTTTCCGACGATCTGGAAACCGACCGGCACTCCGTCCGGCGTCATGCCGCCCGGCAAGGTGAGCGTGGGATGACCGCTGAGATCGAATGGTGCCGTGTAGCGCAGTCGCGCTGCGACGGTCTCGGGATCTCGTCCCGCCGCCTGTAGCGCCGCGGTCGACCACACGGCCCGGGCCATCACGGGCATCAGCAGAAGATCGACCGACGCCAACAGGCGATTGAGTTCGCCGGTGAGTGCTGCCCGGCGCAGCTGCATCTTCGCGAGGTCCGTGGCGGCGAGGCGGCGTCCCTGGTCGAGCAGGGCGGCAAGCACCGGACCGTACTCCGCCGCCCGCGACGGATAGGTGGCTTCGTGCGCCACCACGGCTTCGACGGCGCACAGGGGAACCCAGTCGCGCGCGCCCTGATCGAACCCTTCGGGCAACGTCACATCGACGACCGTGGCGCCTGCGGTCCTCAGGGCATCGACCGCGCCGTCGAGGGCGCGACGCGCGTCCTCGTCCAGCCCCTGCATGTTCGTGGCAATCCCGATACGCCTGCCGCGCACGCCCTGATCGATCGAGGCCGCATAGTCCGGGACCAGTACCCCGACCGATGTCGAATCCTCCGGATCGGCACCGGCGATCACGCCGAGCACGATCGCGGCGTCGAGAGCGCTGCGCGTCATCGGGCCGACATGGTCCAGCGATTCGGCCAGCGGGAAGACGCCCGCGCGGCTCACACGCCCCCAGGTGGGTTTGAGACCGGACAGACCGTTCATGGTCGAAGGGAAGCGGATCGAACCGCCGGTGTCGGAGCCCAGCGAGGCGAAACAGAGACCGGCCGCCGTGGCCGCACCGGAGCCCGAAGAGGAAGAGCCGGTCCAGTAGGCGGCGTTCCAGGGATTGAGGGGGGCGGGAATGTTCGGGTGGTGCGCGCCGTAGGCGCCCTCCGTCATCTGCAGCTTGCCGAGGATCACCGCTCCCGCCTGCTTCAGCCGCGTGACGACGGTCGCGTCCCGCGACGGCACGTTGCCGCGATGGATATCCATGCCGGCCGCGGTCGCAACACCCGCGGTGTTGCAGAGATCCTTCACGGCGATCGGCACGCCGTGCAGCGGCCCCCGCCACGTCCCGGAGACGGCCTCGGCATCGAGGCGCGCGGCATCGGCCAGCGCGCGGTCGGCGGTCACGGTCGCATAGCTCTTGAGACTGGAATCGACCGTGGCGATGCGGTCGAGCATCGATTCCGTCAACTCGACGGATGACAGTTTCCGCGCCTTCAGGCGCCGCGCGACCTCGTCGAGCGACAGGTAATGCAGGTCGGATGGCATGCGGACTCCCTCACAGCGCTTTATCCATGACCTGGATATGTTCGCCGCGATAGTCGCGCTGCTCAAGCGTTCTCCAACCCAGGCCAGCGTAGAGGGACGGGGCGGTACTCGTGAAAAGATAGAGGCGGTCGTATCCGATGCGCCGGGCGGCCTCCTCAACCGTGCGCACCAGCGCCGAGGCGATGCCCTTCTTGCGATGCTCGGGCGGCACGTAGACGCTTGCGAGCCAGGGGTTGCGCGGATCGCCTTCGAGATCGTCGAAGATCAGGGATGCCATGCCGACGATGCCGCCCTCGTCATCGAGCGCGACGAAGGCGATCGGCACGCGATCGACGTTCAGACTGCCCTGGATGTCAGCGCGGCGCTGATCGAGGGTCTGGCCCGGGTTGAGATGCCCCCACTCGCCGAAGCCCCAGACAGAAACCTGCTCCGCCAGATCGGGGCGTTCGACGAGGGGGACGACTCTCATGACGTCAGTCGGCCGCCTTGAGGTTCACCGCAGCCGAGCGACCGCGCTCGGTGGCGACTTCGTAGCCGATCTTCTGGCCCTCGTTGAGGCCGTTCAGGCCTGCGCGCTCAACCGCGCTGATATGGACGAACACGTCCTTGCCGCCGTCGCTCGGCTGGATGAAGCCAAATCCCTTCGTGGCGTTGAACCACTTGACGGTGCCTGTAGCCATATCTCTCTCCTGGGTTGGACGAGCATGCAAATGCGCGCTGGCGGAGCGCTCGCGGCCACCGCCTTCGACAACCGGGAATCTGGGCAAGAAGCTCGGGGAAAGTCCGCGGCCGCTGTGGGCTGGGCTGCCAAAGCATGGCCAAGCTCGTGGGTCGTAGGATCGCATATGAGGGACGTAACGCAGCCGGGTCACTTTGGCTGCGCCCCCTTCTTTACATCGTTGCGCCAATCTTCCACGGCTCGAACTCGTCGTCCCCGATTCCCAAAAGCTCAGACTTCGTCTTCTGCCCGGAGGCCGTGGCAAGAATAAGGTCGAAGATCCGCCTGCCGTTCTCCTGGATCGTCTCCTCGCCGTCGACGATCGTTCCGCAATTGATATCCATGTCGTCGGTCATGCGTCGATAGAGCGAGGTATTCGTCGCGAGCTTGAGCGACGGGGTCGGCTTGCATCCGAACACACTGCCGCGGCCCGTCGTGAAGCACAGGACATTGGCCCCGCCGGCAACCTGGCCCGTGGCCGATACCGGATCGTAGCCCGGCGAATCCATGTAGACGAAACCCTTCGCGGTGATCGGCTCGGCGTATTTGTAGACGTCGACGAGGTTGGTCGTGCCGCCCTTTGCAACCGCACCCAGAGATTTTTCCAGAATGGTCGTGAGCCCCCCCGCCTTGTTGCCGGGCGACGGGTTGTTGTTCATCTCACCGCCGGTGCGCGCGCAATGCTCTTCCCACCAGCGGATGCGCTCCACGATCTTCTCGCCGACCTCACGGCTGACGGCGCGCCGGGTCAGCAGATGTTCCGCGCCATAGATCTCCGGCGTCTCGGACAGAACGGCCGTCCCGCCGTTGCGCACCAGCAGATCGACGGCCGCGCCGAGCGCCGGATTGGCCGAGATCCCGGAATAGCCGTCCGAACCGCCGCACTGCAGGGCGAGGATCAGCTCGCTGGCGGGAATCGGCTCACGCTTCACGTCGTCGGCTTCCGGCAGGATGTCCTTCAGGAAATCGACGGCGCGCGCCACCGTCCTGGAGACGCCGCCCTCGTCCTGGATCCCTAGCGGAATGAGTTTCGGTCCTTCCTTCAGTCCTTCGGCCGTCATCAGGCCGGAAATCTGGTTGGTCTCGCAACCAAGTCCCAGCACCACGACGGCCGCCATGTTGGGATGCCTGGCGTAACCGGCAAGCGTGCGGCGCAGCACGTCCATCTCGAGCCCCGACGCGGCCATGCCGCACCCCCCGCCATGCGTCAGCGGCACGACGCCGTCGATGTTGGGAAACTCGGCCAGCAGCGGCTGGAGCCTGGACGCGATCATTCGGCTGGTCGCGGCCGAACAGTTCACGGTCGTAACGATGCCGATGTAGTTGCGGGTCGCCGCACGGCCGTCGGCGCGACGATAGCCCTGGAAGGTGGCCGCCGGCGCGATGAACTCCGTGGGATGGGCATCGGCACAAAAGGCATAGTCGCGCTCGAAATCGCCCATGACGCAGTTGTGCGTATGGATGTGCGCGCCAGGGGAGAGATCCTCGGTCGCGAAGCCGATGATCTGATTGTACTTGCGCAGCGGCTCGCCCGCCTTCACGGCCCTAGTGAGAATCTTGTGGCCTGGCGGCACGCGTGTCGCGGCCGCAACCTCCCCTTCGATCCTGGTGCCGGGCAGGATGTCCATGCGGGCCACGACGACATTGTCGGCGGCATGCAGGCGGATGGTGAGCGGGGCCGTCATTGTTGTTTCCTCCGAAATCGACTGACCTTAGTACAACACCAGCCTGCAGCAACTGCTTCCGGACCAGCCAGGGTTGCGAGCGGATCGCATCGATCCGTCGAGCCCCGCGTTCAGGTCCCGCCCAGAAGCAGCAGAATCACCCCGCCCACGCTGACGAGGATCCCGAGCAGCCCGATCGCATGAAGCTGCTCGCCGCGCAGGAAGATCCAGCTCATCACCACGCCCATCAAGGGGAAGAGTGCGACGAGCGGCGCGACGACGGTGATGGAGCCCAACCCCAGCGCCGCATAGAGAAGGAAGGTGGCGCTGCCGTTGGCGAAGCCGACGGCGAGGAACCACAGCACCCCGCTGCGGATCGCCGGTCCTTCCCTCAGGGCGCGGCGGCCGACGAGAGACACGATCACGACAGCGGATAGCGCGTAGCCGATCGCGGCGGCGGCCAGCGGCTCGGGCCAGAGGGCCAACCCGGTCTTGATCGCGGGCTGGATCGCGCCACGCACCAAGGCCGCCGCGAGTGGCAGGCCGAGCACCCAGACCGACCAGTGCCGTCCGCCGGTGCCACCGCGCAGCGCTAACAGGGCCACGCCGCCGACCACCATCGCCAGGCCGGCCAACTGCAGCAGACCGAGATGTTCACCCAGGAACAGCACCGCGCCGAGCACGGCAAAGATCGGCGTCACGTTGCCGACAGCCCCTGCGACGGCCGGTCCCAGCCGCTCGTTGGAGCGCACCGCGAGAATGGAGACGACGACGGGAAAAATGCAGCCAACCCCTGCGAAGATCAGTGCGGCGTCGAGATTAAAGCTGCGCCAGTCGACGAACAGGAGTGCGGCCAACCAGGCCACGACCAGCGCGCCGCCGATCGAATAGAGGGGCGAGCGCCACGAAGGCATCGTGCGCAGCCCGAACTGGGTGAGAATCAGGGCCAGCGCAAAGCAAAAGGCCGCTCCCAAGGCGAGGATGGCCGCGCCGCTCATCGTCTGCTATGTCCGCGCGCTTCGAGGGACGACGAGGTTGGAATGGACACGCTCACCTACTGGAACGGCACGTGGCACGAGGGCAACCCGGCAATCCTGGGCCCGCGCGACCACGCCTTCTGGCTGGGCTCCATGGTATTCGACGGCGGGCGGGCGTTCGAGGGGTGCGGCCCCGATCTCGACCTCCATGCGGAACGCGTCGTCCGCTCGGCCCGGGCCATCGGCCTCAATCCGAGCCAGACGCCGGACGAGATCCTGAAGCTGATGCGCGAGAGTGTGCGGCGGTTCGGCCCCAAGGCCGAGCTCTATGTGCGGCCGATGTTCTGGGCCGGCAAGGGTGGCGCAGGTCCCATTTCGGTCGATCCCGACTCCGCGCAGTTCCTGCTCTGCACCTATGTCTCGCCGATGCGCGCGGGCACGCCCCTGACCCTGGGTCTTTGCCGCAGCATCCGCCGCCCCGCCCCGGAAACGGCGCCGACCGACGCCAAGGCGAGCTGCCTCTACCCCAACTCCTCGCGCGGTGTGGCCGAGATGCTGAAGCGGGGCTTCAACAACGGTGTCGTGCTCGACCCGCTCGGCAACGTGGCCGAAACCTGCAGCTCCAACCTCTTCATCGCGCGCAACGGCGTGGTCGCGACTCCGGTGCCGAACGGCAGTTTCCTGGCCGGCATCACCCGCTTCCGGACCATCAAGCTGCTGCGGTCGGCCGGCATCACGGTGGAGGAGCGCACGATCCGTCCGGCCGAACTCGAGGAGGCGGACGAGATGTTCACCACCGGCAATGCCGGCAAGGTGCAGCCGGTCAGTCGCTACGAGGACCGCGATCTGCAGCCCGGCCCGATCGCCGCCCGGGCCCACGACCTCTACATGGCCTTTGCCCGGACCCAGCGGATCATCTGAGGCACGTCACCCGCCGGGATGCTTGCAGGGCGGGCGCGATTCGATAGTGTCCCGGTATGACTTCAGCCGAGCGCGACATGGGCTTTCTTGCCGGCGGCGGCGAGATGGGCGCGCTCATGCGGGCCCACGACTGGAAAGCCACGCCGCTCGGCGATCCGGCCGAATGGCCGCAGTCGCTGCGGACCGCGGTCCGGCTGCTGCTGAACTGCGGCCACCCGATGTACATCTGGTGGGGTCCGGACCTCATCTGCTTCTACAATGACGCCTATCGGCGCTCGATCGGACCGGAGCGCCATCCGTCGTCCCTCGGCCAGCCAGGCCGCGCCGTGTGGGCCGAGATCTGGCCGATCATTGGTCCCCAGATCGAGCAGGTGATGTCGGGTCGCGGTGCCACATGGCACGAGAATCACCTGGTCCCGATCACGCGCAACGGCCGCCGCGAGGACGTCTACTGGACCTACAGCTACAGTCCGATCGACGATGCCGCTGCCGCGCACGGGGTGGGCGGGGTCCTCGTGGTCTGCAGCGAAACCACCGAGAAAGTCCTCACCGAACAGCGGCTGATGGCGGAGATCGAGCGCCAGCGCCGCATGTTCCAGAAGGCGCCAGGCTTCATCGCCGTCCTGAGCGGCCCCGACCACGTCTACGAGTACGTCAACGAAGCCTACCTCGCCATTGCCGGTCCTCGCGACTTCATCGGGCGCAGCGTGCGCGAGGCCCTGCCGGAACTCGAAGGACAGGGCTTCTACGAGCTGCTCGACCGGGTGTTCCGCACGGGCGAGCGCTTCATCGCGCGGGCCATGCCGGTTCGGCTCAGCACCGATGCCAGCACGCGCTTCATCGACTTCCTCTATGAGCCGATGCGCGACGAGGCCGGCGAGATTCATGGCATCTTCGTCGGCGGCCACGACGTCACGGCGCACAAGGACGCCGAGCGGCAGTCGCTGCTGAACGAGGAATCGCTACGGCTGACCACGGAGGCGGCGGAGATCGGCATCTGGGACGTCGACTTCACCACCGACACGCTGACATGGTCGCCACGCACCAAGGCCATGTTCGGCTTCCCGCCCGATGCTGCGTGCACACTCGACGACTTCTACCGGGGCCTCCATCCCGAAGACCGCGACGCCACCACCCGGGCGTTCGCCGAAGCGCTCGATCCGGCAATACGCGCGACCTATGACGTACAGTACAGGACGATCGGCCACGACGACGGCGTGGTGCGCTGGATCGCGGCCAAGGGCAAGGGCCTGTTCGACGCGGACGGCAGGTGCTACCGCGCCGTCGGCACGGCCATCGATATCAGCGCGCGCAAGCTCGCCGAGGCGCGCCACGCCTTCATGCTCGAACTGAGCGATGTGCTGCGGGGCAACGATACCGACAAGGCACTGAACGAAGCCTGTGCCCTGATGGGCCGCTTCTTCGGCGTCAGCCGCGTGGGTTACGGGCATCTCGATCCGGTCGAGGATGTGTTCGACTATTCGGTCTGCTGGACCGATGGGCGCGCCCAGCCGCTGCTTGGTCGCATTCCGGCCCATGCCTTCGGGGTCAAGATCGTGGCCCGGCTCGGCGCCGGCGAGACCGTCGTGGTGAACGATCTTCAGACCGATCCGCTGAGCGACGAGGCGGAAACGCTCGCTACCGCCGAAGCGGTCGACACGCGCTCCATCCTCGTCGTGCCCTTCGTGCGCGCCGGGCGCCTGCGCACCATCGTCTATCTCAACGACCGGCCGGTTCGTCGCTGGCAACCCGATGAGGTCGCCTTCATGGAGGAGGTGGCCGAGCGGACGCGCCAGGTGATCGAGCGTGGCGAGGCCGAAGCGGCGTTGCGCGCCCTCAACGCCACGCTGGAGGCGCGCGTCGAGGCCCGCACCGCCGAATTGCGGGCGACCGAGGATGCGCTACGCCAGGCCCAGAAAATGGAGGCGATCGGCCAACTCACCGGCGGCATCGCGCACGATTTCAACAACCTCCTACAGGGCATCACCGGCAGCCTCGACCTGGTGCAACGGCGAATCGGCCAGGGACGACTGGGAGACCTCGACCGCTTCATCACCGGCGCCATGGCCTCGGCCAATCGGGCCGCCGCCCTTACCCACCGGCTGCTGGCCTTCGCGCGCCGCCAGCCGCTCGATCCGCGTCCCGTGCACGTCAATCCCCTGGTCGGATCGATGGAGGAACTGCTGCGTCGGACCCTCGGCGAACGGATCGACCTGGAACTGAAGCTGGCCGCCGGACTCTGGCTGACCCGCTGCGACGCCAATCAGCTGGAATCGGCGATCCTCAACCTCGCCATCAATGCGCGCGATGCCATGCCGGAAGGCGGCCATCTCGTCATCGGGACACACAACGGACAAGTCGACCAGGCCACGGCGGCGGCGCACGCCGACAGGCCGGCCGGCGACTATGTCTGCGTGTCGGTATCGGACACCGGCACCGGCATGGATGCCGAGACGATGGCGCGTGCCTTCGAACCCTTCTTCACGACGAAGCCGCTTGGGCAGGGGACGGGCCTCGGCCTGTCGATGATCTACGGCTTCGCGCGGCAGTCCGAAGGCTATGTCGAGATCGAAAGCGTTCCGGGCCGCGGCACGACGGTACGTCTCTGCCTGCCGCGCTTCGAGGGGGAAGCCGAAGACGATGACGCTACGGCCGGAGACGGGGCCGCCTCGGCCGAAGCCGGCGAGACCGTTCTGGTGATAGAGGACGAGCCGGTGGTCCGCGGCCTGGTCATCGAAGTCCTGGCCGACCTCGGATACCGCGTCATCGAGGCCGTCGACGGCCCCCAGGGGCTGGAGATCGTGCAATCGGCGAGGCGCATCGACCTGCTGATCACCGATGTCGGCCTGCCCGGACTGAACGGCCGGCAGGTCGCCGACGCCGCCCGCGCCCTGCGACCGGAGTTGAAGGTACTGTTCATGACAGGCTATGCCGAGAATACCGCGCTGGTCGCCGGCTCGCTCGATGCCCGGATGGCGGTCATCACCAAGCCGTTCGTCATGGAGACGCTGGCCACGCGGGTGCGCGAGATCATCGAAGCCAGGTAAGGCCGTACGGCAGCAGAAGCAGGCAAATCGCTACCAATGAGCAAAATGGATCCGTCTCCGATGCCCTCCACCGAGCTTCCCCTCGCGCGATTCCTGGCGCACTGCCACGCCGATTTCTCGAAGGACGATAGCGGCGCGGTCGCCACCTACATTCCCGAGCTGGCACTTGCAGACCCGAATCACTTCGGCATCGCCGCCACGACGGTCGACGGGTTCGTATACGAAGTCGGCGACAGCACCGTCGAGTTCACCATCCAGTCCATCTCCAAGGCTTTCGTCTTCGCGCTCGCCCTCGATGAGCTTGGCGCGGAAAGGGTCGAAGCCGTCGTGGGCGTCGAGCCGAGCGGCGACACGTTCAACTCCATCCGCCTGCGCGCGGACAACCGGCCCTTCAACCCGATGGTCAACGCCGGCGCGATCGCCTGTATCGGGCTGATCTGCGAAAGCGATGCCGACGGCGCCTTCGAGCGCGTGCGCACCACGCTCGCCCGCTTTGCCGGACGCCGACGGCTGGAGGTCGACGAACCCACGTTCCGGTCCGAACGCGAAAGCGGCGATCGCAACCGGGCGATCGCCTATCTGCTGCGCAACCACGGCGTCCTGCAGGGCGACGTCGACAAGGTGCTCGACGTCTACTTCCGCCAATGCTCGCTGCGCGTCTCTGCGCGCGACCTGTCCGTGATGGCGGCGACCCTCGCCAACAAGGGCCGCAATCCGCTGACCGGCGAGCAGGTCGCCTCCTCCTATGCGGTGGCCCGCACACTCTCGGTCATGACCAGCTCGGGCATGTACGATTCGGCGGGAAGCTGGGTCTATCGGGTCGGCATTCCCGCCAAGAGCGGCGTCGGCGGCGGCATCGTCGCCGCACTACCCTCGCAGCTCGGCCTCGGCACCTATTCGCCGCGCATCGACGACCAGGGGAACAGTGTCCGCGGCCTGCGCACCTGCGAGGCGCTGTCCACGCATTTCGGCCTGCATATGCTCAACCGGGTCGGCGACGTGCAGACCTGTATTGCTGCCGGCTACGACGTCGGCAGCGTCTCGTCACGCCGCACCCGCCCGCCGCGCGAGCAGGCCATCCTCGAGGCGCATCATGCGGAATGCGCCATCCTCGAACTCACCGGCGCGCTGAGCTTCGCCAACATGGAGTATGTGTCGCGGCGCATCAGGAGCCTTCGCCACGACCTCAAGTACCTCGTTCTCGACTTCCGGCGCGTGCCCTCGGTCAGCGATGCGGCGCTGAGACTGCTGGCCGATATATTCGATGATCTCACGCAGGGCCGCGTCGAAATGGTGTTCAGCGGAATCCCTAAGGGAACGCCCGCCGAACAATCCCTTCGCAGCTGGCTGGCCGACCGGCCGGGCGTCCGCATCATCGGGCTGCTGGACGAAGCCATCGAATGGGCCGAGGAGCGCATCATTCAGAGCCAGGACGGGGATCTCTATCGCGGTCAGCCGGTCGATATCGCCGAGCAGGAGCTGCTGGCTGGTTTGGACCCGGAGGAACTGGCCGCCCTCACGGGCTTGATGGTTCGGCACGAATACCGCCTTGGTGAACGCCTGATTTCGGCCGGAGACACGGCATCGTCGTTGATGTTCGTCTCGAGCGGCGTCGTGAGCGTCCGCCTGCACAGCGGTGTCCGGCTCGCCACCCTGTCCGCCGGCATGGCCGTGGGTGAAATGGCGCTGCTCGAGACAAGCCGGTCGGCCGATGTCTGGGCGGACACGCACGTCGCCTGCCTCGAACTGTCCCTCGAAGCGTTCAAGGGATTCCGCGCCCGCTATCCCCATGCCGGCGAGAAGATCATGGCCAATCTCGCCCGCCTGCTTGCGAAGCGCCTGATCGTCGCCAATCACAAGATCGAGGTGCTGGCGTCCTATTGAGTCTCGAGCGCCGCCGCTTCGGCCCGGATCCGGATCCACATTGCCCCGGCATTGAGCAGCGTGAAGACGACTCCGTACCACACGAGCCCGAATGCGAGCGGCAGCACGAGGAGCTCACCGGCCACCACCCAGTAGTTGGGATGGGACACGAACCGGTAGGGTCCACGCCGCACCAGCGGCGCCCCGCGCAGCACGATGATCCGCGTGGTCCAGCGGCCACCCAGCGAGGCGATCACCCAGACGCGGCCCAGTTGCAGGACGACGAAGACCGCGAGCCAGAGCAGGTCGATGTCCTGTCCTGCCGGCGCGCGCGCCACCGCGAGGTACCAGAGACCGACCAGCCAGGCGGCATGCAAGGCCACGATCAGCGGATAATGCGCCGCGCCGACTTCGTAACCGCCCTGCGCCAGCAGCCGACGGGTATTGCGCCGGGCCAGCACCAGTTCGCCCAGCCGCTGGGCCGTCACCAGTCCGAGGATCAGCGCCGCCCAGGCCATCCGGCCCTCTCAGGCGGCGCGAGCCAGCGACAGCGCGCTGCAGGTGAATCCCGGCCCCAGGGCCGTCAGCACCGTGCGCCGCGGCAACCCCGCGGCCACGAGGCGCTCGAGCACGAAAAGCACCGTCGGCGCCGACATGTTGCCGTACTGGCGAAGCACCTCCCGCTCGTGGTCGAGCGTGCCCTGCGCAAGACGCAACGTAGCCTCGAGTGCAGTGATCACCTTGGCGCCGCCGGGATGACAGGCGAAGCGATCCACCGAGTCGCGTGCCACGGCGATGCGCGCCAGGACGTTGTCCACGGCGCGGCCCACCTCCTGTTCGGCGAAAGGTGGAATGGACCGGTCGAAGATGACGCCGAGCCCCGTCGGGTCGACCTTCCAGCCCATGATATCGAGCGTGTCGGGCCACAGATGCTCGCCTGCGCCTTCGATTGCGGCGAGACCCTGCTCGCCCGAACCGGCGCGAACGACACAGGCCGCGGCCCCGTCGCCGAACAGGGCGGTCGCCACCATGTTGGCGGCCGTGAGCTGGTCCATGCGGAAAGCCGCGGTGCATATCTCGATGGCCACCAGCAGCACCGTCTTACCAGGCCGGGACGCTGCCAGCCTGCCGGCGATCGCCAGCCCCGAGACACCGCCGGCGCAGCCCAGCCCGAATACCGGCACGCGCTCGACATCGGCGCGAAAGCCCATGCGCCCGGCGACGCGCGCCTCGAGGCTGGGCGTCGCGACACCGGTCGAGGAGATCGTGACGATCGTATCGACCTCGGAGGCTGGAACTCCCGCGGCCTCGAGCGCCCGCGTCGCGGCCTCGACGAACAGCGCCTGCGCGCCGTCGAGGTAGGCCGCGTTGCGCTCGGGCCATCGCAGTGTGGCGAGGTACCAATCGAGCGGCCTCACCGTGTATCGCTGCTCAATGCCGGAGGTGGTGAAGACAGGCGCCATTCTCTCGAAGGCAGCATATCGATGCGCGAAGATGCCCCGCGCCGCTTCCGCAGCTTCGGTCTGCAGCAGCCGATGCGGAGGCAGGGCGTGGGCGACGGACAGCAGAACGCTTCGATGGGGCATGGCTTGATCCTTCGGCGACCATAACCAACCCGTACCCATCCGGGTTCAAGTCACGTTTTCCTGACGATGTTTTCGCACGAACACAACAATATCTTTCAGTCGGAGGCTTGCGCACGAGCGCTGCAAATCGAGTTGCCGGAAAATTCTTTCGTCGGCATAACCGCGCAGCCTGTTCGGAGGCGAACCACTGCCTGTCCACAGGAGCCGAACATCCCGGGATGGAGGGGGAATTCATGCAAGCTGATCGTCGTTCGACCCTGAAGCTGTTCGGAGGCGCCGCCCTGTCGGCCGCCGCGCTGCCCGCCCTGCCGTTCACCGCAATGGCGCAGGAAGACCTGTTCGTTTCGTCGGCCTACCAGAACTTCAAGCGCGGGACGATCCACAGCATCGACGAGAAGACGCGCGGTTTCGTCATCGTCTGGCCGGATCTCGGCCGGGTGAAGATGAAGGCGGCCGACCTGGTCACCAACTACGGCGCCCTTCGCGTCGGCCAGATCGTCGACGTGCAGTGGTACGACTATGTCGACTTCCTGATCGCGCCGACCAGCCCGGCCGTGACGGCACGCGCCACGGCGATGATGACCCAGGGTGCCCGCATCGAGGGCATCCCCGGCGCGCGCGAGCGCATCCGCCTCTGGTCGATGGCCGGCATGTGCACCAAAGTCGATCTCGCGTCGAACACGGTGTTCCTGATCAACGCCTCGGGGGGTGAACCCGACAAGCCCTCGCCCGACAGCGGCGAAGTCATCCAGATGCCGCAGGTCGTGAGCGAAGCGGGCAAGGCGGCGCTTCGGACGATCAAGCCGGGCACGCAAATCACCACGGTCTACAGCGTGCAGACCGCGCTCCAGGTCACGATCATCCGCTGAGCATTTCCGCATATCTCGAAGACAACGCCGGGACTGCAAGTCCCGGCGTTTTCGTGTCGGCGTTTCCTCGCCGCGGCCGGAGTGCTAGGCAAGCCGGAGCAACACTTGTGGGAGGACGCCATGGCCGCCTCATACGATCTGATCGTGCGCAATGGAACGGTGATCGACGGCACCGGCGCCGAGCCGCGCGAAGCGGATGTCGCCATCCAGGACGGCAGGATCGCCGCCGTGGGCCGCATCGTCGGCAGCGGCCGCGAGGAAGTCGACGCCAGCGGCTTCGCCGTGACACCGGGCTTCGTCGACATACACACCCACTATGACGGCCAGGTCACGTGGGACGACCGCTTCTCGCCGTCTTCGGGCCATGGCGTGACGACGGTCCTTATGGGCAATTGCGGTGTCGGCTTCGCGCCCTGCCGCCCCGGGGATCGCGACACGCTGATGAACGTGATGGAGGGCGTCGAGGACATTCCCGAGCTGGTGATGCGCGAGGGCGTGCCCTGGAACTGGGAGAGCTTCCCCGACTATCTCGATGCCTTGTCGAAGCGCCATTGCGACATCGACTTCGCCACGCAGGTGCCGCATGCGCCACTCCGCGTCTTCGTGATGGGCAGGCGCGGCGTCGACCGCGAGCCCGCCAATGCGGCCGACATAGCGGAGATGGCCACGCTCGTCCAGGAAGGGCTGGAGGCCGGAGCGCTCGGCTTCTCGACCTCGCGCTCGCTGTTCCATCGCACGCCCGACGGCGCGCTGACGCCGACCATCACCGCCGGCGAGGAAGAGCTGGCGGCGATCGCGCGCGGCATGCGGCGTGCCGGCAAGGGCGTGATCCAGCTGCTCGACGATTTCGCGGACACCACGGCCGAGGGAGCGACCGAGTTCGCCATGTTGCGTCGCCTCGTCGAACTATCGGGGCGGCCGCTCTCCTTCACCCTGCTCGACCTGTCGCTCTATCCCGGTCGCTGGCAGACGCTGCTGCGCGAGATCGAACAGGCCCATCGCGACGGCCTGCCGATCCGCGGCCAGGTCGCGGCGCGGCCCGTCGCCGTGCTCTACGGGCTGGAGCTTTCCTTCCACCCCTTCTCGACCTGCCCGAGCTATCGCGAGGTCGAAGCGCTGCCGCTCGAGGCCAAGCTCGCCCGGCTGCGCGATCCGGCGATGAAGGCGAAGCTGCTCGTCGAGCAGCCGACCTACCGCAATCCGCAGATGCTGGCCTTCATGCGCAACGCCTCCAACATGTTCGTGCTGGGCGACCCACCCGACTATACGCCGCCAGCGGAGCAGCGGCTCGACGCACGCGCCGCCAAACTTGGCATCACGCCGCTGGAGCTCGCCTACGATCTGCTGGTGAGCGGCGACGGGCGCACCGTCCTGTTCCATCCCGGCGCGAACTACACCGACTGTTCGGACGCCAACATGGCCAGCATGCTGCGTCACGAGCATACGGTGATGGCACTCGGGGACGGCGGCGCGCATTACGGGCTGATCTGCGACGCGAGCTACACGACTCACGCCCTCACCTACTGGACACGCGACCGCAAGGGCGAGCGCTGGCCCCTGCCCTGGGCGATCCGGCAACTCACCGACGTGCCCGCCCGCAGCGTGGGCCTCGGCGATCGCGGACGGCTGCAGGTGGGCTACAAGGCCGATCTGAATGTCATCAACCTCGACAGGCTCAAGGTCTCCGCCCCGCGCCCGGTGCGCAATCTGCCGGGCGGCGGCCGCCGCCTCGAACAGAAGGCCGAGGGCTATGTCGCGACGATCGTCAGCGGCGAGGTAACCTATCGCGACGGCGACTTCAGCGGCGCCCGCCCCGGGCGGCTCGTGCGCGGCGCGCGCTGAGGCGTCACCGCAGCGCAAACCCCTCGTACCCGTTGGCGGCGATCTCCTCGCACTTCTGGCGGTACTTCGGCGCACCGCCGGCATAGGCCATGAAGGTGCGCTTGAGGCGGCCGGGGACGTTCTTGTTCACGCCGGTCATCCAGGAATCCACCTTGGTGAGCAGCAGGCGCGATCCCGTCTCGTAAACGTGCGCCGTCCACGTCTCCTCGGCTTCGGGCGTGGCCTCGATGCGGGTGAAACCCTTGTCGCGCATGTATCCCAGCAGATCGGACACGAACTCCACATTCTGCTCGATGCAGCGCGGCAGGTTGCAGAAGGTCGCCGCATTGTGCGGGCCGACCAGGGTCAGCATGTTGGGAAAGCCCGCGACATTGAGGCCGAGATAGGTGTGCGGCCCGTCGGCCCACTTGTCCCGGAGCTTCGCGCCACCCCGGCCCTGGAAGTCGATGCGGTCGAAGGCGCCGGTGATGGCGTCGAAACCGGTGGCGTAGATGATCATGTCGAAGTCGTAGTCGACGCCGCCCACCCGCAGCCCGGTCTCGGTGATGCGCTCGATCGGCGTCTCGCGGATGTCGACCAGCTTCACGTTGGGCTGGTTGTAGACCTCGAAATAGCCGCTCTCGAGCGGGACGCGGCGCGTACCGTAGCCGTGGTTGGTCGGGATCAGCTTGTCGGCGATCTTCGGGTCCTTCACCCGGGCGCGGATCTTCTTGATCACGAATTCCGTCAGCGCGTCGTTGGCCGCCTGGTCCATCAGCACGTCGCGGAAATTGCCCTGCCAGAAGGCGAAGCCTGGCGTGTTGTAGAGCTTCTCGAAAAAGGCCTCGCGCTCCTCCGGCGTCACGTCGGTCGAATGGCGTGGATCGGCGGTATGGACGAAGCAGCCCCAGTTCTCGCGACACTGCGCGAAGATCTGGTCGTAGCGCGAGCGGATGTCGGCCATCGTCTCCGGCTCGATGCGGCTGTTGCGCAGCGGCGTGCACCAGTTGGGCGTGCGCTGGAACACGGTGAGCTCGCCCACCGTCTTGGCGATCTCGGTGATCGCCTGCACGCCCGAGGCGCCGGTGCCGATCACGGCCACCTTCTTACCCGCGAAGCTGACCGGATGGTGCGGCCACAGGCCGGTATGCCACGACTCGCCCTTGAAATCCTCGATTCCTGGAATGGTCGGCATGGTCGGGGACGACAGCGGGCCGATGGCGGTGATGAGGAAACGCGCGCGGGCGCAGCCGCCCGTCTCGAAGATGACCTCCCACTCGTTGGCTGCCTCGTCCCAGTGCGCGGCCTTCACCCTCGTGTTGAAGGTGATGTCGCGGCGAAGATCGAACTTGTCGGCGATGAACTCGCAGTAGCGCAGGTTCTCGGGCTGGCCGGAGAAATGCTCCTTCCAGTCCCACTCCTTCAGCACCTCCGGCGAGAAGGAGAAGCCGTAGGTCCAGCTCTCGGAATCGAAGCGCGCGCCGGGGTAGCGGTTCCAGTACCAGGTGCCGCCGACGCCGCCGCCCGCCTCGTAGACACGGGCCTTGAAGCCCATCTGGCGCAGCTTCAGGAGCTGATACATGCCCGAAAGGCCCGCACCGACTACGATGACGTCCCATCGTTCGAGCTTGCCGGCCTCGACAATATTGACGTTCTCGCTCGTCCGTGTCGCTTCAGCCGCGATCGCCATGGCGTTCCTCATCCGGTTTTGCCGGACAGTATAGCGCGGCCAGAGACTTTTGGACGATGCGCAGTGCGAGACTGGGGGTCACTAGCGCAGGATTTTCGGCGACCCGTACAGGTTGGCCAGACGCGCGATCAGGAAGGCGACGTACATGACGCCCAGCACCTGCTCGATCACGATCAGCGACCGCGCCATGGGCGTCGCCGGCGTGATCTCGCCGAAGCCGGTGGAGGTCAGCACGGTGAAGGAAAAATACATCAGGTCCGACCAGTTGAGCTTGCCATCCGGACCATGGGCAATGGCCGCCGTAAACGCATTGGCTTCGAAGATCTGCAGGAAGCCAAAGAGGCTCGCAAACGACAGGGCGATCAGGATGTAGGCCGCCACGGCGCCGAACACCTTGTCGGTGGTGATGGGCCTGCGATCGAGCACGTAGCGCAGGAGCGCGATGGTGACGGCACCCACGAAGATCGCCGTCGCCCCGAGCGCAATCGGACGCAGCTCTCTGTAGCCCATCCGGTCGGCGATCAGGGCATCCACGGTGATGAAACCGAACGCCCCGATCCCCCAGAGAACGGGCCGTTCGAGGCGCAGTGCCCAGACCGCCAGGACGAGCACCACGAACAGCGCCACGCCCAGCATCGAGCCGCCGATTGCCGAGACGGCAAGCATCGGGTTGAGCAGAATGAAGAAGCACAGGGCGCCCACCAGGGCACTGCAGCGATTGCGCCGCACATAGGCGATACGGCGAAGCATCCGACGTCGGGTCATCGTTCAGGCTCCGGCCCCCGCCCCGTCAGCCCGGTCTCGGGCACGCAGACTGCGAAAGCGGGCAACCATATGCGAACCGTCGGCGTTCCTCAGGAAGATTGGAGGATTTCGTCATGTTCCGCAGGGTTCTAGCGTCCCTCGGTCTCCTCGTCCTGGTGCTGACCGCTTGCGACCAGCAGGTTCTGATCGCCGCTCCGTCGTCTGATCCAGGCTACTATGAGGTCGTAGGGCTGGTGGCCGAATGACGGCGGGACCTAGCCCCGCCACAGCGCCCACAGGACGCCGACCACCAGTCCCAGTACCAACAGGCCGACGCAGGCCAGGATACCGATCTTCGCCCGATTGAAGTGATGATGGCCCTCCGCCGACATTCCATGGGAGTGCAATCGCTCGCCCAGATGGCTGAAGTGCCAGAGTGCGCCCAGCGCCGCGAAGATGCCCAACAGCCAGAACGGCGCGAAGAGCATCCAGATTTCCACGTCGGTTCCCAAGAGATCCCCCTGATGTGGCCTCTCTCTTAGGCCGGATCGGCTAGCGGGCAAACCACGGATTGAACGGAAAGCGCTGCCAGCGCCGGTCGTCGAACAGCACCAGGAACAGCTGCGCGAACATCTGGCCGAGCCGCGGGTCGGCGGGCCCTGTCGCCTGGGTCCAGGCCGTGGTCTGGGAGAGCGCGAGGTCGTTGCGGCAGTAAACGCCGAACACATAGACGCGGCCCGGCGTGGGTGGCTTCAGGAAGTACTGTCCGGCGCACACGCGCGCCGCGGTGAGGTCGTTGGCGGGATCGAAGACCAGCGCCAGACGATAGCGGGGCCGCAGTTCCTCGGGCGGGGACTGGTAGGTGAAGGTGAGGGCCGGCCTCGGCTTGTTCGCCTGCATTACCGGCAGAAGCAGATCTTTCACCTGTTCCAATGGCCATTGGGGAAACGGATTGCCGGCCACGATCACCTGGAACAGGCGGCCGTCGGTTGCCGCCCAGAATTCGGAAAAGTCGTATTCCGGCGCGTAGTCGAATCCGCCGACCGTCTGCGCGCGCAGCGGCGCGAGCAGGCCGAGGCTGGCCAAGGTCACCAGGAGAACACACCGAACGAGGGCCATTTGTGGAAACCTTACAATACCGGCAGTCGTTTTCGGCACGTAACGGAGTTAACCACATGATGAAGGTCGTCGGCATTTCCCTCCTGGCACTCACCCTCGCCGCCTGTGGCGATACCTGGGGTCAGCGGGCCGTGACGGGCGGCGGCATCGGGGCAGGCACCGGCGCGCTGGTCGGCGCCCTCACCCCGATCGGGCTCCTGCCTGGAGCCCTGGTGGGCGGCGCGGTCGGCGCGGGCGTGGGCGCCGCTACCACCCCGAGGCGCTAGGGTACCTGGGTTGCCACGTCTGCGCATGCGGACGCGGCGATACTCCGCGAGGACGGTCCGCCCCGCCGCGGTCTGAGAGGTCATCGCCCGCCAGCGCGCGGGACCCCGGTTCCGCAACAGCCGTGAAGGCTCTAGGCTGGCCTCCATGAAGATCTGCCTCTACGGAGCCGGCTCGATCGGCGGGATCATCGGGGCGCATCTCGCGCGCGTGAAGGGCGTCGAGGTGAGCCTGATTGCGCGCGGCGCCCATCTCGACGCGATCCGCCGCAAGGGCCTGCGCCTGATCTCGCCGCACGAGGATTTCACGGTGAGGGTGAATGCCACCGACGATCCCACCCAGCTTGGCCCGCAGGATGTCGTGTTCATCACCCTGAAGACGCACCAGTACCTGTCGGTACTCGACACGGTCGTGCCGCTCTTGGGGCGCCATACGGCGCTGATCCCACCGACCACGGGCGCACCCTACTGGTTCTTTCACAAGCTGGCCGGCCCCTTCGAGGGCAGGCGCCTCAAGCGCATGGATCCTGACGGCCGGCAATGGTCGACCTTCGGCCCCGAGCGCGCTCTGGGCTGCGCCTACTGGGCGGGCGGGGTCGTGCCGGAACCCGGCGTGGCGCATCTGGAGAACGAGGTCTGCTACCTGCCGCTGGGTGAGCCTGACGGCTCGGACTCGGCGCGCGTCACGGCGCTCAGTGCCGCCATGATGGAGGCCGGCCTCGACGCGCCGGTGAAGGCCGACATCCGTGCCGAGATCTGGAGCAAGATGATCAACAGCCTGACCTGGAACCCGATCGCGGTGCTGACGCTCGCCGACAATGGCGGAATCGGCCGCAGTGCCGGCGCCATCGACATTGCGCGCCGCATGATGACGGAAGCCGAGGCCGTCGCTTCGAAGTTCGGCGCAACCATGGCGACGCCGATGGAGAAGCGCATCGCGTTCACGGTGGGGCTGGGCGACCACAAGATGTCGATGCTGACCGACCTCCAGGCCGGCAAGCCTCTCGAGATCGATGCGCTCAGCGATTCGATCGCCGATCTCAGCGAGCTGGCGGGCGTCGAGACTCCGACCATCGACATGATGCTCGCGCTGCTGAAGCTGCGGGCGGCGGCGGCCTAGTCACCACGTTTCCTTCCACGGTCTCAGATCCATCTCGAAGGTCCAGGCACTGCGCTTCTGGCGGTGGAGCTGCCAGTAGGTCTCGGCGATGTCGTCGGGATTGAGGATCGCATCGGGGCCGGCATTGTAGCGATCCGGAAAGTTGGCCTTGATCCATTCCGTGTCGATGGCGCCGTCGACGATGACATGCGCGACGTGGATGTTCTGGGGACCGAGTTCGCGCGCCATCGACTGGGCCAGCGCGCGCACGGCGTGCTTGCCTCCCGCGAAGGCGGAGAAGCCGCGGCCGCCGCGGATCGAGGCGGTGGCGCCGGTGAAGAGCATCGTGCCGCGACCGCGCGGCACCATCGCCTTGGCCGCTTCGCGCGCCGTCAGGAAGCCGGCGAAGGCGGTCATTTCCCAGACCTTGCGATAGACTCGCGAGGTCGTGTCGCGAATGTCGAAGCGCACATTGCCGCCGATGTTGAAGACGAACACCTCGATCTCGCCGATTTCGGTTTCGATCTCGCGGAACAGCGCCTCGACCTGCGCCTCGTCGCGGGCATCGGAGCCGAAGGGATGGACCTTGCCGCCCTCCTCCACGATGCGCGACACCAGCGACTGAAGCTTGTCGGCGCTGCGGCGTGTGACGACGGCCGTGTAGCCCTCGCGCGCGAAGCGACGGGCAATCGCGCCGCCCGTCGCGTCCCCTGCGCCGATCACGACGCAGACCTTGTCCCCGGCCATGGTGTTCTCCTTTGCGCCCAATCTGTCGGCGGCGATCGGGCGGCTCAAGGGAGATTACGTCATGGCTGCCCGAGTTTCGGCACTGCCGGCCCGCAGCGCGTGGGCCCGGCGCAACTCGGCGGCCGTAAGGCCGGTCCCGTCGGGACGCCAGCCCGGCGCGCCGAACAGGTACATCCAGACTTCCCGTACCGAGCGCGCCGAGGCGAGGTCCTTCACGAGGCCGATCCACGGGCCGAAGTTCAACACGAACGGATTGTGTGACGACACTTGCGGCGAGACGAGGCCGAAGTCGCACTTCACCTCGTCGCGTTCGGCGACATAGGTGCCGAACAGACGGTCGAAGATGATCAGGACACCGCCGAAGTTGGCGTCGAGATACTCCGGATTGCGCGCGTGGTGGACACGGTGGGCGGACGGTGTGTTGAGAACATGTTCGAGCCAGCCCAGCTTCGGGATCCAGTCGGCATGGATCCAGAACTGATAGAGGAGGTTGAGGAACAGCGCCGTCAGCACGGTCTCCGGCGTGAAGCCCAACAGAACCAGCGGAGCGAAGAAGAGCGAAGTTCCCGTGAAACGGCCGATCCAGCCGAGCCGGTAGGCGGCGGCGAAGTTGAACTGGTTGGGCGAGTGATGGACGGAGTGCGAGGACCAGAACCAGCGCACCGTATGGCTGGCGCGATGGAACCAGTAGTAGAAGAATTCGAGCCCAATGAAGAGCAGCAGCACCGACCAGACGTCGTCGAGCGACTGGGTGAACAGACGATGCTCGTACATCCAGTCGAGCCAGGGTGCGGCGAGGGTATACGGAATGAAGCCCAGCAGGCGACGACCGGCGAGATCGGCCACCGAGCAGGCCCAGGATTTCCAGTCGTAGGCCTCGGCGCGCGTCCGCGACTGCCAGAGGCCTTCCACGATGGCCGCCGCCATGACGAGAGGCAGGATCACGAGATAGAGAGTGGCGAGTGACTGCAAGACGGTCTCCTTTGCCTTTGCTGTCGCCGAATATATGAGCGAAGCTCATGTTCCATTACTCGCCTTCCCGCCTTCGGTACCGCCATGCCTGCCCGCCGCCAACCCGTTGAAACCAAACGCAGAAAGCCTCGACAGGCCCGTGCCACCGAAACCGTCGCGTCGATCGTCGAAGCGGCGGCTCAGATTCTGGAGAAAGGCGGTCTCGCCGCCTTCACCACCAACGCGGTGGCCGAGAGGGCCGGTGTCAGCATCGGTACGCTGTATCAGTACTTTTCCGACAAGAACGCGCTGCTCATGGCGCTGGCGCAGGGAGAGATGGAAGCCGCGCTCCGCGAGGTCGGACGGGCGCTGCAGGGCGAAGGCGATCCCTCGGTCGAAGGTCGTGTGCGTGCCATGGTGCGGTCGATCATCCATGCCTTCCGCGGCCGCCAGCGTGCCCGCAAGGCGGTCGTCCAGGCTCTCCTGGCCCAGGGAAGCGGCATCGAACTGATCGCCCCCGTCGCAGCCTTCATCGCGCGCGCGAGCGAAACCGTCGGACGTGGGCCGAACCCGCTGGTCGGCCCGCTCAGCCGCGAACAGGCCTTCGTCGTGTCGCGCGCCCTCATGGGTGTCGTCCGCGCCGCGGTGCTGGAGGAGCAGCCCTTCCTCGCGAGCCGCGCCTTCGAGGACGAGATCGTGCGGATGCTCGTCACCTATCTCGGCGCCGTTACCGCGGCTGCCGATCCCGATCGAACCAGAGCTTGAGCCGGTCGAGCATGGCAAACAACAACCGCTGATCACGCTCCGGCCAGTCGTCGAAAGCACGCGCAAGGCTGGGGGTGAGCGCCGCCACGGCCGCGCGATGCTTGGCGATGCCGGCGGGCGTCAGGGCAAGGAGCTTCGAACGTCCGTCGCCACCGTTCGTCCGCTCGCGCAGCCAGCCCTTGGCCACCAGCTTCTGCACGTTCTTGGTGACGCCGGGCTGGGGGTGCTGCAATGCGCGAGCGATGCCCGTGACCGTCTTGGCTTCGTCCGGCCGGTGGCTGAAATGATTCAGGAGCACGAACTGCGGCAACTGGAGGCCAAGGGGCTTCAATACCTGGTTGGCCTCGGTCGAGGCCAACTGGTCGATGATGCCGATCCAGTTGACGATGCGGAACGGAAGCGGTGGCTCGGTCAAACTGTCACAAAACTCTGAATCGGCCGTCGGGGCGACGGCCCAGGGTCGTCAGCATAGCCCAGACGAAAGAACATCTGCAGCGTCGCACCGTCCGGGGTGCCGGTTTCCCTGTGCATGGCCGCGCGCAGATCCGCCATTTCGGGATACTCCTGAAGGGTCTGGCTGTGCGGCTGCAACGCCACGCCGAGCGACGTGGCTGCGAGATGCAGGCGGACATAGCTGCGGCCGACAGCGATCTGGGTGGTGCGCGTATTGTCGCCGCTCGCGATCCAGCCGAAGGCGCGGGCGCTGCCGTAGCCCGCCAGCGCATAGTCGCGCCCGCCGTTCCACGCCAGCGTTCCGGGGGTCATCGCCTTTTCAGGCGTCATCTGCCCGGTCTGGCGCAGCGCCCAGATCATCGGCCCCTTCAGCGATATGCCGTCTCGGTGGGTGGAGATTTGGGCGGCGCCAATGCGCGCGACGTCGATACTCTCCTTGTGAGTTCGGACCGTGTTCATCTCCAGTTCCGAGCCGGCAATCGCCAGGTTACGCAGGCGCTCGACCTTGCCGGGCTCATTGACGATGGCGAGAAGCAGCGCCGGTGCGCCGTGCCCCGCAAGCAGCGCCGCCGTGTGCGAAGGATCGAGCATGCGGGATTCGAACCTGCCCTTGACCGTCCGCCGCCGCGGCACCTGGTTGAACAGCGGATCGACCGCGATGCCCGGTTGTTTCGTCAGCACGATCCGCGCCACGGGCTTGTCCAGAGCCCATTCGCCATCGGGAAAGAGCACCATGTCGGCGCGATAGCCGTCGGCCGCCGCCGCCATCGCGAGGATCTCGAGGAAGCAACCGTGACCGATCAGGATCTGGCGCGAGAACGGATCGGTCTGGGGCAGCAGCCGCCTGGCATCGACATGGAGCATGATCGTGTCGGGCTGTGAAAGATCGACCGCCCAGGACTGGAGATTGTGGGGATTGGGCGCCAGCAGGGCCCACGCGAGCGCCCGTCGGCGCGGATCGGCCTCCTCCGGACCGGGACCGCGCCAGCCCTCGACGGCTACGGCAGGCATGGCATCGAGCCGCGGCACGGCGACGGCAACGCCCGCCGCCACCACGAGGCCGCCGCCCAGGATGCGGACAAAGGACTTTCGCGAAATGGCCATGAGTTCCTCCACAACATTCCAACGCATTTATTTAATATTCTTTGGAATGTTATGGCGCAAGCGAATTATATTCTTACGAATATTTATAATCCCCGTGCAGGTCGCGCACATGCGCCTTGCGCTGATGGTCAAGGAAACGCGACCGGTCTCGTCCGCGCCCTCCCGGCGGCCTCCGCCTGCCAGCCCTGAGAGATCGAGCCCGCGAAGGCCGCGACCTCCTCCTGCCAGTCCCGGCGCTTCGAATCGGCCGAGCTTTCCGTCCGGCGTCCAGAGAAATCGAGATGCACCCCCGTTTCATCGGGGAACAGGCGGCCCGTGAGCAATTGCGCATAGGTCGCCGCCGACCGGCGCGGCGTGCTGGCGCCGGGAATCGCCCGCGCCAGCACCGGAAGGATCGTCGACCACGCCCAGCGCTGCAGGGCGGAGCGATCGCGCGCCAGCCCCGTGCCGGGCATCAGGCCGGGATCGAAGGCAAACCAGCGCGGCCCGCCTGCCGGCATGCTGCGCGCACGGGCATAGATGTGCAGGATCGCCACGAGCTTGGATGTGGCGTATCGGTCCATACCTTGCTGCGTCTCGGATGCGGTGCCGTCGAGATCACCCCGGGCGACATTTTCAATGCCCCGATAGAGGCCGCCCCGGAATCCGAACAGGCGCGCGGTGCCGCTCGCCGGGTCGTGCGTCCCGCTCGCGGTGAAGACGACCGGCGCACCGGGCGCGAGAGCCGGCAGAAGCCGTTCGACCAGCAGCGCATGCGCCAGCCAGTTCGCCTGCAGGGTCTCCTCGTAGCCGTCGACGGTCGTCCGCCGGCCCGCGACGTTCTGGACGCCGGCATTGGCGGCCAGCGAGGCGAGACGGGCGGCGGCGAGACGGCCCGTGACCGCATCGGCGAATGCGACCGTCGAGGCCAGCGAGGTGAGGTCGAGAGGCAGGATGTCGAGACGCTCGCCAGCGGCGACGGCACGAAGCGCACCGGCCTCCGCCGGCCGGCGGGCGCCGACGATGACCCGATTCGCCGGGTCGATGAGCAGCATGCGCACGAGTTCGAGGCCGATCCCCGATGTGCCGCCTGTGACGAGGTGGACGACGGACATTCTTTGACTCCCGTTGAGGTCCATTGAAAATGGAAACCACGTTGCCGACCGTCCATTCGCATCGGAGCCACGCCGTGCCGGCCGCCCTGAAACCGCGCAAGAAGCCCCTTCAGACCCGCTCGACCGTGACGGTCGACGCCATCGTCGAGGCGACCATTCGCATTCTGCGGCGCGACGGATGGGCAGCTTGCACGACGACGCGCATCGCCGCGCTGGCCGGCGTCTCCGTCGGTTCCCTCTACCAGTACTTCCCGAACCGGAACGCGATCGCCGTCGAGATCGTGCGCCAGCGCACGCGCGCCTATCTGGCCGCCGTCATCGACGCCGACCTGTCGGCAGCCGCGGCACCGGAGGATGCCGTGGAAGCCGCGATCGCGGCTTTCGTGACCGAGAAGCGCAAGGGTCTCGACGTCTCGTTCGCGCTACGCGACGCGCTGCCCGAAGTGCAGGGGCGCCAGGCGATCATCGAGGAAGCGCGACGGTTCGTGCCGGCCCTTCAGGCCAAGCTCGCGGCGGCCGGCGCAGGAACGGCCGACACGGCGCAGCTCGCCGTGGCGCTCGCCGCTGTAGAGGGCGCGGTCTGGGAGATGATGGCCCAGGACGAGGCCGCACTCGGGCGTCCGGAAGCGATCGCTGCCCTGTCGCGCGTTTTCAGGGCGGCCGCGGGCCTCAGCCCTGCGGCAGCGGCACGTTGAGCAAAACGCCGAACTCGCGCGCGAGGTCGCAGCTCACGCGCGCATGCACCTTGCCCTGCTTGTCGAAGTAGCGGCCGGTCTCGTTCACCGGGAACACGCCTTCGTGCCAGATGCCGGGATGGATATAGATCCCGACGCTGCCGTCGGACCAGAAGGCCTTGAAGGACTCGGGCTGGAGATCGTCGCCCGGCAGGGCCGCCGGCACGACGAACGGCTTGCCGTCGAGCGGCCAGAAGAGCTGCCCGCCGTCGGGATGATAGTTGCAGTGCCACAGGAGGACGCGGCCCTCGCTCAGCTTCACGCCGGGCCGCACTGCCTCGGGCAAATCGCGGAAACCGATGACGTAGTGGCCGCCGACCGCCTCGTTGCGGCCGATCAATTCGTTGCCACGCCACTCACAGGAGAAGATGCCCTCGGCCGTGCCGCCCTCGATGCCGGTGCCGGCATCGAGCTTGCGCGAGCCGCTGAGAGGCCAGGGCACGATCTCGATCTTCTGCTTCTTCGGATCGCGCACGATCTCGCCGTACCCCTTGATCGTGTCGCGGTTGGCACAGACCAGAGGCACGTCGAGCAGGCGCAGCCCAGGCGGCACGTCGGGATTGAGATAGTCGAAGACGACGCCATCATGCATGTCGCTGGCCCCTACGCTGCCTTGCCCAGATCCTCGCCGGCCAGCGCGCGTTCGATCAGCTTCACGACATTGTCGCGACCGTAGAGCTTGATGAAGGCGCCCATGCGCGGCCCCTGCTCGCTGCCGAGCAGCACCTCGTAGAGCGTCTTGAACCACTGCCGCAGCTCTTCCTTGGCGAAGTGGCGCTTGCCCGCCTCGTAGACCTCGTCCTGGATGACTTCCGCGGTCGCATCCTCGGGCAGCCCGCGCAGCGTACCGAGCAGGTCCTGCAGCGCAGGCCGCTCGCGATCGGTCGGCAGCCGGAACTTCTTCGAGGACTTCACGAAGTCCTGGTAGTAGGCGACGGCGCCTGCGAGCAGCCGGTCGAGATACGGCGCATTCTCGGGCGTGGCGCCGGGAACGTAGCGGCGCAGATACTGCCAGAGAACGTCCTTGTCCTCGGTGTTGGCGACGCCCGCCAGGTTGAGCAGCATGCCGAAGGTGACGCCGGCCGCCGAGTTGGCCGGTGCGGCGCCATCGTGAATGTGCCAGGCCGGATTCTCCAGCGCACGCGCCGGCTCTTCCTTCGGCAGCTTCTCGACGAGCGAGAGATAGTCGTCGATGGCGCGCGGGATCACGTCGAAATGGAGCCGCTTCGCGCGCCGCGGCTGCTGATGCATGTAGAGCGCCAGGGATTCCGGCGAAGCGTAGCGCAGCCATTCCTCGACGGAGAGACCGTTGCCCTTGGACTTGGAGATCTTCTTGCCTTCCTCGTCGAGGAAGAGCTCGTAGTTGAATCCCTCCGGCGGCTTGCCGCCCAGGATGCGCACGATCTTCGCCGAGAGTTCGGCCGATGGGATCAGGTCCTTGCCGTACATCTCGTAGTCGACGTCGAGCGCGAACCAGCGGCCGGCCCAGTCGGCCTTCCACTGCAGCTTGACGTTACCGCCGGTGACCGGCGTCTCGACCATCGACCCGTCCTCGTCGCGATAGACGATGGTACCGGCATCGGCGTCCGTCTTGACGACCGGCACCTGCAGCACGCGGCCCGTCTTGGGCGAGATCGGCAGGAAGATCGAGTAGGTCGCGCGCCGCTCCTCACCCAGGGTCGGCAGCATGACCGCCTGGACCTCGTCGTAATGGCGCAGCATGGCCAGCAGCATCGCGTCGAAACGGCCGGACTTGTACCAGTCGGTCGCCGACTGGAACTCGTATTCGAAGCCGAACGAATCGAGGAAGGCACGCAGACGCGCATTGTTCGCCGCGCCGAAGCTCAGGTGCTCATTGCTGAAGGGATCGGGCACCGAGGTCAGCGGCTTGCCGAGATGAGCGGCCAGCATTTCCTTGTTCGGTACGTTGTCCGGCACCTTGCGGAGGCCGTCCATGTCGTCGGAGAAGCAGAACAGCCGTGCCGGCACGTCGGAGAGACGGCGGAAGGCCTGGCGTACCATCGTGGTGCGCACAACCTCGCCGAACGTGCCGATATGCGGCAGGCCCGATGGGCCATAGCCGGTCTCGAACAGCACATAGCCTTTCGCCGGCGCTTTGCCGCCCGTGCGGGCGACGAGCTTGCGGGCTTCTTCAAACGGCCACGCGCGCGCGGCCTCGGCAAGGGTACGATCAATCTGGGACATGGATGGCGCAAACTAGGTGCGAGGGCCATTTGCGTCAATTGCAGCCGCGGCCCAAAGTGCCGCTCCCACAATGAACAGACGCGCACTCTCGCTCTCGATCGGCGGCCTGCTGGCGATGGCGACCGGCATCGGCGTCGGCCGCTTCGTCTACACACCGATCCTGCCGGCCATGGTCGAGGCCCTGTCCCTCAGCAAGTCGCAAGCCGGGTTGATCGCCTCGGCCAATTTCCTGGGCTATCTCGTGGGGGCGCTGCTGGCGGCCGTGCGCCTGCCGGGATCGCGCCGTTTCTGGCTGCTGGCTTCGCTCGCGGTCACTGCGACTTGCCTTCTGGGCATGGGTCTCGCCACGACGATGCCGGCATTCATCGGCCTGCGTCTGGTCGCCGGGGCGGCGAGCGCCTTCGCGCTGATCTTCAGCTCCGCCCTCGTCATCGACCGGCTGAGCGCGGCGGGACAAGGCGCGCTCTCTGCCGTCCATTTTGCGGGCGTGGGCGTCGGCATCGCCGTCTCGGCGATCGTCGTCGCGGTGCTGCTGCGGGCCGGCGCCGGGTGGCCAGTGTTTTGGTTCGCAAGTGCCGCCTTCGCCGTCATCGCGAGCCTCGCCGTCGCCTGGCTGGTCCCCGCCGACGAGGCGGCCGTACAGTCGGGACAGGCGGCGCGCGGCACAGCTCTGTCAGCAGATTTCGTAGCCTTGCTCCTTTCCTACGGCCTGTTCGGGTTTGGCTATGTCATCACTGCCACCTTCATCGTCGACATGGTGCGGGGCTCATCGGCGCTTGCCCATCTCGAGCCCTATATCTGGGTCCTGTTCGGCCTCTGCGCCGTGCCATCGGTCGCGATGTGGGCGGGGCTGGGCCAGCGCTGGGGGGTTCTGCGTGTCTATGCCGTGGCCTGCGGGGTCGAGGCGGCCGGTGTCGCGGCCAGCGCACTATGGCTGCATCCCGCCAGCTTCGTGATCTCGGCGGTATTCGTCGGCGGCACCTTTATCGGGCTGACAGCGCTCGGCCTCGTCGCCACTCGTTCGAGCGGCGGCGATCCGCGCGGCCGAATCGCCCTGATGACGGCATCCTTCAGCTTCGGCCAGATCCTGGGACCGGCCTTCGCGGGCCACGTCTACGACGCCACGGGAAGCCTCGCCACACCGCTGCTTGTCGCCGTAGCTGCCCTCGCGCTGGCGGCCATCCTGGCGCTGGTGGCCGATGCGAAGAGACGCGAGTTCAGCCCTTCCAGGTGAAGGGGAAGAGCTGCTGGCGCACGAAGCCAGTCGGCATGTAGTCGCCGAGTACGCCGTACTTGCCGGGGAAGCGGCGGTCAGACTTCACCGCAGTGCCAAAGATGTAATCGATGAAGGCGAAATGGGCGGCGTAGTTGCGGTCGATCGCCTCGCGCTCGGAACTGTGATGCCAGTGATGGAAGTCGGGCGTCACGATCAGCCACTTGAGCGGCGCCTTGCCAAAGATCGCCGGCAGCCGGACGTTGGCGTGATTGAACACGGCCTGGAAGCCCACGATCACGATGTAGACGTCGGTGACCGTCTGGCTGAACCCCAGGACGTAAAGTACACCGAGGATCGACACGCGGGTCATCAGCAACTCGAACAGGTGGAGGCGCGAGCCCGCCATCCAGTCCATGTACTCGGCGCTGTGATGCACCGCATGGAAGCGCCACAGGAACGGGATCTCGTGATAGGCGCGGTGCGTCCAGTACTGCACCAGGTCGGCCACCAGCAGGACGAGGAAGAGAGCGGCGAAGAACGGCAAACCGCCCACCCATTTCTGCAGCGGGTCCCACACCATCCAGCCGAACAGGCGATGGATGGCGAAGTTCACGATCAGCAGCGCCAATCCCACCAGCAAATGATTGACGATGAAATGCGTGAAATCGGTCTGCCAGCCCGGCCGGAACACCGGCTGGTCGCGATGAAGCGGCACCAGCTTCTCGATCAGGACGAAGATCAAGCTCGAGCCCAGCAGGTCAAGAATGAACCAGTCGAGGCCGATATAGGGTGTGTTGTCGGGAAAGTCGGTGACCGGAACACGATGGCCGCCCATCGCAGCAGCCAGCGCGATCAGGGCCAGTGCCGTGGCATTCAGCCAGCGGTTGCGGCGCTGGACCAGGTTGGCGATCGCCATGCCGCCCGCGATCACCATGCCCACCAGCAGCACCTGCCGCAGCAGGCCGACATCGTACTTCTTGCGCAGGTCCGGCGTGGTCAAATACTCCGGGAAGTGGAAGGCGAGCACCGCCAGCACGGCAAGGCCACCCAGAGTGAGGGCGATGATGCCGGTGATCTTGCCCTTGCCCGGCTGAAGGGCACCGGACTGGTAGAAGACGGCGGTGGACTTCCGGACGATAGGCATTGGGTTCATGGAGCATGACTTTAAGTGCAACTGACGGTCGCTGCATCGGGCAATTGCGCTGTGCTATTCACGGCCGGTGACGATCCCCGCGACCTCCCTTTGGCCAGCCCTGGTCGCGACCGCCCGCGGCGCGCTCTGGTGCGCCAGCGACGGAGCGCTGGAGCGTCTGACCGGTACCCAGGCGGGGGCGCGGGCGGCAGGCAATCCGCCACTGGTCTGCCACGCGCCCGCGGTGGCGGCGCGGCTCGGGCTCGAAGAAATCCCCGCATACGACCTGCTCGAACTCTTCGCCTTCGTGCGGCCGGCGTGCTTCTGCCTGCCCACGGTGCGCGGCCTGTGCGAGGCACTCGGCCTGCAGGTCCCGGCGACGCCGGAACAGGAGGTCGCGGCGCTGTCCGCAATCGCCCGCGCACTGCTCGATGAACTCGACGACATGGCGCCGCTCGCCTCGTCCGAACTGAAGGATACCGCGCTCGCGATGGCGCGCGGGCACTGGAGCTGGGGCGACGCGGTGCTTGACGCCCTCGGTCTCGATCAAGCGAGTAAGAAATCCCGCCCCGGCGCGGGCCTCGACATCTGGAAGAGCCTGCCGGTCTGGGAAGAGCCGCCGCCCGCGCCGCCACCGGGCAGCCACCCCGTCGAACAACGCGAGGCCCGGTTGCGGCTCGCCCATCTCGTTTCCGCCGGCGCCAATCTGGCCGAGGCCCGGCCGACGCAGAGCGACTATGCCTCGGCCGCCAGCGAAGCCTTCGCGCCCCGCGAGGAGGAAGGAAAGCCGCATGTCGTGCTGGTCGAGGCCGGCACCGGCGTCGGCAAGACGCTGGGCTACGTCGCGCCGGCCAGCCTGTGGGCCGAGAAGAACGGTGCGCCGGTCTGGATCTCGACCTACACGCGCAACCTGCAGCGCCAGATCGACAACGAGCTCGACCGGCTGCATCGCGACTCGGCCGAGAAGCGTCGTCGGGTCGTCATCCGCAAGGGCCGCGAGAACTATCTCTGTCTGCTTAACTTCCAGGAGGCGGCAATGCGCACCGGCCTGGTGCCGGAGAACGCCGTCGGTCTCGGACTGCTGGCGCGGTGGGCACTGGCCAGCCGCGACGGCGACATGATCGGCGGCGACCTGCCGGCGTGGCTGCTCGACCTCGTGGGCCGCAGCCGCATCCAGCGCCTCGCCGACCGGCGCGGCGAGTGCATCTACTCGGCCTGCGAGCACTATCGGAAGTGCTACGTCGAACGCACGATCCGCCGCGCGCGGCAGGCCGACATCGTGATCGCCAACCATGCGCTGGTGATGATCCAGGCGGCGATGGGCGGGCTCGACGACGGCACGCGGCCGCTGCGTTACGTGTTCGACGAGGGTCATCACCTGTTCGATGCCGCCGATGGCGCGTTCGGCGCGCATCTGAGCGGCGTCGAAACGTCGGACCTGCGGCGCTGGCTGCTCGGGGCGGAAGGCCGCCGCGGCAGCCGCGCCCGCGGACTGGAACGCAGGGTGAGCGACATTCTCGGCGAGGATGTCGAGGCGCAAAACGCCTTGCGACGCCTGCTCGATCTCGCCCAGCAGCTTCCATCGACCAACTGGCAGACGCGCCTGGCCGACGGCACGGTGCTCGGCCCGGCCGAAGAGTTCCTCGCGCTGGTGCGTCAGCAAGTGCGTGCGCGCTCCGCCGGTGACGATCAGGGCTTCGGCCAGGAATGCGACGTGCGCCCGCTCAATCCCGGCCTGACCGAGGCCGCCGACCGGCTGGCCGACGCGCTGGAGAAGATGCTGCAGCCGGTGCGCCGCCTGCGACAGGCGTTGCGCGCCAGGCTCGAGGGCGAGGCCGACAAGCTCGACTCCGGCCAACGGGCGCGCATCGAGGCTGTGGCGCGTTCGCTCACCAACCGCTGTGAACTGACTCTCGAATCCTGGCGCGCCATGCTGCGCGGCCTGCACAACGATCCCGACCCGGCCTTCGTCGACTGGTTCGCGGTCGAACGGGTGCAGGGACGTGAATACGATGTCGGCATGTACCGCCACTACCTCGACCCGGCCGAGCCATTCGTGAATTCGGTGATCCGGCCGGCCCACGGCGCGGTCATCACCTCGGCGACCTTGCGCGACTCTCTGGGTGTACCGCAGGCGGCCAACGACCAAGACGTCGCGGCTCAGGCTGACTGGACGGTCGCAGAGGCGCGTACCGGGACGCGTCATCTCGCAGCTCCCGCCACGCGTGCCGCGATGGCGTCGCCCTTCAACTATGCGAACGCCACCAAGGTGTTGATCGTCAACGACGTGAAACGTGACGACACCGAGCAGGTGGCCGCCGCCTATCGAGAGCTCTTTCTGGCTGCGGGCGGCGGTGCGCTCGGACTCTTCACCGCGATCGGACGCCTGCGCGCCGTGCACCAGCGCATCGTGCCGTTGCTCGAGGAGGCGGGCCTGCCGCTCTATGCCCAGCATGTCGGCGGCATGGATGCCGCGACTCTGGTCGATATCTTCCGCGCCGAAGAGCATTCGTGCCTCCTCGGTACCGACGCCGTGCGCGACGGTGTCGATGTCCCGGGACGGTCGCTACGCCTGATCGTGTTCGATCGCGTCCCCTGGCCACGCCCCGACATCCTGCACCGCGCCCGCAAGGCGCATTGGAAAGCAGCCGGCGCAGGCGCCAACGGCTACGACGACATGCTGGCGCGGCTGCGCCTGAAGCAGGCCTATGGCCGACTGATCCGCCGCGCCGACGATCGCGGCATCTTCGTCATGCTCGACTCGCGTTTGCCCAGTCGTCTGCTCAGCGCCTTTCCGCAAGGCGTGACCGTCGAACGCGTCGGGCTGGCCGACGCGGTGGCCGAAACCAGGCGGTTTCTGGAGAGTTGAGATCGGCTCAACGATCAAGGCGCCCCCTGACTGGCTGGGACGCGCCCGCCAGTCTCGGGCGTTGAGGCGATGGAGGGCCTGCTCGGCGGCGAGGGACCATACGTTGAGCGACCTACGACAGGATGGCAACCTTCTGGTACAAGCACCCGACTTGAGAAGACGTTCTCCCGGATCGAGCCTTTGCCCATGCGCCTTTCGACCAAGCTTCTCCTGACGGCTGCGGCCTTCATCGCCGGCGGAGCCGGCATCTATGCCTTTGCCTACCACCTCTTTCCGCCGCCGTCGGCGCGCGACCGGCAGGCTGCGACGCCGGCGCCGGCACCGTCCCCCGCTCCCGTTTCCGACCAGGCGGTGGCCCAACTCTACGACGAGTGCGTGCGTGGCGCCTGGCCGACGGTCAAGGACGCCCAGGTTCGTGCGGCCGCCTGCTCGAAAGCTCTGCAGACCCGCCGACTCAAGCCGCCTGAAATCGCGCTCGCCCGGCTGACACGCGGCGTCGCCCGCACTGCGCTGGGCGACAAGGTGCTGGCCGCCGAGGACTACTCAGAGGCGCTGAAGCACTATGACGGCGCCGTCGATCCCCGGAATCCCGATTCTCTGAACCTGTTCCGCCGCGCCACGTCGCTGCATGCGGTCGGCGAGACCGACCGGGCGCTTTCCGACTATGGCGACGCGATCCGGGTCGACCCGAACAACTCGCTGGCCTATCTCGGTCGCGGTGTCCTGCTGGCGACCCGCAAGCGCTCCTACAATCGCGCCATCGAGGATTTCGACAAGGTGCTCGTGCTGCAGCCGGACAATGTCGACGCCCTGATCGCCCGCGGCAATGCCTACAGCCAGATCGGCGACAACGGCCGCGCGCTCGCCGACCTCGATCGCGCCATCCAACTCGCACCCGACAATCCTCAGGCCTACGTGATCCGCGGCCTCGCCAACAACCGGCGCGAGCGCAAGCAACTGGCGATGCAGGACTATGAGACGGCGCTGAAGATCGCCCCCCGTTATCCCCAGGCGCTGGCCAATCGTGCCGCCCTGCTCTCGGAGGAAGGCAACTACGGCCGAGCAATCAGCGACCTCGACGAATCGATCAAGGCCGATTCCGACAATCCGGTCGCCTACTACAATCGCGGCTACGCCTACTTCGCCAAGCACGAGTACGACAAGGCGCTGGCAGACTACGACGCGGCGATCAAGCTCGAACCCGACTTGGGGCGCGCCTACAATAACCGTTGCCTCATCCGCGCCATCACCGGCAAGGATCTGGTCGCTGGCCTGAAGGACTGCGACACGGCACAGAAACTGATGCCGCTGAACCTCGACGTTCGCGACACCCGCGGCTTCATCTACCTGAAGCTCGGCGATCCCCGCCTCGCGGTGAAGGAATACAACGATGCCCTCGACGTCGATCCCAACCGCCCTCTGGCGCTCTACGGCCGCGGCATCGCGCGCAGCATGATCGGCGAGACGCGGGAGGGAGAGGGAGACAAGGCCGCGGCGCTGACGCTCGACCCGGAGGTCGCCGAGCAATTCGCGCCCTTTGGCCTGAAGTAGCGTCCGGCGGTATCGCCCTAGTAACCCGCCGCGCGGTCGACCACTTCCCTGAGCGGCTCGCCGTCGACGAAGCGTTTCAGGTTCTCGACGAACAACCGCGCCACGAAGCGGTCGCGCTGCGGGTGGGGCCCGCCAATGTGCGGCAGCACGATGATGCCCGGTGTCGTCCAGAACGGATGCTCAGTCGGCAAAGGCTCCTGGCGAAAGACGTCGAGCAGGGCGCCGGCGATCTTCTTCTCCGTCGTGGCGGCCATCAGATCGGCATCGTTGATGATCTGGCCGCGACCGAAGTTCAGCAGCCAGGCGGATGCCTTCATCCGAGCCAGCCGCTTCGCATCGATGAAGTTTTCGGTCTCCGGCGTCGCCGGCAGCAGCAGGAGGACGAAGTCCGACTGCGAGAGCACCTCGTCGGTCTGCCCGGGCGCCAGCACCTCGGCCACGTTCGGGATCCGCGTGGGGCGCCGCTTGGTGCCGATCACGTGCATGCCGAGCGCCACGGCGATGCGCGCCACTTCCTGGCCGATGGCGCCCAGGCCCAGGATGCCGAGCGTTTTGCCCGTCAGCGGTTGGGCCACCGTGTGGACCCATTTGCCCTGCTTCTGGTGCTCGGCGACCTGCGCGTAGGGCTTTGCCACATGGAACAGCGCGCCGATGATGTTCTCCGGCATCGACTCGGTATGCGTGCCACGCGCACAAGTCAGCGTGAGGGCCGCGGGCAGGTCGGGCAGTGCCAGCCAGTTGTCGACGCCGGCACTCATCGCCTGCGCCCAGCGCAGCCGGGGCATCGCCGGCAGCAGCCCCGCCGGTACCGCCCCCGCCATCATCGCTTCGGTGCGGGCGAGCTGCTCGGCCGACGGCTTCTCCTTGCGCGACAGTGTTTCCACCGCGACCCGATCGGCGAGCCCTGCCGCCTGGATCGCATCGAGATAGGCGCCGGGGGAATCGGTCCAGAGCAGGACGTGGGGACGGTTCGTCGAGGACATGGGCGTTACAGGCCCTGTCCGCCAGCGACCGCGATGGTCTGGCCGGTCACCCAGGAAGCCAGCGGCGAGGCAAGGAACAGCGCGACGTTCGCCACTTCCTCGGCATGGCCCATGCGACCGAACGGGATCGAAGCCAGCGTACCGTTGTAGAGGGCGGGATTGTCGGTCTTGCGCCTGTCCCAGACGCCGCCGGGAAACTCGATCGATCCCGGCGCGATGCAGTTCACGCGGATACGATCCTTCGCGTACATCGCCGCCTGCGTGACCGTGTAATGGATCACCGCCGCCTTGATGGCGCCGTAGGGCGGCTGGCGCGCCGCCGGATGAAGCGCCGAGATCGAGGAGATGTTGACCACATTGCCCTGCGACTTCTTCAGTTCTGGCAGGGCCTCCTGCGTCGCGTGCACGATCGAGAGCATGTCGACCGCCAGGCTGCTGGTCCAACCCTTGTCGTCGTCTGACGAGCCGAACGCCGATGCGTTGTTGACCAGGAGATCGACTCCTCCCAGTGCGGCGATCGCATCGCGGACATAGCCGCGCACGGCCTCGCCCTGCGCCAGGTCGGCGCTGGCGGCATGGGTCTTGTGGCCGTGCTTCGCCAGCTCCGCGCGGGTTTCCTCGAGCGTCCTGGCATCGCGCGCACAGATCGAGACGTCGCCACCGCAGGCCGCGAAGCCCATCGCGATCGCCTTGCCGATTCCCCGGCTGCCGCCGCACACGATCGCCTTCTTGCCCGTGAAATCCAGCTTCATCTCGTCATCTCCTGTTGCAGCGGGCTACCGTGGCGGCCACCGCCCTGCAAATCAATCGAGATCGAAATGCCGATGGAGATTGTTTGGGCAAGTGTTCATCATGCGAACCGGCGACGGCGCGACGCAGGGAGAGCGACAGGGTGCGGTTGATTTGGACGCTTCTGGCGTCGGTGTTGCTACCGCTTCTGTCCATCGGGGGCGCCGGTGCGGCCAACGAGCCGGTCACCGGCGTCGACGTCATCGTCCGGAGCAAGACGGACGGCCGCGTCATGATCGAAACCGTCACCGACCGGCGCGGCGCCTTCGTGGTGAAGGAGATGCAGCCCGGTCTCTACAGTATCGAGGCAGGGGCAAAGCTTCCCCTCGCGCTGCTGAAGCGGAGCGGTGGATGGGGCATCGCGCTGATCCCCGGCTCCCGGACTGCCAAGCCCCAAAAGCATCTCGCCAAGCCCACCTCCCGAGGCATGCAGGTCGACATCGTCGTGCCCGACGGCGCGACCGTCTCCTACACGGTGATCATCACGGACTGACCGCGGCTGCAGACGTGTTGAACAGCGGAATGACTCCGCTAGACTGCCTCCCAATAAAAGAAAGCACAGGAGGCTACGTTGAAGATGACCAAGATCATGATTCCGCGTCGACGCGCTCTCATTCTCTCCGGCGGCGCCCTCGCCGCGCCGATGATCGCGTCCGGCATCGCCCGCGCCCAGAATGACTGGCCCAACCGGCCGGTAAAGTACGTCGTAGTGTTTCCGGCCGGCGGCCCGACCGACACGCTGTCGCGCATCGTCTGCCAGGAACTCTCCGAACTGACAGGCCAGCAGTTCATCATCGAGAACCGCGCCGGCTCCGGCGGCAACATCGGTGCGGACTTCATAGCCAAGTCGCCGCCCGACGGCTACACGATCGGCCTCTACACGATCGCCGCGCATGCCATCGCGCCGACGCTCTACGCCAAGCTGCCGTTCGACGCCGGCAAGGACTTCACCGGCATCGCCATGCTCTGGTCGGTGCCCAACATGCTGATGACGCGGCTCGATTTCCCGGCCAACACGATCCCCGAACTGATCGCGCTGGCGAAGGCCAACCCGGGCAAGTATTCGTTCGCCTCCTCGGGCGCCGGCACCAGCCCGCACCTGACCGGCGAGATGTTCAAGCAGATGGCCGGGGTCAACCTGCTGCACGTCCCCTACAAGGGCAGCGCGCCCGCGCACCAGGACATCCTGGCCGGCCAGGTAGACATGATGTTCGACAACATCCCGGGGCCTCTCGGACTGATGAAGGGTGGCAAGGTCAAGGGCATCGCCGTGACCTCCAAGGACCGTCATCCCGCAGTGCCCGACAAGCCGACCTTCGGGGAGTTCCTGCCCGGCTTCGAGATCACCTCGTGGGGCGGCGTCTGCGCGCCGGCCGGCGTGCCGCCGGCAATGGTCGAGAAACTTTCGGCGCTGACCAAGCAGGCGCTGCAGAAGCCCAGCGTCAAGGCCGCCTTCGACCAGCAGGGCGCCACCCAGATCTGGATGACGCCGGCGGAAACCGCCGCCTACCGCGCCGCCGAGGAAAAGAAGCTCGCCCCGGTGATCAAGGCGTCGGGCGCCAAGGTGGAGTAGCGTCCACCTGCCACGTGCGCGGGCGGGCTGGCATGGAATTCGCTGCACCGGCGTATGCTGTCGCCGGTTCCAGAGCCGCTTGTCCGGTTCGTCAACGTCCGCAAGAGCTATGACGGCACGGTCGATGCCGTCCGTGCGCTCAATCTCGAGGTCGCCCGCAGCGAGTTCCTGACGCTGCTGGGCCCGTCGGGGTCGGGCAAGACGACCACGCTCACCATGCTTGCCGGCTTCGAGCGACCCACCGAGGGCCGCATATTCGTTGACGGTGAGGACATCACCGACGTGCCGGTCGAGAAGCGCGGCATCGGCATGGTGTTTCAGAACTACGCCCTGTTCCCCAACATGACGGTGGCGGAGAACATCGCCTTCCCGCTCCGCGTCCGCGGCGTCTCGCGTGGCGAGATGGCATCGCGGGTCACGCGGGCACTGTCGATGGTCCGGCTGGAAGGTTTTGGCGACCGCAGGCCCCAGCAGCTCTCCGGCGGGCAGCAGCAGCGCGTGGCCGTTGCCAGGGCCCTCGTCTTCGAGCCTCGCCTGATCCTGCTCGACGAACCGCTGGGCGCGCTCGACCGCCAGCTGCGCGAGCAGATGCAGTACGAGCTGAAGCATCTCCACCAGCGGCTGGACATCACCATGGTGTACGTCACGCACGATCAGGTCGAGGCGATGACCATGTCCGACCGGGTTGCGGTGTTCAGCTCCGGTGCGCTGCGCCAGGTCGACGAGCCGCGCCGCCTCTACGAGGCACCCGCCTCCCTCTTCGTCGCCCGCTTCCTCGGCGAAAGCAACGCGCTTCCCGCGACCGTTCGGCGGCACGATGGCGGAAGCTGCGTGGCCGCGCTCGCGAGCGGCGAGATGGTGACGGCACTGATGCCGGCGCCCTGCGCGCCGGGCTCCCCTGTGCATCTGGTGGTGCGGCCCGAGAAGATCCTGCTAGGCAAGGCGGCGCAGGGCTCGCCCAACCGGTTTGCCGCCCGCATCGCGGAGGTGACGTTTCTCGGAGACCAGACGCGGTTGCGCCTCGTGGCCTTCGGGGCCGACGACTTCATCGTGAAACTCGCGAATACCGCCGGCCAGGACTCGTTCACCCCCGGCACGGAGATCGACATCGGCTGGCAGGCGGAGGATTGCCGTGCCCTCTCAGAGTGACGCGCGGACGGAATGGCGCCCGCGCCACGGCGCCTACTGGCTCATCATCCTGCCGGCTCTCGCGATGCTGGTGCTTCTCTATCTTGTGCCGCTTGCTGACGTTCTCGTCACCAGCGTCACGGATCCGAAGCCGGGCCTCGACAACTACATGCTGGTCTTCACCAGCACATCGGTCCAGAAGGCCCTGCTCACGACCCTGCGCATTGCCGCGCTCACGACCCTCATCGCCCTGCTGCTGGGCTACGTCGTCGCCTACGCGATGCGCGCCGCGGGTTCACGCCGGCAGCGGCTGATGTTGTTCTGTGTCCTGCTGCCCTTCTGGATATCGGTCCTGGTCCGCTCGTTTGCATGGATCGCCCTCCTCGGCAGCCGCGGACCGGTGAACGCCGGTCTCATGGCCTGGGGCCTCATCGACGAGCCGCTGCCGCTGGTGCGCAACGAGACCGGCGTCCTGATCGGCATGGTCCACGTCATGCTTCCCTATGCCGTGCTGACGCTCTACGCCAACATGCGCGGCATCGACGTGCGGCTGGTCGCGGCCGCGCGCAGCCTCGGCGCCAGCCGATTCCAGGCGTTCCGCATGGTCTTTCTGCCGCTCACCCGGCCCGGCCTGATCGGCGCCGGCACGCTGGTCTTCATCCTGTCGCTCGGCTTCTACGTCACGCCCGCGCTGCTGGGCGGCGGCAAAGTGCTGATGATCGCCGAGTATGTCGCCGTCCAGATCAACGACACGCTGCGCTGGGGACTGGGGACCATGCTGGCCGCGACGTTGATGCTGTCCGTGCTTGCGGCGCTGTGGGCGCTCTCGCGCATCCTCGACGTCAAGCGGCTGTTCGGCGCGTGAGGAGGCCATCGTGAACAGACATCACGCCACCGGGATCGTGACGGCGTTCGCCTGGATGGTGCTGGGCTTCCTTGCCCTGCCCGCCTTCGCGGTCGTGCCGATCTCCTTCACCGACACGCGCTATCTCGCCATGCCGGACGAGCACTGGTCGCTGCAGCACTGGCGCGCCTTCCTGTCGAGCCGCGAGTGGCACGACAGCATCTGGCAGAGCCTCTGGATCGCCGTCGTCTCCACGCTGGGCGCCGTCGTCGCCGGCACGCTCTGCGCCATCGGCTGCTGGCGCGTTTCGTCTCGCTGGTCGGAACGCGTACGCACCGCGATGATTCTGCCCATGGCGGTGCCAACGATTGTCTATGCCTTGGGCATCTATCGCCTCTATGTCGATCTCGACCTCGTCGGGTCCGCCATCGGCATCGTCTTCGCGCATACGGTGACTGGCCTTCCCTATGTCGTGCTGACCGTCTCGGCCTCACTCGCCAACATCGATCCCAGGCTGGAGCAGGCGGCCCGCGGGCTCGGCGCATCCGTCGGCCAGACCCTGCGCTGGGTGATCGTTCCGAACGTCATTCCCGGCATCCTTTCGGGCGCGATATTTGCATTCATCCATTCGTGGGATGAGTTGATCGTCGTGATCTTCATCGGCGGCCGGGCCTTTTTCACCCTGCCGCGCCGCATGTGGGACGGCATCAACGACAATCTCGATCCCGTCATCGCCGTGGTGGCGACGGGCATGATCTTGTTCACGCTGCTCGTTCTCAGCGCGGAGCTCGCACTGAGGGCCCGGCGAACGGAAAGCCAGGAGGCGAAGTGATGTCCGAGATGCGCGATCGTCAGGATGATATCGAGCGGTTCGTCCAGAATACCGACGGCAAGGTCTACTCCCGTCGTGTGTTCTTCGGCATGTGCGCCGCACTTGGCATCGCGCCCGTGGCAGCGCGCCTCAGCCCGGCGATGGCCGACCAGAAGGAACTGGTGCTGGTCAACTGGGGCGGCGATGCGGTGCGGGGCATGAAGGCCTCCTTCGTCGATCCCTACGTAAAGAAGTATCCGGACCGCAAGGTGGCGATCGACGGCACCGGTCCGTCCACGAGTCGAATCCGCCTGATGGTCCAGAGCGGCAAGGTCACGTGGGACGTGATGGACCGCAACCTTCACACCGCCCTGGAGATCGGCCCGGAAGGCATGCTGGAAAAGATCGACTATTCGATCGTCGACAGGAGCAAGGTCCGCCCGGAGCATGCGGTCGAGTGGGGGATCGGTAATTACCTCTATGCCATGGTCCTGACCTACAACACCAAGAAGTGGGGCGGCGAGGTTCCGACCAGCTGGAAGGACGTCTGGGACTTCAAGAAATTCCCCGGCAAGCGGGCCTTCCGTCGCGAGCCCGACGCGGTGCTGGAAGCCGCGCTGATGGCCGACGGCGTGCCCTTCGACAAGATCTACCCGATCGACATGAAGCGCGCGCTCGACATGCACAAGAAGATGAAGGAGCACGCGATCTACTACACGGTGATCGCCGACGGACAGAACGCCTTCCGCAACGGCGAGGTCCATCTGGGTCAGCTCCTCAACACGCGTGCCTGGCCGCTGAAGCAGGATACCAAGGGCCTCTACGACTGGACGTGGAACGAGGGCGTGTCGTGGGGCGCCTGCTGGATGGTGCCGAAGGGTGCGCAGGGCGGCAAGGCCATCTGGGAGTTCATCGCCATGACCCAGGATCCGCAGGCGCAGGCCGAGCTGCTGAAATCCAACGGCTACGGGCCGGTCAATCCCGAGGCCTCGAAGTTCCTCGATGCCGACTGGAACAAGGTCAATCCGGGCGCACCCGAGAACTACGCGAAGATGCTGCCGGGCGGCATCGAGTGGTACGCCAAGAATGCGACGGCGGCCCGCCAGCAACTCATCGACGCGCTCTCGAGCTGAGGATCTCGCCATGACCGACATCCAGACGTCCACCCCCGCGCCCGCACCGATGCCCGCGCCGAAGCTCGGGCGTTGGGCCAACGCCAACGAACTGCCTGTCATCGACTTCACGCCGCTCGGCCAGTCCAACGAGGAGGCCAAGGAACGGCTCGCCCGGGAGGTCCACGATGCGTGCCGCGACGTGGGCTTCCTGACGATCGTCAACCACCCGGTGCCGCCCGAGAAGATCCGGGAGATCTTCCGGCAGTCCCAGCGGTTCTTCGCCCTGCCTCTCGAGGCGAAGATGAAGGCCTATATGGGCAACTCCAACCTGTTCCGCGGCTATCTGCCGATGGACCAGCCGGGCAAGCAGAACGCCTATCGCGGTGCCGCCATCGAGGGCTTCCAGCCCCATCTCGACCCCGCGCGCATGAAGGCGCGCAAGCCGCACAAGAACGAAGCCTTCCAGGTCTCGCTCGAACTGCCTGACGACGATCCCGATGTCGTCGCCGGCAAGCCGCTCCACGGGGGCAACCTGTGGCCCGACGGCCTGCCGGGATTTCGCGAGTCAGTGCTCGACTATCACGCCACCATGACGGACTTCGCTGCCCTGCTGGCCTCGGTGTTCGCGCGTGGGCTCGGCCTCCCGCCCGGCTACTTCGCCCAGTACTACAAGAAGCCACTGATCCAGGTCCGGCTCCTGCATTATCTTCCCCAGGAGACACAGGCGGCGCTCGAGGGCGGCGACAGCCGCGCCCATCAGGATGCCGGCGGATTCACGATGCTGCAGCAGGACGATGTCGGCGGCCTCGAGATCAAGAGCAAGTCCGGGGAATGGCTGATCGTGCCGCCGGTCGAGAACAGCTTCATCGTGAACATCGGCGATTCGATGCGGATGTGGACGAACAACCGGTTCGCCTCGACGCTCCATCGCGTCGTCAACCACTATGGCCGGGAGCGGTACTCGGTGGGCGTCTTCGCCAACCCCGACTACGACACCGTCATCCGCCCGTTGCCGACCTGTGTCGACGCCGAGCATCCGCCGACCTTCGACAGCATGAAGGCTGGCGAGGCGCTGTTGTATCTCTACAGCCGGGTGTGGCCCTCGAAGGGCGAGCCGGACAAGGTTTCGTCCTACTGATCGGCCCGTCATAAGGGCTTGCAGCGGCGGCAGCCCGCGTCAGGCTGCCGGGCATGACTCGCAAGAAGATCCTGGTCGCCGGGGCCACCGGCCTCGTTGGCCACGCCGCCCTGAAACACTTCGCCGCCGTCGAGGGCTGCGAGGTGCTCGCCGTCTCGCGCCGCCGGCCGGACGAAACCCATGGGGCCCGCTGGCTGCCGCTCGATCTCACCGACCCGGCCGCCTGCGAGGCGATGGCGCCGGAGTTCGCCGGCGTCACCCACCTGGTCTATGCCGCCCTCTACGAACGGCCGGGCCTCGTCGCGGGGTGGCAGGAAGAGGAGCAGATCCGCACCAACGACCGGATGTTGCGCAATCTGATGGCCCCGCTCGAGCGGGCGGCGCCGGGCTTGCGGCATGTCGCGCTGCTGCAGGGCACCAAGGCCTATGGGGTCCATGTCCGCCCGCTCGCCGTGCCGGCACGCGAGAACCGCTCGGAGATGCACGAGCAACCCAACTTCTACTGGAACCAGGAACGGTTCCTCCGCGAGCGCCAGCCGGGAAAGAGCTGGCACTGGTCGATCCTGCGGCCCGTGCTGATCGTGGGCGATTCGGTGGGCAGCGCCATGAACGTCATCCCGGCGCTCGGCGTCTATGCCGCCTTCATGCGCCGGGCCGGCCGGAAGAAGCTCGACTACCCCGGCGGTGTCGGTCGCGTGGCGCAGGCGGTAGATGCCGACCTGCTGGCCCGCGCCATCGCCTGGACGGGGGCGTCGGATGCGGCGCGCAACGAGATCTTCAACGTCACCAACGGCGACGTCTTCGTCTGGCCCAACGTCTGGCCGGCCATCGCCGATGCGCTGGGCTTCGCGCCGGGCGACCATGTGCCCCTGGCGCTCGACCGCGAGATCCGGCCGCGCGAGGCCGAATGGGCGGACATCCGCGCCGCCCACCGCCTGAAGTCGGGGACTCTCAAGGAGTTCGTCGGCCTCTCGTTCGAATACGCCGACTACACGATGGGCCATGGTCGCACCAAGCCGGGACCGGCGGCGATCGTCTCGACCATCAAGCTGATGCAGGCCGGCTTTACCGAGGTCATGGATACCGAGGCGATGTTCCGGAAGTGCTTCGCCGAAATGCAGGAAAAGGGGCTGCTGCCGCCTCCCTGAGGGCCTCCTGCTCGACGTAGCCCGACTGTCGTCAAATTGTCATATGCGCCCCCCACTTTCCCGGCCATTCTGGACGGCGAGGAGACGTGGGCATGCAGAGCGAACAGGACCGCAAGGCGCTGGAGGACCGCGTCCGCCGGGAGCTGGCCGACAGTATCGACGAGGATCTCGAGCTCGAGCTGGGCGACGAAATGCTGGCCCGGCTGCCCGAGCATGGTGATGGCGACCTGCCGCAAAGCGAAGGCATCGATCGCAAATTCTATTTCACCGAGCTGCTGCGGCTGCAACGCGAGCTGATCAAGCTCCAGGACTGGGTGGTCGCCCGCAAGCTCAAGGTCGTCGTCCTGTTCGAAGGCCGGGATGCCGCCGGCAAGGGAGGCGTGATCAAGCGCGTGACCCAGCGGCTCAATCCGCGCGTCTGCCGCACGGTGGCGCTTTCGGCGCCGTCCGAACGCGAGCGCACCCAGTGGTACTTCCAGCGCTATATCTCCCATCTGCCGGCCGGCGGCGAAATCGTGCTGTTCGATCGCAGCTGGTACAATCGCGCCGGCGTCGAGCGGGTCATGGGCTTCTGTACGGAAGGCGACGTCCGCGATTTCTTCGAGACGGTCCCGGAGTTCGAGCGCATGCTCGTGCGCTCCGGCATCATCCTGCTCAAGTACTGGTTCTCGATCACCGACGAGGAGCAGAACATGCGCTTCCTGATGCGCATCCACGATCCGATGAAGCAGTGGAAGCTGTCGCCCATGGATCTCGAATCCCGCCGGCGCTGGGAGGAGTACACCAAGGCCAAGGAGGAGATGCTGGCACGCACCCATATTCCGGAGGCGCGCTGGTGGGTGATCGAGGGCAACAACAAGCGCCGCGCCCGCCTCAACTGTATCCACCACCTGCTGCAGCAAGTGCCCTATAAGGAAGTCGAACACCAACCGATCGTCCTGCCGAAGCGCGAACACAAACCCGACTACGCGCGCACGCCGGTCGCTCCCGAACTCTATGTCCCGGCGGTCTACTGATGGATTTCTTCAGGCGTTTCACGTTCCTCGTCTGCGCTCCGGCCTTCGACGCCGACGATCTCGAGGGCCACAGGCTCGGCGAGATCACGGTTTCCATCGAGAAGATGGGCTTCCAGGTGGTGCGCGCCCGCCGCATCGAGGATGCCGAGATGGTGGTGCAGACCGACGCCGCGATCGGCTGCATGGTCGTCGACTGGGGCAAGAAGGGTCTCGACGGCAAAGCCGCCGCGATGATCAACATGATGCGCCGGCGCGGGCTGGAGATGCCGATCGTCATCCTGGTGCGCCGCAAGCGGCTGCAGGACATCCCCGTCGAGGTCATGGACTATATCGACGGCTACATCTTCCTCTCCGAGGAAACGCCGGAGTTCATCGCCAAGAACCTGGTGAGCCGGCTCAAACAGTATGCGGAGACCTTGAAGACGCCGTTCTTCGGCGAGCTGGTCGACTATGCCGAGGAAGGCAACCAGCTGTGGACCTGCCCGGGTCACAATGGCGGTATCTTCTACAACAGGAGCCCAATCGGCCGGATCTTCGTCGAGCATCTCGGCGAGGCGGTCTTCCGCGACGACCTCGACAATTCCGTGCTCGACCTCGGCGACCTGCTGGTCCACGAGGGCCCGGCCCTGAAGGCGCAGAAGGAAGCCGCGGCCATCTTCGGCGCGGAGAAGACCTACTTCGTGCTGAACGGCACCTCGTCGTCGAACAAGATCGTGCTGCAGGCGCTGGTCGCGGAAGGCGACCTAGTGCTGTTCGACCGCAACAACCACAAGGCCGCCCATCACGGCGCGCTGTTCCTGGGCAACGGCATTCCCATCTACCTGGAGACCGACCGCAACGCCCATGGGCTGATCGGGCCGATCTTCCACGAGGCGCTGGATGAGACCGCCATCCGCGAGAAGATCCGCACCAACCCGCTGGTCCAGGACAAGGAGGCGTGGAAGCGCGAGCGACCGTTCCGCGTCGCCGTCATCGAACAGTGCACCTATGACGGCACGATCAACGATGCGCGCCTGATCGTCGAGAAGATTGGCCACCTCTGCGACTACATCCTGTTCGACGAGGCCTGGGCGGGCTTCATGAAGTTCCACCCGCTCTATGCCGGCCGCTTCGCCATGGGCCTGACCAATCTCGGGCCCGACAGTCCCGGCATCATCGCCACGCAGTCGGCGCACAAGCAGCTCGCGAGCTTCAGCCAGGCCTCGCAGATCCATATCCGCGACCGCCACATCAAGGGCCAGCGGCGGCGCATCGAGCATCGACGCTTCAACGAATTCTTCATGCTGCACGCCTCGACCTCGCCCTTCTACCCCATCTTCGCCTCGCTCGATGTCGGCGCGCAGATGATGAAGGGGCGGTCGGGCGAAGTGCTGTGGGACGACACGATCCGTCTCGGCATCGAGATCCGCAAGAAGATGCGCGCCATCCGCCGCGAGTTCGAGGACAAGGAGCGCGAGCCGGCGCGGCGCTGGTTCTTCGAGCCCTTCATTCCCAACCGCGTCATGGTGGGCGACCGCGAGCAGCTCTGGGAGGAGGTTCCGACCGACGATCTCGCAACCCACGCACGCTACTGGGAACTCGACCCGGAGCGGCGCTGGCATGGCTTCAAGCACGTGGCGCCGGGCTATGCGATCACCGATCCCAACAAGCTGATCGTCCTGACGCCGGGCTTCGACCGCGAGACCGGCGGCTATGCCGGCCACGGCATCCCCGCCCCCGTGGTCGCCCAGTACCTGCGCGAGAACCAGATCGTGCCGGAGAAGAACGATCTCAACTCGCTGCTCTTCCTGATGACGCCCGGCGTCGAGTCGAGCAAGGCCGGCACGCTGCTCAGCGCGCTCGTGATCTTCAAGCGGCTGCACGACGAGAACGCGAGGCTCGAGGACGTGATCAGCGAGTTCGTCCGTCGCCGGCCCACGCGCTATGCCGGCCTGCGCCTGCGCGATCTCTGCGCCGAGATGCATGCCTTCTTCCGCGAGAGCAACGTCAGCCTGATGCAGCGCGCGCAGTTCATGCCCGAGCACCTGCCCGAGCCCGCCATGGCGCCGCACGAGGCCGTCCGCCAGCTGGTGCGCAACAATGTCGACTACGTGCCGATCGAAGAGGCGACGGGCCGTATCGCCACCACCATGTTCGTGGTCTATCCGCCGGGCATCGCCAGCATCGTGCCGGGCGAACGACTCGACGAGCGTGCCAAGCCGATGCTCGACTATCTCCGCATGTTCGAGAAGTCGGCCAACCTGTTCCCCGGTTTCGATGTAGAAATCCAGGGCATCTATCGCGAGATCGACAAGGAAGGCCGCGTGCGCTTCTACACCTACGTGGTGCGCGAGTAGGCGATCTCGACCGGCGGCGTGCTGGCGCCCGCGCCGATGGCGCGCTGCATCAGCACGCTGTCGGCCCACTTGCCGTACTTGAACCCGACACCCTCCAGCAGGCCGACGCGGCGGAAGCCATGCGCCTCGTGCAGGCTGAGCGAGGCGACATTGTCGGCGTCGACATAGGCGAACATCTGGCGATACCCCGCGCTCGCACAGGCCTTGATCAGCGCCGGCAGCAGCAGGCGGCCGATCCCGGTCGAGACATGGTCGGGATGCACGTAGATCGAATGCTTCACCGCATAGCGATAGGCGGGGCGCTTGCGGAACGGCACCGCATAGGCATAGCCCACGATGACGCCGTCGCGTTCCGCCGCGAGGTGCGGCAGCCGGCGTCGCAGCATGTTCTTGCGCCGCCGCTTGATGTCGTCGGCCTGGGTCGGCTCGATATCGACGTCGCCCACGCCGCGCGTGATGTGGTGCGTGTAGATCGCGATCATGGCCGGCACGTCGTTTTCGGTCGACGGCCTTACCACCACGGCGCCGCGTGGCTTTTCGAGCACGGACTCGCTCGCTGCTGACATCACCCGATCCTCCTCCGAGACGCCCGGATCAAACACGCCTCCATGACCGTTTCATGTCATCACAAAAAGAGGGCCCGGAGAGTTGTTACACTCTCCAGGCCCCCAGACGCCCCCTCTAAACTCGCTGTCCGGTGCGGCGATGTCTCGAACCGCGTCCGTCCATGCACGCGAAGATACGCGCCGCCCCGGCATCGGCACAGGGGGCGCTTGGTATCAATTGTTATGGTTTCGTAACCGTCCGGAAAAACTCGCGCGCACGTGATCGGCCAGGTCGCGCGCGGCGGGACCGAGCCCTGGCGGCGCATAGAGGTTGATGCGGAACTCGGGCAGCGCCGGCAGGCGCGCCTCCCGGCCGAGGATCACGAAGCGCTCGGGCACCGAGGAGCGCAGCAGCGGCGCGACCGCGAGACCCGCTTCCAGCACCGCATAGACCGGCTCCAGCCGGCTCACCTCGCAGACGGCACGCCAGTCGCGCCGCGCCTTGCCCAGCGCCTCGACCGCCACGGGGCGGAACACGCAGGTCGGCGCGCCGAGCGACACCGGCAATGGGTCCTTGAGATGGGCATCGCCGTCGGCCGCGCCGACCCAGACCAGCCGATCGGTGCGCAGCGTCTCGCCATGCCGCCCGCAATCCGTTTCGGTCGTCATTGCGAGATCGACGCCGCCCGACTTCAGCGCCTCGCGGATCACGCGTGAATCCTCGCAGACCAGGCTGACCCGCACGCGCGGCTGCGCCTTGGCGAAGCGCCGCAGGATCGCCGGCACGAAGCTGCCGATGATGTCGTAGGGCACGCCGAAGCGGACCTCGCCCTCGAACTGCGGCGCGCGCATCGACGACCAGACCTCGTCGTTCATCGCCACCAGGCGTCGCGCCTGTTCAAGCAGCCGCTCGCCTGCCGGCGCCAGCGCCAACCCACGTCCCTGGCGCACGAAGAGACGGCAGTCGAGCGCCTCCTCCAGCCGCTTGATCTGCTGGCTGGCCGCCGCCTGGCTCATGCCGAGCGCCGCCGCCGCCCGGGTGACCCCGCCCGCTTCGACGACCGTGAGAAAGGCGCGCACCAGCGCCATGTCGAGATCCCTGCGCATTGGATTGATATAAGCATTTCCAAACATTTATATCCAAAACATTCGTTTTCGTTATTCATGGACCGTCGGTAACGTCACTCCATGACCACCAGGATTTCAGGCCTCTGGCTGCCGCTCATCACGCCGTTCAAGGACGGCGCCATCGACTTCGCGAGCTACGACCGGCTGGTGAACCACTACATCGCCAAAGGCGTCGACGGATTGTTGCCGCTCGGGACGACGGGCGAATCGCCGGCGCTGGACGAGGACGAGATCGCCGCCGTGATCGAGCGCACGCTGACGGTCGCCGACGGCCGCGTGCCCGTATTCGCCGGGATCGGCGGCAACGCCACGGCCAAGGTCGAGAAGGAGTTGAAGCGGCTGCGCCACCTGCCGATCGCCGGCATCCTGTCGGTCTGCCCCTACTACAACCGGCCGAGCCAGGACGGGCTGATCGCGCACTTCCGGCGGATCGCTGCAGCCACCGACCGCGACGTGGTGATCTACAACATCCCCTATCGCACCGCCGTGAACCTGTCGAACGATTCGCTGCTCGAACTCGCCGAGGTGCCGAACATCGTGGGCGTGAAGGACAGTTCCGGCAGCGTCGAGCAGTCACTCGAACTCTTGCGCCGCAAGCCGGCCGACTTCGCCGTGCTGACCGGCGAGGATGCGCTGTTCTTCACCATGCGCGCCAATGGCGCCGAGGGCGGCATCCTGGCGGCCAGCCACGTGATGACGGAGGGCTTCGTCGAGGTCGAGCGCCGCTTCGCTGCCGACGACCTCGCCGGCGCACGGGCCGCCTGGGCGCCGCTTGCCGGCTTCGTGCCGATGCTGTTCGCCGAGGCCAACCCGATGCCGATCAAGCATCTGCTGTGGCGTCAGGGACTGATCGCCTCACCGGAATGCCGCCTGCCGCTTACGAGGATTTCCGACGGGCTGGCCCGTCGGCTCGACGCGCAATTCGCCGGGCACAAGGACGCCGCCTAGCTGCGCGCCTTCAGCAGGTCGCGGATCTCCGTCAGCAGTTCCTGCTCCTTGGTCGGCGGCGCGGGCGGCGGCAGTGCCGCCTCTTCCTGCTTGATCACGCGGTTCATGCCCTTGATCACCAGGAACAGGACCCAGGCGATAATCAGGAAGTTCACCGTCACCGTCAAAAACGTACCGTAGCCCAGGGTCGCGCCGGCTTTCTTGGCCGCGTCGTAGGTTGCGGCCTGGCTGGCCGCGGGCGTGAGCCCGATGAAGTAGTTGGTGAAGTCCAGCCCGCCCGCGATGCGGCCGATGATCGGCATGATGATGTCGCCGACCAGCGAGTCGATGATCTTGCTGAAGGCCGCGCCGATGATCACGCCGATGGCGAGATCGACGACGTTGCCCCGCATCGCGAACTTCTTGAATTCCTGAAGCATCGGTGTTCTCCCGTTTCGTCGTCAGGTTACGCGCAGCCAGACCAGCAAGCCAGAAACCGTCACCACCGAGAAGGCCGTCGACAGCAGGACGGAGGCGGTATTCTGCTCGACCGACACGTCGAACTGCTTGGCGAGCACGAAGGCGTTGGCGGCGGTCGGCAGCGCCGCCATCAGCAGCGCCACCTTGCCCGCGATCGACTCGATCGGCACGAAGAAAGGCAGGATCAGCAAAGCGGCCAGCGGCTGCAGCAGGAGCTTGATCAGCGTGGCGAGGCCGGCCTCGGCGAGACCGCTCTTGATCGACTTGTCCGACAGGAACAGGCCGATGGCGAACAGCGCACAAGGCGCGGCCGCAGCGCCCAGAAGGTCGATCCCTTTCTCGACCGGCACCGGAATGGGCAGGCCCACCCACGAGGCCACGATACCCAGTGCGATCGAGACCGGCAGCGGATTGCGCGCCACGTTGAAGGCGGCGCGCAGGAAAGTCCGCACCGGACCGTGCCCCGCCGCGACTTCGAGCTCGATCAGCATGACGCCGAACACCATGGAGACGACGGCCGTGACGATCACTGTGAGCATGGCCGGCGGCAGGCCCTGCTCGCCGAAGGCGGCCAGGCAGAGCGGCACGCCCATGTATCCAACATTGCCCCACGAGGCGGCGATGCCCTGCAGGCTCATCGCGGCAAGACCGCCTCGCGAAACGAGCCGCGTGGTGATCATGCCGACGCCGAAGGTCGCGACGACGGCGATGCCGAATCCCGCCATCAGGCTGGGATCGAGGACGGCGGCCACCGGCGTGCGCGCCAGGGTGCCGAAGAACAGGATCGGCAGGGCGAAATAACTCACGAAGGCGTTGAGCGCCGAGGTCGCCTCCGGCCCCAGGATGCGCCAGCGGCCGGCCAGGAAGCCCGCCAGGATGACGCCGAAGATCGGCAGGGCGACGTTGAAAATGGCCTGCACGGCGTATCCGATTGCAGCTGCTGTAACCTATTAAGAATTTGACATAAATGGCACAAATCACATAGCATTTTAGATGTATAGCGTGGCCGCACCCGTCCCCTCACCGCAAGCGGCCCGGGAGAACCTCATGCGTCTTTTGATCGCCAGCATGGCCGCCTTGGCTGCGGTCGCCTTCGCCGCCCCCTCCTTCGCCCAGGACGAGACGATGCCGACCCCGGCACCGACCGCCAAGCCGAAGGCGGCGACGACCGCTTCCTGCAACAAGATCAAGAACAGCTCGCAGCGCACCGCCTGCCTGAAGAAGGTCCAGGTGGCGAAGGCCCCGTCGAAGAAGACCAAGAAGACCACCACTACCCCGGCCGCGCCGAAGTCGCCCGAGATGGGCCAGCTGCCGCCGGCGTCCGCTCCGGCTCCGACCGCCGCCGCGCCCTCGTCCGGCCCGGTCAGCGTTCCGCCGCTGCCGTCCAAGACGATTTAACTTGAGGCACGGTTCGGCAGAACCGCGCTAGTCTCCGCTCTCCCCAAAACCCGGGAGAGCGACATGGCCCATTCGGCCAACCTGATCACCACGGACGATCTCGCGCGCCAGCTCGGCGCGCCGGCGCTTCGTGTATTCGACTGCACGACCTACCTGAAGCCCGGCCCCGACGGCCGCTATGTCGCCGAAAGCGGGCGCGCCAACTACGACAAGGGGCACATCCCGGGCGCGGCCTATCTCGATCTCCAGGCCGACCTTTCGGACAAGACCTCGCCGCTCCGCTTCACCCTGCCCTCGCTCGATGAACTCACCAAAGCCTTTGCGGCCAAGGGCATCGGCCACGGCACGTTCATAGTCCTCTACAGCCATGCCTCGCCCGTCTGGGCGAGCCGTATCTGGTGGATGTTGCGCGCCGTCGGTTTCGACGAGGTCGCGATTCTCGATGGCGGCCTCGACAAGTGGAAGGCCGAAGGCCGTCCGCTTTCGACCGAGCCCGCCGCCCATCCGCCGGCGACGCTGTCGCTGCGCGGACGTCCGGAGATCTTCGTCGGCAAGGACGCGGTCAAGGGCGCCATCGGCGATACCTCGACGCTTACCCTCAACGCCCTCAGTCACGACCAGCACAACGGTACCGGCGGCGTGGTCTATGGCCGTGCCGGCCGCATCGCCGGGTCGTCCTGCGTGCCGGCCGCCAGCCTGTTCGGACCAGACAAGGCTCTGAAGCCGCTCGCCGAACTGCGTGCCGCCTTCGAAGGGGTCGGCGCCGCACCGGACAAGCGCGTGCTGGTCTATTGCGGCGGCGGCATAGCCGCCACGCTCGACGCTTTTGTCCTCACCGCCCTCTTGGGTCACAGGAACGTCTCGGTGTACGACAATTCAATGCAGGAATGGGCCAACGATCCCGCCCTGCCCATGGAAGTCGGATAACCAGGGAGGAAGACGTGACGGCCTATATCATCGTCGAGATCGACACCAAGGACGAAGAGCTGATGGCGGAATACCGCAAGCACACGCCCGGCCTCGTCTCCAAGTTCGGCGGCAGGTTCATCGTGCGCGGCGGCAACTGCACCAGCCTGGAAGGCGGCTGGACGCCGGCCCGCGTCGTGGTGCTGGAATTCCCCGACCGCGCCAAGGCCGAGCGCTTCTATCATTCGGAAGAGTACAAGCCCGTCCTCGCGATGCGACTCAAGGCCGGTCACTCCAAGGCGATCCTGGTCGACGGCCACGATGGCTGAGGTGGCCGCCTACCGGGCGGTCGGCACACTCTACAACGCGCTGATGACCGGCCTGGTCATCAGTCTCGTCTCGCGACGCGGCAGCGATACGGCGCGCGAATACATCTTCCGCCACTTCCGCCGGCAGCATCTGGACAAGTTCCTGCCCGGGCTGCACAAGCTCGGCATCGCGGCTGAGAAGGATGCGCCGGCCTGCGCCCTCTACCACTACCATTCCAATGCGCTCGGCGGCGTGAAGACCGGGTATCTTCGCGAGAGCGACACGAAAGCCTGGGTGCGCTACCCGCCGCCACGCTGGATGTGGAAGGGCACCGCCATCGCCGCCGTCCCGCACGAAGTGTCGGCGGCGTTCCTCCATGCCTGGCACGGCCACAACGGCGTCTCCTTGAAGAACCCGGGCCTCGGCTTCGTCTGCACGGGCATGACGGTCGACGGCAAGCCCGGCCTCGAAGGCTACTATTGCGATTACGGCCGGCCCCTGAAGGAGGAGGAGCGCGTGCGCTTTGCCTACGACGAGGAGATGCCGCGCATCGACTGGAAGACCCAGCCGAAACTGGAGACGGCGAGCTGGCCCGAGGAGCGACGACTGCGCACCTACCGCTCCTACGCGATGGGCTACGTGCAGACCATGCTGCCGGTGCTGCAGGGCCTCCTCGGTCCGCAGGATGCGCAGATCGAGATGGGGCGCGTCGCGCGACTGGTCGGCTTGCAGTTCCACGAGGAGACGGCGCGCGAACTCGACTTGCCGACCGACGTCGAGACAGGGGACCTCGACAGCGCGCGTCTGTTCGCGCGCTGGCTGACGGCGATCCTCGCCGCCGAGGGCGAGGAGGTTTCGGCTGAGGAAAAGGGCGGTGCGGTCGTCGTTCGCATGGACGGCTGGAAACTGGCCCGCGAGCTTCAACTCGCCGATCCGCTGGCCGGGTTCGACGCGTGGAACGAGCTGTGGCTCGGCGCTGCCGGCGCGCACGACCGGTTCCTCGAGATCGAGACGAGCCGCCGCTACGGCGACGAGGGCTGGGAGGCGGCCTGGCGGATCGCGCCGAGATAGCCGGCCGGCAGAGGACGCCCGTCGACCCGCTCACCGAGCGCCGAGAGCTCGACCCAACGCGCTTCCTGATGCTCGGGACTGAGGGCAATCGCGCCCTCGGCCAGCAACGTGCAGACATAAGTGACGATACGCACGAAGCGCTGCGGCAGTACCTCGAACAAGTGCTCGTCGACGAAAGCACAGACCTCGACGAGCAAACCCGTCTCCTCCCGCACCTCGCGAACAAGAGCGGCGCGGTGATCCTCGCCGGCATCGGGCCGCCCGCCCGGCAAATCCCACTCGTTCCGTTCGTTCAGGAGCAGCAGGACGCGGCCCTGATGCAGGACAATGCCCTTGATCGATGTCGGATGGGTCAAACTCATGGGAGCGCACACTCCAGTGGCACTCATGATGCGCCACTTCGGGCGGAATAGTCTCCGCCCAAGGTGGTGCGCTCCAATGAGAAAGGCCGGGGATCGCTCCCCGGCCTTTCCGCATTCCTGAGAAGAATGGACTTAGAAGTCCATGCCGCCCATGCCACCGTCGCCGCCCGGCGGCATCATCGGGGCCTTCTTCTCCGGCTTCTCGGCAATCATGGCCTCCGTCGTCACCAGCAGACCGGCCACCGAAGCGGCGTCCTGCAGAGCCGTACGAACGACCTTCACCGGATCGATGATGCCGGCCTTGACCATGTCGCCGTAGTCACCCTTCTGGGCGTCGAAGCCGAACGAGGTGTCCTTCTGCTCGAGCATCTTGCCCGCCACGACGGCACCGTCATAGCCGGCGTTCTCGGCGATCTGGCGGACGGGCGCCTGCAGCGCGCGGCGCACGATCTCGATGCCGACCTTCTGGTCGTCGTTCGCGGTACGGATCTTGTCGAGCGCACGGATGGCGTACAGCAGGGCCGAACCACCGCCGGCGACAACACCCTCTTCCACCGCAGCCTTGGTGGCGTGCATGGCGTCGTCAACGCGGTCCTTCTTCTCCTTGACCTCGACCTCGGTGGCGCCGCCGACCTTGATGATCGCAACACCGCCGGCGAGCTTGGCCAGACGCTCCTGGAGCTTCTCGCGGTCGTAGTCCGAGGTGGTCTCCTCGATCTGCGCGCGGATCTGGCTGATGCGGGCCTGGAGGTCCGCCTTCTTGCCCGAGCCGTCGACGATCGTGGTGTTCTCCTTCTCGACGATGACCTTCTTGGCCTTGCCGAGCATGTCGAGCGTGACGTTCTCAAGCTTGATGCCGAGGTCCTCGGAGATCAGCTGACCGCCGGTCAGGATCGCCATGTCCTCGAGCATAGCCTTGCGACGGTCACCGAAACCCGGCGCCTTGACGGCCGCGATCTTCAGGCCGCCACGCAGCTTGTTCACGACCAGGGTCGCCAGGGCCTCGCCCTCGACGTCCTCGGCGATGATCAGCAGCGGCTTGCCCGACTGCACGACCGCCTCGAGCACCGGCAGCATCGCCTGCAGGCCCGACAGCTTCTTCTCGAACAGCAGGATGTACGGCGAGTCGAGCTCGGCGATCATCTTGTCGGCGTTCGTGATGAAGTACGGCGAGAGATAGCCGCGGTCGAACTGCATGCCCTCGACGACGTCCAGCTCGGTGTCAAGGCTCTTGGCCTCTTCCACCGTGATGACGCCCTCATTGCCGACCTTCTTCATGGCTTCGGCGATCATCTTGCCGATCGACTTGTCGCCGTTGGCCGAGATCGTGCCGACCTGGGCGACTTCGTCCGTGCCCGTGATCTTCTTGGCGCGGGCCTTGATGTCCTCGACGGCCGCCTCGACCGCGAGGTCGATGCCGCGCTTGAGGTCCATCGGGTTCATGCCGGCCGCGACCGACTTCACGCCTTCGCGCACGATCGCCTGGGCGAGAACGGTCGCCGTCGTCGTGCCGTCGCCGGCGATGTCGTTGGTCTTCGAGGCCACTTCGCGCACCATCTGGGCGCCCATGTTCTCGAACTTGTCGCCGAGCTCGATCTCCTTGGCGACGGTGACGCCGTCCTTGGTGATGCGCGGCGCGCCGAACGACTTGTCGATGACGACGTTACGGCCCTTCGGGCCCAGCGTCACCTTGACGGCGTTGGCGAGAATGTCGACGCCGCGCAGCATGCGCTCGCGGGCGTCGGCGCTAAAGCGGACTTCCTTGGCTGCCATTTTCTATTCCTCTCGAATGTTGGTTTCAGTGAAGCCGGGCGAAGCTCAGGCGGCCTTCTTCATCGAGGCGGACGCTTCGATGATGCCCATGATGTCGGATTCCTTCATGATCAGGAGATCCTCACCATCGAGCTTGATCTCGGTGCCCGACCACTTGCCGAACAGGACGCGGTCGCCCTTCTTGACGTCGAGCGGGACCAGGTTGCCCTTCTCGTCGCGGGCGCCCGGACCGACGGCCACGATCTCGCCTTCCATCGGCTTTTCCTTGGCGGTGTCGGGGATGATGATCCCGCCCTTGGTCTTGCTCTCTTCTTCGACGCGCTTGACCACGACCCGGTCGTGAAGCGGACGGAACTTCATGGTTCTTCCTCCAGTGATCGATTGACCCTGCGCGACCTGATGGCCGCGGCGAATGTATTGCTGTCAGCACTCACGAGCGGTGAGTGCCAATGGCGCACGGGATTTAGGGTTGCCGGGTGGCCGAGTCAAGACAGGCCGCAAAAGGTTCCCGAAGTCGCTTCGCACTGGCAGCAATCACACGAGACCGCTGCTAACCCATTGTTCTGGAACGATTTTTGCTGATTTCTCCGCGGGTGCGTGACTATTCTTCAGGGCGCACTAAGTCAAGGAGGGTCTACATGGATCGTAGTTTTGTTGCGCAGCTGAACGATTACCGCATCACGACCGCTGAAATCCTGTATTGGATGCCCGACCACAAGCACGTTCTGCAGAGTTTTGTTTGGCAGAATTTGGATCTGGCCCCTCGTTTCCCCGCCCTCTCCAAGTTCCTCGACTTCTGGGACCGCAATCTCGACGGCAAACTGCACAAGGTGACCGTCGCCAACGCGCAGCTGATCAAGCCTGCCGAGTTCCGCTTCGCCTCGGGCCTATACGCGCTGCACTGAGAGGCGCGCGGCGTCATACTCCCCGGCGGTGCGCTCGATCAGCTGAGCGACCGTCGGGATATCCGCCACGCCCGAGACAGAATGGCCGGCGCTCCAGATGTCCTTCCAGCGCTTCGCGTCCGGCCGTTCGCGCTCGGCCGCATTGATGTCCTTCGAAATGTCGATCTTGCCGCGGACCGGCAGATTGTCAGGGTCGAGGCCTGCCGCCTGGATCGATGGCCGCAGCATGTTGGTCTCGAGCCCGGTGAAGGCCCGGGTCAGTAGCACGTCGTCGAGCCGGCTCGACACCAGCATCTGCTTGTAGGCGTCCTTCGCCATGCTCTCGCGCGTGGCGATGAATTTGGTGCCCATGTAGGCAAGGTCGCAGCCCAGGGCCTGGGCAGCGGCGACGGCGTGACCGTCGGCCATGCCGCCCGCCATCACGACGATCCCGTCCCAGAACGCCCGCACCGCCCGCACGAAGGCAAAGGGATTGGCCCAGCCGGTCTGGCCGCCGGCGCCCGCCGTCAGCAGCACCAGACCGTCGACGCCCGCCGCCACCGCCTTCTCGGCATGGCGCACCGACGCCACGTCGGCCAGCACCAGGCAGCCCGCGTCCTTCAGGGGCTTCATGACCGGCTCGGGCGAGCCGACCGAGGTGATCACGATCTCGGCCTTGTGGCGCAGCACGGCAGCCAGGTCATCGGGCACGCGCGGGTTGGAACGATGGACGATCAGGTTGGGACACCAGGGCGCCGGTGCCCGGCCGTCTTTATCGGCGGCGCGCTTCGCATCGTCGACCATGCCTCCAAGCCAGGCATCGAGTTCCTCGACCGTCCGGCAGTTGGCGGTCGGGAAGGAGCCGACGACGCCCGCACGGCAAGCCGCCGTCACGAGGGCCGGACCGGACACCAGGAACATGGGGGCCGCAATCAGCGGCAGGCGGAGGCGGTCGCGCAGGGAGGCGGGCAAGGACATGTCACGAGCTTAGCCCAGCGCGGGGCGACACCGAAGATGCGCGTCGGACCGCCACGCGAACGCGGCGGTCCATCGATCACGATCGGATCAGGCTGCGGCCGACAGGCCTTCCTTCTCGAGCACGCGCTTCACGGCCGGACGGGCCTTCATGCGCTCGTAGTGGGCGGCGACGTTCTTCGGCAGCGGCATCTTCATGCGCGCGGCTGCCCAGAAGGAGACGTAGAACAGGGCGGCGTCCGCCACCGAGAACTTGCCGGCCAGGTACTCCTTGCCTTCGAGCGCCTTGTCCATCAGCGCCAGGCCCTTCTCCATGATCTCCTTGCCGCGTGCCTTGACCTTGTCGTGGTCGGCTTCGCTCGGCGCGTAGTTGCCCGGGCGGAACATGCGGCTGAAACCCTGCATGTGCATGGTCGAGACAGCATAGTCCATCGCCTCCAGCGCGCGCGCCTCGCCGTCGGCATCGGTCGGCAACAAGCCGGCCTCGGGATTCTTGCGGGCGAGCCATACGGCGATGGCGGGGAATTCGGTCAGCACGGAACCGTCGTCGCGCTGCAGGGTCGGCACCTTCGACTTCGGATTGAGCGCCACGAAATCCGGCCCGTACTGTTCCTGCTTGGCGCCATCGACCTTGTGCACGTCGAACGGCTTGCCGATCTCCTCCAGCAGGACGTGAATGCCGATCGAGCAGGCGCCGGGCATGTAGTAGAGCTTCATGATTCTCTCCCTAAAGGAACTGTGTCGTTGGGACAGTTCACGCTAGCATCGCCGCCCAAAGGGAGAAACGACAATGACAGGCAACGGCCTTCGCGCGCTCGTCGGCACCAGTCCCACGAAGATCGGCACATTCCTGTTCGAGTTCGCCACACCGGGAATCGGCCAGATCCTCAAGGCGGCGGGCGCGGATTTCGCCGTGCTCGACATGGAGCATACCGGGTTCGGCTTTGACACGGTACGCCAGGTCGTGCGCTACATGCAGGCGGCGAACCTGCCGCTGGTCGTTCGCGTGCCGTCGCAGTCCCGCCATCACATCTCGCGCGCACTCGACACCGGCGCCGACGGCGTGATGGTGCCGATCGTCTCATCGGTCGAGCAGGCCAGGGCCGTGCTCGATGCCGCCAAATACTGGCCGGACGGCACACGCGGCGTGGCACTGGGCCTCGCCCACGAGCGCTTCGCCATGCGTTCCGAGCCCCTGCTGCCGCGCTTCACCGAACAGAATGCGCGCACCGCCATCATCCTGCAGGTCGAGGATCCGCGCGGCGCCGCCGCGGCCGACGAAATCGCCGCGATGCCCGGCGTCGACATGCTGTGGCTCGGCCACAACGACCTCTCCGTCGCCATGGGCGAGCCGGGCGCCTTCGACCATCCCGACTTCCTCACAGCGGAGAAGGCCACGATCGCGGCGGCGAAGAAGCACGGCAAGTCCGCCGGGCGCCTCGCCGTCGACGCGAAGCAGGCCGCGCAGTTCGTGAAGCTCGGCTACGACTTCGTCTCGATCGCCGGCGACGTCTGGCTGCTGCAACAGGCCTTCGCCGCCGGCGTCGAGACCATCAGGCGCGGATCCTGACCGGCAGCGAGCGGATGCCGCGGATGAAGTTGGAATAGAGGCGCACCGGGGGCGCGACGACCTCGATCCCGAGGTCGCGCTTCAACAGTTCCTCCCACAGGATCCGGATCTGCATTTCGGCCAGACGGTCGCCGACGCAGCGATGGATGCCGGCGCCGAAGGACAAGTGCTGGCGTGCCTTCGGCCGACCGACCACGAAGCGTTCCGGCTCCTCGATCGAGACCTCGTCGCGGTTGCCCGACACGTACCACATCACGACCTTGTCGCCGGCCTTGATCTGCTTGCCGGCCAGTTCGCAATCGGTGCGCGCGGTGCGCCGCATGTGGATCACCGGCGTCGCCCATCGGATCGTTTCCGAAACGAGACTCGGCATCAGCGACGCATCGGCCCTCACCTTGTCGACCTCGCCTGGATTCTCCAGCATCGCCATCAGGCCGGCGCTCATGGAGTTGCGGGTCGTGTCGTTGCCGCCCACGATCAACAGCGCGAAGTTCCCGATGAACTCGCGCGTCGGCATGTTCTTCGTCGCCTCGCTATGCGCCATCATGGAGATCAGGTCGAAGGTCGGCGGTCGTGCCGCGCGCTCCTGCCACAGCGCCGCCATCGTCTCCGCCATCTGCCTCAGCTCGGCCATCCGCTCCTCGTTGGTCTTCACGACCGCGTCCTCGGCCTCGACGTTGCAGATCGCGACGTCCGACCAATGGGTGAGCTTGCGGCGGTCGGCCTGCGGGAAGTCGAACAGGGTCGCAAGCATCATGGCCGTGAGTTCGGTCGAGACCCTGTCCGCCCAGTCGAAGACCTCGCCACGCGGCAGGCCGTCGAGCACCTGGTTGGTGCGCTCGCGGATCAGGCCCTCCATGTTGGCCAGGTTCGTCGGAGCCACGATCGGCGCCACGGTCTTGCGCTGCGCGGTGTGGCGCGGCGGGTCCATGCGGATGAAGTTGGGCAACTCCTCGCCCTGTGGCTGGTCGGTGATCTGGATGCCGCCCAGTTCGGAGGCCGACGAATAGGTCGCCGGGTCGAGTTCGACCTTCATGATGTCGGCGTAGCGGGTGACCGACCAGTAAGGCCCGAACGGGCTTTCGGGATGGTAGTGGACCGGATCTTCGCGCCGCAGCCGGGCAAAGTGCGGGCCCCAGCTATCCTCGCGATACAGGCGCGGCTGGCTGACGTCGACGTGCATGGTCGCGTTTCCTCTCTCTTGCTTTTTCTCAAACCCGCCTGCGCGCGCCGTGCAAGTCAAGCGGATTAGTCGCCGGCTACCCCGATTTGGCGCGTTGACAGTGCCGATGCATCGGCGCAAACCCTCGCCGCGCCGCCGTCCTGGCGGCGTTCGTTCATCATGGCCCCAGCCGAACCGTCCCAAACCCAGACCAGCGCCGAGCCCGCGCTGACACCGACCTCCCCACCGCATCACCAGACGGGGACGGCGCTCGTCGTCGGCGCCCTGGGCGTCGTGTTCGGCGACATCGGCACCAGCCCGCTCTACGCGCTGCGCGAGACCTTCCTGCACGGCAGCGGCATGGCGCCGACGCCTGAACATGTGTTCGGCGTCCTCTCGATGCTGTTCTGGGCGGTCACGCTCACCGTCACGATCAAGTACGTCGCGCTCATCATGCGGGCCGACAACAAGGGCGAGGGCGGCGTGCTGGCGCTGGCCACCCTGGCCTCCCGGGGGCTGAACGGAAGGGCCCCGAAGGTCCGGATCGGCATCATCGTCCTGGCCGTGATCGGCCTCGCCCTGTTCTACGGCGATGCCATGATCACGCCGGCAATCTCGGTAATGAGCGCCGTCGAGGGGCTGTCCGCCGTAACGCCCGCGTTCACGCCGTTCGTCATTCCCCTCGCACTGATCATCCTTGTCGGCCTCTTCGTGCTGCAGTCCCGTGGCACCGCCGACGTGGGTCGCCTGTTCGGCCCGGTCATGTTCGTCTGGTTCCTGGTGCTGGGCGTGCTTGGGGCCTGGCAGATCGCCAAGAATCCCGTGGTGCTGGAGGCGATCAACCCGATCCACGCCTACGAGCTCGTCACGGACCAGGGATTTGGCATCTTCTGGGCCTTCGGGTCGATCGTGCTGGCCGTCACCGGCGCAGAGGCGCTCTACGCCGACATGGGCCACTTTGGCCGCAAGCCGATCCGGATCGGCTGGTTCGGCATCGTCATGCCGGGCCTCCTGCTCAACTACTTCGGCCAGGGGGCGCTGATCATCGAGAACCCGGCCATAATCCATCAGGTCTTCTTCCAGCTGGTGCCGAACGACTACATCATCTTCCTGGTGATTCTTTCCACGCTCGCGACCGTGATCGCCTCGCAAGCGGTGATCACCGGCGTGTTTTCGCTGACCCGGCAGGCCATCCAGCTCGGCTACCTGCCGCGCATGGAGATCCACCACACGTCCGAGACGGCGATCGGGCAGATCTACATCCCGCGGGTCAACTGGCTGTTGATGTCCTGCATCATCGCCCTCGTGGTCGGCTTTGGATCGTCCAGCTCACTGGCCGGCGCCTACGGCCTCGCCGTGACCGGTGCGATGCTGGTCGATGCGGCGCTCGCCATGGCCGTCGCGATCCTGGTCTGGCGCTGGGCCTGGCCGATGGCCGTTGCGGTATTCGGCTTCCTCGCCATCCCCGACCTGGCCTTCTTCATCGCCAACGCACTCAAGATTCCGGACGGCGGCTGGCTGCCGCTGATCGTGGCCTTCCTGATCTACTTCACGATCACGACCTGGCGGCGCGGCCGCAAGATCGTGGCGGCGGAGCTGAGCGAGGGCTCCCTGCCGCTGAAGCAGTTCCTCGAGCGCATGGAGCGCGCGCCGGACCGCGTCGCCGGCACCGCCGTCTTCCTGACCGCCGACGCCACGCGCACCCCCGCTGCCTTTCTGCATAATCTCAAGCACAACAAGGTGCTGCACGAGCGGATCATCATCCTGCAGGTCGATACGATGGACGTGCCGGTCGTTCCCGAGGCCAACAGGGTCGAGGTCGAGCGGTTGGGCAAGGGCTTCCATACGGTGATCGCCCACTACGGCTTCACCGAGCAGCCCGACATTCCCGAGGCGCTGCGCGCCTGCCGCCCGCACGGCATCGCCTACGACGAGATGGAGACCTCCTTCTTCCTCGGCCGCGAGACCCTGGTGCCGTCGCAGCATTCCCGGCTCGGACGCTGGCGCCGCGACTGGTTCATTTCGCTGTCCCATTCGGCCTCGGCCACCAAGACCTTCTTCCGTATCCCGCCCAACCGCGCTATCGAACTCGGCAACCAGATCCAGATCTGAGGCCGCTCGCCATGCCGCGTTCTCCGCTCCTGCTGCTGCCGGGCCTACTGAACACGCGCCGTGTCTTCGCCCCACAGGTCGAGGCTCTCGCGGACGTCGCCGACTTCACCATCCCCGAGCTCTGGCACCACGACACGATGGCGGGGATGGCCGAGGCCGCGCTCGCCATGGCGCCACCGACCTTCGCCCTGTGCGGCTTCTCGATGGGCGGCTACGTCGCCTTCGAGATCTTCCGCCGCGCCCCGCAGCGGGTCGAGCGCATCGCCCTGCTGGATACCCAGGCCGCGCCCGATTCACCGGAGACCGCGGCGCGGCGGCGAGGCTTCATCGAGCAGACTCGCATCGGCCGGTTCCACGGCATTCACCCGACCCTGCTGCCCCAACTCATCCATCCGTCGCGGGTTGGCGACGCTAGCATCACGCAGCCGCTCCTCGAGATGGCGACCGAGGTCGGCGGCGATGGTTTCGTACGCCAGCAGCAGGCGATCCTCGGCCGCACCGACAGCCGGCCGCTGCTGGTCGAGATCGAGATGCCCGCGCTGGTGATCGTGGGCCGCCAGGATCGGGTCACGCCGCTCGAACGGGCCCAGCAAATGGCTTCCGACATCGCCAATGCCCGGCTCGAGGTGATCGAGGAGAGCGGCCACATGACGCCGCTGGAGAAACCGGCCGAGGTCTCGGCCGCCCTGAGGAGATGGCTGACGCAATGAACACGATCTACGCCCGCGAGGACGATCTGGGCGCCGACGAATACATCGACGTGGTGGCCAAGTCGGGCCTGAACCGGCCCATCGGTGACCGTCCGCGCATCGAGCGGATGCTGGAGCACGCCAACCTGATCCTGACCGCGCGGCAGGATGGACGGCTGGTCGGCTTTGCGCGCTCGCTCACCGATTTCTGCTTCTGCTGCTATCTCTCCGACCTCGCGGTCGACAAGGCCTGCCAGGGTCAGGGGATCGGCCGCCGCCTGATCGAGGAGACCCGCGCCGCAGCCGGCGGGGGCCAGACCACCACCCTGCTGCTTTCGGCGCCGACGGCCATGACCTTCTACGAGGGCATCGAGATGCCCAAGGCCGACAACTGCTTCCTCTATCGTCGCCAGGCTTGACCGACATCAAGGGGCGAAACGCCAAAGGGTTCTAGGTCTCCATGCAGCAACAGATGCGTGGAGTATCGAATGCCCCAATCGCGCCGCCGCTGGCCGATCCTGATCGCGCTGCTCGCGGTGGTGCTGGCCGCCGGGGGCGCTGCGTACCGCTACTGGCCGCGGCCTGAGCCGACGTCCCTCACGCTGTACGGCAATGTCGACATCCGCCAGGTCGATCTCGCCTTCAACGCCAGCGGCCGCCTGCAGGAGCTGCACAAGGAGGAAGGCGATGCGGTGAAGGCCGGCGAGACCGTGGCGGTCATGGAGGCCGACACCTATCGCGATGCCGTGGCCCTGGCCCGCGCGAGGCTCGCCGCGCAGCGCGCGGTGGTGGACCGCCTGGAAAGCGGCAGCCGCCCCGAAGAGATCGCCCGCGACCGCGCCCAGGTCGAAGCCAACAAGGCTGCCGTCGCCGACACCGAACTCCTGCTCAAGCGGCGGACGGAGCTGCTGGCCAGCGGCAACGTCTCGCGCCAGCTCTATGACGAGGCGAAGAACGCCCACGATTCGGCACGTGCCCGCCTTGACCTCTCCCAGCAGGTCTCGCGGCTGACCGAGCTCGGGCCACGCCCCGAGGACATCGAACAGGCCAAGGCGCTCCTGCGGTCCGAGGACTCGATCGTTTCGCTTGCGGAGCGGCGGCTCGCCGACACAGTCCTGAAGGCACCGGCCGACGGAATCGTGCTGAGCCGCATCGTCGAGCCGGGCGCGATGGTTAGCCCCGCCAATCCGATCTTCACCGTATCGCTCGTCGACAAGGTCTGGGTCCGGACCTACGTCTCCGAGCCCGATCTTGGTCGCATCCGGCCCGGGATGGCGGTGACGGTCGTCACCGACACCGACCCGACGCGCCCCTACGAGGGCTGGATCGGCTTCATCTCGCCCACGGCCGAGTTCACGCCGAAGACCGTGGAGACCACCGAGCTGCGCACCCAGCTCGTCTATCGGCTGCGTGTCTTCATCAGAAACCCCGACGACCGCCTGCGGCAGGGCATGCCCGTGACCGTGCGCGTCCCGCTCGGTGCCGGCTAGCCCAGCCATGCCCGCGACCGTCACTCTCGCCGGCCTCGGCAAGACCTTCGGGATGACGGCCGCCCTGACGGATGTGACGGCCACGATCGGGGCCGGGCAGATCACCGGGCTCGTTGGCCCGGATGGTGCGGGAAAGACGACGCTGCTGCGCCTGATCGCCGGCCTGCTCGCGCCGGACACGGGAACGCTCGAGATCCTCGGCCACCCGACGGCGGAGCGCGACGCGGTGCGCGACGAGATCGGCTACATGCCGCAGCGCTTCGGCCTCTACGAGGATCTGACGGTGCAGGAGAATCTGAACCTGCAGGCCGACCTGCACGATCTCGACGCGGCAACGCGGCGCGAGCGGTTCGAGACATTGCTGCAATTCACCGGTCTCGCGCGCTTCACCGGCCGGCTGGCCGGACAGCTCTCCGGCGGCATGAAGCAGAAGCTCGGGCTCGCCTGCGCCCTGCTGCCGCGGCCCAAGCTGCTGCTGCTCGACGAGCCGAGCGCCGGCGTCGATCCCGCTTCCCGGCGAGAACTCTGGCGCATCGTGCGGACGATGGCGGGAACCGGCGTCGCCATCGTCTGGAGCACCGCCTATCTCGACGAGGCCGAGCGCTGCGACAGCTTTCTCCTGCTCGATGGTGGCCGGCTTCTGGCCTCGGGCAATCCCGCCGACTTCACGCACCGGATGCAGGGCCGAACCTTCCTGGTCGGGCTGCCCGAACAGCAGCGCCATCGCATCCAGCGTATCGCGGCCTCGTTGCCGTCCGTCGCCGACGCCACCATCCAGGGCCGCAGCCTGCGCCTCGTGCTGAAGGAGGGCTCCGCCCTCCCCGACCTCGCCGAACTGGTGGGCGGCGATGCCACGGCACACCCCACGCGGCCGCGCTTCGAGGATGCGTTCGTGAGCCTCCTCCAGGCCGACCAGCCGCCCGTCCCGGCGCCGCGCGTTCAGGAGGGCATGACCCGATCCGCCGATGGCATCGCGATCGAGGCCCGTGACCTCACGCGCGACTTCGGCACGTTCCGGGCGGTCGACCGCGTGAGCTTCTCGGTCAAGCCCGGCGAGATTCTCGGGCTGCTCGGTCCCAACGGTGCGGGCAAGTCCACGACGTTCCGCATGCTCTGCGGCCTGCTCTCGCCGAGCGCCGGTTCGGCGCATGTCGCGGGCGTCGATCTCGGCCGCGCCCGCGCCACCGCGCGCGAGCGCATCGGCTACATGTCCCAGAAATTCTCGCTCTACGGCAACCTGTCGGTGCGGGACAATCTCGACTTCTTCAGCGGCGTCTACGGTCTGGCCGGCCGTCGCCGCTCGAGCCGTATCGCCTGGACGATCGAGAGCTTCGACCTCGCGGCCGTCGCCGACCTGGAGGCCGGCAGCCTGCCGCTCGGCTTCAAGCAGCGCCTGGCGCTGGGATGCGCGCTGCTGCACGAGCCGCAGGTCCTGTTCCTCGACGAGCCGACGTCGGGTGTCGATCCGCTGATGCGCCGCGAGTTCTGGTCGCGCATCGGCGGCCTGGCCGAGGGCGGGGTCACGGTGCTGGTGACGTCGCATTTCATGGAGGAGGCCGAGTATTGCGACCGGCTGGGCATCGTCTACGCCGGACGCATGATCGCCTCCGGCAGCCCGGACGCCATGAAGCAGCGGTTCGTGACGGCGGAGCTGCCCGAGCCGACGCTCGAAGACGCCTTCGTCGGCCTGATCCGCGAGCATGACGCGGAACGGCAGGGCGCGGCCGCGGCATGATTTCGGCCCGCACCTTCTTCCGCCGCTTCGGCGGGCTGCTGCGCAAGGAGTTCGTGCAGATCGTGCGCGATCCCTCGTCGATCGCGATTGCCCTCGTGATGCCGGTCGTCCTGCTCCTGCTGATCGGCTTCGGCATCTCGCTCGATGCCCGCAACGTCCGCTTCGGGATCGTCGACGAAAATCGCAGCGTCGAGTCGGCGGGACTTTTCCAGGCGTTCGCCAATACACCCTACTTCCGCCCCTTCTCGTTCCTCTCGTCGCGGGCGGCCGAAGCAGCGCTGATGCGCGGCGACATCGAGGGTTTCGTGGTGCTGCGCAGCGACTTCTCGCGGCGCGTGACCGATCCGGTCCGCGCGGCCGACATCGCCATCGTGGTCAACGGCGTCGATGCCAATAACGCCCGGATCGTCACCGGCTATGCCCAGGGCGTCGTGGCGACGTGGCTGCTGGGTCATCGGCGGGACCGGGCCCGGCCGGTCCTGTCCCCCGTCACGGTCGAGAACCGCTACTGGTTCAACCCCGAGATCCGCAGCACCAACTTCATCGTGCCGGGCCTCATCGCCATGGTCATGACCATGATCGGCGCCCTGCTGACCGCGCTGGTGGTGGCGCGCGAATGGGAGCGCGGCACCATGGAGGCGATGCTGGCCTCGCCCGCCAGCATGACCGAGATCCTGCTCGGCAAGCTGGTCGCCTACTTCGTGCTCGGGCTGGGCGGCCTCGGCGTGTCGGTGTTCATTGGCCTGGTCGTGTTCGAGGTGCCGTTCCGCGGCTCCGCCGAGGTGCTGGTCGGGATTTCCTCGGTGTTCCTCATCGTCTCCCTGGCGATGGGCCTGCTTATCTCGACCGTCGCTCGCAGCCAGTTCGTCGCCGCGCAGCTCGCCTTCCTTGTCACCTTCATGCCGGCGCTGATCCTGTCGGGCCTCATGTTCGACATCGAGAGCATGCCGCACTGGGTGCAGGCGGTGACGACGGTCTTTCCAGCCCGCTATTTCGTGTCGAGCCTGCAGACCCTGTTCCTCGCGGGCACGGTCTGGCCCGTGCTGCTGCCCAACCTCGCCATGCTGGTGGGCTTTGCCATCCTGTTTCTCGCGCTGGCCATCGCCCGCACCCGCCGCAGCCTGGAGTAAGCCATGTGGCGCCGCATCGCCTCGCTGATCCTCAAGGAATTCAAGATGCTGTGGAAGGACCGCAAGAGCCGCATGGTTCTCGTGGTTCCGCCGCTGGTTCAGCTCGTCCTGTTCGCCAGTGCCGCGACCTTCGAAGTCTCGGATGCCGCGCTCGGCCTCTGGATCGAGGACCGGGCGCATCCGGCCCAGGAACTGGTCAGCCGCTTCGAGGCCTCCCCCGCCTTCCGCGTCGTCGCCCGCTTCGACAATCCGCAGGCCGTGCAGGAGGCGCTCGACTCGCAGAAGGTGAAGGCGGTGCTGCATGTCGGACAGAGCTTCTCGGCCGACGTCGCCGCCGGCCGGCCGGCCCGCGTCCAGCTGCTGCTCGACGGCCGCAAGTCCAACGCCGCCCTCATCCTGCAGAGCTATGCGCTGGGGATCGTCGAGAGCTTCAACCTCGCCCGGGCGGGCCAGGCGGTCGCCGAGCTCAACATGCATCCGCGCGCCTGGTTCAATCCCAACTTCGACAGCCGCTGGTTCATCCTGCCGGGCCTGACCGTGCTGCTCACAATCACGGCGACGCTCCTGATCACGGCGCTCTCGGTCGCCCGCGAGCGCGAGCTCGGCACCTTCGAACAGCTGCTCGTCACCCCGTTGCAGCCCATGGAGATCCTGGTCGGAAAGACCGTTCCGGCCCTCTGCATCGGCTTCGTCGAGGCGAACGTGATCGCCGTGCTGGCCTGCTTGACCTATGGCGTGCCCTTCGTCGGCAGCGTCGTGCTCTTCAACGTGTCGATCGCGATCTTCGTCCTGTCGGCGGTGGGCATCGGGCTGGTGATCTCATCGGTCGCCAAGACCCAGCAGCAGGCGATCCTCGGCGTCTTTCTGTTCCTGTCGCCGGCGATGGTGCTGTCCGGCTTCACGACTCCGATCGCCAACATGCCGGACTGGGCGCAGGCTCTCACCCATCTCAACCCGATCCGCTACATGGTGACCCTGAGCCGCGGGATATTCCTGCAGGATCTTCCCTGGGCGCTCGCCTGGCCGCAGCTCTGGCCCATGGCGCTGATCGGCTGCGTCACCTTGAGCTACGCGACCTGGCTCTTCTCCCGTCGGCTCGAATAGGCGCCCGTCAGCCGCCCCTCTGAGCCTGGATCGCTCTCTGCAGCGCGCGCTCGAAGCCCTTGAGCGACTGCGTGAAGGGCCCGGCCATCGTGCCCTGCAGCTCGAGCTGGACCTGGATCTGCGAGCCCGTACGCAGCTGCTGCAGCAGTTCGGCGGACTTGCCCTCGTCGAACTGGCAGATGCCCTGACCGCAGATGCTGGTCGAGATGAACGGGTTGGAATCGACCTGGATGCTGGCGCGCACCCCCTGGCCGTCGCCGACCACGGAGATCTTCTTGTAGGCCGCCGAGTAGCGCATCACGAGGAACTGGCCGAGCAGGCTGTTGCCGTCGATCGTCGCCTGCGCACCGCAATCCCGGCCGCCCTCCGAGGAACAGTACATGACCCACTTGTCGGGCGGCTGGTCCTGCGCGGAGATCGGTTGCGAAAGGGTCAATGCGGCGGCCGCGACGCCCGTTGCCACGAATACGGATCGCATCATCTCTCGCCCTGCTCCCGGGTTTGCCAACTCTCCAAGCGCCCCCTATGTAGCCGCCTGCGTCCCCGCTGACAAAGGAACCCTTCGCATGTCCGACAGCCTGAAACTCGTCGCCTTCTGCGGCAGCCTGCGCAAGGCCTCCTTCAACCGCCTGTCGCTGCAGGCCTTCGTCGAGCGGCTGCCGGCCGGTGCATCGTGCGAGACGATCGAGATCGGGGACTGGCCGCTCTACGATGCCGACCTGCAGGCCAAGGGCTTCCCCGACAAGGTGCAGGCCGCGCAGAAGGCCATGCTGGAGGCGGACGGCATCGTGCTCGTCAGCCCGGAGTACAATTACGGAATCTCGGGCGTCCTGAAGAACGCCATCGACTGGCTGTCGCGCATGAGCCCGCAGCCCTTCGCAGCCAAGCCTGTCGCCCTGTTCGGCGCCTCGATGGGGGTCCTCGGCACGGCACGCGCGCAGTACCAGCTTCGCCAGACACTGGTGTTCCTCGACGGCCGTCCGATCAACAAGCCCGAGGTCATGATCGCACAGGCGCAGAACAAGTTCGTCGACGGCAAGCTCACCGACGAGATGACCGGCAAGCTGCTCGGCGATCTCGGCGCCGCACTGGCGCTCGCCTGCCGGCAGGCCAGGGCGGCTGCTTCGGTCAAGTAGGACTTCCCGGCAAGCCAGCATCTCGAACGATCCTTCGGCCCCGGCCGAAGGACCGCTCGCAGCATCCATGGTAGCAAGCCGGACCATGGCGTCGAGACTGCCCCTAATCACGCTGCTGATCGCCGTCACCTGCCTCAGCCAGTTCTATCGCGTGTCCAACAGCGTGATCGCGCCCGAACTCGTGCGCGACCTCGATCTCAGCGCCCGCCAGCTCGGCTGGGCGGGCAGCGCCTTCTTCTTCGCCCTGTTCGCGGTCCAGATCCCCGTCGGCATGTGGTTCGACCGGTTCGGCGCGCGCCGGACGGTGGCCGCGCTGTCGCTGCTCGCCATGCTGGGCTCGCTGTGGATCGCGAACGCGGGCGATGCGGCCGACCTGATCGCCGGACGCACGATCGTCGGCGTGGGCTGCGCCGCCTCCTTCATGTCGGTGGTGTTCCTGTGCTCGCGCTGGTTCGAGCCGGCCAAGCTCGCGACGCGCCTCTCCTGGGTGTTCGCGGCCTCGAACATCGGCACCCTGGCGGCCGCGACGCCGCTCGCCTGGATCGCGGCCACGGTCGGCTGGCGCAGCGGGTTCATGGGCCTCGCCATCGTCACGCTGCTGGTCGCACTGGGCTTCCTGGTCTTCGTGCGCGACCGGCCGCCCGAGTATCGCGGCCCCGAGCCGGCCCGCGAGTCGGCGGGGCAGATCCTGCGCGGCCTGTGGGAGGTATGGCGGACACCCGGCCTCGGCCCGGTTCTCTCGATGCACTTCTTCGCCTACGCGACGATGCTCACGGTGCTGGGCGTGTGGGGCGGCCCCTACCTCCACGACGTGCACAAGCTCGACGGCGTGGCGCGCGGCAACGTGCTGCTGGCCATGGGCCTGGCGCAGATACTCGGCATCCTGGCCTACGGGCCGATGGATCGGGTCCTGCGCTCGCGCAAGCGCGTCGTGTTCGCCGGCGCGGCGATCTCCATGGTGCTGCTGGCGATGCTGGCCGCGCAGCAGCATCCGCCGCTCTGGCTCGCCGTCTCGCTGCTTATCGCCTTCTGCTTCTTCTGCGCCTACGGCACGGTGATCGTGGCGCAGGGCCGCGCCTTGTTTCCCGACCGGCTGGCCGGCCGCGGGGTCACCACCGTGAACATGGCGCAGTGCCTGGGCCTCGCCGTGCTACCGGCCGGCGCGGGCTACATCGTCGAAGCCTTCGGCGCCGGAGACACGGCCTATCGCTGGGTCTTCGGCACCCTGGCCGCCGGCCTCCTGCTGGGCTCGTTCGCCTATGTGCGGGCGCGCGACAGCTTCACGAAATAAGGGACCCTACTTCGTCGCTTCCTTGAGATAGGCGACGAGATCGGCGAGCTGGCCGGCGTTCTTTACGCCATTGTAGAGCATCTTGGTGCCGGGCACCTTGGCCTTGGGATCGCGGTTGTAGTCGGCGAGCGTCGTTTCGTCCCAGACGATCCCGGAGTCCTTCATCGCGTCGGAATAGGCATAGCCCGCGCTGGTCCCGGCCTTGCGGCCGAACAGACCGTGCAGGTTGGGGCCCGTCGCCTGCGCACCATCCTTCTCCAGCGTGTGGCAGGCGCGGCACTGGGTGTTGAAGAAGCGCTGGCCCTTCGAGGCTTCTCCCGATTGCGCGGCTGCGGGGGCGGCCGCGGTCGCCAGGCCGGCGACGATCACGGCGGCGGCAGCGATCCAGTTGTTCATTACGCTACTCCTGATGCTTCCGGCGGAAGATGCCCTATATCGATACGATGCAGCAAAGCCTGTTCGATGCGGATGACGGAACGGAGGCGCTTGCGCCCGGCGCCACGGTCCTGCGCGCGTTCGCACGACAGCGTGATGTCGCACTTCTCGCAGCGGTCGAGGCGATCGCGGCGCAGGCGCCGTTCCGGCATATGACGACACCGGGCGGCTTCGAGATGTCGGTGGCGATGACCAATTGCGGTGCCGCCGGCTGGGTCACGGATCGAACCGGCTATCGCTACCAGGCGCAGGATCCGGAAAGCGGCGCGCCGTGGCCCGCGATGCCGGCGGACTTCCTCGCCCTTGCCGCCGAAGCGGCGACCGCGGCAGGGTTCGCGAACTTCGTTCCCGACGCCTGCCTGATCAACCGATACGAGCCCGGCACGAAGCTCTCCCTGCATCAGGACAAGGACGAAGCCGACTACGCCCATCCCATCGTCTCGGTGTCGCTCGGCCTTCCCACCACCTTCCAGTTCGGCGGCGCGAAGCGCTCCGATCCCGTCCGCAAGGTCGCGCTGGCGCATGGCGACGTCGTCGTGTGGGGCGGCCCTTCTCGGCTGTTCCATCACGGCGTGCTGACATTGAAAAGCGGCGAGCATCCGCTGACCGGACGCCGCCGCTTCAATCTAACGCTTCGGAAGGCGCTCTGAGTCGGAGGGTTACTCCGGCTTGATGTTCTGTTCCTTGATCAGCTTCGTCCAGCGCTTCTCCTCCTTGTCGAGGAAGGTCTTGAACTCGGCCGGTGTCGAGGAGCGGATCTCCACGCCCTGCGGCTTGAAGCGTTCGATCATCTCGGGCTCCGCCGCGATCTTGGCGATCGCCTTCTGGAGCTTGTCGACGATCGCCTTGGGCGTGCCGGCCGGCACCACCATACCCTGCCAGAACACCGCCTCGAAGTCGGGCAGGCCCGCCGCCTCGACCACGGTCGGAATGTCGGGAAAGGCCGGCGAGCGCTTGAGGCTCGAGATGGCGATGGGCTTCGTACGGCCGGTCGCCAGGATCGGCTTCGCTTCGAGCGCCGCCGAGAACATCATCTGCGCCTGACCCGAGGCCACGTCCTGTCCCGCCTGCGCGCCGCCCTTGTACGGGACATGCGTGATGTTGAGCCCGGCCTGGGCTTTCAGCAGTTCGGCGGCAAGATGGTTGGTGGCACCGATGCCCGAGCTCGCGATGTTGAACTTGCCAGGGTTGGCCTTCACGTAAGCGATCAGCTCCGCCATGTTCTTGGCGGGAAAGTCTGCATTCACGTGCAGGATGAAAGGCGTGAACGACATCAGGGACACGAGCTCGAAGCTCTTGTTCGGGTCGTACTGGACCTGGCCCGTGAGCGTCGGATTGATGATCAGCGACGTGCCGGCGGCATAGATCGTGTAGCCATCGGGCGCGGCCTTGGCGACGAAGTTGGACGCCACGGTGGTGGCAGCGCCGGCCCGGTTGTCGACGATGAACGGCTTGCCGAGTTCCGCCGAGAGCTTCTCGGCATAGACGCGGGCCACGGCATCGTTCACGCCGCCCGGCGGATAGGGCACCACGAGAGAGACCGGCTTGGTCGGCCAGTCGGTCTGCGCCGAGACGGCAAACGGCATCAGCAGCGCGGCGAGGGCCGACGCCATGAAAACGGAACGCTTCATCAATTTTCCTCCCAGGATTTCTCTATTCGGCGACGAAGACAGGCAACGTCACCTCTTTGTTGACCGGCTCGAAGCCGAGCTTCACGCGCCGGCCGATCTTCAGCTCGGCCTCGGGAATACCGTGCAGTTGCGCGTTGACCCTTACGCCGGCATCCATGTCGACCAGCGCCACGATGTAGGGCGCGGATGCCTTGAAGAAGAAGTTGAACGGGTGGTGGCAGACCGTCCAGGCATGCAGGCTGCCGCCCAGCGGCGCCTCCCGGAACTCGCTCTCCATCGAAAAGCAGTGCGGGCAGACCGGTCGTGGATAGTGCCTGACCTTGCCGCAGGAGGAGCAGTATTGCAGCAGGAAGCGGCCCTCGCGCATGCCGTCCCAATAGGGCTGGCTCTCGCGCGTCGGCGTCGGCAGCGGGCGTTCTGGCGCCGGCGCGACGGGTACGGGTGCCTGGCTCATGCCGCCCTCCTGAGAATGGCGATCGAGCCGTCGCCCATGTCGCCATAGCCGGTGACGAGCCCGGTCTCGGCCGCCTTCACTTGGGCCTTGCCGGCCTCGCCGCGCAACTGGCGCGTCAGTTCGATCACATGGTTGAGGCCAACCACGTGGCCCTGGCTCAGCAATCCGCCATGGGTGTTGATCGGCAGCTCGCCGCCAAGCGCGATGCGGCCGTCCATCACGAACGGCCCACCCTCGCCGGTCTTGCAGAAGCCCAGGATCTCGAGCTGGCGGATCACCGTGAAGGTGAAGCAGTCGTAGATCTCCGCCACGTCGATATCCTTCGGTCCCAGCCCCGCCATCGCGTAGGCGCGCGGCGCGGACTTCACCAGGCCGAATTCCAGTATGTCCGGGCGCTGCGCGATCGAGGCCGGCGACTCAGGATGCCCTTCGGCCACGCCGGCGATCGTGACCAGCGGCTTCCTGAGGTCCTTCGCGCGATCGGTGGCGCTCACGACCACGGCGGCACCGCCGTCGCTCTCCAGGCTGCAGTCGAACAGGCGGAACGGATCGGCGATCATGCGCGAGGCATGGTGGTCCTCGACCGTGAGCGGCTTGTTCATCACGACGTTGCCGTTGAGGATCGCGTGCTGGCGCATGACCACGGCGACTTCGGCGAACTGCCGCGCCGTCGTGCCGTAGAGCTCCATGTGGCGGCGCGCGCCCTGGGCGTAGAGCTGGGCCGGTGCGAACATGCCGATCGGCAGTTCGAATTCGGCGGCCTGCGCGAACACCGGGAACTGCTGCAACCGCGTCGAAACGCGCGATCCGGAATAGCCCGTGCGGCCAACCGAGATCAGCACGTGCTTGCAGACACCGGTCGTCACCGCCATCGCCGCCATCTGGATCGCCGCCACGCAGGTGGCGCCGCCCATCGGGATGAAGGCCGACAGCGTGAGGTCCTTCAGGCCGAGATTGGCGATGAAGTCCTCGGCGATCGCCCCGCCCGGAAAATACGGAATGACGCCGTCGACGTCGCGCGGGTCGATCCCGGCATCGTCGAGCGCCTTGAGACTGGCCTCGAGCTGCAGCGCGAGACCGCTCTTGGTCGTGCCGCGCGTGTATGCGGTCTCGCCAATGCCGCTGACGGCCGCCTTGTCGCGAAGCGGATGCACCATCTTGATTTCCTCCGGCGCGCATTGTGCCGGAAGCGGCGCATGAGGCAATCAGTCTGCGCGGATATTTCCTTCCTTGATCACCTCGCGCCAGCGCGGCAGCTCGCTGCGAATGAGCGCCGTGTAGCCCTCCGCGCCCAGGGTGCCGGGGCGGATGCCGAGCTTGTCGAACCGTTCCTTGATCTCGGCGCTCTGCAGGGCGGCGGCGATCTCCACCTCCCATCGCTTGGCGATCTCGGGCGGGATGCCGGCCGGTGCGGAGAAGCCGAACCAGTTGGTCGCCACGACCTCGGGAAATCCCGCCTCGCGAAAGGTCGGCACGTCCGGCAGGGTCGGCGCGCGCTGGGCCTCGCTCACCGCCAGCGGCTTCATTTTTTTGGACGCGAAGTAGCCGCTCGCCGTCGGCAGGCTCTCCATCAGCGCCGTGATCTGGCCGCCCATCAGGTCGTTCATTGCCGGCGCCGAGCCGCGATAGGGAATGTGCGTGAGCTGTGCCTTGGCCGCGAGCGCCAGCAGCTGGCCCACGAGATGGTTCATCGTGCCGTTGCCGCCCGAGCCGTAGGTCACCTCGCCGGGCTTGGCGCGCGCCATCTCGATGAGTTCCTTCACCGAGCCGATCGGCGACGTGCCGTTGACCGCAAGGACGCTGGGGAAGATGCCGACCAGATGGATGTGCGTGAAATCGGCCAGCGGATCGTAGGGCACGTCCTTGTAGAGCACGGGTCCGATCCCGTGGCTCGCCGCGCTGGAGATCATGACGATATGGGCGTCGCCGCGCGCCTTGGCGACGATGTCGGCCCCCAGCATGCCACCCGCGCCGGGCTTGTTCTCGACCACGATGGGCTGGCCGAGCTTGGTTCCAAAATACTCGGCCAGCGCCCTCGACATGATGTCGGCTGCCCCCGCGGGCGGGAAGTTGACGATCCAGCGAATGGGCTTGGTCGGCCATGGCCCGGGGGTCGCGGTCTGGCCCGCGGCCATGCTCGGAGAAACGGCGGCGGCGGTGCCTGCAAGCAGGAGATGGCGTCGAGAGAGCATGGTTCTTGCTGAGCCTCCGGGGCCGTCGGGCTGTTATTGGACGACGGCATGGTGCAACATGCGTGCCGGCCGCCGCCGGCGACTGGAGTGATGATGGATTTCGACCTTGTCCTGCGCGATGTGCGGCTTGCCGACAGTACGCCCGATCAACCGACCACCGACATAGGCGTCGTCCAGGGCCGCATCGCCGCCATCGCCTCCAGGCTCGGCGGCACCGCCCGGGAAGAATACAAAGGGCATGGGCGGCTGGTCTGTTCGGGCTTCGTCGATACCCACATCCATCTCGACAAGGCCTGCATCCTCGGACGCTGCGAGCACAACACCAAGCGGATGCCGCACCTCGCCATGGAGCGCGTGTCGGCGGTGAAGCACACGATGACGGTCGAGGACGTGATCGCACGCGCCTCGGCAACCATCGAGAAATGCATCAGCCACGGCGCCACCCGCATGCGCCCGCATTGCGAAGTCGATCCCAAGATCGGCATGCGCGGCTTCGAGGGCGTCAAGGCGCTGGTCGACAAGTACAAGTGGGCGATCGACATCGAGCTCTGCGTCATGCCGCAGGAAGGCCTGACCAACAATCCCGGCACCGACGAGCTGATGGTCGAGGCGCTGAAGAATGGCGCGCGCGTCGTCGGCGCGGCACCCAGCTACGACAGCGACAGCGCCGCCCAGATCCATCGCGTCTTCGAGTTGGCGCGCGAGTTCGATGCCGACATCGACATGCACGTCGACAGCGGTCCCACGGCCGAGCATCTCGACACCCTGCTGGTCTGCGATCTCGCCGAGAAATATAAATGGGGTGGCCGGGTCGCCGTCGGCCATGTCGGCAAGCTCTCGACCATGCCCTTCAAGGACCTGGACAAGGTCGCCCGGCGTATGGCCGACACCGGCGTCGCCGCGACGGTGCTGACCGCGACCGACCTCTATCTCGGCGGCCGACACACCGACCATAACGTGCCGCGCAACGTCCTCGACCTCAATTTCCTCACCGAGCGCGGCGTCACCTGCTCGGTCGCCTCCAACAACATCCTCAATCCGTTCACGCCGTTCGGCGATGGCCAGCTGCTGCGCCAGGTCAACATGCACGCCATCGTCACCCAGCGCGCCAACGACGACGAGGTGAAGGCGCTGTGGGACATGACGACCAGGACGGCTGCAAAGCTGATGCGCCAGGACGATTATGGGATCGCCGTCGGCGGCGCGGCCGATCTGGTCGTGCTCGACGCCCCGGATGCCGTCATGGCGCTCAGGACCATCGCGCCGGTCCTGGCGGCCTACAAGAACGGCCGCCGCACCGTGACGCGCGAACCCGTCCAGCTGCACCGGCCCTGATAGATTTCAAGAAGAGGAAGAAATGTCGAAAGAAGAACTCGTCACCCTGTCGTCGGTCGAACTGCGCCGCCGCATCGGCACCAAGGAAATCTCGCCGGTCGAGCTGCTCGACGCCTGCCTCGAGCGCATCGAGGAGGTGAACCCGGCGGTGAACGCCGTGACGGCGATGTGCGTCGACCGCGCCCGCAAGGAAGCCAAGGCCGCCGAGGCCGCGGTGCGCCGCGGCGAGGACCTGCCGCTGCTGCACGGCCTGCCGACCGGCATCAAGGACCTCGAGGAGACCAAGGACCTCCTCACCACCTACGGCTCGCCGCTCTATCGCGACTACGTGCCGAACTACGACAACGTCATGGTCGGTCGTGTGCGCGCCGCCGGCGCCATCGTCGTCGGCAAGACCAACGTGCCGGAATTCGGCGCCGGTTCGAACAGCCGCAACCCGGTCTGGGGCGCCACCGGCAATCCTTTCAATCCGATGCTCAATGCCGGCGGATCGTCGGGCGGTTCGGCGGCGGCGCTCGCCACCGACATGCTGCCGGTCTGCACCGGCTCGGACACCGGCGGCAGCCTGCGCAACCCGGCTGCTTTCTGCGGCGTCGTGGGTTTCCGTCCCTCACCCGGCATGGTCGCGGTCGAGCGGCGGGCCATGGGCTGGACGCCGATCTCGGTGCTGGGCCCGATGGGCCGCAGCGTCGCCGACGTCTGCCTGCTGTTCGCCACGCAGGTCGGCCAGCATGACAGCGACCCGCTCTCCTTCCCGCTCGAGCCGGAAGCCTATGCCGAGCCGTGGCCGGTGGATCTCGGCAGCCTGCGGGTCGCCTATACCGAGGACTTCGGCGGCGCGCCGGTCGACAAGCCGATCCGCCAGACCTTCCGCGAGAAGATCAAGGCGATGAAGCCGTTCTTCCGCAGCCTCGACAAGGTGGAGGTCGACTACGGCGAGGCCGACCGCTGCTTCGACGTGATCCGCGCGGTGAGTTTCCTGTCGCGCTACCACGACGCCTACAACAACAATCGCGGGATGCTGGGGCCGAACATCATCGCCAACTACGAGCTGGGCGCGAAGCTGAGCCTGGCCGACTTCGCCTGGGCGCATGGCGAGCAGACCCGGATCTTCCGGGCCTTCCAGCAGATCTACAAGGACTACGACCTGGTGATCGGCCCGACCGTCGGCTTCTCGCCCTTCCCGTGGAAGCAGCTCTACATCGAGGAAATGGGCGGCAATAAGCTCGGCACCTACTATCACTGGATGGCGACCAAGTACTTCGTCACGTTGACCTCGAACCCGGCCGTCTCGCTCCCCTGTGGCGTCGACGACAAGAAAATGCCGTTCGGCCTTCAGGTGATCGGCCGCTTCCGCGGCGACGGCGAGGTACTGGGCGCGGCCCACGCGATGGAGCAGGCGTTCAAGACCAACCCGCTTCTGGCGCGGCCGCTACCCAACATCGCCAAGCTGCGCAAGCCGGTGCCGGCGCTGAAGTCGATCGTGACCCATCCGCCGAAGCTCAACGCCAAGGTCTCGCGCGGCCCGGCCCCCGGCGCGCTCTAGCTCGAAGGGACCCGCAAACGCCCGGCATGCCGCAAGGTTGCCGGTCAGGCGGGCTTTACAAGACTTCAACTTTTCGCCCGGGTGTTGCCACTTCGGGCGACGTACCTCGTTCTAGAGGGAAGCACCTGTCGCGAGACACGGTTCGACCCGAAACGGAGGTAGCGATGAACAAGCTGAAGTTCGTGATGGCGGCGGGCCTGCTGGCTGCGACCGCTGCCTGTACCCAGACCGGCTACGACAATTCGTACGCCTACAACAGCGGCTACAATACCCGGCCCGCCTACAACACCGGCTACTACAACACCCGTCCGGCCTATGGCGGCAACTACGCCTACAACAACAGCGGCTACTACAACAGCGCCCCGCGCTACGGCTATCAGGGCAGCCGCGGGCCCAACGGCGACTACGATCGCGACGGCGTGCCCAACAGCCGCGACATCGACGCCAATGGCGACCACATCCCCGACGCCTTCCAGCGCTAGCGATCCCGGCGGGCGGCACGACGGCTCCCGGAGAAGTTCGGGAGCCGTTTCTGCGTCCGGTCACCACTCGATCACGGCCCGCCTCCAATAAGACGCCTTTGGGTCCACGCCGCGCCGCCGTCACTCGCGAACCTCGCTGGACGGGACGCTCACTCCACATCGGGCGTCCCTGGTGGAGGAAAAGAATGCGCTGCGTCAGTTGGCTCGCCGCCGTGAGCCTCGTGGTGGTAACGGCGGGGTGCGTTGAACAGTCGGGCTATCCGACGACCTACGGCTACAGTCCGGGCTACGGCTATTCCGGCTATTCCAACAACTATGTCAGCCAGCCGAGTTACTACCGGCCGGCTCCGACCTACTACGCACCGCCGCCGCCCCGGCCGCAGGTGATCACCCAGACCCGCTACGTTCCCGTCCCGGTTTCGCCGCCGCGCCCGTCCTACCATCGCGCAAGGGACAGCGACCGGGACGGCATCCCCGATCGCTACGATAGGGACAAGAATGGCGACGGGGTCCCCGACAAGTACCAGCGCTCCCGTTGGTGAGAGGCCGGGGCGAAGCCCGGCGATCCTTCAACGGCGCTTCGCGCCCCTGATCTCCGCGTCATGCTGACCGAGCGTCGGCGCCGGCCGGCGAACGCCGCCCGGCGTCGCCGAGAGCTTGAGCGGTACGCCCAGTGTCTTCTGCTTTCCTGCCCTGGCGTGCTCGACTTCGGCGACCATGCCGCGCGACAGGATCTGGGGATCGGCGAAGACCTCGTCGTGATGCAGCACCGGGCCGGCCGGGATGCCAGCGGCCTCGAATTCCGCCAGCCAATCGTCGTTGCGCTTCTTGATCAGCTCGGCCTGCAGGATCTCGACAATCGCGGCGTTGTTCTTCACCCGCAGCGCGTTGGCCTTGAAGCGCGGATCGTCGACCAGTTCCGGCCTGCCGATCATCTCGCAAGTCTTCTTGAAGAAATTCTGCTGGGCCGCGCCGATGGTGATCCAGCCATCCTTCGTCTGGAACACCTGGTAGGGTGAGGAGCCGCGATGGCCCTGGCCGAGCTTCTCCGGCCGGATGCCGTTGGCGAAGTAGTTGGCCGCCTCGTAGACGCCCAGCGACACGGTGGCCTCGAGCAGCGAGGTTTCGACCCACTGGCCCGCGCCCGTCTTGTGCCGCGCCTGCAGCGCGCTCAGCACGCCGATGGTGAGATAGAGGCCAGCACCCACATCGGAGATGGCCAACGGAATGCGGTACGGCGGGCCGTCCTTCGGCCCGGTGACCGACATCAGGCCCGACATGGCCTGGATGATCAGGTCGAAACCGCCGCGGCCGGCATAGGGACCGGTCTGGCCGAAGCCCGAGATCGAGCCCAGCACCAGCCGCTTGTTGCGCGCGTGCAGCGCCTCCCAGCCGAGGCCCAGCCGCTTCATGACGCCGGGGCGGAAGTTCTCCAGCACCACGTCGGCACCGTCGACCAGCTCCCAGAAGACCTCGAGATCGTCCTTGTTCTTGAGGTCGAGCCTGAGGCCGCGCTTGTTCCTGTTCCACAGCATGAAGGGCGCCGATTCGCCCTCGACGAACGGCGGCGCGCCGCGCATCGAGTCACCCTGCGGGCTCTCGATCTTGATGACGTCGGCGCCCATGTCGGCGAGCTGCATGCCGCAGAAGGGACCGGAAAGGTGGGTCGTGAGATCGAGGACGACCAGACCGTCGAGAGCGCCTGCCATGTTGCCTACCCCAGGAGATTGCGAAGTTCGTCGAGCGTGCTGGCCCATTTGCTGACGCCGAGATGGTTCGACACGATGCGGCCCGCCTGTACGATCAGGAAGCGCGGTGCCCCGCTCTTGCGCGGGATCTGGGCGAGGATGGGTGCGAGGTCGCCCGGCCAGTATCGTTCCTGATAGACCTCGCGGAAGCGCGCCGCCTCGACCTCCTCCCAGACGACCCGGCGGAATTCGGGCGAGGCGATCCAGGCGGCAAGATACTCCTGCTTCCAGCGCACACAGGGCGGACAGTCCGGGCCACCGATCAGGATCACCCTGATCTCGGCCGGGACGGCGCGTGCCGGAGCCCCGGCGGCCGCCGCGACAGCGAGTCCGGCGAAAAGAAGCGCGCGGCGATTCATATCCGGTAATGTAGGCCCGCATGGCACGCGCAACCAAACCCTCTCTCGTCACCCTGGGTGATTTCTTCCACTTCGCCGTCGCGCGTTTCCGCGCCGCGCGTCTGGCCTACGGCCACGGCACGACCAACGCGGTCGACGAAGCCGCCTTCATGGTGCTCGAGGCGCTGCGTCTGCCGATCGCCCGCATCGATCCATGGCTCGACCTCGTGCCGACGGAACCCGAGAGAGCGCGCCTCATGACCCTGATCGAGGCGCGGATCGCGTTGCGCATGCCGGCGCCCTATCTGCTCGAAGCCGCCTACATGCATGGCGTGCGGTTCCACATCGACCGCCGGGCCCTGATTCCGCGTTCCTTCATCGGCGACCTGCTGGCCGGCGGCGCCCTGCCGACGGCGAAGCCACGCCGCATCCTCGATCTCTGCTGCGGGTCGGGCTGTCTCGCGATCCTGGCGGCACTCGCGTTCCCGCGCGCGCGGATCGATGCCGTCGATCTCTCGGCGGGTGCGCTGGCGCTGGCCCGACGCAACGTGGCGACGCACCGGCTCGGGGACCGCATCACGCTGCATCGCGGCGATCTCTTCAAGCCGCTACAGGGGCAGCGCTACGACCTGATCATCAGCAACCCGCCCTATGTCGATGCCGGCGGCATGGCGAAGCTGCCGCCCGAGTTCCGGCACGAGCCCCGGATGGCGCTGGCGGCCGGTGCGGACGGGCTCGACCTCGTCCATCGGATCCTGGCCGACGCGCCGAAGCATCTGACCAGGAATGGCGGCTTGGTGTGCGAGATCGGCCGCGGCCGACCGCCGCTCGAAGCCGCCTATCCGCGAGTACCCTTCATCTGGCTCGACACCGAGCTCAGCGAGGGCGAGGTCTTCTGGCTGTCGCGCAGCGATCTGGCCTAGGCCGAGTCGCCCAAGCAGATTCCCAGCGCGCGGGCAGTGCGGATGAGGGTGCCGTCAGGATCGACGGTGCGAGACCGGCCGACGACCGTCGACAAGGGCACGTCGATCACCTGACGGTTCCACCAGGCCACCATGTGATCGGCCTTTCCTTCGGCCAGCAGATCGACCGCGCGCACGCCCAGCGCCGAGGCGAGCAGCCGGTCCTCGGCCGTCGGCATGGCGCCGCGCTGCACGTGCCCCAGCACGGTGGCACGCGCCTCCGCGCCGGTGGCCTTGGCCAGACGCTTGGCCAGCCAGTCGCCGACGCCATGATCGGGCGCGTCGGCCGACGGGTCCGCCGCCTCGTCCGACTGGCCGGCGGCTTCGGCCACGACGACCAGCGCCGAGGTGCGGCCCACGGCGCGCAGCCCGGTGATGTGACGGACGACGTTCTCCAGTCGCCAGCGAATCTCGGGGATCAGCACGACGTCGGCGCCCCCGGCGATCGCGGCCGCGATGGCGATGTGACCGGCATCGCGGCCCATCACCTCCAGCACCATCGTGCGCTCGTGGCTGGCGCCGGTCGGCTGCAGGCGGTCGAGCGCCTCGGTGGCGATCGCGACGGCGGTCGAATAGCCGATCGCCCGCTCGGTCTGGTCGACATCGTTGTCGATGGTCTTGGGAATGCCGACGAAGGGGATTCCCGAGGGATCCAGCAGCCGGCGCAGGATGGCGAGACTGCCGTCGCCGCCGACGCCGATCAGCCCGTCGAGAGCGAGCTGCTTCAGCCCGTCGACCATCTCGGCCGACCGGTCCTTGCGGCTGCCGTCGGGCATCGGAAAGGAGAAGGGGTTGCCACGATTGGAGCTGCCGAGGAACGTACCGCCCTGACGCGCCAGGGCCGCACTGAGCCGATCCGGGTCGAGCGTCACCGCCTCCACCGGACGCTCCAGCAGGCCCAGCGTGCCGTAGCGCAGGCCGACCGTCGTCCAGCCGTGACCGTGATGCGCCCGCAGCGCCACCGCGCGGATCGTGGCGTTGAGGCCGGCACAGTCGCCGCCGCTGGTGAGGATGCCGATGCGTTTCGTCATCTGGATACTCCTGGCTGCCGCGAGGACGACAGGTTGAAAGAACCGATCAATCTTGAAGACGCACGGGACCGGTGCAGGATGCCGACATGAAGAAGCACTACCACACCTTCGCGGGCTACAATGAATGGGCCAACCGCCGGCTCTACGACGCCGCGGCCGCCCTCGGCGACACCGAGTATCGCGCCGATCGTGGTGCCTTCTTCAGGTCGATGCACGGCACGCTCAATCATCTGCTGGCCACCGATCGCATCTGGATGAAACGCTTCACCGGCGAAGGCGATGCGCCGGACCGGCTCGACGCGATCGTGCATGAGGGGTTCGCCGAACTGCGCGCCGCGCGCGAGGCCGAGGACCGGCGCATCGTGGCGTGGATCGACGGTCTCGACGAGACGAGGCTCGCCGGCGTCATCCGCTACCGGCGCGTCTCCAGCCCGCAGGAATTCGTGCAGGAGCTGATGCCGGCCCTGGACCACTGGTTCAACCACCAGACCCATCATCGCGGGCACGCGCACATGATCCTGACGAGCCTCGGCAAGCCCGCGCCCGAACTCGACCTGCTCTACTATCAGCGCGAGGTCGCCGCCGGTCCGGAGCGTCGCTGAACCCTACTGGAGTTCACACACCGAGCGCGGGCGGCCCGGCCCCGGCCAGCGCGAGTCGCAGATGGCCAGGGGCTCGCCCCCGGTGCCATAGAGGACGCTGGTCCAGGTCCCGTCTTCCACCGGCCGCACGATCATCGCCGCGAAGTCGCGCAGCCCGACGACCCAGGCCGCGCCTCTGTCGAGCCCTTCGACGCGCACCGGCGCCCTGGGATCGTCCGGCGACGGCGGCGGCTGCACATGCGACAGCTCCATGCCGCCTGTACCGACCGCCAGATGAGGCGGATGCCCGCTCTCGAAGCCGATCGCCTGGAAACGGTGCATGTGGCCCGCGATGACTGCGGTGACATGAGGCGGCAGGCCGCGGCCGAACACGCGATGGATGGCCTCGCGCTGGGTCTCGTTGATGAAGCCATAGGGCGTGAGGCCGATCGGTCCGCCCTTGTCGCGCTTCACCACCGCCCAGACCGGCCGGTGGGTCACGAGCCAGGTCGGTGTGGGATCCTCCGCGAGCATCCGCGCCACCTCGCGATACTGCGTGAGGTAGGTGTCGAGATTGTAGAGCACCGCGTCGGCGGCGTTCGCCGAATCGACGGCGATGATGTTCAGCTTTCCGAGCTTCAGCCGGAACGGCGCATTGGAGACGAGCGGGAAAGGCAGTCCCGCGAAGGGCTGGGCGGGCGGCGCGGGCCAGGCGCCGGGACGCCAGTCGGGCGGCAGTTGCGGCGGGCATTCCTTCTGGCGATGCCCCGGTCCGAGCAAGGGCGAACCGGCATCGAGCAGATAGAACCAGCCCGGTCCGCCGCGGCTGCAGAGTTCGTGGTTGCCGCGGCTGAACAGCCACGGCGCGGCGACCAGGAGTTTGGCGGCCGGCCGGAAGAAATCGTCGCGCCAGTTGGCCCATTTGTCCGGGTTCGGGCTGCCCGGGATGTTCTGGCTCCAGTAGGCGGCGCCGATCGGCAGGCTGGCAATGTCCTCGTCGTCGAGATCGCCGGTATCGTAGACCTCCACGCGCAGCGGCGCGGCATAGCCGGTGAGGCTGGGCGGCAGCACCAGGCCACGCTCGGTACCGCGGTAATTATAGTCGCCGACATGCACGATCAGGTCGGGGCGCTTGTCGGCCTCCTCCTCGGACAGGATGCCGAACGGCCACACCTTGGCGAAGCCGTCGCCGCTGCAGGATTGCGGCTTGGCCGGGGTCTCGCCGCGGCAGCCGCTGTCGCCGATCAGCGCGATGCGCCGCGGCGTACCCAGCGACACCGCCGGCAGGTCGATGCGGTGATCGCCCTGGAAGACGCTCGCCGCCTCGCCCACCGGATAGAGCGCCTCGCAGACCGTCACCTGGTCGAAGTGCCCGCCCGGAGGGCGACGACGCGGCGTCATCGCCGTGGCGGCACTGCCCGCAGAAGTGCGCAGCACCGGACAGGCGGTGGTGCGTTCGGCGACGCTGCGGACCATCGGCACGGGCCGGCCATCGCTGCCCTCGGCCAGCAGCACGAAGGCGAAGAAGCCCGGCGCCGCCGTCTGGGCGCGCGCGCCGAAGGGCGTCAGCAGGAGTGCGAGGAGAATGCAGACGATGCGCATGGCGGTGAGACTCCGGAGGAGTCGCTTGTAGCAAATCGCCCCGGTGGAAAGTCGCCGGCCGAAGAAAAGCCCCACGCGCGGACGGAGCCCCCTCATCCGGAAACAGTGGGGACGACGCCGGGATCCGACACGCCAGATCTCTGCTTCGATGGAAAAGTAGAGGCTTCAACCACTGCACGATATGCTGCGCCGCTGATCTGGACGGTCACCAACTTTCGACCATAACTCTTCCAAGGGTTCATCTGGGGAACGTCGGACAACGCATGTTTGCCAATCTCGCGCTCGCGACCTTGATGGTCGGCATTACCGTCGCCATCCATCTCGGCGGCCTGCTCGGCCTCTTGTGGGTGCTGCGCGACAGGGCGCATCGCATCCGGGCCCGCGAAAGCCGTCTCGTCCCGCTTGGCGTCATCCTGTTCGTGGTCCTGGGGCTGGTGGCCATCCATTCGGTCGAGATCTGGCTGTATGGGGCCGCCTTCTGGGCGATCGGTGCCGTCCATGACTTCGAAACGGCACTCTATTTCTCGACCGTGACCTTCACGACCCTGGGCTACGGAGACGTCGTGCTCAATGGTAACTGGCGGCTGTTTGGCGCGATCGAGGCGGGCAACGGGCTGATCCTGTTCGGCTGGTCGACGGCCTTCCTGCTTTCCGTCACCAGCCGGCTGAGATTGCTGGAGCATGACTGGCTGGAGAAAGCCGGCGCGGATTGACGCGTTGGTGCCGGTGCAGATGCCGATGCAAAGGTGCAGGCGTGTCCCGCTGGCGTCATTGAGAGCGAAAAAGCCCCGATCTCTCGGGGCTTCTTTGCTTTCCGGGAATGGTGGGCGCACCAGGGCTCGAACCTGGGACAAGCTGATTAAGAGTCAGCTGCTCTACCAACTGAGCTATGCGCCCCCCTTTTCAGGGGTCACTGCCCGGAAGGCGGCGGCTATACCAAGGCTGTTCCGGCTTGTCGATAGACTCTTTTGAGGGAAATTCTGCAGGCCTGCTCACCGCGTCCGGGGCAGTTGCGCATCGCGATAGACGTTGACCCCGATCAGCAGGCCGCAGGCGAACATCACCGACAGGAGCGCGGTGCCGCCGTTGCTGACCAGCGGCAGCGGCACGCCGACGACCGGCAGCATGCCCATCACCATGGCGGTGTTGATGAACATGTAGAGGAACAGCATCGCGGTCACGCCCAGCGCCAGCAGGCGGCCGAAATGATGCTGGCTGCGGAAGGCGATGGAAAAGCCCCAGACCACGACCAGGGCATACAGGCCTAGCAGCACGAGGGCGCCAGCCATGCCCCATTCCTCGACGAAGGTGGTGAAGATGAAGTCGGTCTGCTTCTCGGGCAGGAAGTTCAACGACGATTGCGTGCCCTTCAGGAAGCCCTTGCCGAACATGCCGCCCGAGCCGATGGCGATCTTCGACTGGGTGATGTGATAGCCGGCGCCCAGCGGGTCGCGGTCGGGATCGAGGAAGGTGAGCACCCGCTTCTTCTGGTACTCATGCATCAGCGACCAGGCAATCGGCAGGCAGGCCACCGCGGCCACGCCGGCCGCCAGGAACATCCAGATCCGCACGCCGGCCACGAACAGGAGGGCGCCGCCGCCCATCAGCACCATCATGGCGGTGCCGAGGTCGGGCTGGACCATGACGAGGCCTACCACCACCAGGATCATGGCGAGCGGCGGCAGCGTATAGAGGAATTGCCCGGCCTGCTCCCGCCGCAGCCCGTGATAGTAGCGCGCGATCACCAGGATCACCGCGACCTTGGCGATCTCCGACGGCTGGATCTGGATCGGACCGAGGACCAGCCAGCGCTGGGCGCCCATGCCGATCTTGCCGATCACGTCGACCGCCACCAGCATCAGCACGGACACGATGTAGATCGGCCAGGCAAGCGCCAGCCAGACCTTCGGATGGACCAGCGCCACCACCAGCATCAGCATCAGGGCAGAGCCGTAGCGCACGGCGTGGCGCGCCGCCCAGGGGTCGAAGCGCCCGCCGGCCGCGGAGTAAAGCGCCAGCACGCCCACCCCGGCGATCGCCGTCAGCACCAGCACGAGGCCCCAGTTGATTCGCCAGATCTTCTCGGCGAAGCCGACCGGCGCCGGCGCGTCGAGCGACGCGCTGCTGCTGCCCAGGGCGGCGAGGCTCATCGCGACGCCATCTTCCTGAAGCGGTCGGTGCGGCGTGACGGGTCGCGCTTCATGGTCTCGACCAGCACGTCGCGGCCGATCGGACCGGCGGTGGCGCCGCCCGCCTGACCGTGCTCGACGATCACGGCGCAGGCATAGCGCGGATTGTCGACCGGCCCGTAGCAGACGAAGAGCGCGTGGTGGCGAAGGTGCCAAGGCAGCGAGGCCTGGGTGATGCCCATCTCGCGCTCGCGCTCGGTGATGCGCTTGACCTGTGCCGTGCCGGTCTTGCCGGCAAAGGTGAACTCGGGCTGCTTGGAGCGCAGCGTATTGGCCGTGCCATGGCCGGTATTGACCACGTCGGACATGCCTTGCCGGATCACCGCGAGATGCTGCGGGTTCAGGCGCAGCGACGGCGCGGTGGGCTTGGCGCGCGGCGCCGGCGGCACCAGCTCCTCGCGCGGCGTCGCCTTAGCCAGCAGCAGGTTGGGCTGGACCTCGTAGCCGCCATTGGCGAGGCGCGCGGTCATGATCGCGAGCTGCAGCGGCGTCGCCGTCATGTAGCCCTGGCCGATGCCGAGGTTGAAAGTGTCGCCGTGCTGCCAGGCCTTGCCGATCTTCTCCTGCTTCCAGGTGCGGGTCGGCTGGTTGGCGGCCGATTCGCCCGGCAGGCCGAGTTCGCTCACCTTGCCGAAGCCCAGGCGCTGCGCCATGTCGCTCACGCGATCGACGCCGGCCCGGCGCGCCGCCTCGTAGAAGAAGCAGTCGCACGACATGGCGATCGCCTCGGAGACGTTGGTCGAGCCGTGACCGCCCTTCAGCCAGCAGTGGAACTTGATATTTCCGAGCTCGAGATAACCGGGACACGGCAGGCGCGTCCACGGATCGATCACCCGTGCCTCGAGGGCGGCCAGGGCCGTCACCATCTTGTAGGTCGACCCCGGCGGATAGACACCGGCAATGGCCTTGTTGTGCAGAGGGCGCTCGGGATTGTCGAGCAGGTCGCGCCATTCGGTCTGGGTGATACCGCGCGCGAAGGTCGAGGGATCGAAGCCCGGCGTCGAGACCATGGCGATGACGTCGCCCGTGATCACGTCGAGCACCACGACGGAGCCGCTCTTGTGCTCCTTCATCTTCTCAGTGGCGAAGCGCTGGATGTCGAGGTCGATGGTCAGCAGCGCGTTGGCGCCGGGCTGGCCCTCCGTGCGATCGAGTTCGCGCACGACGCGACCGACGGCGTTGACCTCGACCTGGACGGCGCCGGCACGGCCGCGCAGGTCGTCCTCGAGCGAGCGCTCGACGCCCTTCTTGCCGAACCGCATGGTCGCGAGCTGCAGCACCGGATCGTCGCGTCCGGCGAGATCCTCGTCGGCGACGCGCCCGGTGTAGCCCACGATGTGGCTCATCAGCTCGCCCTCGGGATAGTCCCGCGACTGGCCGAGATCGATGAAAACGCCCGGCAGATCGGGCGCATTGAACTCGAGCCGCGCGACCTCCTCCCAGCCGAGATTCTCGCGCACCACGATGGGCTGGGCGTTGCGGCTGCGGCGCAGTTCGCGCAGCAGCCGGGTCTTCTCGGTGTCGCCCAGGCCCAGGATCTGATCGAGACGCTCGACCAGCACGTCGGCGCCGCGGCCGCGGTCCGACGCCGCCATGGCGCGGAAGTTGTTGCGATTGACGGCCAGCGGCACGCCGGCGCGATCGAAGATCAGTCCGCGCGACGGCGGCAGGAGGCGCATGCTGACGCGGTTCTCCTCGGCCATCGAGGTGAAGCGATCGGTCTCGACCACCTGGAGCTGGTAGAGGCGGCCGGCCAGTGCGGTCAGCAGGACGGCCTGCGCCCCGCCCAGCACAAGGGCGCGGCGGGTGAAGAGGCCGCTGCGCTCGCCGTCACCTTTCCGGAAATGTTTCATGGGCGGCAGTGCCTCATGTCGTGGTCTCCCCGGGGCGCGCCGAACCGCGCGACGGTTCGGGCACGTTCAGCGGGTCGCGGGCACGCACGCGGGCGAGCAGCGGGGCCAGCAGCGGGTAGATCACGATCATCACGACATACTGCAACATTGCCGGGACCGGATCGATGGCCGCCCAGGTCCACAGGGTCGTGAAGGCCCAGATCAGGGCCACGTAGCCCCAGCAAAGGATGCAGAAGCCGATCCACTGGAACAGGAAAGGAACGCCCACGAGATAGCGGCGATTGGCGATCACGGCGGCGCGGACCAGGATGAAGCCCAGCGCACTGACGCCGACCGGCGCACCCGGCCCCCCCAGCAGCAGGTCCAGCAGGACCCCCATCACCAGCAGCAGCGGCCCCGGCAGGCGCTCGGGCGTGGCCAGGCTGAACTGGAACACGACCAGGACCGGCAGCAGCGGCAGCGTATCCGACAGGTACGGCGCGCGCAGCGGCGCCAGGGTCAGCAGCACGAAGAACAGTAGGACCGTGCCCGGAAGGGCGGCCCTGCCCCAGCGGTCGAGGATGGCGAGGGTACCTTCGGTGCGCATGTCAGCGGACCCTCACGCCGGCGGGCGGTGCCGCCGGCGCCGGCGCCGCGGGTCCGACCAGCCCGGTCACGCCGTAGTCGACGACGCGCACGAATTCGAGCCGCGAGAAATCGGTGAAGGGACGAACGCGCACGCTGCCCTCGCTGGTCTCGACCACCTCGCCCACCGGTATGCCGACCGGGAAACTGCCGCCATGGCCCGAGGTGATGATCCGGTCGCCATTCTGCACGCCGGCGATGCTCTGCAGCAGGGTGAGCCGCAGCCGGGGCGAATTGTCGCCCGCCAGGATGGCCCGCTCGCGCGTGCGCTCGACCAGGACCGGCAGGCGCGAGTTGACGTCCGTCACATAGAGGACACGCGAGCTGTTCTCGCCGACCTCGGCGATGCGGCCGGCCAGCCCCTCGCCGGTGACCACCGCCTGCCCCGGCGCGACACCGACCCGGCGGCCGACATTGAGCAGCGCGCCGCGCATGTAGGCGCTGACGCTGTCGCCCACGAGACGGGCGGTGATGAAGGAGGCTTCGGGTCCCTCGCGGAACCGGGCGAGGCTGCGCAGCCCCTCATTCTCGTTCTCCAGCCGACGCGCCGCGGTCTGCCAGGCGAGCAGGCGGGCATTCTCCTCGCGCAGACGCGCATTCTCCTCGCGCAACGAGGCGAACTCGCGAAGGTCGGCGATGGCGCGGTTGGCATAGGCGACCGGCCGGGCAATCGCCTCCAGGACGGGGCTCACCATGTCGAGCGCCAGGACGCGCGCGTGTTCGACGAGGACGGTGTCGGCCTTGCCGACCAGCATCACACCGAAGGTGACGATCACGAGCAGCCCGAGGGCAAAGCGCTGCACGACCGTGCGCACCTGGCTCGCGACTACCTCGAAGTCGTCCCGAATCGCCATTTCCTGCCCATCCTAACCCAAGCGGGCGGCGGCGTGGCCTGTTAGTACATCGACGAAAGGACGCCGCGCAGTCGCACGATGTTCTCGACAGCATGGCCCGTGCCAAGGGCGACGCAGAGCAGCGGATCCTCGGCCACCGAGACCGGCAGGCCGGTCGCCTGGCGCAGCACGGTGTCCATGTTGGCCAGCAACGCGCCGCCGCCCGTGAGCACGATGCCCTTGTCGACGATGTCGGCGGCCAGTTCCGGCGCGGTGTTCTCCAGCGCGACCTTCACGGCCTCGACGATGGCGCTCACCGGCTCCTGCAGGCTCTCGGCGATCTGCCGCTCGGTGATGACCAGCTCCTTCGGGACGCCGTTCATCAGGTCGCGGCCCTTGATCTCCATCGTGCGGCCCTCGCCGTCGTCGGGCGGACAGGCCGAGGCAATGGTCTTCTTGATGCGCTCGGCCGAGCTTTCGCCGACCAGCAGGTTATGGTTGCGGCGGATGTAGGCGATGATCGCCTCGTCCATCTTGTCGCCGCCGACGCGCACCGACCGCGGATAGACGATGCCGCCCAGCGACAACACGGCCACCTCGGTGGTGCCGCCGCCGATGTCGACGACCATCGAGCCGGTCGGCTCGGTCACCGGCAGGCCGGCACCGATCGCTGCGGCCATCGGCTCCTCGATCAGCCACACCTTTCGGGCGCCGGCGCTCTCGGCCGATTCCTGGATGGCGCGGCGCTCGACGGCGGTGGAGCCGGAGGGCACGCAGACCACGATCTGGGGATGGGCGAAGCTGCGGCGATTGTGCACCTTCGAGATGAAGTGCTTGATCATCGCCTCGGCGACCTCGAAGTCGGCGATGACGCCGTCGCGCAGCGGCCGGATTGCCTGGATGTTGCCGGGCGTACGGCCCAGCATCATCTTGGCCTCCTCGCCGACGGCAAGGACCTGGCGCTTCCCGGTCTGCGTGGTGAGTGCCACGACTGACGGCTCGTTGAGAACGATGCCCCGACCCTTGACGTAGACCAGCGTGTTCGCCGTACCGAGGTCGATGCCCATGTCCGCCGAAAATAGCCCGATGACGCGCGACAGCATTGAGTTAAGTCTCTGTAATTACGGCGAAATCTTGAAACAATGGCGCCATTCCGAGGTCCGGCGTCCAAGGTGCGACCGGGTTTAGACCGGCGAGGCAAGGCTCGCAAGGCGATTCAAACGGTCGCATCGATGGTCACCGTTTGTGCTCGTCAGGGCTTCGCAGGGGCTGAAAAGCACCACGCCGCTTGTCTCTCAGCCGCCTTCCAGAAGACGCTCCTGCCGCTCGAGCCATGCCACCACATCGGCACGCCGCCCGGCCTCGATATGCGCCCACTGGTGCGACTTCAGCTCCTCGCCGCGGCCCGAGCGCCAGTATTCCTTGACCACGATCATCGTCCACGGCGCCGCACCCGTCCTGCGGCCTGTCGTGACCTCGACGGTGAAGCCATGGCTCGCGCCGGCATAGGAATGCCGCTCACGCTGCCAGTCGACGCCGTCGATGTTCCACGCGGTACGTGGCACGCGCGTGGTGCCGGGCTCCAGCAGGCGGTCGACGATGCGGAAGAACGACGCGTCGCCGATCTTGCGCACGTCAGAGGCCCATCATCTTGGCGATGGTGTTGCGCTGGATGTCGTTGGTGCCGCCGCCGATCGAGCCGACCCGCACGTCGCGGAACAGGCGCTGGATGTCGTGCGCCATCGTGTAGCCGGCGCCCCCCATGATCTCCATGGCGAGATGGGCGCATTTGAATTCGCCATCGGTGCCCTGGATCTTGGCGATCGCCGTGTCCTCGACCGGATCGAGGCCGGCGTCGAGCATGTCGGCGAGGCGGTAGGTCAGCGCCTGGGTGGTGCGCAGGAGAATGCGCATGTCGGCGAACTTGTGCTGGATCGCCTGGAACTTCGAGATCGGCTGGCCGAACTGCACACGCTCCTGGGCGAAGCGCCTGGCGTACTCGATGGCGAAATGCATGTTGCCGCAGGCCTGCGCCGCGAGACAGAGCCGCTCGAGGTTCAACCCCTTCATCAGGCCCGACCAGCCGCGATTCTCCTCGCCGATCACATGGTCGGCCGGCACGAACACGCCGTCGAAGAAGATCTCATTGGCGTGGGTGGTGCGCCGTCCCAGGGTCGGCAGCGGCTTCATGGTGAGACCGGCGGCGCGCGCATCGACCCAGAAGAGGGTCACGCCCTTGTGGCGCGCCTCGCTGTCGGTCTTGGCCACCACCATCAGATAGTCGGCGACATGGGCCGCGCTGATGTAGAGCTTCTGGCCGGTGAGGCGATAGCCGTTGCCGTCGCGCACCGCGCGCGTCTTGATGCCCGACGCATCCGATCCGGTGTCGGGTTCGGACAATGCGAAGGCCGACTTGAGCTTGCCGGCGCAGATCTCCGGAAGATAGCGGCGTCTGAGATGCTCGCCCGCCGTGAGCTGCAGATGCATGCCGCCATAGACGACGGTCGGCAGGTAGAGCGACGAGGCGCCGCTATAGTGACGCGCCAGCGCCTCGACCAGCACCACGAGGTCCTTGCGGCTGCCGCCCATGCCGCCATAGGCGGGATCGTAGGGCAGCGCCATGTAGCCCGCCTGCGCCAGCGCATCGAACGCCGCGTGCGGGAACGCCGACTCCTCGTCGAGCCGCCGGATCTCCTCCGGCGGCAGGACGCGGGCCAGCAGCTCGGCGACGTTGCGCCGGATCAGGACCTGCTCTTCGGTCAGGCCGAATTCGTCGAGGCTGCTCATCTACTTCGGCTTCGTGTCCTGGCGGTAGAGATAATAGGCCCAGCAGCCGACACCGAAGAGGGCAACGAAAACGAGGATTTCGTACAGGGACATGATTCAGCCGAACACCACGACGCCGCGCGCGACTTCGCCCGCCATCATGCGCTTGAAGCCTTCGTTGATCTCCTCGAGCCTGTAGGTGCGGCTGATCAGGCCATCGATGTTGAGCCGCTTGTTCATGTAGTGGTCGACCAGCACCGGGAAATCGAGGTCGGGGCGTACCGAGCCGTAGAAGGTGCCGCTCATCGTCTTCTCGGAGAACACCATCGCCATCGGCGAGTACTGAGCCTTGACCGTGGCCGCCGAGATGCCGACCGCGACCGCGTGCCCGCCCGGCGCCAGCGCGTCGAATGCCAACGCCTGCGTCCGGTCGATCGACACGGCGTCGAAGGAATAGTCGACGCCGAGCCCGCCGGTGATCTCCTTCACCTTCTTGACCGGATCGTTGTCGGTCGCGGTGTTGACGGTGTGGGTGGCGCCGAAGGTCCGCGCCATCTCCAGCTTGTTGTCGAGAATGTCGGCCGCGATGATCTTGGCTGCGCCCGAGAGCATGGCGCCCTGCACGGCGTTGAGGCCGACGCCGCCGCAGCCGATCACCAGCACGGTCGCTCCCGCTTCGATCTTGGCATGACGCGTCACCGCGCCGACGCCGGTCGCCACGCAGCAGCCGACCAGGGCGGCCTGCGGCCACGGCATGTCCTTGCGGATCGGGATCACCATCTCCTCCGGCACCACGACTTCCTCGGCGAAGGTGCCGATGCGGGCCATCTGGTTGATGCCTGCGCCCTTGTGCTTCAGCCGCAAGGTACCGTCATACTGCGATCCCGGCGGCACTGCGGCGCGGCCGATGCAGAGCACGGTGCGGCCCTGGGTGCAGTAGCGACAGCGGCCGCAATGCGGGCGGAACGAGAAGATCACATGGTCGCCCGGCTTCACCGTGGTGACGCCCGGCCCGCATTCGAGGATCTCGCCCGCCGCTTCGTGGCCCGGCACGATCGGCATCGGTGAGGGCCAGTCGCCGTTCATGACGTGCCAGTCGCTCTGGCAGACGCCCGACGCCTTCATCTTCACCCGCACTTCCATCGCCTTGGGCGGGTCGAGCTCGCATTCGACGACCTGCAAAGGCTCGTTGGGCTTGAACAGTACGGCGGCCTTCATGTTTTTCCTCCCGAATCGTGGCGGGCACTATACCATCGGCCCATGAGCAAAACCCTCCTGATCACCGGCGGCGCCTCGGGCATCGGCGCCGAGACCGCCCGCCAGGCCGCGACGCGCGGTTATTCCATCGCCATCAACTACCGGACCCGCGACGCGCAGGCGAAGAAGGTCGTGGCCGACATCGAGGCAAAGGGCGGCAAGGCCATTGCCCTGCCCGGCGACATGGCGCGCGAGGCCGACGTCGTGCGCCTGTTCGCGGAAACCGAGACGGCGCTGGGTCCGATCACCCATCTGGTGAACAGCGCCGGCAGCAACGGCAGACGCGGCCGGGTCGACGAGTACGATGCCGGGGTGCTGGCCAACCTGTTCGCCACCAACGTCACCGGCCTGATGCTGTGCTGTCGCGAGGCGGCCCGCCGCATGTCGACAAGGCATGGCGGCAAGGGCGGTTCGATCGTCAATGTCTCGTCGATGGCGGCGACGCTGGGCGGCCGGCTGGGCTCCTCGGCCTATGCCGCCAGCAAGGGCGCGGTCGACGCCTTCACCAAGGGCTTCGCCCGCGAGGTCGCCGCCGAGGGCATCCGCGTGAACTCGCTGCGGCCGGGCATGGTGCTGACGGAGATGACCGAGGGACGGCTGAAGGACCCGGCGTTCCGCGCCGGCATCGAAGCGTCCATTCCGATGGGCCGGGTCGGCACGTCCGCCGAGATCGCCAAGGCGGTGCTGTGGCTGCTTTCGGATGAATCGTCCTTTATCACCGGCGCAATGCTCGATGCGTCGGGTGGTGGGTACATGATTTAGGCGCGTTCACACGCGCCGGCGGGCGGCAGTGCCTTCACAGGCGCGGGAGCCCGCTCAGTGCAGAACAGACAAGAAAAAGGCGCCGGGTTTCGGCGCCTTCATCCTTTCTGCTCCGCGCGGGCTCTCGCGCTTGATTACAAGCGCTGCCGCCCGCCGGCGCGCAACTAGTTGCGCGCCTTATCGACCAGCGCTTTTTCCTTGATCCACGGCATCATGGCGCGGAGCTTCTCGCCGATCTCCTCGATCGGGTGCTCCGACATGCGCTTGCGCGTGGCCTTGAACGAAGCCTGGTTGACCTTGTTCTCCAGCATCCAGTCGCGGGCGAAGCGGCCCGACTGGATGTCCTCCAGAACGCGCTTCATCTCGGCCTTTGTCTCGGCGGTCACGATGCGCGGGCCGGTGCGGTACTCGCCGTACTCGGCGGTGTTGGAGATCGAGTAGTTCATGTTGGCGATGCCGCCCTCGAAGATGAGGTCGACGATCAGCTTCACCTCGTGCAGGCACTCGAAGTACGCCATCTCCGGCGCATAGCCCGCCTCGACCAGCGTCTCGTAGCCGGCCTTGATCAGCTCGACGAGACCGCCGCACAGCACGACCTGCTCGCCGAACAGATCGGTCTCGCACTCTTCCTTGAACGAGGTCTCGATGGTGCCGGCGCGACCGCCGCCGACCGCCGAGGAGTAGCTCAGCGCGATCTCGAGCGCGTTGCCCGAAGAATTCTGCGCCACCGCCACGAGGCAAGGCACACCGCCGCCGCGCACGTATTCGGAGCGGACGGTGTGGCCGGGGCCCTTCGGCGCGATCATGAACACGTCGAGGTCGGCGCGCGGGGTCAGCAGGTTGAAGTGGACGTTGAGGCCGTGCGCGAAGGCCAGCGCCGCGCCCTGCTTCATGTTGCCGGCGAGGTCGGCGTTGTAGATGTCCGACTGCAGCTCGTCCGGGGTCAGCATCATGACGATGTCGGCCCACTTGGCGCCCTCGGCCGGCGTCATCACGGTGAAGCCGGCGCCCTCGGCCTTCTTGATCGTGGCGGAACCGGCCTTGAGCGCGATGCGCACGTCCTTCACGCCCGAATCACGGAGGTTCATGGCGTGGGCATGACCCTGGCTGCCGTAGCCGACGATCAGGACCTTCTTGCCCTTGATCAGGTTCACATCGGCATCACGATCGTAGTAGACACGCATAGGGGCCAATCCTCCTGGCAGCTGCTTCTTGCAAAGAACGGGGGTTAGTAGACAACCCGGCTCGCAAAAACCAGCCTCTATTCCCGCCTTATCGCATGTCCCCCTTGCGTCCCTACATATGGTATGCGTGCCGGAGGGCGACCCAAGCCCCGTAGACTCCCGAGGAAAGCCTTCCATGTCCGTCCGCTCCGCCTTCGTCCCCGCGTTCGTCCTCGCGCCCCTGGCACTGGCGCTGGCTGCCTGCAGCCAGCCTTCGGACGCCCCGACGAACCCGGCCACCCCGATGCCCGCCATCGACTACGCGGTGGAGAATTCGACGGTCCATGGCGCTGCGCGGGCAATGGGCAACCACACCTGGCTGTGGACCCGCGGCCCCGGCCCGGCACAGATCCACTATTCGACGGCGGACGGGCGCGACCTCGTCTGGATGGTCGGCCAGCGCCGCCTCTTCCAGGGCCAGTGGACGGTCGAGAACACCAGCGATTCCAGCGGCCAGCAGATCACCCAGATCTGCCTGCGCTATCCCGGGATCAATTTCGGCGGGCTGAGCGCCACCCCGACCTGCCGCCCCGCCGGCACCTTCCTGGGCGAGATGCAGCAGCGCGAGGGCGGCGACCCGCTGCAGATGAACGGGCGAACCCAGGCGCTGTTCGTGATCGACAAGGCACCGGCCAACCTGGCCGAGATCGAGGCCCGCGTCGCCTCGATCAAGGGATTGTCGAACTATTAGCGGTCGAGCGCCAGTTTCAGGCCCAGCAGGGCCAGCGCGCCGCCCATGAACCGGTCGAGCCAGAGCTTGGTTCGCCGGTAGAAGGCGCGCGCGGTCTCGCCGGAGAAAAGCAGCGCCAGCAGCGCGAACCAGGTGAACTCGTTGACGGCCACGATTGCGAGCACCGTGGCGTCCATCCAGGCCGGCGGCTGGGCGGGCAGCAGCGAGACGAAGATGCTGCCCATGAACACCATAACCTTGGGGTTGCTGAGCTGAAGCAGCAGCGCCTTCAGGAAGCCCTGCCAGGCGCCGCCGCGCACCGCTGAGGGATCCGCCTCCGGCAGCGGCGAACCGGCATGGCGCAGCAGCATGAAGGCGAGATAGAGCAGATAGGCCGCGCCGCCGATCCGGAAGGCGACGTAGAGCCAATCGAAGCGGGCAAACAGGATCTGCAGACCGTAGAGCGCGGCCGCCGCCCAGACGAGCGCGCCCAGCATCATGGCGAAGGCCGCGAGAAGCCCGGCGCGGCGGCCCGAGACCGCCGCCGTCTGGATGACGAGCACCGTGGAAGGGCCCGGACTCGCCACCGCGAGCAGGTGGACGACCGCGAGCCCGGCGAGGGCCGCGACGTACTCCACGCCTACAGCGCCTCGCCGCCGCGCGACATGGCGACGATGCCGGTGCGAACGACATCGACCAGCCCCAGGTTCTCCATCAGGCCGATGAAGGTCTGGACCTTGTCGGTGTTGCCGGTGACCTCGAAGACGAAGGAATCGGACTTGGCGTCGATCACCTTGGCGCGGAACACGTCGGCGAGGCGCAACGCCTCGACACGCTTTTCGCCGACACCCTTCACCTTCACCAGAGCGAGCTCGCGCTCGATGTGCGGTCCTTCGACCGTGAGGTCGCGCACCCGGTAGACCGGCACCAGACGATCGAGCTGCGCCTTGATCTGCTCGATGATCATCGGCGTGCCCTTGGTCACGATGGTGATGCGCGACTGGCTTTCCTTCGCGTTGGTCTCGGCGACGGTCAGGCTCTCGATGTTGTAGCCGCGACCGGAGAACAGGCCGACCACGCGCGCGAGGATGCCCGGCTCGTTGGCCACCAGCACGGAGATGGTGTGGGCGACGATCGTATCCTTGCTCACACCAGCACCATGCCTTCTTCCGAAACCTTCGCGGACTGCTTGTCGTCGGGACCCAGCAGCATCTCGTTGTGGGCCGCGCCCGAGGGGATCATCGGGAAGCAGTTCTCCTTCTCGTCGACGATGACGTCGACGATGACGGGATGCTTGAGCTCGATCATCTCCTTGATCGTGTCGTCGAGCTTGGCTGGGTCCTCGCAGCGCAGGCCCTTGGCGCCGAACGCATCTGCGACCTTCACGAAGTCGGGCAGCGACTCCGAGTAGCTCTCCGAGTAGCGGCCGCCGTGCAGCAGCTCCTGCCACTGGCGGACCATGCCCATGTAGTGGTTGTTGAGCACGAAGATCTTCACCGGCAGGCGGTACTGCGCCGCCGTCGAGAGTTCCTGGATGTTCATCAGGATCGAGGCCTCGCCCGCCACGTCGATGACCAGCGCCTCGGGGTGGGCGATCTGCACGCCCAGCGCCGCCGGGAAGCCGTAGCCCATGGTGCCGAGGCCGCCCGAGGTCATCCAGCGGTTGGGCTGCTCGAACTTCAGGAACTGCGCCGCCCACATCTGGTGCTGGCCCACTTCGGTCGTGATGTAGTGGTCCTTGTCCTTGATGTGGTGGTAGAGCCGCTCCAGGGCATATTGCGGCTTGATCACCTGCTGGCTCGGCTTGTAGGCGAGGCAGTTGCGCCCGCGCCATCCGTCGATCTCGGCCCACCACGCCTTCAGCGCCTTCTGGTCGACCTTCGGCTGTTTCGCCTTCCAGGCCTTGATCAGCTCTTCCAGCACCACGCCGGCATCACCCACGATGGCGAGGTCGACATGGACGTTCTTGTTGATCGACGAGGGATCGATATCGACGTGGATCTTCTTCGAGCCCGGCGAGAACTTCGTCAGGTTGCCGGTGATGCGGTCGTCGAAGCGTGCGCCGATGTTGATCATCACGTCGCAGCCGTGCATCGCCAGGTTGGCTTCGTAGGTGCCGTGCATGCCCAGCATGCCGAGGAACTGCCTGTCCGATGCCGGGAAGGCGCCGAGGCCCATCAACGTGTTGGTGACCGGATAGCCCGTCAGATGCACGAGCTGCGTCAGCAGCTTCGACGCCTTCGGGCCGGAATTGATGACGCCGCCGCCGGCATAGAAGACCGGGCGCTTCGCCCTGGCGATCATTTCGATCGCCTGCTCGATCTTCCTCGGGTCGGGCTGGGTTTGCGGCCGGTAGCTCTTGTGCGTCACCGCGACCTTGGGCGGAGCCACATACTCGTGCTTGTTCATCAGCACGTCCTTGGGCAGGTCGATCACGACCGGGCCCGGACGGCCGGAGCGCGCCACGTAGAAGGCCTCGTGAACCGAGCGGGCGAGATCGCTCACCGACTTCACCAGGTAATTGTGCTTGGTGCAGGGACGCGTGATGCCGGTCGTGTCGGCTTCCTGGAAGGCGTCGTTGCCGATCAGGTGGGTCGGCACCTGACCCGTCAGGCAGACGATCGGGATCGAATCCATCAGCGCGTCGGTCAGGCCGGTCACCGCGTTGGTCGCGCCGGGGCCGGAGGTCACCAGCACCACGCCGACCTTGCCGGTCGAGCGGGCATAGCCCTCGGCGGCATGAACCGCAGCCTGCTCGTGGCGCACCAGGATGTGGCGCAGCCGGTTCTGCTTGAACAGCGAATCGTAGATCGGAAGGACGGCACCGCCGGGATAGCCGAAGACGACCTCGACTTCCTCGTCGATCAGGGCTTTCACCAACAGATCGGCGCCGGTCGTGGCGGACTCCTCGGGCTTCGTCACAGCGATCTCCTTCATGACAAATGTGCCGCAAAACGGGGGGTTTGCGGCGGGGCGGAACATAGGGGTCGGGTTTGTGGCGGTCAATCGAAAAGATCGAAACGCAAAGTTTCAGACACTCAGATTGTCCAAATATTTCTCAATCTCGCCCAAAGCTTGATCAGGCCTCGGGTCCAACACCAGATCTGGTGTCATCTGGTGGCGAAACCACGTCATCTGGCGCTTGGCATATTGCCGCGTATGGTCGATGGCGATACGGCGGACATCCTGGAGTGCCATTTCTCCTCGGAAGTAACGGAAGAACTCGGGCGCGCCATGGGCCTTGAGGCCCGGCCAGGCCGGGTCGGGACTGCGATCGAAGATGCCCCGCACCTCGGCTTCGACGCCCTGGTCCAGCATGGCGTCGAACCGCCGCTCGATCCGCTCCCTCAGCCGGGCGCGGTCGGGTACCAGCAGCACGGTCGCGAACCGCCAGGGCGCCGCCGAGGCCTCGCCCTCCTGCCACAGGCTCAGCGGCCGGCCGGTCGCCTGGAATACCTCCCAGGCCCGCACGTGACGCTGGCGATCCCCGGGTTTCAGGCGTCCGACGATGGCGGGATCGTGCGCCGCCAGACGGGCGCGGAACGCCTCCGGCCCCAGCGCAGCCCAATCGGCATTGGCCCGTTCGCGCAGGTCGGGCGGTGCGTCGGGAATGGGGGCGATGCCTTGCATCAGGGTACGCAGGTAGAGGCCTGAGCCGCCGCACAGGATGGGAACGCGCCCCGCGGCCAGTACCCGCTCGATCTCGGCCGATGCGAGGGTGCGCCAGCGGGCCGCCGATACGGTCTCGCCGAGCGGCAGGACGCCGTAGAGCGCGTGCGGCGCCCGGCCCCGCTCCTCCTCTGTCGGCTGCGCCGTCAGGATCGGAAAGGCGTCGTAGGTCTGCATCGCATCGGCGTTGATCACCGTGCCGCCGCGCCGTTCGGCGAGCGCGAGCGCCAGCGCCGACTTGCCGCTGGCGGTCGGTCCGGTGACGACGATGACGCGATCCTTCGAAGGTGAAGTCATGAGCGGCGCACTGTTTGCAAATCCGCGACCCCGCCGCTAGAGCCGGGAGCGTGAAAAACGTCCTCGTCCTGATCTCCGATCCCGCCCGCCCCGCCGTGACCGACGCGGCCGTGGCCTCCGCTGCCGAAGCGCTCAAGGGAGCCGGCGCCACCGTGGGCGCCCCCGACTGGCTGGCGCCCGGCATTGCCTGCGACCTGCCGTTCGAGGGCCCGGCCGCTGCCGTGTCCCTTTCCGGCGTCGATGCGATCGTCCTGCCGGCAGAGGGGCGCCGCAAGAAGCTGCTCGTCGCGGATATGGAATCGACCATGATCCATAACGAGATGCTCGACGAACTGGCCGACTTCCTCGGCCTGCGCGAGAAGATCGCCGGCATCACCGCCCGCGCCATGAACGGCGAGATCGACTTCGCCGGCGCGCTCGAGGAGCGGGTCGGGCTGCTGAAGGGCCTGTCCGTCCGCCGGCTCGACGAGGCAGCGACCCGGATCCGCTACATGCCGGGCGGCGCCACGCTGGTCGCCACCATGCAGAAGCACGGCGCCTACTGCGCGCTGGTGTCGGGCGGCTTCACCTACTTCACCGCGATGGTCCGCCGGGCGCTGGGCTTCGACCTCGATGCCGCCAACGTGCTGGAACATGACGGCGCCTCGCTGTCCGGCACCGTGGCGCACCCGATCCTCGGCAAGGAAGCCAAGCTCACCACCCTGCAGCGCCTGGCCCGCGAGCGCGGGATCGGCGCCGCCGATGCCGTGAGCGTCGGCGACGGCGCCAACGACCTGCCGATGCTGAAGGCCGCCGGCCTCGGCGTCGCCTTCCACGCCAAGCCGGCGGTGGCGGCAGAGGTGCCGGCCCGCATCAACCATGGCGACCTGAGCGCGCTGCTCTACCTGCAGGGCTATCGCCACAGCGACTTCGAACGGAGGAAAGACCCATGACCGACATCCAGCAGATCGTCCTCGCCCGGCGCCCCGAGGGCGACGTCACTGCAGACTGCTTCCGCAGCGAGACTGTCGCGCTTCCGGCGCTCGCGGAGGGCCAGATACTGATCGCCCAGCGTTTCCTGTCGCTCGATCCGTACATGCGGCCGCGCATGACCGAGCTGCGCTCCTACACGCCGCCCTTCGAACTCGACAAGCCGTTGACCGGCGGCTCGGTCGGCGAGGTCGTCGAGTCGAAGAACCCGCGCTTCGCCAAGGGCGACATCGTGATGGGCATGCTGAACTGGGCCACCCACACGGTCCATGACGGCAAGGGCCTTCGCAAGATCGACCCGGCCGGTATCCCGCTGTCGGCCTATCTCGGCGTGCTCGGCATGCCGAGCTTCACCGCCTGGTACGGCATCAAGCACATCTGCAAGCCCAAGGCGGGCGAGACGGTGTTTGTCTCCGCCGCAACCGGCGCCGTGGGCCAGGTGGCCGGCCAGCTCGCCAAGCTCGCGGGCGCCCGCGTTGTGGGGTGCGCCGGCGACGAACAGAAGTGCCAGTGGGCGGTGCGCGAGGCGGGCTACGATGCCTGCTTCAACCACAAGACCGAACGCGACGTCGGCGCAGTGCTCGACAAGCTGTGCCCACAGGGCATCGACGCCAACTTCGAGAATGTCGGCGGCCGAATCTTCCACGCCGTCTTCGCACGGCTGAACAATTTCGGCCGGGTCGCCTTCTGCGGCGCCATCTCGGAATACCAGGATGCGACGCCGATCGCCGGCCCGGAGAAGATGTTCACCATCGTCCAGCGCCGCCTCACCCTGCAGGGCTTCATCGTCTCCGACCACGTGGCCCTGATGGGCGACTTCGTGAACGAGGTCGGCGGTCTGGTGACCTCCGGCAAGCTGAAGAGCCGCGAAACGGTCATCGACGGCCTCGCGAAGGCGCCGGAGGCCTTCATGGGCCTGCTGAAGGGCGAGAACTTCGGCAAGCTGGTGGTGAAGGTTGGCTGACCTGTCTCTCGTCCTGAGCGCCAGCGAAGGACCTCCCGCCAGCCACGCGGGGCACCATCTGGTCGTTCTGTGAAGTCTTTCGCTTCGCTCACGACGACAAAAAGAAAAAGGCCGCGCGATGCGCGGCCTTTTCCATTTGGGAAAGCGAGACCTACTTCTGCAGGCGCAGCGCAGCGAAGCGGGGGTCGCCCTGGCGTTCGACGAAGAGCAGCACCGAACGCTTCTTCTGCTGCTGCAGCTTGGTCACGAGATCGGTGACCTCCTGCGGCGTCGTCACCGGCTTCTGGTCGACCTCGAGGATCACGTCGCCCGGCTGCAGCTGCTTCTCGGCGGCCGGGCTGTTGGGCGCCACCTTGGTGACGATCACGCCCTTCACCTGGTCGGACAGGCCATAGCGCTCGCGCAACTGGTCGGTGACCTTCTGCAGGGTCAGGCCAAGCTGCTCGATGGTCGAGGTCACCGGCTGGTCGGGCGGACTAGGCTTCTTCGCGCCCTGCGCCGAGGTGTTCTGCTTCTCGGCCTCTTCCTGTTCCCCGACCCTGAGCTTCAGGGGCACTTCCTTGCCGCCGCGCCAGACGACGACGTCGACGGTGTTGCCGACCCGGGTATTGGCGACGATCTTCGGGAAGCGGCGCAGGTCGAGCACGTCCTGACCCGCGAAGGACAGGATGATGTCGTTGCGCTTCAGACCGGCCTTGGAGGCAGGCCCATCGGCCGTGACATTGGCCACCAGCACGCCACGGGCCCGATCGAGCCCAAACGAATCGGCGATGTCGTCGGTGACGCTCTGGTAGCTGACGCCGATCCAACCGCGCTTGACCTTGCCGAACTCGCGAAGCTGGTCGGCGACCTGCTTCACGAGGTTGGACGGGATCGAGAAGGCGAGACCCGCATTGGTGCCGGAGGGCGAGTAGATCGCGGTGTTCACGCCGATCACCTCGCCGTCGGTGTTGAACAGCGGACCGCCCGAGTTGCCCTTGTTGATGGCGGCGTCGGTCTGCAGGTAGTCGTCGAGCGAATCGTTCAGCGAGCGGCCGCGCGCCGAGATAATGCCGGCGGTCACCGAATGGCCCATGCCAAAGGGATTGCCGATGGCGATCACCCAGTCGCCGACCCGGGACTTGTCCGAATCGCCCCACTTCACGGCCGGCAGCGGCTTCTTGTTGGGCGGCTCGACCTTCAGCAGGGCGAGGTCGATGCGGCTGTCCGAGCCGATCAGCTTGGCCTTGAGTTGGGTGTCATCGCGGAAAATGACCGTGATGTCCTCGGCGCCCTGGATCACATGGTTGTTGGTGACGATGTAACCCTCGCCGTCGATCACGAAGCCGGAGCCCAGCGACGTTCCCCGCCGCTTCTGCTGCTCCTCGCCGCCGCGCTTGTCGAAGAACTCCTTGAAGAGTTCCTCGAAGGGCGAGCCGGGCGGGAGCTGCGGCATGTCGCGAAGACGCGGCCCCTGCTGCGGGACATTCTGCGTGGTCGTGATGTTGACGACGGTCGGCATCAGTTTGTCGACCAGCTCGGAGAAGCTCTCCGTCGGCTGCCGGGCCCACACGGGCTCAGCCGCCAAGAGCCCGAGCGACGCGACGGCCGCAAGCGCGGCCCCTCTGAAATAGCCTGGCAAATCAGCTAGAATCACGACCGACCTCCAACGGCGCTCAGGGCCAAACGGTCGATACGGCCGGCGCCGCGCGTTAGGGTTCCTCTCTAACTGCGGGCCGATTGTGGCGCAAATAAAGAGGTCGTTATCAGGCCCGGTTTTGCGAGGTTTTGGCCGCCTGACCAAAAAGAAACCGGCGGCGTGGCAGGAGTGCCACAGCCGCCGGTTCGGTACGGTTTTTGCGGTCCGCTACTGCTTCGGCGCCGGGAGACCACCCGGGTCGTTGAAGTAGCGGAAGAAGTCGCTGTCGGGGCTCAGCAGCATGGTCGAGCCACCCGCGCCGAACGCCTGCTTGTAGGCCTCCATGCGCCGGTAGAAGGCGTAGAAGGCCGCGTCCTTGCTGTAGGCCTTGGCGTAGATCTCCGTCGCCGCGGCGTCGCCCTCACCCCGCAGGACCTGGCCCTTCAGCCCGGCTTCGGCCTTGATGACGGCGACCTCGCGGTCGGCCGTCGCCTTGATGCGGGCATTTTCCTCGTCGCCCTCGGCGCGCAGTTGGCCGGCCTCGCGCTCGCGGTCGGTCTTCATGCGGTTGTAGACCGACTGGGAGTTGGCCTGCGGCAGGTCGGCGCGCTTGATCCGCACGTCGACGGTCCTGACTCCGAGTTCCATGGTCTTGGCGTTCACGCGCTTGGTGATGTCGTCCATGAGACTGGCGCGCTGGTCGGTGAGCACCGCATGCAGCGGCACCGACGAAAGGACGCCGCGGATCTCCGAGTTGATCAGCGAGTCGAGGAGGCCGCGCAGGGTCGTCTCGCCGCCCGGCACGGTCTCCGCATAGCGCTTGGCCGCGACGATCTTGTAGCGGGCATAGGCGTCGACCACGAGACGCTTCTGGTCGCCGGCGATGATCTCGAACTCCTCGGCTTCGTAGTCAAGCAGCCGGCGGTCGATCCGCTGGATGTCTTGGATCAGCGGCAGCTTGGCGTAGAGGCCCGGCTCGGTCTTCGGTTCGCCCACGATGGCGCCGAACTGCCGGACCAGGACCTGCTTGGTTGGATCGACCGTGTAGAAAGTCTGGGTCAGGAGGAAGCCCACGATCGCGAGGACGACGAGGGCAATGATCGAACGATTGCTCATCGCGTAGCTCCCGGCAGCGGCTGGGGTGCGCGCGGCGGCTGCGGGCCGACACCCGGAGTTTGGCCCGAACGAAGCTCGGGCAGCGGCAGATACGGCAGCACCCCGCCGCTACCAGTCGTGCCCTTGTCGACGAGGACCTTGTTAACGTTGCGCAGAACCTCTTCCATCGTGTCGATGTAGAGACGCTCGGTCGTCACGTCCTTGGCCTTGGCCCACTGCGCGTAGACTTGGTCGAAGCGTTGCGCATCGCCGCTCGCACGGGCCACGGTCTCGGCCTTGTAGGCCTCGGCGCGCTGAATGATCGATTCCGCCTCACCCTTCGCCCGTGGGAGCTGCTGGTTGCGGTAGGTATTGCCTTCGTTGATCAGCTTTTCCTTGTCCGCTCGAGCCGCCTGGACGTCGCGGAAGGCCGCGATGACTTCCTGAGGCGGGTCGACGCGCAGCAGCTGGATCTGCGAAATGCGGACACCCAGCCCATACTCGTCGAGGATGCCCTGCAGCAGGTCCTTGGTATCCTGCTCGATCCGGCTGCGTCCCTCGGTCTGGGCATATTGCAGGTTCGACTTGCCGATCACTTCGCGCATGGCGGCCTCGGCACCGGCGCGTACGTTCTCCTCGGGGTTTCGCACGTCGAATGCGTACTTGAACACGTCCTTGATCTGCCACAGGACCGCGAACTCGATATCGACGATGTTCTCGTCGCCGGTCAGCATCAGGTTTTCCGTCGAGGTCGGGCGCGGGCCGCGGCTGTAAGGCGTCGAGGGCTGGGCGCCGCGCGAGCCGATGACGGTGCGGCGCTGGTCCTGCACGTTCACAACCACGCGCTCGCCGATCGGGGCCGGCAGATTGTAGTGCAGGCCGGGCTCGACCGGCTTGCCGTACGGCTTGCCGAACACGAGTTGGATGGCCTGCTGGTTGGGCTGCACGCGGAAGAAGCCGGTCGCCAGCCAGATCACCAGAGCCCCGAGCACCACGAGGGCGATGCCCTTGAAGGAACCGAAACCGCCGGGCATGAGGTTCTTGAGCCGCTCCTGGCCCTTACGGATGACGTCTTCCATGTCGGGTGGGCGTCGAGAGCCGAACGGCCCTCCGCCGCCACCGCCACCACCACCCCGGTTGCCGTTTCCGCCGCCACCCCAGGGACCCCCGCCACCGCCAGAGCCGCCGCCTCCACCGCCGCCGCCCCAGGGGCCGCCGCCGCCGTTGTTATTCCACGCCATTTTCACCTCGAGGGCCCCTGCTGCCGTTTCTTGCCGCGCCAAGGCGCGTTGTCGCTTTTGATTTCCAGACGCGCTGCATATATGTGACCACGGGCACACCTTCAATCAAGCGGCGGACGCGAAAATGCGCCGCAGCGGAAGCAGCAGAAAATGCCGGAAATCAGCGAATCGGCCATCCGCAAGGTTCTCGATACCGTGATCGATCCGGTGACGGGCCGCAGTATCGCCGCGCTCGGCATGGTGAGCGGCGTCGCGACACGAGCCGGCCATGTGGCCGTCACCCTCGAGGTCGATCCCGCGCGAGGCACCGCGCTCGAACCGCTGCGCCAGGCTTGCGAGCAGGCGATCCGGGCGATGCCCGGCGTGCTTTCGGCTACTGCCGTCATGACGGCGGAACGCGCCGCCCCGCCTCCGCAGCCGGCACCGGGCGGTTCACACGGCCACGGCCACAGCCATGGCCCCGCCGCCAAGACGACCGGCGGCGGCAGCCGGATCGACGTGCCCGGCGTGAAGCACATCATCGCCGTGGCCTCGGGCAAGGGCGGCGTCGGCAAGTCGACCACCGCCGTCAACCTGGCGCTTGGCCTCGCCGCCAATGGCCTCGCGACGGGGCTGCTCGATGCCGACATCTACGGCCCGTCAATGCCGCGCATGCTCGGTGTGACGGAGAAACCCGAGTCGGCAGACGGCAAGATGCTGAAGCCGATCGAGCGTTTCGGGCTCAAGACCATGTCGATCGGCTACATCGTGAACGAGGACACGCCGATGATCTGGCGTGGCCCCATGGTGTCGAGCGCGCTCGAGCAGATGCTGCGCGACGTCGAGTGGGGCGGGCTCGACGTTCTGGTGGTCGACATGCCGCCGGGCACGGGCGACGCCCAGCTCACTCTGGCGCAGCGCGTCGCACTGGCCGGCGCCGTCATCGTCTCGACGCCGCAGGACATCGCCCTGGTCGACGCCCGCAAGGGCCTCAACATGTTCCGCAAGGTCGCCGTGCCGGTGCTCGGCATCGTCGAGAACATGAGCTACTTCCTCTGCCCGCACTGCGGCGAGCGCTCGGAGATCTTCGGCCATGGCGGCGCCCGCGAGGAGGCGGAAAAGCTCGGCGTGCCGTTCCTCGGCGAAGTCCCCCTGCATCTCGACATCCGCACGACGTCCGACAGCGGCCATCCCATCGTCGTGTCGAAGCCCGACAGCGCCCACGCGCAGATCTACAAGAACGTCGCCGGCCGCGTCTGGAAGCAGCTCTCCGCCAACCAGCGCGGCGCCCGCCAAGCTCCGAAGATCGTGGTCCAGTAGACTTGAGCTTGCCTCCCCCCCATTCAGATGGGGAGGTGGCCGCGGAGCGGCCGGAGGGGTCACGACCCCATCGCCCTCGTAAGACGAGGGCACTTCCCCATCTGAATGAGACCTCTGCAAAAGGTCTTGGCGTGATGGGAGATTGATGATTCATCTTGAGCCTCTGACGGAGGCTCGGGATGAAGCGAGGTCAGGACGGTCAGCTGGGACTAGCCGAGGCGTTCATGGCCAAGGGGCTGGGGAGCAACGCGCGGCTTGAGAAGATCGCGGGACTGGTCGATTGGTCCCGGTTCGAGCAGTTGCTGTCGCGGGTGCGCCCCGGCGAGACCGGTCGCCCGCCGTATCGGGCGCTGGCGATGTTCAAGGCGTTGTTGCTGCAGCAGTGGTACGGCCTGTCGGATCCGGGGCTGGAGGAGGCGCTGGGCGATCGTTTGTCGTTCCGCCGCTTCTGTGGCTTTGCCCTGGATGAGACGACCCCGGACGAGACGACCCTATGCCGCTTCCGGCAAGCACTGGTCGGCGCGGGCCTTGGAGATCGGCTGCTGGAGGAGTTGAACCGCCAGCTTGAGGGGCGCGGCCTGATGCTCAAGCAGGGCACGATGATCGACGCCACGCTGGTGGCGGCGCAAGCCCGGCCACCGGCGGCGACCGCCGATGGCAAGGCTGGCCACAGCGACCTCGATCGTGATGCCAACTGGACGCGCCAGAATGGCCAGTCGCACTTCGGCTACAAGGCCCATATCGCCATGGATCAAGGCTCGCGCCTGATCCGCCGCGCGCGGCTGACACCGGCCAAGGTCTACGAGAGCGAGGTCGCCGACGAGCTGATCGCAGGCGATGAGAAGGCCGTATACGCCGACCGCGCCTACGAACACAAAGAGCGCCGCCGCCGGCTCAAGGCCCTCGGTATCAAGGATCGCATCATGCACCGCAGCCACAAGCACCAGGCTGGGCTGCCCCACTGGCAGCGGCGGCGCAATCGGCTGATCGCTCCGATCCACGCCGGCGTCGAGCACGTCTTCGCCACCCTCAAACGCTGCTACGGCTATCGCCGTGTCCGCTACTTCCGGCTCGATCGCAACGCCCTGCACCTGGAACTGCTCTGTCTGGCGCTCAACCTTCGGCGGGCCGCCGTCCTGACTGCCTGACGCGGGCCTTTCTCATCGCCCGGCCCCGGCAGTCGGGCGGTCTCTTACCCGCCCGATACAGCCAACAACCGATCCCAATCCATCAAAGCCCTCGTTTTGCAGAGGTCTCATCTGAATGGGGAAGTAGAGCAGCCCTTACTTCTTCGCTGTCTTTCGCTTGCTCGGCCGCCAGCCGATGCGCCATTTGCCGATCATGCCGTGGACGCCGATCATCGAGCCGGCGACCAGTTCGAGGGCGAGGAAGCGGCGGTCCTCGACCCAGCCGGGGAGCTGGATGTTCAACGCGAGATCGCGGCGGAAGCCGAACTGGCTGTAGTACTCGGGATCGCCGACCAGGATGATGCGGCTGTGGCCCAGCATCCGCGACTGCGCCATCGAGTGCCACATCAGCGCCTTGCCGTAGCCCAGCCCGCGCAGTTCGGGCGAGACCGCGAGCGGGCCGAGCATGACGGCCGGCCATTTGTCGTTGATCAGGATCGGCCAGTTGCGGATCGAGGCCACCATCCGGTCCCTCTGGTCGATCGCCACGAAGCACAGTTCGCGGATCGGCTTGACGCCGTCGCGCAGCCGGTAGACCGTCTTCTGCTGGCGGTCGGGGCCGAACGCCGCCTCGTTCATTTCCTCGACCGCCGTATTGTCGCGCGGCCGCTCGCGCAGCAGCCTCAGCCGTCCGGGATCGCGGATCACGTCGCCTGTCCGAGCGCCGCCATCAGTTCGCGCCATTCGCGGGCACTCAGTCCACTCGACTTCTGGTCGACCGCTTCTCCCGCCAGCATGCGCTTCACGATGGCCAGGCCGGTCTTGGAAAGATGCGTGCCGCCCAGGCGGTATTCGACGAAGGCATCGTGACTGATCGGGCACCAGCGCTTCAGCGTGTCGAGCATCGTCTCGGCATACACGCGGATTTCGTACTGCGCATGGGGGTCGGCGCGCAGCGACAGGAAATGCATGAGATTGTGCAGGTTGGTCTTCCAGTACCACTGGGTATAGAAGCCGAGCGACAGGTTCATGCGCGCCAGTTCGCGGGCGAGGCCGGACCGTTCGGGATCGAGCGGCGCGCCATCCGCACCCTCGTTCAGCATTTCGAGATAGTGCTCGTAGACGAGTTCGGCATCCTGCTTCAGCAGGCCGAAGACGCGCTCGGCTTCCTTGCCCGTCAGCACCTGGTCGCGGCCCTGTCGGTTCATCGCGCTCTGGGCGGCGAGATGCTCAGGCCTGGGGATGTAGAACTCGTTGTCGAGGATCGAGTAGCGCGCGGAATACTCGTTCACGTTGGCGGTGCGATGCCGGATCCACTGCCGCGCCACGAAGATCGGCAGCTTCACGTGATACTTTATCTCGCACATCTCGAACGGCGTCGTGTGGCGGTGCCGCATGAGATAGTTGATGAGGCCGCGATCCTCGCTGACCTTCTTGGTGCCGCGGCCGTAGCTCACCCGTGCGGCCTGCACCACGGCGGCGTCGTCGCCCATGTAGTCGACGACCCGGACGAAGCCGTGGTCGAGCACCGGCAGCGCCTTGTAGAGGATTTCCTCCAGGGCCGGGGCGACCGGACGCAAGGTCGGCTGGGCGCCGGCCCGGGCCTGGTCGATTTCTGCCTGCTGGTCGCTGGAGAGGGGCATCGGTTCGCTGTCCTTGGTTTCGCCGGGCTTTATGGGGGGAATCGGCCGTGGCGGGCAAGGAAGGATCGAGGGGCCGGACGCGCCTTCAAAAAGCCGGCGGAAGCGCCTATATGGATGGTGTCGGGAAACCGACTATGGCGATAAACGCCGCGTGAAATAAGCGTTTCGGACCCGGGGGCAGTACCCGGCGCCTCCACCATTCCTCTCCGCCTCCGGGCGGAACCGATGGGGGCGAACCAGGATCGACGAGCGTGGTAAAGGCGCGGTTTTTGCCCGGTATGGTTCCGCCGTGACGGGCCATTCACAAGTGCTAACGATAACACCGTTACACTCGCTGCTGCCGCCTAAACAGCGGACGTAAGCGCGGTCCGGGGGGCACCGGGCAACAGAAGCCCCCCACTTTCCTTCCGGCCAATAGACGGCTATTGCCATCGTTGACTCTCCGGCAGGGCGGGTCGATGCTTTCACGAAATTTCCGACAGGCCATGAACGATCGCTTTCACTACGACGCTCTCGTCGACGATGCGCTGCGCAGCGTCGTGCGACGCGTGCTGACTCAGGTCGCGGAAACGGGACTGCCGGGCTCGCACCACTTCTACATCAGCTTCCGCAGCAATGATCCCGGCGTCGAACTGCCGGAGTATCTGCGCGCGAAGTATCCCGACGAAATGACCATCGTGCTGCAGCACCAGTACTGGGACCTGATCATCCGCGAGGACGATTTCGAGGTGACGGTCAGCTTCAACAAGCAGCAGGAGCGCATCAAGGTCCCGTTCGCCGCGCTCTCGGCCTTCGTCGATCCGTCGGTTCGCTTCGGCCTGCAATTCGACCGTCGCGACAAGGCCGCGGGTGAGAAGGCCTCCGCCGACAGGCCGGAAGGAGCCGCCGCGCCGACCCCGCTGCCCGTGCCGGAGAAGCGGCCGACGCCGCCCGTCGCGGACGGCGAGACCGCCCAGATCGAGGGCGAGGCCGCTGGCGCCGAAGCGCCCAAGCCCGAGGATGCGGCCTCCAAAGTCGTCAAGCTCGACAGTTTCCGAAAGAAGTAGGTAGACGCCGCGGCCCGGCTGCGGCAGGAAACCGGCGCCCCGACAGGGTCGCCAGGAGAGAAGACGCATGCCCGAGTTCCAGTTTCAGGAAATGTTCCCGAGCCACGAGGACACGACGCCCTATCGCAAGCTCACCTCGGACTTCGTCGGCACCACCAAATTCAACGGCAAGGACGTGCTGACCGTCGCACCCGAGGCGCTGACCACCCTGACTGCCGCCGCGTTCCACGATATTTCGCACCTGCTGCGCCCGGGCCATCTCCAGCAGCTCCGCAACATCCTCGACGATTCCGAGGCCTCGGCCAACGACCGCTACGTGGCGCTCGAGCTCCTGAAGAACGCCAACATCTCGGCCGGCGGCGTGCTGCCGATGTGCCAAGACACCGGCACCGCCATCGTCATGGCCAAGAAGGGCCAGGCGGTGTGGACCGGCGGCGGCGACGAGGAGGCGATCGCCCGCGGCGTCTACAAGACCTACACCGAGACCAACCTGCGCTATTCGCAAGTCTCGCCGCTGTCGATGTTCAAGGAAGTGCAGACCGGCACCAACCTGCCGGCACAGATCGACATCTATGCGACCGACGGCGACGCCTACAAGTTCCTGTTCGTCGCCAAGGGCGGTGGCTCGGCCAACAAGACCTATCTGCACCAGCAGACGCCGGCCGTGCTGAACGAGGACTCGCTGCTCAAGTTCCTCGACACCCAGATCCGCACGCTCGGCACAGCCGCCTGCCCGCCCTATCACCTCGCCATCGTGGTCGGCGGCACCTCCGCCGAGATGAACCTCAAGACGGTGAAGCTTGCCTCGACGCGCTACCTCGACGACCTGCCGAGCGAAGGCAACAACAAGGGCGTCGCCATCCGCGACCGCGAGATGGAGCAGAAGGTACTGGAGCTCACGCGCAAGATGGGCATCGGTGCGCAGTTCGGCGGCAAGTATTTCTGCCACGACGTGCGCGTGATCCGCATCGCCCGCCACGGCGCCTCGGTGCCGATCGGCATCGGCGTCTCCTGCTCGGCCGACCGCCAGGCCGTGGGCAAGATCACGAAGGATGGCGTGTTCCTCGAACAGCTCGAGCACAATCCCGCGCAGTTTCTGCCCGACGTCGAGCCGGCGCAGCTTTCGGGCGACGTCGTCTCGGTCGACCTGAACAAGGGCATGGCCCACACGCTCTCGGTGCTGACCCGGCATCCGGTGAAGACCCGCGTGAACCTGAGCGGCACGCTGATCGTGGCGCGCGATTCCGCCCACGCCAAGCTCAAGGAGCGGCTCGACCGCGGCGAGGGGCTGCCGGACTACTTCAAGCAGTTCCCGGTCTACTATGCCGGCCCCGCCAAGACACCGACTGGCATGGCCTCGGGCTCGTTCGGCCCGACCACGGCAGGCCGCATGGATTCCTACGTCGACCTCTTCCAGGCCAATGGCGGCTCGATGGTCATGCTGGCCAAGGGCAACCGCAGCAAGCAGGTCGTCGACGCCTGCAGGAAGCACAAGGGCTTCTATCTCGGCTCGATCGGCGGCCCGGCGGCCATCCTGGCGCAGAACGTCATCCGCAAGGTCGAGGTCCTGGAGTATCCCGAGCTCGGCATGGAAGCGATCTGGCGCATCCAGGTCGAGAACTTCCCGGCCTTCATCATCACCGACGACAAGGGCAACGACTTCTTCAGCGACCTGAAGATCTGACGGTCACGGCGGCTTTCGACCCGGCCACGGTCTGGAAGAAGGCCTCCGTCATCTGGGCTGGAGCCGGGTGCCGCATCCGAACGGCGCCGGTGCGGGCGTCGATGGCGTGCAGCCAGGGGCTGCGGCACCCGAGCACTCGGAAGCTGCCGGCGCCGCCGTGCACGTCCCCTGATCGTTGCCGGCAACCATCGAACGTTCGACCACGGCGAACCCGGCCAGCACGGCGACCGTGCCGATGATGACGCGAATCATCGAAAGCCCTTCCACGTTGCACTGGCGGCTCCCCAGCGGCCGGCCCTTCACCCCGCCCCGTTCTAGGTCCGCTGTGCAGCGTCGTCGTGGCGGGCTTTGTAAGATTTGTGTCCCTTCCCGCGCTACACTCGCGCCATGAACCTCGCCAAGCAGCATCTCGACGTCGGCCTGTTCTCCACCACGCGCGACGAGCAACTCGCCTTCTGGCAGCAGACGGTCGGCCTGCCCTACGACCACATGGGCAAGCTTGGCGGCGGCATGCAGCAGCACCGCCACCACATGAACGGCTCGATCCTGAAGATGAACCATGCGCGCGGGCCCCTGCCCGACGTGCCGCCCTCGGGCATCATCGGCCTAGAGATCGCCCGCGACGGGCTGGCGGCCCCGCAACCGCTCGCCGATCCCGACGGCAACAAGGTGACTCTGGTGCCGAAGGGACTGAACGGCGTCGAGGGAATCGCGATCCTGCTCCGGGTCAACGATCCGGCCGCGCACGACCGGTTCTGGACGCATGCCATGCAGTTCGAACGCGTGGGCGAAGGCCGCTATCGCTGCGGCGACTCGCTGATCGTGGTCGCCGAACGGGGCCGGGTCGAGAGCGCGGTCGGCCAGTGGCGCGGCCCGGGCTATCGCTACATGACGGTGCAGGTATGGGATTGCCTGGCCGAGTATGCCGGCATCCTGGAGCGCGGCGGCGCCTCGGGCGGCGAGCCGCGCGTGCTGGGCGACACGGTGCGCTATGCGTTCGTCTGCGATCCCGACGGCAACCACATCGAGATCAGCCAGCGCGCGTCGCTGACCGGCGGCGCGCTGTAAGGCGCTCCGCCTGCCGACAGCCTAACGCTTGCCCTTGCGGGCCTTGCGGGCGGCGTAGCGGGCGTCGCGGGCAGCCTTCTGCTCGGCCTCGGTGAGCACCGGCTTGGCCTTGCGCCTGGCGGCGCGCTCGGCCTCCTCGGCCGCAGCCGCAGCCGCGGCTTCCGCGGCGGCCGCCGCAGCAGCCTCTTCGGCGGCGATCCGGGCGGCTTCGCGCTCGGCGGCGATTCTCGCCTCTTCCGCCCGCTTGGCTTCCCGGCGCTCGTTCTCGCGGGCCTCGCGGGCGGCCGCGATGGCGGCGCGCTCGGCCTGCTTCTTGAGGAGTTCCGGATCGTTGGCCTTGGCCTTGGCCTTCTCGAGCAAGGCCTGCTTGGCCGCCGCGGCGGTCGCGAGACGATCGCCGAAATCCACGTTCCTGCCGCTCATGGTTCTTGTCTTTACTCCGCCGCCGCAGCGGCCTGCTTCTTGGCCCGCTTGCGATCCTCGAGATTGAGGAAGCGCTTGCGCAGCCGGATCGACTTCGGGGTGATCTCGACCAGTTCGTCTTCTTCGATATACGCGATCGCCTGCTCGAGCGACATCTTGCGCGGCGGCGTGAGGCGGACCGCCTCGTCCTTGCCCGCGGCGCGGATGTTGGTGAGCTGCTTGCCCTTGAGCACGTTGATCTCGAGATCGGTGCCGCGGCTGTGTTCGCCGATGATCATGCCCATGTAGACGGGTACGCCGGGCTCGATGAACATCGGGCCGCGATCCTCGAGCTTCCACATCGCATAGGCGACCGAGATGCCCTCCTCGTTGGCGATCAGCGCGCCGTTGCGCCGGCCGGCGATCGGACCGCGATAGGGACCGTATTCGTGGAACAGGCGGTTCATCACGCCGGTGCCGCGCGTGTCGGTCAGGAATTCGCCGTGATAGCCGATCAGGCCGCGCGACGGGGCGTAGAACACCAGACGGGTCTTGCCGGCACCCGACGGCCGCATGTCCTGCAGCTCGCCCTTGCGCAGCGAGATCTGTTCGACAACGGCGCCGGTATAGGCGTCGTCGACGTCGATCACGACTTCCTCGATCGGCTCCAGGCGCTGGCCGGTGACCGGGTCGGTCTTGAACAGCACCTTGGGGCGGCCGACGGCGAGTTCGAAGCCCTCGCGGCGCATCGTCTCGATCAGCACGCCGAGCTGAAGTTCGCCGCGACCGGCGACCTCGTAGGAATCGGCGTTCTCGGTGTCGGTGACGCGGATCGCGACGTTGCCCTCGGCCTCGCGCATCAGGCGGGCGCGGATCATGCGGGTCGTGACCTTGTCGCCTTCCTTGCCGGCCAGCGGCGAGTCGTTGACCATGAAGGTCATGGCGAGCGTCGGCGGATCGATCGGCTGCGACTTGATCGGCTCGGAGATCGTGAGATCGCCCAGCGTGTCGGCCACGGTGGCGACCTTCATGCCGGCGATGGCGACGATGTCGCCCGCCTCGGCCGAGTCGAGCGCGACGCGCTCGAGGCCGCGGAAGGCCAGGATGCGCGTGATGCGGGTCTGCTCAAGTTCCTTGCCGTCGCGGCTCAACGCCTTGACCATCGTGTTGGGCTTGATCGAGCCCGACAGGATGCGGCCGGTCAGGATTCGGCCGAGGAAGTTGTCGGCCTCCAGCGTCGTCACCAGCATGCGGAAGGCCGGATCGGGATCGATCTTCGGCGCCGGCACATGGTTCACCAGCAGCTCGAACAGCGGCGTCATGTCGGTGTGCTCGGCCTCCAGCGAGGTCGCGGCCCAGCCCTGGCGGGCCGAGGCGAACAGCGTCGGGAAGTCGAGCTGCTCGTCCGACGCGTCGAGCGCCGAGAAGAGATCGAACACCTCGTCGTGCACCTCGTGGGCGCGCGCGTCGGAGCGGTCGACCTTGTTGATCAGCACGATCGGCTTCAGACCGAGGCGCAGCGCCTTGCCCAGCACGAACTTGGTCTGCGGCAGCGGCCCTTCGGCGGCGTCGACCAGCAGCACGACACCGTCGACCATCGACAGGATGCGCTCGACCTCGCCGCCGAAGTCGGCGTGGCCCGGCGTGTCGACGATGTTGATGCGGGTGCCGCGCCACTCGACCGAGGTGGCCTTGGCGAGGATGGTGATACCCCGTTCGCGTTCGAGGTCGTTCGAATCCATGGCGCGCTCGGCCACCTGCTGGTTCTCGCGGAACGTGCCGCTCTGCTTCAGCAGGCAATCGACCAGTGTGGTCTTGCCATGGTCGACGTGCGCGATGATCGCGACGTTACGGATTTCCATAATGATTTGTCCGGAGGGGTTGGTTGGGCGCGCTTATACGCACGCTCTGTGACGGCGGCAAGGCAGCATGAGGAGGCGTGTTGCCGCTACCGGGGCCCCCTGCCACAGTCCCGTCATGCGTAAACGCTCGGTCACGATCGACGGCCACCACACCAGCGTGTCTCTGGAAGATGCCTTCTGGGCCGAGCTTTCAGCGCTTTCCCAGGCGCGGGGCCTGTCGCTCAACGCCCTGGTCGCCGAGGTCGATCGCGACCGCCGCCAGGACCAGACCAACCTGTCGAGCGCGCTGCGGCTTCATGTGCTGAAGGAACTGAAGCGGCGCACGATCAGTCGAGATTGAAGCCCTTGGCGCGCACGAATGCGCCGAAATCGGCGCGCTCCGGCACCGAATATTGCCGCGCCTTGTCCTCCGACCAGCCATAGGCGGGGGCGGCGCCGAATTTCTCCACGAAGCGCTGGGTTTTGTAGGGCTGGGTCTCGTTGCGGCGCCGGTCGTAGGCCTCGATCTTTTCCTGGAGGCCGGTCTCGTCGTAGCGGTCGCGATGAATCGACACGTCGAGACCGAGGCGCGGGCTCATTACGCCCTCGAAGGAGGGCCAGCCGACGCCGAGTCCGGCCACCGGGAAGACATGTTGCGGCAGGCCCAGCACCTCGGAGACGCGCGCCGCCTGGTTGCGGATTTGGCTGATCGGGCAGGTCCCCAGTCCGACCCGGTCGGCGGCGGCGATGAAAGTGGCGAGCACGATGCCGGCATCGACCGCGGCATTGAAGAACGGATCGAGGTGGTCGTTCACGAACGGCCGGCCGCGCCAGTCGAACAGCAGCCGGTGGCGGCGGTTGTTGCCGCAGAACACCAGCAGGGCCGGGCCGGCGGCGGCCCAAGGGTTCTCCGGGATCAGGGCCTGGAGCTTCTCGCGCTGTTCCCGGTCGGTGACGATTACGATGTCGGCCTGCTGCAGGTCGCTCTTCGAGGGCGCCGACAGCGCCACGGCGCAAAGCGTGTCGAGCAGCGCCGGATCGAGCGGCTTGTCGGAATAGCGCCGCACGACCCGCCGGTTGGCCATCTCGGCCAGCACCTCGACGCCCTTCGGGGCTTCCGACAGGGCGGGCGCGGATCCGAACCGCGCCTTCAGCACGGACTTCAAACGATCAAGCACGGCAACTCCTCAACGACCGAAGATGTTTGGCAGGGGGATCGGGATATTGGGGATGATCGAGCGCGGTTGCCCCGGCAGGATCTGCTCCAGCTGCTGCAACTGCTGCGCGCCCGGCAGGGTGCTGGCCATTCCCGGCGGATCCTTGGCGCTGCCGCGCGTGACGTTGAGCGAGGGCGAGGACATCGAGCCACGCGCGGTCGTGGTCAGGTAGGGCGCCGACCCGTCCTCGGCGATGTAGAAGTTGACAGTCGTGTCGGTCGTCGAGGCGCCGAGATTGGTGCGGGTGGAGATCCGCGCCGTCGCGCGGTTGCCCTGGACGCTGAGGCCCCTGTCGGTGAGCACGCCGCCCGCGATGTCGATCTGCCCTCCGATCGGGCTGTCGTGGTTGACGAAGCGATTCAACACCAGCGAGATCGCGTTCAGCATGTTGGTGGGGGTCATCCCGCGCTGGCCCACGGCACCGAGCACATTGCCCAGCGTCTGGTCGATCACCGTGCCGGCGGCGCCCGCCGCCATCGAGCCCAGCATCTGCAGCGCCCGGTCGGCCCCGATGAAGATGTGTCCGCCGAGCTGCGCTCCGCCCGCCATCGAAGCCCTGATCTGGTCGGACGTCGTTCCGCTGCCACGCAGGGTGATGCCATTGGCATTCAGCTTGCCGTCGACCGTCACCTTGATGGCGCTGCCGAACTGATTGGAGCCGGAGGTGCTGCGCAGCATCTCGCCCAGGATGATGCTGTTGGCGTCGCCCTTGAAGTCGAAGGAGAGCGCCGGCCGGGTGGCGTTGACGGTGCCTGCGAGAGCCAGCGAGCCGCCATAGAGCGAGCCCTTGAAGTGCTGGACCGTCAGGATGCCGTCCTTCAGCGACGCCGCGAGGTCGGCATTGCCGATGCGCAGCGGTGCGCTGACCAGGGTTCCGGCCACCAGCTTCAGCGAGCCGTCGATGTTGCGCAGCGGTTCCGTGTCGATCGGCTTGGACGCCGCCTGACCGCGCGCGGCCGGCCGCGCGGGCGCCCCACCGCCGCCGCCGATTCGGTCGAGATCGAGCACGCTGGCGCGCAGATCGGCATTGATCGTCGTGCGCCCGGTCAGGCGGGCCTCGATCGACCCGTCGACCGTCTGGCCGTTGAGTACCAGGTTGCCCTTGTAGGCGGCGGACTGTGGCGCACCCTTGGAGATACCCGGCAGGGCCAGGGTGCCGTTCGCCTTCACGCTCTGGCCCATGCCGTTGACGGTGAGGTCGCGCAGGGTGAGCTGCTCGGCCGTACCGGCAACGCCGCCGCTCGCGCTCACGGCACCGAGATCGGATGGCCCGGTGGTGCCGGCGACCTTGAGCACGCGGCTCATGTCCGGCGCCTCGAAATTGAAGGCGATGTCGGCCCGCGGCTGCGGCGCCGAATAGTTGGCCACGGTGCCGCGGACGGCGAGACGGGCGCCGCCCAGGTTCGACACCTTGACGTCGTTCAGCCGCAGCGTGCTTCCCTGCAGGGCGATGTCGACATCGACGCCCTGGATCGTCTCCTTGTTGTAGATGAGCCTGGCAACCCGCGCCTTGAGGCCCACCGTGGGCCCGGCCACGACGGCTGCCGAAGCCGGCGCGGAAGCCCCGGCCCCGGCAGGCTTCGGCCGTGCCGCGACCGGGACCAGGAAGGAATCGAGGTCGAGCGTGTCGAGGCTCACGCTGGTCACGATCGACAGCGGCACGGTGAACGTGACGGTCACGCCGCCGCTGCCCTTGAGATCGTCGAGCTCGAAGACCGCATCGCTCACCTGGACGTTGCCGCCGGTCGAAGACATGCGGCCGCGCAGGCTGAGCCTCTGCAGCTTGGAGGGCGGCACCGACGACACGTCGACGGCCAACCACGAAAGGGTCTCGCGCAGCTTGGGTCCGACCAGGCTGAACTGCCCGGTGACGCCCGGACGCGCGGCATCGCCCGTCAGGGTCGATTGCGCCTGCAGGACCATGTCGCCCGGCAGGGTAGCCGTGAGCTTCGGCACCGCGACCGAGCCGCCCTTGGCATCGATATCGAGCACGACGTTGCGGACCGGCTGCCGGTTGTAGATCACCTCGCCGATCTCGAAGCCGAGCTTGGCGGTGAGATCGCCCAGGAGACTTTGCGACGTCGCAGCCGGTGCGCTCGTCGGCGGAGCGGCGGGATCGGAGGGCGTCGCGGCGGGTGCGGGTTGCTGCAGCGCGGCCAGCCAGCGGTCGAGGTCGAGCTTCGGCACGGCGATCTTGCCCTCGACCGCGAGCCTGGGCTTCAGCGCGACCGAAAGCGATCCCGAGCCGCTGTCCTGGCCCAGGGCGATCTTGAAATCGCGCGCGGCGAAGGCCGTCTGCGAAATATCGACGGCGCCGTCGAAGGTGAACTTGCCGGCGAGCAGCGCCGGCAGCACCGGCGCGGGCTGGCCGGCGAGGTTGACCAGCGTGCCGACGAATGTCGTGAGGGAGTCGGCCGAAGCGGAAGCCGCGCCGGAAATCTTCGCGGCGGCGCCGAGCTCGCTCAGCGTACCCTTGAAGCCGAGCTTTCCGCCGCCCGCCTGCAGGGCGAGATCGGCGGTGTGGCCGTTGCTGCCGCGCGCGCCGACGGCGAGATCGAGCCTGAGCGGTGCGCCGTTGACCGAGGCGCCGCCCGACAGCGAATAGGGACCGTCGATCGAGCCCACCGAGGCGGTGAAGTTGGCCTTCTCGGCGGCCACCGAGAGGCCGGCCTTCGAATCGCTGAAGATCAGCGTGCCGTTGTCGATGGTCAGCTGCCCGAGCGACAGCGGCCGGGGCGAGCTGGGCTTCGCGGCGGCGGGCTTCGCTTCGGCGACGGAGGGCGCGAACTCCCAGTTCGGCTTACCCGCGGCATTGATCTCCAGCACGATCTTGGGCTCGACCAGCGTCACCTCGCTGACCTCGATTCTGCCGCCCAGCAGGGCGAGCAGCGACGGCTTCACCGTGACCGACTTCACCTCGACCATGTTGGGGTTCTTGGAGCCCGGTGCGTTGAAGAACTTCACGCCCGTCACCGAGACGGTCGGCACCGGCAGCAGCGACAGCGAGATCGGCCCGTCGATCAGGAGGTCGCGCCCGGTCGCCGTCTTCACCTGCGAGACGATCAGCGGCTTGTAGGAATTGACGTTGATCAGGGCGGGCAAGGCCACGAGCGCGACGACCAGCAGCGCGACGATGCCGCCGCCGCCGATCAGGAGACGCTTGCGGGTTGTTGGTGTCATGGCAGGGCTCCCCGGTCCGGCAAGCCAAGACTAGCGCATCGACTGCAGGCACGGCATAGAGAAATCCATGGCCGACATCGTCAACCTGCGACGCGCACGCAAGGACAAGGCGAAGCGCGAACGCGAGGCGGAAGCGGATGCGAACCGCCGCCGCTTCGGCCGCACGCTCGCTCAGAAAGAAGCGGACAGGGACACGGCGGAACGTGCCGCACGCCTGATCGACGGCAAGCGGCTCGAGCCGGAGAAGGATCAAGTGCCTCCCGTCATCTCGACCGGAGCCGAGCGCAGCGAGGGGTAGCGGAGCGCAGCGAGGCGTAGCGGAGCGCAGCGAGGCGTAGCGGAGCGCAGCGAGGCGTAGCGGAGAGATCTTCTCTCGACAGTTTGCCGGCTTTTGGAGGAGCGAAGGTCTCTCCACTCCGCGCTGCCGCGCTCCGGTCGAGACGACGGATTTTTGGTCACCTCACCGGCCTGTTGAGGGCCAGGCGCTCGAAGAACGTGCGTGTCCTGGCGTCGGCGCCGGCACCCGCGACCGCGCGCACGTTGGTGAGTTCGAGGCGGCGGCCGCTTTCGGCGTCGATCAGCACCGGGTCGAGCGGCCGGTTGTCGGCGCGATCGACGAGTTCCATCGGCTTGCCGCCGCGCGCGGCGGCGCCGAACCGGTCGCCCCACTGCTTCAACCCGACGATCACCGTGAACAGGGCGGCGCCCTTCTCGGTGAGGCGGTACTCGTGGCGCAGGGGACGCTGGCGATAAGCGGTCTTGCGGAGGATGCCGGCCTCCACCAGCTTCTTCAGCCGGGCCGTGAGCACGTTGCGCGCGATGCCGAGATTTTCCTGGAAGTCGTCGAAACGGCGCACGCCGTAGAAGGCATCGCGCACGATGAGCAGCGTCCACGGCTCGCCGACGACGTCGAGCGCCGAGGCGATCGAACAATTCATCTGCTCATAGGAGGTGCGCCGCATCCCGAAAGTATAGGGCGGGACGCGCAGGGCGCAATCTTGCGGCCGCGCCCTTCGCCCCAAAAGCAGAACGCCCGGGTCTTTCGACCCGGGCGCCCTTTGGGTTTTCTCGGAGGTCCGGTGCGTTAGTCGCGCGACTGGCCCATGAAGCTCATCAGGAACTGGAACAGGTTCACGAAGTCCAGGTACAGGCTGAGGGCGCCGAACACGGCGACCTTCTCGATCATGTCCGTACCCCAGGCCTCGGAGTACTGTTCCTTGATCTTCTGGGTGTCGTAGGCGATCAGGCCCGAGAAGATCAGCACGCCGGCGGCGGAGATGATGAAGCTCATCGTGCCCGACGGCCAGATCATGTTGACGATGCCGGCCAGGATCAGGCCGATCACGCCCATGAACAGGAACTTGCCCATCGCCGTCAGATCACGCTTCGTCGTGTAGCCGTAGAGGCTGAGCGCGCCGAAGGCGGCGGCCGTCACGAAGAAGGTGCGCGCGACGCTGGCGCCGGTGTAGCGGAACAGCAGCAGCGACAGGCTGACGCCCATCAGTGCCGTGACCGTCCAATAGACCGCCTGTACCGCCGCGGTGCTCATGGTAGCCGCGCGGAAAGAGACGAGAAGCAACAGGCCGAGCGGAGCGAAGATCGCGACCCAGCCCAGCATGTTCATGCCGACGACGCGACCAGACTGGACCTGGAAGAACAGGCTGGCGAGTTCCGGCGAGCTGAACAGGCCGAAGGCCACGATGCCCGACAGGGCGAGCCCCGAAGCCATGTAGTTGTACACGCGCACCATGTGGGCGCGCAGACCGACATCGAACGACGCCTGGTCGGCAACGGTGCCGGCGCGATTAAAGGTGCCGAAGTTCGGATTTACCATCTGGTTTCAAGCCTCCAAGGGGGCATCGTTTGCCGAGCCCCTTCGCCGGGTAATCTGGGGTTACACCGCAACTGAATCAATAGGGAAGACTCGGTTCGGGAGCCCAAATCGACCCCTCCCCTGTAACGATTAGGTCATTCGTTCCGCAACAATGCAAGGGGCCCCTGCCTCAATGCCGCCAAAGTTCCGGCAAGTCCGAAGGCCAGGGTGAGCGCCATGGCGCCCACGGCGACGGCCACCGCCACGGTCGGCAGGAACGTCCATTCCAGGTTCATCAGCCGGCGCACCACCAGATAGGCCGCCAGGGTCCCCACCCCCAGCGCCGCCGCGGCGGTGGCGAGGCCCAGGAAGGCGAATTCCCAGGCGAAGGTTCCGGCAATCCGGGCCCGGGTGGCGCCCAGCACTTTCATGACCACCGCCTCGTGGACCCGGCGGCGCTGGGTAGCGAGCATTGCCCCCGCCAGCACGAGCACGCCCGCCAGGATGCTGAGCAAGCCGATGACACGGCTGGCCAGCCCGATGTTCCCCAGAACGCCGGCCGCCGTCTCGATGGCATCCCGGATGCGCACCACGGTGACGTTGGGGAACTGGTCGGTGACCGCCTTGAAGATCGCGTCCTCGGCCTCCGGCGACGATTTCACCGTGGCAAGGAACGTATGCGGCGCCTTGTCGAGCATCCCGGGCGAGTAGACGAACACGAAGTTGATCGAGAGCGTCGTCCATTCGATGCGCCGCAACGAGGCGATCTTCGCGTCGATGTCACGCCCCAGGATGTTGACGGTGATGCTGTCACCCAGCTTCAGGCCGAACTGATTGGCGAGGTTCTCGTCGAAGGAAATGAGCTGCGGCCCGCGATAGTCGGCCGGCCACCATTCGCCGGCGACGATGCGCGACCCCTCGGGCGGCGTCGCGGAATAGGTGACCCCGCGATCCCCCTCGACCGCCCAGCGCGCGTCGGAGGGCACCGCGATCTCGCTGACCGGCTTGCCGCCGATCCTGACGATGCGACCGCGCAGCGACGGGACCTTGTCGAGCGGCCCGGCGCCGGGAATGGCGGCGATCGCCTTCTCGAAGGCCGGCATCTGGCTCGACTGGATGTCGACGAAGAAGAAGGCCGGCGCGTCGCCCGGAATGCGCTTGGTCAGCTGTTCGCGCAGGTTGCCCTCGATCAGGGCGGTGGCCACCAGCACGGTGAGGCCGAGCCCGAGCGACAGCATCACGATCGGCGTCGGCGCGCCGGGCCGGTGCAGGTTGGCCAGCGCCAGCCGGAGCGCGGCGAACTTCGGTTTGCCGATCCGGGCCGCTCCCAGCATCAGCAACCGCGCCAGCAACGGGAAGGCGATGAAGGCGCCCACCGATCCCAGGACGAAGTAGGCCGCGATCCGGCGGCTGTCGGCGGTGAAGATCGTGAAGGCCGCCAGCGCCATCGCGACGGCGGCGATCGCCAGCGCATCGCGCCAGGCCAGCCGGCCGCCCTGCTGGACCACCGCGCCGCGCATCAGGGTCGCCGCCGAGACGCTGCGGGCGCGCATCAGCGGCACCAGCGCGAACAGCAGCGACACCAGCAGCCCGAATCCGGCGGCGGTCGCCAGCGGTCCCACGTAGAGCGCCACCCGCGCCCGCACCGGCAGCACGTCGGCGATCGCCGACTGGGCGACGAAAGGCAGGGCCGCCCCGATCGCCAGGCCAATGCCGACGCCCAGCGCCGTCAGGGCGGCGAGTTGGATGAAATACGTCGCGAAGACCAGCCGTTCCGGCGCACCGAGGCACTTCAGGGTCGCAATGGTGCGCAGCCGCGCCGCGAGGAAGCTCGAGACGGCATTGCCCACGCCGACCCCACCGACCAGCAGGGAGGCGAGGCCGATCAGGCCGATGAACTGTGTCAGCCGATCGAGCCAGAAGCGGATGCCGCCGCCGGCATCATCGAGGCCCCTCACCCGCCAGCCGGCGTCGGGAAAACGGGCTTTCAACGCACCGATGACCGCCTTGTCCGAACGCCCGGGCGGCAGACGCAAACGATACTCCCAGGTGAGCAGGCTGCCCGGCTGGACCAGTCCCGCTTCCAGCGCGGCGTCCAACGGGATCATGAGACGTGGGCCAAGGCTCGCGAAGGCATTGAGGCCGCGGTCGGGCTCGCGCGCGATGATGCCGCGCACTTCCACCGCCGTATCGCCGACCTTCAACCTGTCGCCCGGCGCCATGTTCATGCGGCGCAGCGCCGATTCCTCGACCGCGGCGCCCCAGATGCCGTCGCGCTTGCCCAGCGCATTGGCGAGCGTGCCGCCATCGGCCATCTCGACCTTGCCGTAGAGCGGATAGGCCGGCTCGACGGCCTTGAGCTGCACGAGGGTGGGCCGGCCGTCGGGCTTGGTCGGCCGCGCCATGGCGCGGCTGTCTAGCCAGCGCACGAACTCGCCCTGCTCGCGCATGAAGGCGATCTGCTCCGGCGTCGCCTCACGGTAGAGCAGCGAAATCGCCACGTCGCCGCCCAGGATCTCGCGCGCGTCGGCACGCAGCCCTTCCTCGATGGCGCGGCTGAACGACAGGATCGCGGCGATGGCGCCCACGCCCAGCGCCAGGCAGGCGATGAACAGGCGGAAGCCGCCGAGGCCGCTGCGCATCTCGCGGCGGGCGAGGCGGAAGGCGAGGCTCATGGGGGATGCCGTCACTGCGCGGCGAGCGCGCGCAGGCGATCGTCCGCGACCAGCAGGCCGTCGGCGATGCGCAGTACCCGGTCGCAGCGCTCCGCGAGGCCCATGTCGTGCGTGATCAGGATGAGGGTCGTATTGTCGGCGCGCGCGACCTCGAACAGGAGATCCATGACCTGTTTGCCGGTTGCGCCGTCGAGATTGCCGGTCGGCTCGTCGGCCAGCATCAGCCTGGGCCGGCCGACGAAGGCGCGGGCGACGGCCACGCGCTGCTGCTCACCGCCGGAGAGCTGGGCGGGATAGTGACCGATGCGATGGCCGAGCCCGACCCGCTTCAGTGCCGCCTCGGCCAGTTCGAACGCATTGGAGCGGCCTGCGAACTCCAACGGCAGCGCGACGTTCTCGTGCGCGGTCATGGTGGGAATGAGGTGAAAGCCCTGGAACACGATGCCGATATGGTCGCGGCGCAACCGCGCGCGATCGTCGTCGCTCATCGGGCCCATGTCCTTGCCCACGACCTCGACCTTGCCGGCGGTCGCGCGCTCGAGCCCGCCCGCCACCATCATCAGGCTCGACTTGCCCGCACCCGACGGCCCCACCACGGCCGTGATCTCGCCGGCCGCGATGTCCAGCGTTATGCCGCGCAGGATATTGACCGTGCCCGCATCGCTCGCCATGTCGAGATGCACGTCGGTCAGGCGAACGATCGGAAATTGTGCGATGGGAAGCGGCTCGGCCAAGCGGGCTCCTGGGACAGGCGAGGAATGAAACTGCAAACTCGATATGGTGGTTTTACGGCGACGGTCAATTCATGGATCGCGGCGTTCGTGGCGCTGATCCTGTGCCTTGCAGCCGTAACGGCTGCTCATGCACAAACCGGGCAAACGGGGGCCGGGCCGGTCAAGCTCGCGATCCTGGGCGACAGCCTGGCCGCGGGCTATGGACTCGCCCCCGCCCAGGCCTTCCCGGCCCGCCTGCAGGCGGCGCTGAAGGACAAGGGCCGCAACGTCACCGTCATCAATCACGGCGTCTCGGGCGACACGACCGCGGGTGGCCTCGAACGCATCGACTGGATGATGGCCGACAAGCCCGACATCGTGCTGGTCGAATTGGGCGGCAACGACATGCTGCGCGCGCTCGATCCGGCCAGCACCGAGAAGAATCTCGACGCCATCATCGGCAAGCTGAAGCAGGCCGGCACCACCGTCTGGCTGGTCGGCATGCTGGCCCCGCGCAACTTCGGACCGGAGTACGTGAAGGCGTTCGACGGCCTCTACCAGAAGCTCGCCGACAGGCACGGCGTGCCGCTCTATCCCTTCTTCCTCGACGGCGTGGCCCAGGATCCCGCGCTCAACCAGCCCGACGGCATCCATCCCAATGCGAAAGGGGTCGACGTCATCGTCGAGCGTATGCTGCCCTTCGTGACGAAGAATCTCGACGATGCCGCGCCTGTTCGTCGCCCTGCCCGTCCCTGACGAGATCGCCGACGCGCTCTCTGTGCTGCAGTCGGGTGTGCCCGACGCGCACTGGGTGCCGGCCGAGAACCTGCACGTCACGCTCTGCTTCGCGGGCGAGATCCAGGGCGGCACGATGCGCGACTTCGAGGAGGAACTGGCCGACATCGAAGGCCCGCCCTTTCCCGTGGTGATCGCCGGCGTCGACCAGTTCAGCAACGGCAAGCAGCCGCGCGCGCTAGTCGCCGTCGTCGAACGCAGCGAGCGCCTCGACTGGCTGCAGCAGAAGGTGACCACCGTCGCGCGCAACTGCGGTATCGAAGTCGATCGCCGCAAGTACCGCCCGCACGTCACCCTGGCGCGCTTCCCCGCCGGCGGCGAGACCGGCCATCACATCGCACAGTTCATGGCGAGCCACGGCACGTTCCGGCTGGAACCGTGGGTGGCGGAACACTTTTCGCTCTATTCGAGCCGCATCGGCCGCGGCGGGCCGATCTACACGGCGGAGGCGGAGTATCGGCTGACGTTCTAACTCAAAATTGTCATCCTGAGCGAAGCGAAGGATCCTTCGCTTCGCTCAGGATGACAAAGGGTCACACGAACGTCAGCAGGCGCCGCGGATTTCCGACGAGGATCGCGTCGATCTCGGCCTCGCTGTAGCCGCGCTTCTGCATCATCGGGACGACGTTGCGGAAGATGTGGCCGTAGCCGTGGCCGCCGAAGCTCGCCAGCCGCGTGCGGTAGCAGATGTCGTGGCTGATCACGACGCGCTCCAGATGGCCCGCTTCGATCAGGGCGCGGATCAGCTTGAGCCGCGTCGCATCGTTGGGCATGTCGATGTCCGACAGGCCGTAATAGCTCGATTCCTGGCCGAACAGGTCGAACTCGACCGTGACGCCGGAGTCGGCCAGCTTCAGCAGGCGCGGTTCGTCGAAGACGGTGCGGTCGATGTGGCTGATGACAATGCGCTCGGTCGGGAAGCCCGCTTCTTTGGCAAAGTCGGCGATCTCCTGCGGCTGGTCGGGATCGCGGCCGGGATGGACGTTGATCGCGGCGCCGGTTTCGGTGGCGGCGATGAAGGCACCCCGCATCACGCGCTTCTCGGTGTCGGTCCATGGAGCCTGGCAGCCGATCTCGCCGATCATGCCGGCGCAGACGTCGGTGCCCCAGGCGCCGTCGTGGATCTGGCCGATCATCTCGGCGGCGAAATCCTCGACGGTGCGGTCGTGGTTCCTCGGATCCTGGTAGTCGTTCACGTAGTAGCCGCAGCCCATCACGAGATGCACGCCGGTGCCGGCCGCGATGCGGCGCAGGCCGTTCGGGTCCGGCGAGAGACCACCGCAGGACAGTTCGACGATGGCGTCGCCACCCTCGTGCTTCATCATCGCCACCTCGCGGGTGGCGATGTCCTCGAGGTCGAGCATGTACTTGCGGCCGGCGCGCTTGATGCCCCGGCCGTAGTTGATCTGCCAGACATTCTCTAGGGTGATCTCCGGCCCGAGATCGTTGTCGGAGCGCGTGCCGGGCGGGCGGATGTCGCAGAGCACGTGTTCGTGCATCAGCGTCCGCCCCAGCTTCTCGGGCTTGATCGGCCCGAGAACGGTCTGGATCTTTCCCTTCAGGTCGGGCCGGCTCATTGCGGTTCGAGCTTCGCCGCCTCGACGACTTTCTTCCACTTCGCGTACTCGCTCTGCATGTGCTTGGTGAGATCCTCGGACGAGCCGCCCAGCTCGGCGGCGCCGGCGTCACGGATCTTCTTGATGACGTCGGGCTGCTTGGAGGCCTTCACCAGCTCGTCGGAAAGCTTCTTCACGATCTCCGGCGGCGTGCCGGCCGGCGCGGCCACGTACCACCAGGGTGCCGCGTCGAAGCCCGGGAACCCCTGCTCGGCGATGGTCGGCGTGTCCGGCAGCGAGAACCAGCGCTTGGCCGAGCTGACGCCCAGTGCCCGCAGCGTGCCGGACTGAATGTGCGGCAGGTAGGGCGGCAGGTTGTCCATGGTGCTCGGGATGTGGCCGGCCAGCAGGTCCTTCAGCACCAGCGAGCTGCCGCGATAGACGACATGCTCGACCTTGAAGCCCGCGAGCGACTGGAAATACTCCATCGCCAGATGGCCGGTGCCGCCGATCGCCGGCGAGCCGAAGCTGACCTTGTTGGGACCCTGCGCCTTGCAATACTCGACATATTCCTTGGCCGTCTTCACCGGTACGGAAGGATGCACGGCAAGCACGTTGGCGACCTCGCCGAACAGCGCGACCGGCGCGAAGCTCTTCACGCTGTCGTAGGGCATGTTCTTGTAGAGGAACTGGTTGGTGACGGCGGTGCCGACGGTGCCCAGCAGCAGCGTGTAGCCGTCGGCCGGCGACTTGGCGACGATCTCGGCGCCGACATTGCCGCCGGCGCCGCTCTTGTTGTCGACCACGAAGGTCTGGCCCCAGGCTTCCTGGAGGTGCGCCGAGGCGATGCGGCCCAGAAGATCGGTCGTCCCGCCCGGTGCGAAGGGCACGACCACGCGGACCTGCTTGTTGGGGTAGGTCGACTGCGCCCAGCCGTGGCGGGCCAGCATCGGAGCGGCGAGAGGAACGGCGACGGCGCCCGCGATGAGGCTGCGGCGTCGCATTGTCTTGGCGATTGTCTTATTGGTCATGGCGAAGCTCCCTTGTTCGGGCGACTATATCGTCCGCCAATTGGGAGTTAAATGTGACCGCAGCATTGATTGGTTACACGGATCGCATCTCGGTACGGAGCGGCGAGAAGATCAGCTTCAAGGTCTCGAGCGCGGGACCGACCCCCTATAACGCCACCCTCGTGCGCATCGTGCGCGGCGATCCCAACCCCGGCGGCCCGCCGCCGAAGTTCGAGGACATGTCGGATCTGTTCGACGGCCGCTTCGCCTCGCGGATCCAGCAGGCCTGGCCCGGCTCCTACGGACTGGTCGAGGGAGCAAAGGATCTCGCGCTACCGGCTTCGCTCCAGGTCGAGGCGCTGATCTGGCCGACCCTGCCCGAGGACGGGCCACAGACCGTGATCTCGCGGCGCGACGCCGCCACCGGTGCCGGCTTCTCGCTGGTGCTGACGCCCGATGGGATGGCGCTGGAGACCGGCACCGATCGCATCGTGGTGGGCAAGAAGCTGCGCGCCCGCATCTGGTATCGCGTCTGGGCGAGCGTCGATCCGGAGACCGGTGCGCTGCGCGTCGGCCAGCAGCCGCTCGCGCGCGCCTTCGGCACCGACGACGAGGGCGAGGCGAGCGGCAAGGCCTCGTCTTCCGCCCTGGAGACAGCCGCGCCGGTGATGATCGGCGCGGAGCCGGCGACCGACCGGCCGACCCGTCACTGCTTCAACGGCAAGATCGAGGCGCCGCGTATCCAGGGCTTCGCCGCCTGGGACTTCAGCCGCCGCATGGATTCAATGGAAATAGAGGACACCGGGCCGAACGGGCTGCACGGCAGGCTGGTGAACCTGCCGACCCGCGCGATGAAGGGCTCGGCCTGGACCGGCGCCGAGCGCGACTGGCGACGCGCGCCACACCACTATGCGGCAATCCATTTCCACGACGACGACCTCCACGATTGCGGCTGGCTCGACGATTTCAGCTTCACCATCCCAAAGGAAATGAAGAGCGGCATCTACGGCATGCAGCTCTCGTGCGGGACGCACCGCGACATCATCCCGTTCTTCGTGCGGCCGCAGGTCGGCAAGCCGCAGGCGAAGGTCTGCTACCTCGCCTCGACCTTCACCTATCAGGTCTATTCCAACTTCTCGCGCGGCATGTTCGACGATGCCTTCCGCAAACGGGTCGCCGAGTGGAAGGCCTACCCGCACAATCCCGACGAGCACCGGGACTACGGCCTCTCGACCTACAACCATCATCGCGACGGTTCGGGCGTGGCCTATTCCTCCCGGCTTCGGCCGCTGCTCACCTGGCGGCCGAACTTCCTCAGCTTCAACGACGAGGCTGGCTCGGGCCTGCGCCACCTGCCCGCCGACACGCATCTCACCGGCTGGCTCGACCGAATGGGCATCGCCTTCGACGTGGTGACGGACCACGATCTCGACGAGAAGGGCGTCGAACTGCTCGCCTCCTACAAGGTCGTGCTGACCGGCTCGCATCCCGAGTATCACACCGAGGGCACGCTCGACGCGCTGCAGGCCTATACCGAGACCGGCGGCCGGCTGATGTATCTCGGCGGCAACGGCTTCTATTGGCGCGTGGCCCTGTCGCCCAAGGAGCCCGGCGCCATCGAAGTGCGGCGCACCGAAGGCGGCATCCGCACCTGGGCCGCCGAGCCGGGGGAGTATTACCATGCCTTCGACGGGGCCTATGGCGGCCTGTGGCGGCGCTCGGACCGGCCGCCGAACCTGCTCTGCGGCATCGGCTTCTCCAGCCAGGGCACCTTCGTGGGCGATTCCTACAGGCAATCGCCGGCGGCCCGCGACAATACCCATGCCTGGGTGTTCGAAGGCGTGAAGGACGAGCTGTTCGGTGGCTACGGCTTCTCGGGCGGCGGCGCGGCGGGTTTCGAGCTCGACCGGCTCGACCACCGGTTGGGCAGTCCCCTCAATGCCGTGGTGCTGGCCTCTTCGGAAGGCCACGACCGCCGGAACTTCGTCGTCGTGCACGAGGAGCGGCTGGGCTTCACCACCACGATCCCCGGACAGACGCTGGAGCAGCTGATCCGCGCCGACATGACCTACATAGAGAAGCCAAAGGGAGGCGCGGTCTTCTCCGTGGGCTCGATCACCTATTGCGGCAGCCTGCCCCACAACAAATTCGACAACGACGTGTCGCGGCTCACCTTCAACGTGCTGAACCGGTTCGGCGAGCTCGGACTCAAATGGCCGTTTTGACCTCGGGCGCGAGCTTGGCGAGCAGGCCCCGCGTGGCGGACTCGATCATGCCGATGGCGCGCGCATAGTCGTCGGCCGTACCGCCATACGGATCGGGGATGTCGAGGAAGCCGAGCGGCGGGGCGTAACTCATCAGGAGCTGCGGCTTGTCGGCCAGGTCGCGCGGCGCCAGCCAGCGCATCTCCACGAGATGACCGCGAGTCATCGCCAGCACATGGTCGAAGTGCTTGATGTCCTCGCCAGTGACCTGGCGGGCGCGGATGCCGGTGATGTCGTACCCCCGCGCCGCCGCGGCATCGATGGCGGGTTGGGTCGGCGGCTGGCCGATATGGCTGGCGCCGGTGCCGGCGGAATCGATCTCGAAGGCGTCGGCCAGGCCGGCCTTGGCGGCCAGCGAGCGGAATACGCCCTCGGCCGTGGGCGAACGACAGAGATTTGCGGTGCAGACGAACAGGATGCCAATGGTCATGGTAGCCGACCCTAGCACGGCGCTAGATTGGTGGCATGCATCAGGATTTCTTCCCGCCGGGCATCGCCATCCTGACCGGCGCCGGCATTTCCAAGGAAAGCGGGATCGACACGTTCCGCGACGCGGACGGGCTGTGGAACCGGGTCGACCTCGAGGAAGTCGCGACCCTGGACGCCTGGCACCGCGACAAGAAGAAGGTGCTCGACTTCTACAACGAGACGCGCGCCCTGTTCCGCGCGGCCGGCATCGCCCCGAACGCGGCGCACAAGGCGCTGGCCCGGCTCGAACGCGAGTATGACGGCGAGGTGACGATCATCACCCAGAACATCGACCTGTTGCACGAACAGGCCGGCTCGAAGCGGGTGATCCACATGCACGGGCGCGACGGCGAGATCCGCTGCATGGCCTGCAAGGCGGTGTTCGAGTCCGACCACGACCTCACGCCCGCCTCGGTCTGCCCGAATTGCCGGAGCGTCGGCGAACTGCGCCCCAACATCGTCTGGTTCGGCGAGATGCCGCTGCATCTCGACGAGATCCATGAGGTGCTCGACCGCTGCGGGCTCTTCCTGGCGATCGGGACCTCGGGCGAGGTCTACCCCGCCGCCGGCTTCGTGCTGCATGTGCGCCGCCATGCGCCGCGCGCGCGTACGGTGGAACTCAACCTCGAGCCGACCGGCAATCAGAGCTTGTTCCAGGAACATATCTATGGTCCCGCCACCCGGACCGTGCCCTCCTATGTGGCGCGCGTGCTGGCGCAGGGCTGGCGATAGCAGGGAAAGAAGAGACGGAGGACGAAATGCCCGACATGAACCAGCGACTGAACGAAGGGCCGCACGGCGCGCATCACATCGCCGCCGATGTCCGCGGCCAGAACTTCTATGCGATCGACCGGCCGTTCCAGGACCTGATGCGGCTCTACATGGAGCCCGGCTTGCTGCGGCAGATGACGCCCCACTTCGAGCGGCTGGGCGGGCTGGCCGGGGGCCGGCTCGACGAGCTGGCGATGATTGCCGACAAGCATCCGCCGGTGCTGCAGCCGCGCGACCGGTTCGGCCGTGACGAGGACTGGATCGATTACCACCCCGCCTATCGCGAGATGGAGAAGATCGCCTACGAGGAATTCGGCCTGCACGCGATGAGCCATCGCGCCGGGGTGCTCGGCATGGCGGAGCCCGCCCATCCGCTGGTGAAGTACGCCTTCACCTATCTCTTCGTGCAGGGCGAGTTCGGCCTGATGTGCCCGGTCTCGATGTCCGACACGTCGAACTTCACGATGAAGACCCACGCGTCGCCCGAACTGAAGCGCCTGCTCATGGACCGTCTGCTGAGCCAGGACCCGGCGAACATGATGAAGGGCGCGCAGCTGATGACGGAGAAGGCCGGCGGGTCCGACGTCGGCGCGCTGGAGACCGAGGCCGAGCGCATCGGCGTCGGCGCCGACGGGATCGAGCGCTGGAAGATCCATGGCCAGAAGTGGTTCTGCAGCCATGCCGATGCCGACCTGGCGCTGATCCTCGCACGCCCGCGCGGCGCGGCGCCGGGCACGCAGGGCCTCGCCATGTTCGCCCTGCCGCGACGCCTCGAGGACGGCACCCGCAACCGCTACCGGATCGTGCGGCTCAAGGACAAGCTCGGCACGCGCTCCATGGCATCGGGCGAGATCGTGCTCGAAGGCGCCACCGCCTATCTGGTCGGCGATGCGAAGCGCGGCTTCAAGCAGATGATGAGCCAGGTCAACCTGTCGCGACTGAGCCATGGCGTGCGCGCCGCCTCGATGATGCGCCGCTGCCTCAACGAGGCGCTGGCCGCCGCGCGCGGCCGCCGCGCCTTCGGCAAGCCGACGTCGGACTATCCGCTGCTGCGCCGCCAGCTGATGAAGATCATGCTGCCGACCGAGCAGGCGCTGTCGATGTTCGCCTTCTCGGCCGACGCGATGGGCCGCGCGAACGCGGGCGACAGCGACGCCGAAAACCTGCTGCGCATCCTGACCCCGGTCTACAAGTTCCGCGCCTGCCGCGACAACATCCCGGTCGCCAGCGCCGCCCTCGAGGTCCGCGGCGGCATCGGCTACATCGAGGAATGGGTGACGCCGCGCCTGGTGCGCGATGCCCAGATCGGCACGATCTGGGAAGGCACATCCAACATCAACGCGCTGGACGTGGTGCAGCGCGCCGTCGGCAAGTCGGGCGGCCACAAGACGCTGTCCGCTGCCCTGAAGGCCAAGTACGAGCCGAGCGGCGCCCTGCCCGGACAGTACAAGGGCCTGCTCGGCGCCACGCTCGACCGCGTCGAACGCTTCGTCGAAGCCGTGGCGCAGGACCCGAAGCAAGAGAAGCGCTCCCGCCTCGCCGCCGGCGCCCTCTATCATGCGACGACCGCCGCGCTGCTCGCGTGGGAAGGCGCGACCCTCGGCGCCCAGGGCGGCGACGCCCGCCGCCTCCTGTTGTCGCGCCTGGTCATCGAACACCGCCTGGCCCCACAGGACCCGCTGTCGCTCGGCGAGCAGGCCTGGGAGGAAGAAGCCATCAACCTCCTCCTCGACGACGCGCCCGTGCCTCTCGCGAAGGCGGTGGCGCTCGTGGGCTGAGCGCCTTCCTCTCTCTCCCCGTCGTCCCGAGCGGAGCGTAGCGAAGTCGAGGGACCTTTTTTCGTCTCAACACATCGTGCGCCGGAAAAGAGGCCCTTCGACTCCGCGCCTTCGGCGCTCCGCTCAGGGCGACGGGCCTTTTGCGTTCACCATCCGCTAACGCTTTAGTACTTCCTCCGTATGCTCGCCGAGCAGCGGTTCGTGATAGAGCGGGCTCGACGGTTCATCCTTGAAGCGCACCACGGGGCTGAAGTGGAGGCGGCCCTGGTCGTCCGTCACCATGAAGCCGCGCTTCTGCAGGTTGGCGTCGGCGATGGCTTCGGGGAGCGTGTTGACCGGGCCGTAGCAGATGTCGAGCGTCGCCAGATACTCCATCCAGTGCGCCAGCGGCTTGGTGCGGAAGGTTTCGGCGAGGAAGTCCATCACCGGCTTCTGGTGAGCGCCGGGCCATTCGCACAGGGACGCCATCTCAGGCTTACCGAGCGCGCCCAAGAGATTCCTGATGAACTTCATCTCCTGCCCGGCGATCACGAGCTGGCGGCCGTCCGACGTGTCGTAGACGCGGTAGAAAGCCGACCCGCCGGTCGTGCGCTGCTGCTTCACGTCGGGCGCCTTGTTCTCGGCGAAGGTCGTGCCGACCACATTGGCGCAGGAGGCCATCAGCGACTCGTGCATCGAGACGTCGATGTAATCGCCGCGGCCGGTATCCTTGCGGCGCAGCAGCGCCATCAGCACGCCGGCCAGACCATGGAGACCGCTGACGAGATCGGCGACGGGAATGCCGGGGATCGCCGGCCGGCCGTCGTCGCCCAGGGTCAGGCTCAGCACGCCGGTCATGGCTTCGAGCGCGAGATCGTGCGCGGCGCGGCCGGGATAGGCGCCGTCCTGGCCGAAGGCGCTGATCGAGCAGTAGACGATGCCGGGGTTCCTGGCGGCGACGGCGTCGTAGCCGATACCGAAGCGCGCAGCGACGCCGGGACGGAAGGATTCGACCAGCACGTCCGCCTCGCAGGCGAGGCGGAAGAGATCGGCCCGGCCCTGCTCGCTCTTGAGATCGAGCACGACGCTCTTCTTGCCGCGGCCCATGTTGCGGAAGAACACCGAGGTGCGCTGGTCGGGCGGCAGGATGTGGCGACCGGGATCGCCCTCGCCCGGCGGCTCGACCTTGATCACCTCGGCGCCGTGATCGGCCAATGAGGTGGTGAGATACGGCCCCGGCAGGAACCAGGAGAGATCGACGACCTTGATGCCCTGAAGTTTCATGACTTGCCCAGCAATGCGTCGTTGTCGGCGCCCAGCGGCGAACAGGCGGACTGCGCCAACCGCTCGCCGTCGATGCGCAGGGGATTGGCGAGGACGCGCAGCTCGCCCTTCACCGGATGCGGCACGGCGGAGACCATGCCGGTCCCCCGCGCGAATTCGCTGTCGAGCGCCTGATCCAGCCGGTAGACCGGCGCCGCGGGCAGCAGACCGTTCATGACCGCCAGCCACTCCGCGGTCGTGCGCGTGCGGAAGGTCGCGTCGAGTTCCACCGACATGGCCGCGCGATTCTTCGCCCGCATGTTGGGATCGGGAAAGCGCGGGTCGGCCACGAGATCGCTCCGCCCGATCACACCGCACAGGTTCAGCCAGAATTTCTGCGTCATGCACATGATGAAGATCCAGCCATCCTTCGTCGGGAAGGTCTGGACCGGCGCCAGCGAGAGATGCGCGCTGCGCGGCACCCGCGACGAGACATCGCCCTCGTTGAGATACCAGAGGCCGGGATAAGTGAGCTGGTGCATGGCGACATCGTAGAGGCAGGTGTCGACGTCGCAGCCCTGCCCCGTGGTGCGGGCTCGCAGCAGGCAGCTCAACAGGCCGACGATGCCGGTGAGACCGCTCATGCTGTCGATCATCGAGACGCCGACCCGCGTCGGCGGCCCGTCGGGCTCGCCGGTGAGTTCCATCAGGCCGGCCTCGGCCTGCATCAGGAAATCGTAGCCCGGCCAGTCACGGCGCTCGTTGTCTCGACCATAGGCGGAGATATGAAGGCAGACGATCGACGGCTTCAGATGCTTCAGGCTCTCATAGTCGATGCCGAGTTTCGCCGGCTGCGTGCCGCGCATGTTGTTGACGACGCAGTCCGCGCCCTTCACCAGCGTCTCGAACTGCCGCCGCCCCGCCTCCGACTTCATGTCGAGGGTCACGCTCTTCTTGCCGAGGTTCCAGGCCTGGAAATACTCGCTGTCGTTGTCGCCCAGCTTGTAGGGCCCGACTTGGCGCGAGGGATCGCCGCCCTCTGGCGCCTCGACCTTGATCACTTCGGCCCCGAGTTCGGCCAGGAACATCGTGCCATAGGGACCGGCGCCGAACTGTTCGAGGGTGAGGACGCGGATGCCTTCCAGCGGCTTTCCGGCGATGCTCACGAGATCGGGTTCCGCTTGATCAACTGCCGCGCGATGATGATGCGCTGCATCTCGTTGGTGCCCTCCCCGATACAGGTCAGCGGGGCGTCGCGATAGAGTCGCTCGATGTCGTACTCCTTGGAGTAGCCGTAGGCGCCGTGGATGCGCATCGATTCGATGCTGTTCTCCAGTGCCGCTTCCGACGCGAAATACTTGGCCATGCCGGCCTCCATGTCGCAGCGCTCGCCGCGATCGAAGATCGCCGCGGCATCGAGCGTGAGCAGTCGTGCGGCGCGGGCGCGCGTGGCCATCTCGCCCAGCTTGAGCTGGATCGCCTGGTGCTCGCAGATCGGCTTGCCGAAGGTCTTGCGCATCTGCGAATAGCTGGTCGCAAGCCGGAGCGCGCCCTCGGCGATGCCGACGCCGCGCGAGGCGACGTTGATGCGGCCGAGTTCGAGCCCGCCTGCCACCTGCGCGAAACCCTGGCCCTCGACCTCGCCAATCAGGTGGTCGGCCGGGATCTTGTAGTCGTCGAACACCAGCTCGCCCGAATCGATCGACTTGTAGCCGAGCTTCTCCAGCTTGCGGCCGACCGTGAAGCCCGGTCCCTTGGGCGTGATGAACAGGCTCATGCCGGTGTGGCGCGGATTGGCCTCGGGATCGGTCTTCACCAGCATGGCGAAGCAGTGGCCCTCGATGCCGTTGGAGATCCAGGTCTTGGTGCCGTTGATCACGTAGCCGTCGTTGCCGTCGCGCCGGGCGACCATCCGGATCGACTGGAGATCGGTGCCGGCATCGGGCTCGGTGAGCGCCAGCCCTCCGCGCATCTCGCCGGTGGCGAACTTCGGCAGCCAGCGTTCCTTCTGGCGCGGTGTGCCGAATTTCTCGACGGCCAGCGCCAGCATCAGGTGCGAGTTGAAGATGCCGGTGATCGCCATCCACACCGAGGAGATGCGCATCACGATCTCGGCGTAGGTCGTGGCCGGGAGGCCGAGCCCGCCATATTCCGGGCTGATCGTGGCGCCGAACAGGCCGAGCTCCTTCATCTGCTCGACGATTTCCGCCGGCCATTTGTCGGCGTGGTCGAATTCCTTCACTCGCGGCGCCACCTCGCGCTCGATCCAGCGGTCGATGGTGGCAAACAGCTGGGCTTCCTCGGCCTTGTCGATCGTCTTCATTCGGTCCTCCGGCCGCCATCATGCCCGACGGAAGGGGGCGGACAAGGCCGCGGAACCTCAGGACGAAACCGGGGCCGGCGACAGCCCTAGGCGGCGCGACACACCTCGTGCATCATCGCGGCCAACCAACTCCGAACAAAGGGAAGACGCAATGAGGAGACGTCACTTCACGGCTGGCCTGGCGACGCTGCCGTTCGTGCCCACCTTCGCCCTGGCGCAGGCCGACGACTGGCCCAACCGCAACGTCCGCATCGTCTGTCCGTTCACGCCGGGTGGCTCGCAGGACAATATCGCCCGCCGCCTTGCGGCCAAGCTCAGCGACGAGTTCGGCCAGACCTTCGTGGTCGACAACCGCACCGGCGCCGGCGGATCGATCGCCGCCGACAATGTGGCGAAGTCGCCGCCCGACGGCTATTCGGTGCTGCTGGGCAACATCGGCAGTCACGCGCTGGTGCCCCACCTCTATCGCAAGCCGGCCTACAACGCCGTCACCGACCTGGAGACCGTCGCGTGGATCGGCACGCAGCCCAACCTTCTCTGCTGCAATCCCAGCTTCCCGCACGACACGCTGCCCAAGCTGCTCGAGGCCGCCAAGAAGGAGCCCGGCAAGTACTCGTTCGGCTCGTCGGGCCTCGGTACCTCGCCGACGCTGACGATGGAGCTGTTCAAGCAGAAGACCGGTGCCGACATCACCTTCATCAGCTATCGCGGCGCGGCGGCGGCCGCGGCCGACGTGCTGGCCGGCCACGTGCCGATGGTGATCTCGAACATCGATTCGCTGATGGGCCAGGTGAAGGCCGGCAAGCTGAAGCCGATGGCCTCGAGCGGCGCCAAGCGCTCGACGGTCCTGCCGGACACGCCCACGTTCGCCGAGACCGTCTCGCCGGACCTCGTGGTGACCTCCTGGTCGATCTGGGCGGTGCCCAAGGGAACACCCGCGACGATCAAGGACAGGCTCCGGACCGCAACGGAGAAGGCTTTGAAGTCTCCCGACGTGATGGAGAGCATGAAGGCCGGCGGCTTCGAGCCCGGCACCATGACGGTTCCCGAGATCGACGCCTACATCCAGACCGAGATCAAGCGCTGGGGCGAGGTCATCCGTGCCGCGGGCATCAAGCCGGAGTAGCCACCTGATCCCGGACCTGCTGGCGCCGGCTCTCGACCTGGTGTTCTGCGGCACCGCGCCGAGCCCCGCCTCGTTCAAGGCCCGCGCCTACTACGCCAATCCCGGCAACGCCTTCTGGCCGACCCTGCACGCGGTCGGCCTGACGCCGGAACGGCTGACGCCACAGCGCTACCCCGAGCTGCTGAAGCTCGGTCTCGGCCTGACCGACCTCAACAAGACCGAGGTCGGATCGGACCATGAGCTCACCCCGGGGGCGATGGATGCGCCGTCGCTGCACGCCAAGCTGCGCCGCTTCCGGCCCGCCGCCATTGCCTTCACCTCCAAGAATGCCGCCTCGCTCGCGCTCGGCATCAAGGCGCCGGCCTATGGACGCCAGGTCGAACGGCTCGAAGGCGCGGTGGCCTTCGTGCTGGCCTCGCCCTCGGGCCGCGCGCGATCGTTCTGGACGCTGGCGCCCTGGAAAGAGGCCGCCGCCTTCGTGGCCGAACGACGACGTCTGCACGAGCAGCCGGCATGAGGATCGGTCGCCGCGCCGCGCTGGCCGGACTGATGGGCCTGCCTGCGATGGCACAAGCCCAGGACTCGCCCGCGACGCTGCGCGACCTCGCGCGACGCGCCACGATCTATCTCTTCCCGGTCTACGAGATGTATCGCGCCCGCTGGCGCGCGACGGTCGACGAGACGAACCCACACCGTCAGCGGCTCAACCGCTTCCGTCACATGCCGACCCTCGCCGATGCGACCACCCGCGACGTCACGACGCCGAACGCCGACACGCTCTATTCCTCCGCCTGGCTCGACCTGTCGCTGGAACCGCTGTTCCTGACCGTGCCGCCGGTCGGCGACCTCTACTACAGTTACGCCTTCATCGACCTGTTCACCGACAACTTCCTGATCGTCAGCAATCGCCTCAAGGGCGATGGCCTGGCGACGCACATGATCGTCGGACCGAAGTGGAGCGGCGACGCACCCGGCGACGTGACTCTGGTTCGTGCGCCCACCACCTCGGTGTGGCTGCTCGGGCGCATCCTGGTCGACGGGCCCGGAGAGCTCGATCGCGTGCGCATCCTGCAGAACCGTGTGCTGCTCGAGACGCCCGAGATGCGCAATGAACGCCGCATCCTCGAGACCGGTGAACTGATGCGTTTCCGCACGCAAGCGCCACCCGAACCGGTCGCCGACTGGCCGGCCCCCCAGCCCGCCGTCCCGTTCGACCTGTTCGACATCGGCATGCGGGCGCTGGGCGAGAGCCCGCTACCCGAACGCGACCGCCCGCTGCTGGAGGCGCTCGCACCGCTGAAGCTGAAACCCGGACGCAGGTTCGACCAGCGCGCCTTCGGCGATGCCGAACGTCGTGCAATTCGCGCCGGCATCGAACAGGGTCATGCCGATATCCGCGCCGCCGCCGGGCGCGGTCGCACGATCGACGGCTGGACCTACGGTGAGCGGACCCTCGGCAACTTCGGCGACGACTATCTCTATCGCGCCGCCACGGCGCTGACGGCACTCGGCGCACTGATTCCGGGCGAGGCGGTCTATGTGAGCTGCGCGGTCGATGCGGAACGACGCCCGCTCTCCGGTACCCAGCGCTATACGCTCACCTTTCCGGCCGACCGGCTGCCGCCGGCTCGCGCCTTCTGGTCGTTGTCCGCCTACGAAGTGACGCCGGACGGTCGCGCCTACTTCGTCGACAATCCGATCGCCCGCTACTCGATCGGCGATCACACCTCCGATCTGACGCGCGGCCCCGACGGATCCCTCACGATCTACATCCAGCGCGAACGTCCCCCCGGCGAGCGCGCCGCCAACTGGCTGCCTGCGCCGGCCGGGCCGATGCGACTCGTCCTGCGTGCTTATCAACCCGACGAAGCGCTGATCGAGGGCCGCTATCGCGTACCGGCGGTGCGTCGCAACTCCTCTCCGTGACCGGCGTTGTTCCTGCGAACAAGCAGGAGGCCCCATGACCGCCCTTTCCCGCCGCTCCGTGGCCGCGGGCGCCGGTTTGCTGGCCGGCGTTCTCGCGCTTGGCGCACGCTCCCAGCAGATGCCTCCGCAGGTCGCGAGTGCCGTGCCCGTCCGGAAGGCGATTCCCAAGCCACTGACCCTGAACCCGGAGAAGATGAAGGACCTGTCGGCCGATCTTCTGCGCAACCACCATGACAGGGTCTATGCCGAGGCGGTGAAGAGACTGAACGCGGTCGGCGAAGAACTGGCGACGCTCGACTTTTCCGACGCACCGCCCGAGAAACTCGGCCAGCTGAAGCATGACGAGCAGGTTGCGCGTAATTCCACGGTCCTGCACGAGATCTACTTCGACGGGCTCGCCGAGGCGCCCACCCGGCCCGCCGGCCTGCTGGCGCAGGCCCTGTCGCGCGACTTCGGCAGCCTCGATCGTTGGACAGCGGAATTCGCCGGCATCGGGAAGTCACTTGCCGCAGGTACGGGCTGGGTGATCCTGGCCTATGCTCCGCGCGAGAAGCGACTGTTCAACCATCGCGCCGAGAACGATTCGATGGCCCCGGCGGGCGCCGCACCTCTGCTCGCCATGGACATGTACGAACATGCCTATGCGGGAGACTACGGCACCGATACCGGGCAGTACATCGACGCCTTCCTGCGGGCGATCAAGTGGGCGAACGCCGAGCGTCTTTATCGCGAAGCGATGCGCGTCTAGGTCAGGCGTTCGGCTGAACGCGCTGCGATTCTTCTTCGGCCTTGGCTTCGATCGCTTCCATATCGTCGTCGCTGAGACCGAAGTGATGGCCGATCTCGTGGATCAGCACGTGGCGCACGATGTGCGGCAGGTCCTCGCCCGATTCGCACCAGTAGTCGAGGATCGGTCGGCGATAGAGGAAGATGCGGTCGATGTCGTTGGCAACGTGTCCTGCACCGCGCTCCACCATCGACACGCCCTGATAGAGACCGAGCAGGTCGAACGGCGTGTCGAGCTCCATCTGCTTCTCGACTTCGTCGCTCGGGAAATCGTCGATCTGGATTCGCACGTTGCCGATATGCCGGCGAAACTCCTCGGGGATCGTCGCGAGCGCCTCGGCGGCGATCGCTTCGAAATCCTCCAGTGTGGGCGCCAGGCCGAAACAGGGCGTGCGCCGAGGATTGTTGAAGACCGGCATGACTCCCCCTTATAGGACCAGCGCGCCCGCGCCAAGCGCCCCGTCGTGATCGTTTGTGTACCTTCCTGTCCTCGCATTGGCGCGCTATTCGCATGGTCGCCTTCGTGATCGTTCCGCATTAAGCTCACCCGCAGATGCTTCGCTTTCTCGTTCGCCGCCTGATCGTGGCGCTGCTCGTCGCGGCGACGGTCATGACCCTCGCCTTCATCCTCACACGGCTGTCGGGCGACCTTGCCATCTCGATCGCCGGCCCCAACGCCACGGCGGCCGACATCGAGGCGGTGCGGAAGGCCTACGGGCTCGACCGGCCCGTGCTAGAGCAGTTCTTCGACTGGGTCGGTCGCGCCGTGACGGGCGACCTCGGCAACAGCTACTTCTTCCAGACCCGCGTCTCGAGCCTGATCGCCGAGCGCATGCCGGTGACCCTGACACTGGGTCTGACGGGCCTCTCGCTCGCGCTCCTCATTTCGATTCCCATGGGGATCCTCGCCGCGGTCCGCGAGAACACCAATCTCGATCGCGCAGTGCAGATGGTCGCCCTGGTGGGCCAGGCCATGCCGTCCTTCTGGCTCGGCCTCCTGTTGATGATCGTCTTCGGCCTCTCCCTGGGATGGCTACCGATCTCGGGCACCGGTTCGTGGGAGCATTACGTGATGCCAGGCATCGTGCTCGCCTTCTCCGCAGTGCCGGCCCTCACCCGCCTCACGCGCGCCGGCATGATCCAGGCGATGGGCAGCGACTACATTCGCACCGCGCGCGCGAAGGGCCTGTCGCGCGCCTCGATCCTGCTGAAGCACGCGCTGCGCAACGCCGCCATTCCCGTCGTCGCGATCGCGGCCGTGCAGCTCGGCTTCATGCTGGGCGGCTCGATCGTCATCGAGCAGGTGTTCGCCCTGCACGGCGTCGGCTTCCTCGCGTGGGAGAGCATCGCGAAGAACGATTTCCCGGTCGTGCAGGCCGTCGTGCTGGTGCTCGCCGTCATCTATGTGGCGCTGACGATGGTGTCCGACCTCCTGAACGCCGTGCTCGATCCGCGGCTGCGCGCATGAGCACGGCCGTTTCCATCAATGCCGGCCCTCGCCGTGGCTGGAGGAGCGCGGGAACCTGGATCGGAGCCGTCATCGTCGGTGCCGCACTCATCTGCGCGGTCTTCGCGCCCCTGCTGGTGCCGCACGATCCGTTCGCGCAGGACCTCAACCGCCGCCTGCTCGTGCCGTTCTGGATGGAAGGGCACAATCCGGACTTCATCCTCGGCACCGACCAGCTCGGTCGCGACTACCTCTCGCGTCTGATCTGGGGGTGCCGCATCTCGATGCTGATTGGCGTGACGGTCACGATCGTCTCCGGCCTGATCGGCATCACCATCGGCGTGCTGGGTGGCTTCTTTGGCGGCCGCATCGACGATGCAGTGCTGTTCGCCATCACGACGCGCCTCTCCATTCCGGTCGTCCTCGTGGCGCTGGCCGTCGTGGGCCTTCTCGGAACCTCGATGACCCTGCTGGTGCTCACGCTCGGCCTGCTCTTGTGGGACCGCTTCGCCGTGGTGGCGCGGTCGACCTCGATGCAAGTGCGCAATCTCGACTTCGTCGCCGCCGCCTGGTGCGCCGGCTGCTCGCGCTTCCGCGTCCTCACCCGCGAGGTGCTGCCCAATATCGCGAGCCACCTCGTCGTGGTGGCGACGCTCGAGGTGGCGCTGGCCATCCTGCTCGAAGCGACGCTGTCGTTCCTCGGCCTCGGCGTGCCGCCGCCGCTGCCCTCCTGGGGCCTGATGATCGCCGAGGCCAAGGACTACATGTTCTTCAGCCCCTGGGTGATCGTCATTCCGGGCGTGGCGCTGTTCGTGCTGGTCCTCGGCATCAACCTGTTGGGCGACGGCTTGCGCGACGCCTTCGGCACGCGGTCGCGGACATGAGTGCGCTCCTGGACGTCGAGCGGCTCGAAGTCGGGTTCGGCGGCCGCACCTCGGCGGTGCGCGGCGCTTCGCTCACGGTCGAACGCGGCGAGACCCATTGCCTGGTGGGCGAATCGGGCTGCGGCAAATCGGTGACCGCGCTCGCGATCATGAACCTGCTGGCGCGCGGCGGCCATCGCTCCGCGCAACGCCTCGCCTTCCAGGACGAGGACCTGCTGAAGCTCGACGAGCGTGGCATGGCGCGGCTGCGCGGCAACTCCATGGCGATGATCTTCCAGGAGCCGATGACCAGCCTCAATCCGGCCTACACGATCGGCTCGCAGATGACCGAGGTGATGCGCCGGCACAAGAAGGTGAGCCAGCGCGTGGCAACCGACCGCGCGGCCGATCTGCTCGGGCGGGTCGGCATCACCGCGCCGGGGCTTCGTCTCGGCCAGTTTCCGCACCAGCTCTCGGGAGGCCTGCGCCAGCGAGTGATGATCGCCATGGCATTGATGTGCGAGCCGCAGCTGCTGATCGCCGACGAGCCGACCACCGCGCTCGACGTCACGGTGCAGGCGCAGATCCTGCGCCTGCTGGCCCAGCTGCAGCGCGACCTTGGCCTCGGCCTGCTGCTGATCACCCACGATCTCGGCATCGTGGCCCGCATCGCCCATCGTGTCTCCGTCATGTACGCGGGCGAAGTGGTCGAGAGCGCGGCCACTGCCCAGCTCTTCGCCGACCCCAGGCACCCCTATACGCAGGGACTGCTGCGCTGCGTGCCGGTCCCGGGAAAGCAGCGCCAGGACGAGCCGCTGGGCTCGATCCCCGGCACGGTGCCGCGCATCGGGCCGGGCTTCGAGGGCTGCGGCTTCCGCGATCGCTGCAGCTTCGCCGACGCGAGCTGCGCCCACACCGTCCCGCACCAGACTGCAGCGCCGGGTCACGACTATCTCTGCCGGCTGGCGCCATGACCGCGACCGCACAGCCCGCGATCGAGCTCCGCTCGGTCGGCAAGACCTTCCGGGTCGCCGGCGGCATCCTGGGCAAGGACCGCCGCGTCGTCGCCGTCGACGGCGTCTCCTTCGCGGTGCCCCCGGGCGGGGTGCTGGGCGTCGTAGGCGAGTCGGGCTGCGGCAAGTCGACCCTCGCCCGCCTGATCCTCGGCCTGCTGACGCCCGATTCCGGCGACATCGCGGTCGAGGGCCAACGCATCGTCGACATGGACCGCAAGGCGCGCGCGCGCCTGATCCAGCCGGTGTTCCAGGACCCTTTCTCCTCCCTCAATCCGCTCACGCGAATCCGCGATATCGTGGCGATGCCGCTGCAGGCGCAGGGCAGCTTCTCGCGCGCCGAGATCGCCAAGCGCGTCGACGAGATGCTGGAGCGTGTCGGCCTGCCCGGCGAGATGGGCAACCGCCTGCCGGCCGAACTTTCGGGCGGCCAGCGCCAGCGGGTCGCCATCGCGCGCGCGCTCGTGCTGCGGCCACGTATCGTGGTGTGCGACGAGCCGACCTCGGCCCTCGACGTCTCGGTGCAGGCGCAGATCCTGAACCTGCTGGCGGAGCTGCGCCGCGACCTCGGCCTCACCTACCTGTTCATCAGCCACAACCTCGCCGTCGTGGAGCATGTCGCGAGCGAGGTGGCGGTGATGTATCTCGGCCGCATCGTCGAGAAGAAGCCGACGCAGGCACTGTTCCACTCGCCCGAGCATCCCTACACCAAGGCGCTGCTGGCCTCGGTGCTGACGCCGGAGCCCGGCCTCGGCGTGCCCGATGTCGGCCTGGGCGACGTCATGCCCGATCCCGCCAACATCCCGCCGGGCTGCCGCTTCCATCCGCGCTGCCCGGTGGCCGAATCGCGCTGCTCGACGCAAACGCCGCCGCTGAGGCCTCGGCCCGGCGGCGGCGTGGAGTGTCTTCTGGTTCCTTAATCCGCAGATCCCTCGGCTACGCTCGGGATTACATGCCTATGGCGCGTCACTTCCACTTGGCGAAGTAGAACCGCGGCAGCTCGTCGGGGAAGGTCTTGAACTCGAGGCCCTTCGAAAAGGCGTAGGTGTTCACGTAGGTATTGATCGGCAGCCAGTAGGCCTTCTCGGTCGCGATCTTCACGGCGGCGGAATAGGCCTTCTTGCGGGCCTCGCTGTTGGAGGTGGAGCCGCCCTCGGCAATCAGCTTCTCGAGTTCGGGATCCCGAGAGTAGTTGTCGAGCGCGCCGGCGCCGAACATCACCGGCAGGATCGCCGAGACGTCGTTGATCGAGTAGCTGCCCCAGCTTCCCATATAGAGCGGCGCCTCGCCCTTCTGGGCCTTCTGGATGGCCGGCGCGACCTGCAGCTGGGTGATCTTGGCGCGGATGCCGACAGCGGTGAGATAGTTCTGGATCGCCGCACCCCACGAAGTCGGCTGGACGTAGCTGACCATCTCGACGTCGAAGCCGTTGGGATAGCCCGCCTCGGCCAGCAGCGCCTTGGCCTTGGCCGGATCGTAGTCGTACTTCACCGCGGCGTCGGCATCGCAGCCGAACTGGCTGGGGAAACACGGTGCCGGCGGCACGCGGCTGCCGCCGCCGACCAGCTTGTCGGCGAAGGTCTTGCGGTCGACGGCATGCCAGATCGCCTGGCGCACCTTGAGCTTGGTCAGAGGATTGTCGGCGCCGGTGCGGCCGGCGGCATCGATCGAGAGATAGCCGACACGCATGGACTCCTGCCGCACGGCCTGCAGGAAGGGCATCTTGTTGATGTCGTTGGCCTGGTCGGGATTGATGTTCCAGATCCAGTCGGCGCGCTGGGCCAACAGCTCGGTCACCGCGGTGGCGAGATCGGGCACGAAGCGGACATGCAGCTTCTTGATCGCCGGCACGCCCTTGGGCGAGCCTTTCCAGTAGTCGTCGAAGCGCTCGAAGAAGATTTCCTTGCCCTGCTCGTTCTTCACGATCTTGTACGGGCCCGCGCCGACCGGCTTGGCGGAGAATCCCTCGGGCCCGACCTTCTCGCGATAGGCCTTGGGATGGATCGGCGTCACCATGGCGAGGTATTCGAGCGCCGCCGGCGTAGGCCGCTTCATCTTGATGCGAACCGTCCAGTCGCCGGTCTTCTCGGCCTTGTCGATCCACGCGTAGTTCGAGGGGGTCGCGACCTTGGAGGCGGGATCGGCCGCCATGTTGATCGTGTAGACGACATCGTCGGGCGAGAGCGTGCTGCCGTCATGGAACTTCACGCCCTGCCTGATCGTGAGATCGAGAGTGTTGTCGTCGGTGAACTTCCAGTCGGTGGCGAGCGACGGCTTGATCTCGAAGGTCGCAGGATCGCGATGCACCAGCATGTCCCACGCCTGGTGCGCCAGGATCAGGCCGGTGCGCTGGCTGTTGAAGTACATGTCGACGTTGGGCACGGCATCGTTGAACAGGATGCGCAGCTGGTCGGCGGCCTTCTGGGCGGAGGCCGGCGTCGCGGCGGCGGCGCCCAGCATGGCGGCCGTGGTCGAAAGCAGGGCAGTGCGACGGGTGATCTTCAAGAAAGCCTCCGGTTTGTTGGCGTGAGCCTAGGCCGCTGGCCCGCGATGAGGCAAGCTTCACGCCAACCGAGGAGAAACAGATGACCGCCAAACTCGCCGGAAAGGCCCGCACACTGGCCCTGGCCTCGATCAAGGGCTGGAAGAAGGTGCGCGGGCGCGACGCCATCGAAAAGAGCTTCAGGTTCGCCGACTTCAATGAAGCCTGGGGCTTCATGACCCGCGTCGCGATGGCAGCGGAGAAGGCGGACCATCATCCTGAGTGGTCCAACGTCTACAACAGGGTCGAAATCGTTCTCAGCACCCACGACGCCGGCGGTCTGTCGGAAAAGGACGTTGCTCTCGCCAAGGTCATAGACTCGGTCGCCTGACGGTCGGCGGGCGTTTCAACAGAGTTCAACTCGAGTTTATCTGCCGTTCCCGCGCAAATTGAAAAGCCCCCGAATGCACGTGCTTTCGGGGCGGTGACACGCGTGATCGGGCCTCGCAACCGGCCTGTCACCACTGGAAATCCGGGAAGGCCGTCCCAGATTGGAGGCCAAGAGTAGCGTTCATCCCGGAAAGTTCAGCCCGATGTCCACCAAGTCCCTCACCTTTGCCGCGGCGCTCGCCGCGCTTGCATTTTCTCCCCTCTCGTCGCTTTCGGCTGCGGCCCTGCCCGGCATGACCGACGGAGAGGGCCACCCGGATATCCACGCCGGGAACACCGAGGCGCCGGACGACACGCCCCTCGGGAGTGGCCGCGTCGTCGCGATCGATCCCGCGGCTGGCAAGATCACCCTCGACTACCGTCCGCTTCCTCTGCTGCCCGAGGGTGGCCTCAGGATCTTCAGCGTCGAGGATCCCGCACTCCTGAAGGGCCTGAGCGCCGGCGATCGAGTTCGTTTCGAGGTCGAACGCGAAGGCCGTCGTTTCCTGCTGAGGCACCTTGAGAACAGCAACTAGGCCCTAGCTCTTCAGCCACCCTCTTGGAGGGCGGGATGCGCTAGTTCACAGGCCCCTGCCGCGCTCTTCCTCGCCCTGATTGTGGGAACCTCCCGGCTGGGCGATTTCACGCAGGGCATTGCCGACCCGGCGCCCATCACTCTCCTGCGAGGCGACGTCGGCCAACGACAGGATGCCGACCAGTCGCTTGTCGCGGTCGACCACGGGAAGGCGGCGTACCTGCAACTCGCCCATGTTCCTGGCGACATGGGCGGTATCCTCGTCGGCGAAGCAGTATTTCACGTCCCCGCTCATGACCTCGCTCACTTCGGTCGCGGGGCCCTTGCCGGCACCGATTCCGCGAACCGCAATGTCACGGTCCGTGATCATGCCGACCAGCCGGTCGTCATCTCCGACGGGCAACAGGCCGACGTCGATGGCGAGCATCATCCGGGCAGCTTCCTCGATCGTGTGGTCGGGTCTCGCGACGCAGACGTCACGGGTCATCGCTTCGCTCACTCGCATGGCATCTCTCCTCTCCTTGGGGTTCAGCGAAGCAATGCCGCACGAGAAAATGTGGTTGCCCGCCGAATGCCTTCCGCACCCACAGCGCCCGGCACCGAAGCACATGTCGGAACCAGCTGCCTCTACCCGCGTTGCGCGCCATGGAAAATCCGTTGGCCAATCCGCTCGCCTGGCTGGATCGCGCGGCCGACTGGGCGCCAAGCTGGGTCTTCTCGGTGGCAGTGCTGCTGCTGGCAGCGGGCGTGGCAGTTGCATTGCACGGCCTCGTCATCCGCCTTTTGTGCTGGCTGATCCCGGGTTCGTATCGGTTCCTCCACTCGCTCGTGTCGGCCATACGAGCCTTGCTTCGCGCAGCCCTCGTGATCTTCGCCGTCGCCTTGACCCTGCCTCTCGTGCCGCTCGGGAGCGACGGTAAGGCGACGATCGGCCATTTGCTGATCGTGGCCTTCATCCTTCTGCTGGGCTGGAGTTGCACGGCCGCGATCACCTTGGCCTCCGACTTCTATCTGCGTCGCGTCGACATCGACTTCAGCGGCGATCCGCTGGGGCGGAAGCACCTGACGCAGGTGCGAGTCCTGCGCAGGGTAGCGACGACTCTGGTCGTCGTCGTCACCGTCGCTGCCGCGCTCATGACGTTCGAGTCGGTCAAGCAGTACGGGGTGAGCCTGATCGCGTCCGCAGGCGCGGCAGGCCTCGTGGTCGGCCTCGCCGCGCGCCCCCTGCTTACGAACCTGTTCGCCGGCATCCAGATCGCGCTCACCCAGCCCATCCGCATCGGCGACGCCGTCATCGTCGAAGGTGAGTGGGGATGGATCGAGGAGATCACCGGTACCTACGTCGTCATCAAGATCTGGGACTGGCGCCGGCTGGTCGTCCCGCTCTCCTACTTCCTGGAGAAGCCGTTCCAAAACTGGACGCGGCAGACGACCGACCTGATCGGAACGGTAATGCTTTGGGTGGACTACACGGTGCCCGTCGCCCGCATTCGCGCGAAACTCGAAGAACTCGCGAAAGGCTCCAGACTGTGGGACGGCCAGGTCGTGAACCTGCAGGTTGTCGACAGCAGCGAGCGAGCCCTCCAGTTGCGATGCCTCGTGAGCGCACGGACGTCGCCCGAAGCCTGGGACCTTCGCTGCGAAATGCGCGAGAAGCTGATCGCCTTCCTGCAAGACGAGTATCCCGGCGCCCTCCCCAAGCAGAGGGCCGAGCTGGTCGAATTCGACCGGATGACCGCGCGCGCCGCCGAGTGACATTTTCGGGCGGCGAAAGCCCTTCGGCGATTGAACTGGCCCGGCCCGGCGCCCGGGCGGATGCTTCCCCGAACCGATAACGGAGGAAATGCATCGTGACACAGAGACGGGAACTCATGCTCGGCGGACTGGCGGCCGCGATGGCGCTGGCAACCGGCGTCGGTGCAAGGGCGCAGTCCTTTCCCACCAAGCCCCTTCGCCTCGTCGTCCCCTTCGCGGCCGGCGGCAATGCCGACGTGACGGCGCGGCTTGCGGGCGAAGGCATGTCGCGCAAGCTGGGACAACCCGTCCTCATCGACAATCGCCCGGGCGCAGGCGGGGTCGTCGGACAAGAACTCGTGCTGCAGGCGCCGGCTGACGGGTACACGATGGTGATCGCGGCCTTCGGCACGCTCTACGTTTCGCCGCTGATGGCCGGCAAGCCTTCGATGGTTCCGTCCTTCGCCCCAGTCAGCATGTTGAGCACGGTCCCGATGATCGTCGTGGTGCCGACGAACAGCCGCTTCAAGGATTGGCAGTCGCTGCTGGCCGCCGCCAAGGCGAAGCCCGGCACCATCAGCATGGGCCACGCCGGAAATGGCACGCCGAACCATACCGACATCCTGCGAATCCAGGAGAACGAGAAGGTGAGCTTCGCGATCGTGCCCTATCGCGGCTCGGGAGTGGGTCTCAATGACGTGCTCGCCGGGCAGATCGACAGTTACGTCGACCAGCTCAGCAGCTCGCTGCCGCACATCAAGTCGGGCAAGCTTCGCGCGCTCGTGGTCGTCGGCGAGAAGCGCGCGCCCGAACTTCCCGACGTGCCGACATTGGCGGAAGCCGGCTGCACGCCGTTCGACGGCGGCACGACGCTCGGCCTTTTTGTCAGGCACGACACGCCGCCCGCAGTCATCGCCACACTCAACGCCTCGGTCGCCGCGGCGCTCGACGACACGACGATCAAGCAGAAGTTCGCCGAACTCGGCGCGACGGTCCGGCCGTCCACGCCAGAAGGTTTCGCGGCCTTTCTCAAGACCGAGGATGCCGGGATCGGCGAACTCGCGAAGAAGGGTCTGCTCAAGCCCGAATAAGCACTACCGGGGCTTGGCGGCGCCTTGTCCCCGGGGATCGCCCGCTTTGCCCTTCGCTTCGGCGGCCTCGAGAGCCGGACCTTCCTCCGAATCCAAAGCCTTTGCGGCGTCGCGGGCGGCGCCGGCGACCTTGCCCTTCTTCAGGAACTCCGCAGTGCGCTCATTGTAGTCGGCGGTGGCGGTGTAGCTGCCCTCGCCCTCGATCTTGTCCTTGGTCTTGTCCATGGCGTGCTCCATCGTTTCCAGATGGGGCAACGCGGCAACCTGCCATTGGTTACGTGAGCAGGCCGATCTCCCGATAGAAACGCGCCGCGCCGGGATGCAGTTTCTCCCGCCCCGGCACCACGGCGACCGTATTGGCCGCGGTCGTGTCGACGAGCTGCGGCGGCGGATTGCCGGCCTGCTGCAGGGCATGCAGTGCCTTGACCGTGCGGTAGGCCACCGCCTCGTCGAGACCGGGACGCGCCAGGACGAAACTCCATGATCCGACGGAAGGGAGGGCAGTGTCCTGTCCGGGAAAACTTCCGGCGGGCTGGGTGACGGGCTTCAGGAACGGGTGCTTGGCCAGGATCCGCCGGATCTCGTCGGCATCCGGCGCGATGAAGCGGGCGCCGTCCTTGCTCCGTGCCATGGTCATGAACCCCGGCCAGCCATTGCCGCCGCCCCACAGCGCGGCCGCCCTGCCGTCGAGCACCATCGCCGGGCCATCCCCGGCGCGCTCGAGATAGATCGGCTGGAAGTCCGTGGCCGCATCGAGACCCAGACCGTCCATGGCGTAGCGGCCGAGGATCACCAGCCCCGAGCCGCTGGCGCCCCAGGCGATCGGCTTGCCCTTGAGGTCGGCAATCGTGCGATAGGGCGAATCGGCCCGCACGACGAACAGGCCCGCCGTGGGATACATCGCTGTCAGCACACGCAGATCGGCCGGCGCACGCCCCACGCCCTGTAGCGCCGCGTGAACGACCTCGCCCTGGACCAACGCGATGTCGAGCGTGCCGGCCTCGAGCATCGGCACGTTCTCGGTGCTGCCCTTGGTATTGATCGCCTCGATCTCCAGCGCCGGATCGAAGCGGCGCACGCCCTCGACGAAGGCGGCGCCATACACGGGAAAGCCGCCGCCCGGGGTCGCCGTGCCGAGGCGGACTTTCACGGCCTGGGCTCCGGCCGGCCCGGCTGCGAGCAGCGAGCCGCCGAGGAGCGCCATGCCTCCCAGCATATCGCGCCGACGCAGGGGCCTCGGGAAATCTCCATCCGCGCGCGGCCGTGCCATCGAGCCTTCCCTAGGACTGCTTGGTCTCGAAATACGGCTCGACCGTGCCCTTGAGCTTGATGGTCAGCGGATTGCCCTTGCGGTCGACCGTCTTGCCGACGGCGACACGGATCCAGCCCTCGCTCACGCAATACTCCTCGACGTTGGTCTTCTCCTGGCCGTCGAACTTGATGCCGATGCCGCGCTGGAGAAGCGCCTCGTCATAGTGCGGGCTCTTGGGATTGGTGGACAGGCGGTCGGGGAGGGTGTCGGTCATGGTTTCCTATAACATCAATGCATAGACGATGCCGGCCATCGAGCTGGCCAGCAGGACCGGGATCATCCCGAAGCGGTAGCGGAATACAGCAATCGCACAGGCCGCCGCCAGTGCGACGGCAGCGACGTTCGCCGACCCCAGAACCGGTACGTCGAGGGTGGCGCCGAGCAGGCTGACCAGGCGCAGTTCGGCGAACAGGACCTGCAGCCCGAACCAGACGGCGAGGTTCAGGATCACGCCCACGATCGCCGCGGTGATCGCCGCCAGCGCCCCGGACAGCGCCTTGTTGGAGCGCAGCGCCTCGACATAGGGCGCGCCGACGAAGATCCAAAGGAAACAAGGCACGAACGTGACCCAGGTGGTAAGCAGCCCGCCCAGGGTCCCGGCCAGCAGCGGGGATAGTCCCCCCGGATCGCGCCAGGCGCCGAGGAAACCGACGAACTGCGTCACCATGATCAGCGGCCCGGGCGTCGATTCGGCCAGCCCCAGCCCGTCCAGCATCTCGCCGGCGGTGACCCAGCCATACTGTTCGACCGCCTGTTGCGCGACATAGGCCAGCACGGCGTAGGCGCCGCCGAACGTCACCACCGCCATCTTGCTGAAGAACACCGCGATCTGCGTGAAGACGTCGTCGGGTCCGCGCAGGAGCCACAACAGCCCGACCGGCGCCAGCCACAGGATCAGGAAAATCGCTCCGATCGATAGCGTCCGGGCGAGATTGGGCCGGGCATGTTCGGGAGTCGTCTCGCCGAGCAACGATTGGGCATCGCCCAGTCCGGCATGGCCGCCCGCGCCGTGGCCCCCGGCCTGGAACTCCGACCGGCCGAGCTTCGTGGCGACGAAGCCAATCAGCCCCGCCCCGATAACGATCAGCGGAAACGGCACGCCGTAGAGGAAGATGGCGACGAAGGCCGCGGCCGCCAGCAGGCGCATGGCGTTGTTGCGCAGCGCCCGCCGCCCTACCCGGATCACCGCCTCGATCACGATGACCAGCACGGCGGCCTTCAGTCCGAAGAACAGGCCCTGCACCACGGTGACCTTGCCCAGCAGGACATAGACCCACGACAGCGCCATGATGGCGACGAGGCCGGGCAGCACGAACAGCGTGCCGGCCAGCAGGCCTCCTGCCGTCCGGTGCATGAGCCAGCCGATGTAGGTCGCCAGCTGCTGCGCCTCGGGACCGGGCAGCAGGGTGCAGTAGTTCAGCGCCTGCAGGAATCGCTGCTCGCCGATCCACTTCTTCTCCTCGACGATGATGCGATGCATCACCGCGATCTGCCCGGCGGGCCCGCCGAAGGACAGGGCTGCAACGCGCAACCAGACCTTCATCGCCTCGCCGAACGGGACGCCGTGCGGTTTCCCCTCACTCATGACTTCCTCGCGGTCGGCGGCCAGTCGTGACCCTCGTCGACGGCATCGCGGCACCAGCGATAGAAGGCATCGTAGAGAGCGAGCCCCGCCTCCAGTTGCGCGAGGTCGTCGGCGTACATGCGCGACAGGCCGAGCGAAGCTGCAAGCAGGCCGGCCGACTCAGGCGCGAGTTCGGGGCGGCCGGTGTCGGCACCGCGCACGATCGTGGCCAGGCGCTTAAGCGGCTCCGTCTCGAGGCCGAATTCCTCGACCATGAGATCGAAGGTGCAACGCTCGCCGCGATGACTCCAGTGCACGTCCTCGTGGTCGACGTCGAACGGCGTCGCGCCGAACCGGTCGGCGACTTCGAGCACTTCGGAGGGCGCGACGTAGAGGAACACCGCCTGCGGATCGACGAAGCGCCGGATCAGCCACGCGCAGGCAATGCGGTCGACCTTGGGCCGGCTGCGGGTGACCCATACGGTGCGGCCTTGCGCGTCACGCGACGGCAGGCGCTCGACAGAAACGGTCGGCAGCTTCGCCGCCTCCCACGCTACCATGCCGCCCTCCAGAACATCGGTGAGGACGCCCTGATGGCGAAGCCAGGCGGCCGCCCCCTGGCTGAGTTTCAGGCCCTTCTTGCAGATCACCACAGCCGGCCGGCCGGTGCCGGCAAAGGCCGCCCCCCAGGCCGGAGCCTCGTTCCACGGGCGACGCACGGCACCCGGCACCAGGCGCGGGTCAGCGGCGAAATCTTCCTCGGTCCGGACGTCTATCAGCGAAGGCGAATCGGGTCGCCCGAGAAGACGGGCGAGTTTGTCGGCGGAAATCGTGTTGGGCGAAGGCATGGCGGCGTCCTTTGTAAAGCGGGGCAGGACGCGATGCTTCGGCTGTCGCCTCGTGGGGAGATCGCGATCCCCATCGCCTCCACTGTCCTCAACAGTGCAAATAGTGTCAAGCTTGGCCGATTGCCGCGACCGCGTCCGGACGTTAGTTTCCCCCCTCGGGAAATTGGGACTGGCAGTGCAGTTATAGACCGGGGGTTTCATGGCTTGGGGTCGTCTACTTCTTCTTGCATTGGCCGTCGTCGGTACGGCCGTGGCCTGCAGCCAGGACTCGCGGGTAGTGGTGCAATCGACGGCGCAGATCAAGCGCGCCTACTGGGGCCTGCCGCAAACCGGACCCGGCGCCGACGTGACCAGCCTGGTGACCTGCCCCGGAGGCTATCCCTGCGACGTGTTCGCCAATGGCCCCGCCTTCAATGACAATCGCGCGGACCTGGCCAAGAAGCTCACCGTGATCTGGACCTGCCAGCCGCAGAACTTCGTGCTGGCCGAGGTCGCGCCCCCGACCTTCAAGGTCCGCATGGCCTGTGTCGGCCAGGCGCCGCCCGTGCCGCGCCGGATCGATATCGTCGAAGCCTCCTGGGGCGGCCCCTCCTCGACCATCGACGTCACCCAGCAGGTCCGCGACATCTGCGGCGAGGGTTCGACCCGCTGCCAGGTGCCGGCGATGGCCTACATCTTCGGCATCCCCGATCGTCTCACCAAGACGCTGCGTATCCGCTACACCTGCAACGGCCAGACAACGCCCGGTCGCCAGGCGACCGAGAACAGCGTCGCCGACCTGCGTTGCGAGCAGCCGGCCGATCTTGGCCACTGACGAGGCGTCGCCACGCTAGCGCCGCTCGGCGGGAACGCCGGGCGGCGGCGGACTGCGGCGGCATTCGCCATGAAGCAGGCCGCCATAGTTGGCCCCGAGCGGCGTCATCGAGAAGGCGCCGTCGTTGCGATTGTAGGTCATCGAGAAGTTGGGAAAGGTCGCCCGCAGCGCCTGGAACGTGATCACCACACTCGTGCCCTCGGCCATCGAAGTACCGTCCCAGACTCCGACCGTATTGCGCCGGTCGTCGAACACGACGCTGAAGTTTCTGACCTGGCCGCCCTGGTCGGTGACCCTGCAGGCGAGCCAGCGCGGCTCCGCACTGGCCGGAGAGGCGATCGCGGCCAGCACGACCGCCGCCGTCAGGAACGTCGCGAGCCGCATCGACACGCCCTCCAGGTCGCTTACTTCGGTGCCATGCGGATCGCGCCGTCGAGGCGGATCGTCTCACCGTTCAGCATGGGATTCTCGACGATGCTCATGGCAAGCTGCGCATATTCCTTCGGGTCGCCGAGGCGCGACGGGAACGGGACCTGGGCGCCCAGGCTCTTCTGCGCCTCCGCCGGCAGGCTCATCATCATCGGGGTGAGGAACAGGCCCGGGGCGATGGTGCAGACGCGCACGCCGAGGCTCGCGAGGTCGCGGGCGATTGGCAGGGTCATGCCGACGACGCCGCCCTTCGACGCCGAATAGGCGGCCTGGCCAATCTGACCGTCGAAGGCCGCGACCGACGCGGTGTTGACGATCACCCCGCGCTCGCCGCCGTCCAGCGGCTCGGACTGGCTCATGGCGTAGGCCGCGACGCGGATCACGTTGAAGGTGCCGATCAGATTGACCTGGATGACCTGGGCGAACATCGCCAGATCGTGCGGACCGGACTTGGACACGGTGCGGCCGGACCGGCCGATGCCGGCGCAGTTCACCACGACGCGCGGCGTGCCGAGCTTCTCGACGACGGTCTTCACGGAGGCCTCGACGCTAGCCGCGTCGGCGACGTTGGTCTTGACGAACAGCCCGCCGATTTCCTTGGCCTTCTGCTCGCCCAGTTCGTCCTGCAGGTCGAAGATCGCGACCTTGGCGCCCGCGGCCGCCAATGCCGACGCCGTCGCGCCGCCCAAACCCGACGCGCCGCCCGTGACGATGGCGGCCTGACCCTTGACGTTCATCCGTATCCTCCGTGGTTGCGCGCTTTTAGCATTTCCAGCCCCCTTGCCAAGCGGGCCGGCCGACCCAACCTTTCCCTGCATGAGCGACGAATCCGACCTGGTCCGCGACCAAGAGACCGTCCGACGGAATTTCTGGCACAAGGCCCGCAGCACGCTGGGCCGCGTGCCCTTTACCGAGGATGCCGTCGCGGCCTTCTACTGCGCCAGCGACAGCGCCACGCCGCTGCCGATCCGCGCGACCCTGTTCGGCGCGCTGGCCTATTTCGTGCTGCCGTTCGACGCCATTCCCGACCTGCTGCTGGGTCTGGGCTTCACCGACGATGCCGCGATCATGGTCGCAGCGTTCACCGCTGCCCGCATGCACATCACCGAAGAGCACCGCACCAGGGCCCGGGCCTGGTTGCTCAAGGAGCAAGGCCGGAATCAGACTGCCCCGGAGGCTTCGCCGGCGGCCTGACCGCGGCGGCGCGGCGCCGCTCGCGTGCCACCGCATGTTCGCGGTGGGCGATGTAAAGCGCCGAGGCGATGACGATGGCGGCGCCGACATAGGTCCAGACGACCGGCATCTCGTTCCACATCAGCCAGCCCATGAACACCGCGAAGGGCAGGCGCATGTATTCGAAGGGCGCAATGGCCGACATTTCGCCAGCCTTGAAGGCCTGCACCCAGAAATACTGACCGACCGTGGCGGTGGAGGCCACGCCGACCGCCAGCACCCAGCCCCAGAGGTCGGGCCAGCGCCAGACCCAGAGGGCCGGCGGCGCCAGCAGGACGGTCGAGAAGATGGCGAACTGGGTCAGGATCATCAGCGGCGATTCGGAATCCGAGAGACGCTTCACCAGCAGGATCGAGATAGCGACGCAGGCGGCATTGGCCAGCGCCACCAGGGCGCCGAGCTGCAGGCTGCCCTCGCCCGGCCGCACCATGACCAGCACGCCGATGAAACCAACGACCGTCGCGGTCCACCGCCGCCAGCGCACCTTCTCCTTGGCGATGAGTGCGGCCACGACGACGGAAAACAGCGGTTGAGAAAAGGCGATGGCCGTGGCGTCGGCCAGCGGCAGCATCGAGATGGCATAGAAGCCCAGCACCATGGAGGTGGTGCCCATGAAGGTGCGCCAGAAGTGACCCTTGATGCGCTGGCTGAGCCACGGCTTCACCCGACCCGTCATCATCAGCGGAAGCAGCATGATGACCGAGAGAATTGCGCGGAAGAACGCGGTCTGGACGCTCTCGATCTGCTCAGAGAGCAGGCGGATCATCACGCCGGTCGAGGTGAAGATGAAGCCGCCGCTCACCAGCCACAGCGCCCCCTGCACGTTGGGCGGGAGACGCCGCAGCCAGTCGCGCATCAGATCTTCCGCTCGTGGCCGGCCCAGTACGGTTCGCGCAGCGTCTTCTTCAGCACCTTGCCCACCGGACTGCGTGGCAGCGTTTCGACGAAGTCGACCGACTTCGGCGCCTTGACGCCACCCAATCTCTCCTTGGCCAGCTGGATCAGTTCGTCGGGCTCGACGGTCATGCCAGGCTTCAGCTCGACGACCGCCTTGACCGCCTCGCCCCACTTCTCGTCGGGGATACCGATCACCGCGCAATCCTGCACGGCAGGATGGCTCCACAGGACCTGCTCGACCTCGCCGGGGAAGACGTTGAAGCCGCCGGAGATGATCATGTCCTTCTTGCGATCGACAATGTAGACGAAGCCGTCGTCGTCGATGACGCCGATGTCGCCGGTATGGTGCCAACCGAAGGCCGAGGCCTCGGCCGTCGCCTCGACGTTGTTGTAATAGCCCTTCATCACGAGGTTGCCGCGCACGACGATTTCGCCGCGCTGGCCGCGCGGCAGGAGCCTCCCGTGATCGTCCATCACCTCGAGCCGCACCAGCGGCGAGACCTTGCCGCAGCTCGCGAGCCGGTGGCGGTTGTTGCTCTCCAGCGCCGCCACGTGGTCTTCCGGCGAGAAGAAAGTGCAGATCATGCAAGCCTCTGCCTGGCCGTAGGTCTGGGTCAGCACCGGGCCGAACACCTTCACCGCCTCGACCAGCTTGTCGACCGACATCGGCGCCGAGGCATAGACCAGGTGCTGCAGCGAGCTGTAGTCGTACTTGCCCACGTCGGGATGCGCGAGGAGCATGTAGATCAGGGTCGGCGGCATGTAGACATGCGTGACCTTGTGCTTCTCGATTGCGGCCAGAATGCCGCCGGGATCGGCCGTGCCCATGAAGATGTTGGTGCCGCCGAACGGCAGCAGCGGAAACGAGCAGACCCCCGCCGCATGCGTCATCGGCGCGACCATCAGGTGGACCGGCGGTGACTTCACCGGCATGCAGGCCCAGAAGATCGAGTTCATCGTCTCGATGTTGCGGTTGGTGATCTGCACGCCCTTGGGCCGGCCGGTGGTGCCGCCCGAACTTGCAAGGAAGGCCACGTCGTCAGGCGCATCGGGCAGGTCCGGCGCCTCTTCCTTCTGCGCCGCCAGCCACTCGGCGAAGGATGGCGTGTCGATGCAGACAAAGCCGGCGATGCGCGGGCAGGCCTCGCGGATGCGCGCCAGGTAGCCCTCGAAGCTCGAATGGTAGAACAGCACCTCCACATCGGTGTTGTTCAGGATGTAGAGATTCTCCTCCAGCGCGTTGCGCGCATTGACCGGCGCCCAGGTGACCCCGGCCCGCACGATGCCCAGCAGGCAGGCATAGGCCGCCGCATGGTTGGGACTGTAGACGGCGGCCTTGGAGCCGCGTCCCAGCCCCATCGCCAGCAGGCCGTTGGCGACGCGATGGGTCTGGCCGCGCACCTCGCGATAGGTCCAGCCCTGCGTTCCGTCATGCAGGCAGTGCCGATCCGGATAGAGATCGGCGCCGCGGTCGAAGTAGTCGATCAGACGCATGGCGTCCCACTCCCCTTCATTATTCTCCCGTTCCGGGCAGCGTCGTGTCCCCCGGCCCCAGCGGCCTTTCCATGAGGACGCTGTCGAGCCAGCGGCCGAACTTGAAGCCGACGCTCTTCAGGGTGCCGACCATGGCGAAGCCGCAGGAGGCGTGGAGGTTGATTGAGGCCACGTGCGCGGAGTCGCCGATCACAGCGATCATCTGGCGGCGGCCGTCGCGCGCGCACAGGTCGATCAGCGGCATCAGCAGCGCCTTGCCGACTCCCTGCCCGATCGCATCCTTGTCGATGTAGATCGAGTTTTCCACGGTGAAGCGATAGGCCGGGCGCGTGCGGTAGAGGCCGGCATAGGCGTAGCCCAGCAGGCGGCCTTCCTTCTCGGCCACCAGATAGGGCAGTCCGAGATCGAGCACCGCGGCGCGGCGCTTCCTCATCTCCGCCAGGTCGGGCGGGTCGACCTCGAACGAGGCCGTGCCATGCAGCACATGATGTCCGTAGATTTCAGCGCAACGCGCCACGTCGGCCTCGGTCGAGGCCCTCACCGTCAGTCCACTCACGTCTTCAGTCCTCACGCCAGTTCCGGCGGAGAGTATAGACTCAGTTGGGGTTGGCGCCGCGCCGGATCGCGCCGGCGTCCGGACCGTCGAACCTGAAGAGGCTCGCCGCCAGGGGCAGGCCGGTCTGCAGACCGTTCAGCGCAACGTCGACCCGCTGGCCGCGACTGTCGATGATTGACCAGCCGCGCAGCACCATCGGGTTCTCGCCGAGACGCACGATGACCTTGCCCTCGTTCGGCTTGCGGGTCTGGCTCATGGTGAGCTGGAGCATCCCGTCACTGCGTTCGACCTTCTCGACCGTGAGATCCCCTCCCTGCAACACCATCGGCTCGCGCACCAGGAAGGACGCGGCGGTCCAGCCGATCGGCCACTGCCCGAAGTCGCGGTTGGCGATGTCCCACATCGTCACCTGGCTGCCGTCGGCAACGATCTTGAGCTGCGAGGGCGGATCGTATTCGAAGCGCATCCGGCCGGGGCGGCTGACCGAGAGCGTGCCCTGCACCACCGTGCCGCCCGGGTTGGATTGCACGAAACGGGCCTGCATCGTGCGGATGCCGTTGAAATAGCGTTCCACCTCGGCGACCTGCGGATTGGAGGCCGGCGCCTGGGCCAGAGCGGGCGCCTGGGCCTGCGCCTGGACAGGGGCGAGGGACAAGAAAGCAATCGAGGAGAGACCGGCGAGCAGGGTTCGCATGCGGCGGATATGACGGTCGAATGAGGCGGAATCAAGCATCGGCAGGCACTTCCCAATCGTGTGAACGGCCGTTTACCATGCGGCAACGAGCAGGAGGCAACGCCATGCATGTCGGAATGGCTGCAGTCTTTCAGAACACCGGGCGAGCACTCAGCGACCGCCAGATCTACCTGAACGAGCTGGCACTGGCCGACATGGCCGAGCCCCTGGGATTCGATTCGATTTGGTCGGTGGAGCATCACTTCACCGACTACACGATGTGCCCCGACGTGGTGCAGTTCCTGTCCTACATGGCCGGCCGGACCAGGCACGTGCGGCTCGGATCCATGGTGGTCGTGCTGCCCTGGCACGATCCGGTGCGGGTCGCCGAGCAGATCTCGATGCTCGACCACCTGTCGGGCGGCCGCATGATCCTGGGCCTCGGCCGCGGTGCCGGAAAGGTCGAGTTCGACGGCTTCCGCCTCGACATGGGTGACAGCCGCGAGCTCTTCGTCGAATACGGCGAGGCGCTCCTAAAGGGCCTCGAGACCGGAATCATGGAACACCGGGGCAAGCACTACCGGCAGCCGCCGGTCGAGATCCGACCGGCACCGTTCAAGAGCTTCCGCGGCCGCACCTACGCCGCTGCGGTCTCGCCGGAGAGCGCGCGCATCATGGCTCGGCTCGGGGTCGGTCTGCTGATCATCCCGCAGAAACCCTGGCGCGAGGTCGAGAAGGAGCTTGCCGAGTACAATGCGCTGTATCGCGAGATCAACGGCACCGATGCGCCGCAGCCGATCTCGGCCGGCTGGACCTTCGTCGACGAGAGCGCCGAGCGGGCGCGCGAGATGGCCGTGAAGTACATCGGCGGCTACTACCGCACCGTCCTCGACCACTATCAGTTCGCCGGCGCGCACATGAAGAACCAGCGCGGCTACGAGTACTACGCCAAGATGAACGAGAAGCTCGCGGTCTACGGCGACCAGAAGGCCATCGAATTCTTCGCCGACCTGCAGGTCTACGGGACGCCGGAGCAGGTCCACGACAAGATCATGGCGATCCACAGGCAGACCAACAACTCCGGCTATGTCGGCGTCTTTTCCTATGCCGGGATGCCGCATGAGGAGGCGGCGCGCAACATGCGGATGTTCGCCGACACCGTGATGCCCGAGCTGAAGGCGTTCGACGCCGGCGCACCGGTCGACCGCGCGCGGCCGCTGCCTGACCTGCGCTTCGCCGCCGCTGCGGAGTAGAAGGCGGAGGCCCGATCCTCCTGATACGCTACGGCATGGATGTGATTGCAGCCCATGCTGGCCGATCGAAATGCTCGCTGACCTGAGGGCGGCGTGGCGCCTGCGGAGCGGACAGGCCGGACCCGGACGTCTGGCCTTCCTCAGCCTCCTGATCGTGCTCGCCGGGGCGACCGACGGGCTGGGACTCGCCCTGCTCGTGCCGCTGCTGAACTCGCTCGGGGCCGCCGATGCCGGTCCCCAGGCGGGCCTGTTCTCATTCCTTCCCCGGACCCTGACCGGCCTGCTGCTGGTCTTCCTGGCCGTCGTGCTGGTCCGGGCCCTGGTCGCGCGGACACGGCAACTGGCGACCGCCCGCCTCGCCTTCGACTTCGCGGTCGCGCTGCGGGTCAGGGCCTATGCCGCGATCGCCCACGCCTCCTGGTCCTACCTGCGTCGCCGACGGACGGCCGACTTCCTTGCTCTCTTCGCGACGGAGATCGAGCGTGTCGAGCACGCGACCCACCTGGCACTGGAGGCGCCGGCGCGCCTCTCGATCCTGTTGGCACACTTCGCGGTCGCCTTCGCCATCGCGCCCGGATTCACTGCGCTCGCCGTCGCCTTCGGCGCCGCCCTGATCTGGGTGATGCGCCACAAGCTCACCGAAAGCCGGCGCCTCGGGCAGATGGCTTCGGATGCCAACATGCGCGTCAGCCGGGAGATCATCGAGTTCCTTCAGGCGCTTAAGCTCACCAAGGCCTATGGCGCGGAATCCCGGCACGTGGAGGCCTTCGCCGACGCCGCCCGCAGCGCCGAGGGCGCCGATCTCGCGGCGAATCGCCTGCAAGCCGACACGCGATTCCTGCTCGACTGCCTCGTCGCCGTCGCGCTGGCAGGCTTTCTCTGGATGGCGGCAAGCTGGGCCGCCTTGCCGCTGGCCGATCTGCTGGTGCTGATCCTCGTCTTCCAGCGCCTGCTGCCCATGCTGCAGGGCATGCAGGAACTCGGCCAGCAGTTCGTCCATGCATCGCCCGCCTACCGACTCGTTGCCGCTGCGATCGATGACTGCGAGTCCGCGGCCGACATGGCGGGGCCGGGTCTGCCGGAACCGGTGACCTTCGAGCGCGAGATCAGGCTGCAGGACGTACGCTTCCGCTACGACGACCAGCCGGAGATCCTGCGTGGCATCGACCTGTCGCTGCCGGCCGGCTCCCTCACCGTGATGTCGGGCGTGTCGGGTGCCGGCAAGAGCACGATCCTCGACCTGCTGGGCGGCCTGCTCACGCCGCAATCGGGCCGCATCCTGATCGACGGCCGCGAACTCACGCCGACGCTCGCGCCGACGTGGCGGCGTTCGGTCGGAACGATGGCGCAGGAGGCATTCCTCTTCCACGCCTCGATCCGCGCCAATCTCGCCTGGGCGCGGCCCGATGCCCCGGACCAGTCAATGCAGGAGGCGCTGCACCTCGCCGGTCTCGGCGAATTCATCGCCGCGCTGCCGCAGGGTCTCGATACGATCGTCGGCGATCGCGGCGCCAACCTCTCGGGCGGCGAGCGACAGAGGCTGGCACTGGCGCGCCTGCTGCTGCGCGCGCCACGACTGATACTGCTCGACGAGCCGGCCAGCGCGCTCGATGCCGCCAACGAGGAGCGCATCCTGGAGACCATCGCCGGATGGAAAGGACGGGCGACGATCCTGCTCGTCACTCATCGTCCCGCCGCCATCACATCGGCCGACCGTCACGTCGTGCTGGCCGAAGGCACGCTGACGTGAACACGGCCGCGCTGCGGCTGCTGGTGGCCGGATCGCTCGGCTACGCGCGCAGCCTCGCCAAGAACGTCGTGAAAGGAGTGCTCGGACGGCCATCGCACTTCACCGCCGACGACATCCTGTTCCGGCAGTATGTGCGGCAAATCACGGGCCGCGGACGGATCGACAGGATCACATGTATCCCCTCGACACACGAAGGCGCCGGCTCCCAGTCCTTGATGACGATGAGGGCCATCGAGTTCGCGCGCGCCAAGGGCCTGACCTACGTCCACACGCCGTTCGCCGAGATCCATCATGCCGACCGCCCGATGCGCGAATGGGCGGCGGCCTGGGAATCGCATTTCAATCTCGGCGAAGGCGAGGCCGCCATCGGCGACAGGGACACGCGCGACGCCGTCAATTTCGCCTTTACCTTCCCCCTGCTCCGCGCCCTGTTCGAGGTCGAGGACAACGATCTTCCCTTCGACGAAGCGCTCGTCCGTGATTTCAGGCGCAAGTACTATCTGAACAAGCCACGGCGCACGAATTCGCCGCCCAGCGTCTGCATCCACGTCCGGCGGCGCAACCGGCATGACTTCCACGCGCAGGACGCGACCGACATGGCCTGCCTGACACGGGTCGTAGCGCAGGTCCGCACAGTACTCCGCGAGCTTGGCGCCGAACACACGCTGCGCGTCTTCTCGCAGGGTGCAGCCGCCGACTTCTCGACGCTCGACATTCCCGAGGGCCAGTTGTTCCTAGACGCAGACCCGCTATGGAGCATGCGGGAAATGATCGAGGCCGATCTCCTCGTCACGACGCGCGGCACATTCGGCCACGTTACGGGCCTTCTGTGCGACGGAATCGTCCTGGCCGACGGCCTGTTCCCGTCGCAGGGGGGCTGGCTGACCTACAATGCCGGCGGAGGATTCGACACGGCGGCGCTGGCGTCCGCAGTCTCGGCAAAGATGCGCTCGGCCAGCGGCAGATAGCGCAGCAGCAGCGGCTCGAACTTCACGTACTCGCGCAGCGCCTTCGTGATCGCAAACAGTCGCAGCCGGAAGGACGGCAGCGGCGCACGCGGATCGATCAAGGGCCTCTCGAACGTCGTGGTCCTGGCGTCTCTCGACCGGAATTCGAGGGCCAGGCTGACACGCGGCTCGGTTCCTCCGGCATTGGCGCCGCCCCAATGAAGCATGTTGCCGCGCCAGCCGATCATCGCGCCGGCCGCGGCAGGCAGGGCGATCACGTCCTGCAGGGCGGCGCGAACGACGCGGGGCGGCAGGGGCCTGTCGCTATCGTTGGCGTCGGAAATGTCGCGCGAGACGCCGGCCGGCAGCAGGAACATGCAGCCATTCTCAACCGTGGCGTCGGTCAGCGGGATCCAGACCGACAGGAACGCGTCACCGCCCTCGCGGTAGTCGTCGTGCGGGCTCCAGCCGGCGACGCCCCGCTCGCCCGCAACCCAATGGGCCCAGACCACGGTGTTCTGCATGTAGCCCTCGCCGACCGCCGCCTTGAGGAAGGATGCAACCTGCGGCGACCGCGCGATGCTCCAGAATTCGTCGAAGACGAAGGCGAAGGCGACCGGCCAGCCATCGGCGCGAACGGCCTCGACGATGCGCCGCATCCTTGCGATCCGCGCAGCGCCGAACACCTGCGGTAGTCGGAAGTAGCCCTCGCTGTCGAGGCGGCGCTTCTCGCGAGCGGCATCGACAGCGCCAATGCACGCGGGGGCGTCATCACCGCCGCCGGCCCCTTCGATCGAGGCGAACGGCGCGAGCCTGCGCCAGCGATTGATGTCAAAGGCCTCGTTGATCCGCCGCTCGGTGTCCGCGGGCGACAACTCGGACTGCTTCAGGAGCGCCTGGACGGCCGAGGCGATCTGGTCTGCAGAGGCCCGCATCAGCCGGCTGGTCGGACGTGGGCGAACAACTTGCGGGTTCCCTCGGGCACGCTGCCGAGAAACCCCGGCTCGAAAACCAGGCGCGGCAGGGTCTCCTTGCGAAAATTGACGGGGTCCTGATACCAGCGCCGGGCATAGGTGGCATAGACCATCGGCCGCAACTGGCCGGACCGGTTGGCCATGCCGCTGTGATAGGTGCGGAAATCCCACATCACGCCGGAGCCGAGCGGAATGGTCGGCCGGTCCGGCTCGGCACCCTCGTGCTGGCCCCGCCGGTGGCTGCCCGGCCATAGCGCCGTGGTGCCCGTCGTCTCGTTCATCTCGACCAGGGGAAGGGCGAAGGTCATGGCGTAGGCCGGCAGCAGGCGCGATATCTCCGAGTTGAACAGGATCGGGCCATCGTGATGGATATGCTGTTCCTCGGCACCGCTCAGCGAGAGGATCGCCCCGAAGGCATCGATGATCGCCTCGTCGTCGAGGATCATGCGGACCAGAGCGACCACATAGGGATTGGCATAGACCTGCTCGGCCCCGAGGCCGCCGGAAAAATGCAGCGGTATCATGAAGCGCCGGGCGCCGACTTCGAGCGATTCGGGGGTTTCCTTGTCCTTGATCTGGTCCCGGTAGCGCTCGAGGAACTCCTCATGCAGCGAACGGACCGTGTCCTGCGGGACGATATTGTCGAGGACGACGTAGCCTTCGCGCGTGAACCCGTCGAAGGCCGCCTCGACCGCCTTCGACCGGGAGAGATCCTCGGTCGGGACACCGGAAAAATCGATTCGGATCATGGACGTCGTCTATAGTTCCAACTGGGCCCTTGCGGTATCGCGTCGGCGCCAAGGCTGTCGCAAGGATCGAGGAAGTCAAGACATTCTGCTATGAGCATGCAAGCTGTCCACCCCGGGCCGCCGGCAGGAGTGCACGTGAACGCCCGTCATCGCTACCTCGTCTATGGCCTCGTGATCGAGAGCGAGTTGCCGCTGACGTCGGTTCATGAAGCGGCGGGCAGCGACGGCCGCGCCGACATCACACTCCTCGCCGGATCGCCGGATTACTTCCGTACCATTGTCCCCGGCGGCGCCCGCGACCCCGAGGACTGGATCGAACATGTCGTTCTCGACGACGGCAGCGTCTACATGAAGGCCAGCGATGTCTTCGAGGCGCATATCTCGGCGAACGGCCGCACCACCATCTGCCGTATGCTGGGCGACGTCGAGCAGAGGGCCTTCGAAGCCAACCTCCTGAATTTCGTCGTCAGCGCGTCGCTCACCTTGCGGGGCGAGGAGACTCTGCACGCGACCGTGCTCGAAATGGACGGACGTGCCGTCGGCCTGCTGGGCCAGAGCGGTGCCGGGAAGTCGACGCTCGCGGCCTACCTGATCAGCCACGGTGCCGATCTGATCACCGACGACATGCTGCGCGTGAGCTTCGCCGGCGACGCGATCCTCGCCCATCCCGGCCCCTATCGGCTGAAGCTGCTCGACCAGCCCGCCACCGGCTTCCTCCCGGATGCTGTCGCCGACGGGCATTTCAATGCGCTGAGCGGAAAGATCATGGTCCGGCCGCGCCGCGAACGGCGCCGGCACCGCACGCCGTCGCGGCTCGCCGCCCTGTTCCACCTCGGCGACCCCGATGACGACACGATCACGGGAGTCTCGAGCGCCCGCCTGAGCGGCCTGGAACTCGCGCGGACCCTGATGTCGTCGGCGATGGACACGCGCTACACAGGCAGCAGCCGCATGGAGCACCAGATGCGCTTCGTCGCCCGTGTAGCGGATCTGCTGCCGATCCATGCGTTGCGGTACCCGCGCACCGTCGCGGCGCTCGACGGCGTCGCCCGCGAGATCCGCCGGATCATCGGTCCGTGAAACCGCTGGCCACCTTTCTTGCCTTGCCGGGAAGCGATCGCCTACTGCTGATCAGGGCGGCCGCAACGCTGCTCGCCGTGCGCTGCGCCTTGCACCTCGTGTCGATCGAACGGCTGCGTGCCTGGGCCGGCCGTCTCCGCGACGTCGATCGACCGGCCGCCCGCATCATCTGGTCGGTTCGCACTGCCGCCCGGCGCGTCCCCGGCGCGACATGCCTTTCCGCGGCCCTCGCGCTCCAGCGCCTGCTGTCGTCGGCCGGCCATCCTTCGCAGGTCCATATCGGCGTCGCCCGCGACGACTCGGGCTTCCTGGCCCACGCCTGGGTCGTCCATGACGGTGTCGTGGTGATCGGCGAGGAGGAGCATGAACGCTACGCCCAGCTCACGGCCTGGGATGCGCGCAAGACGGTCGGCACGTCGGGCTAGTGTTCGCGGCACTCATCAACGTCAGGGACCAGCCGATCGACGAGCGGCAGGTCCCGCCCGGCTACGAAATCGTCGGCCGGGCCCGACGTGCGGCTTTCGGCGCCGGGCCGGACAGCAGCTCGGCCGCGCTGGCCGGACGCTACCGGATCCTGGGCCGCTTCCGCCTCGACGCCCGGGACGAACTCTCCTCGCGGCTCGGCCGGTCCGCCGCCTCGGCGTCGGATGCGATGCTGTGTCTTCTCGCCTACGTGAAATGGGGCGAGTCCTTCACCGACTTCCTCGCTGGCGACTTCGCCTTCGTGCTGTGGGACGACGACGCGCAGTGCCTGCTCGGCGTGCGCGACCGGATGGGCGTGCACACGCTTTTCCATTCGAGGACCGCGGATAGCTGGCTCGTAAGCGATTCGCTCGACTGGCTGGCCGGGCGGGTGTCGACCAGCGACGCGCTCGACGACTACTGGATCGCCGACTTCCTGGTCCTCGGCGTGCCGCGCGAATTCGAGCGCACGGTCTATCGCGACATCAAGCGGCTCGCGCCGGCGCATCTGATGAAGCTCGGCGAGCATGGCCTCTCGCTTCGCCGCTACTGGCGGCTGGACATTCCCGAGCCGATCTACCTGCACAGGCCCGAAGCCTATTGCGAGCGCTTTCGCGAGCTGCTGTCGCGCGCAGTGGCGGACCGGCTGCCGCCCGGCCGGATCGGCATCGCGATGAGCGGCGGCCTCGATTCGACGACCCTGGCGGCGACCGCCGTCGAGGTGACCGGCAATCCTTCACGGATCGTCGCAGAGTGCGAGCACTACGAGCGATTGATGCACATAAGAGAGGATCACTACGCCTCTCTCGCGGCACGCCACATCGGGATCGAACTGCGTATCCGGCCGGCCGACGACATCGCCTACGATCCGCAGTGGCGCACCCGGGAACTGCACTCCCCCGAACCCATGACGGCGCTGATCAACGCCCAGGACATACAGCGGGTCGCCCGCGAGATGGGTGCAGCCGCCTCCGTCTGGCTCGACGGAGAAGGTCCGGACAATGCGCTCATCCTCGAGCGGGACGCCTATCTGGGATGGCTGCGTCGGCAGCGCTCCTGGAGACGGCTGGCGCAGGCCTTGATCGGGTACAGCGCGGCCAAGGGTCTTGCCGGGTGGGCCCAGACGGTCGGCCGGCATACCGGGCTGCAACGCGAAGCCGAACTGGAGCCGTTCGACACGCTGCCGCGCTGGCTCCGGCGCGACTTCGCAGAGCGGTTGGCCCTGCCGGAGCGCCAGGAAGCCCTGGGCGTGGGAGGGGACATGTCACACCCCTGGCATCCGGCCGCGATCGGCTCCTTCACCAGCCCGATCTGGCAGAGCCACTTCGACGTCCGCGCCTTCGAGGGAGCGCTTGGCGGACTCGAATGGCGCTATCCCTATCTCGACCTCCGGGTCCTCGAGTTCATGCTGTCGGTTCCGCCTGTCCCCTGGGGGTGGCAGAAGCGGCTGATCCGCGAGGCCATGCGCGACCGTCTGCCCCCGGAAGTGCTGGCCCGCCCGAAAACGCCGCTCGACTGCTATCCGGAGGTGGCGACGATCCGGGAGGTCGGCATGCCGGCATTGCCCGAGGCGCACCGGATCGCCCCCTACGTCGACCCGCAATTGCTGCCCGATCTCGGCGCCTCCGATCCCGACCTGGCAACGGCGCTCCCCGCGCACGCGCTGGACCACTGGCTCGCGCGCAAGCGCCAATGAGAGTGCAAAATCAACGCTTTATCGCATTTGCTCCGCAAGAAATCTGTTGTTACGCTTGGCCCGCCAGCCTAGGGTCCATCGGAATGAACGGGTCTTCCTTGCTCTACAAGAAATCGGCGCGACAGGTTTCCTGCAGGATCAATGACGAAGTCGCGATTCTGGACTTGGAACGTGCTCTCTACTTCGGCCTCCAGGGCGTCGGCGTCCATATCTGGGATTCGCTCGAGCAGCCTCGGTCGGTGGATGACCTTTGCGCTTCGGTAATGGCCGAATTCGAGGTATCGGAAGCAACGTGCCAGGCGGATGTCGTGCAAATACTCGGAAATCTCGAGGCCGAAGGCCTGATTGAAGCAACCCGATAGACGAGCCTCGATAGTGTGAAAGGCCGATTCATGACGGACGAACCGATGCAGACCGGCGACGCAGCCACGGCGGTTCCACCAGCGTCTGCAAAGAAGCCCTATGAGCAGCCTGTCCTTACCAAGCTGGGCGCTTTGCGCGACGTCACGCTGACCAAGTGGAGCTACAAGGGACGACGCGACGGCTGGAAGAGCCGCAACACTGGCCGCGGCGGGATGAATGGCCTGTCCCAGGACTCCAATTCCTGAACCGCCCGCCTCGACGGCGTGAACGCCGGTGTCGAGGTGACTCCCGAGTTTCAGTTCCTTTGTCTTGCAGCACGTCCGCGGCCCGACCTTTCGCGCCTGAGAGAACTGCTGCGCAAGGGCATCGACCACCGGATACTGATAGCCCTCGCCGAAGGCCACGGGGTGCGCCCCTCCCTCCTGGACTGCTTGGGCCAACTCTCGTGGGAGACGGTGCCGGATGACGCAAAGGCCGATCTCGAAGTTTTTCGCCAAGGTCACCTGCTGAAATCCCTGGCCTTGGCCGGCGAACTGCACCGTCTCGCGGCTTCGCTGTCCGACAGCTCGATCCCCTTCGTCGCCTTCAAGGGGCCGACCCTGGCTCTCGCCCTCTACGACGGCGTCGCCGCTCGGGAATACAACGATATCGATGTGATCGTGCCGCAGCGGCGCATCGACGCCACCGAAGACGTGCTCGAGGCGATGGGGTATGCCAGCCCCCAGGGCGACAGGACATTCCGCCGCGCCTTCCTCGCCTCTCAACGGCAGTATGCCTTCATCCGGGCCGACGAAGGTGCTGCCATCGACCTGCATTGGGGGTTCGGCGGCACCCATGTTCCGTTCCCGCTGGCGCCGGACGAGATCTGGGACGACACGTCCCTCCTCTCCGTCGGCGGCCGCGACGTGCCTGTCCTCTCCGCCCCGAATCTTGCTCTACTGTTGGCCGGCCATGGCACGAAGGAAAGCTGGGCCATGCTGAAGTGGGTGAGCGATTTCGCCCGCATGATCGACCGCCATACCGCCCTCGACTGGCAGGCGCTGCACGCGCGGGCACAGGCCAGAGGCTGCGGCGACGCCGTCCTGCTGGGCTGCGCAATGGCGGGGGAGTTGCTGGACGTGGCCGTCCCGCAGGCGCTCGCCCATCGCATCGCCGGCAGCGACCGCGTGAGAAAACGGACCGCAGCGATGGCCGACACGATGCGGCGCGGGCTGCCGCCACCGGCCCAGGTCGAGCATTTCGCCGACCTTCTCCTGTGCGACCGGCCGCTCGACCGGGTCAGGGGAGCCCTCAAACTCGCCTTCACTCCGACGGCGGGCGACTACGAGGCGATGAGACTCCCGCCTGCCCTCTGGAGCGCCTACTATGCGACCCGCCCCTGTCGGCTCGCCTTCAGAACCGCCACCCGCCGTGCCTGACGCACCGCCGGTCGGCCCCTGTAATGCCGCCATAATCAGGAGCCGCTAAGGGTTCGGTCCGGAAATTGCGGAAAACGCGGTTGCCGCCGCCCGAACGGCGCGCCAGAAACCGTCGCCGCAACGCGGCCGCCCAACGAGGAGACCGAGCGATCAGTACACAGTCCGTGCCCCGCCCCCGCCCTCCCTTCGAACGGATCGCCCTTCTCCTGCAGGGCGGCGGCGCGCTGGGCTCCTACCAGGCCGGCGTCTACCAGGCCCTGTCCGAGGCCGGCCTGCATCCCGACTGGGTGGCCGGCATCTCGATCGGCGCCATCAACTCGGCACTGATCGCGGGCAACCCGCCGGAGAGCCGCATCGAGAAGCTGCGGACCTTCTGGGAGACCATCACCCGCTCGCCGCTGGGCATGCCGATCCTGAAGGGCCTCGAGTTCAGCAGCGACATGGAACACCAGTTCGTGAACCAGATGCGCTCGATCGGAACGCTGATGTTCGGCGCGCCGGAGTTCTTCAAGCCGCGCTTCCCGCCCCCGATCTTCACGCCCGCCGGCAATCCCGGGAATCTCGCCTACTACGACGTCTCGCCGCTCAAGAGCCTGCTCGAACGGCTGGTCGATTTCGACCGCATCAACGCCCGGGAAATGCGATTCAGCGTCGGCGCCACCAACGTCAGGACCGGCAACTTCATCTACTTCGACAACGACACCCATACGATCGGACCGCAGCACGTCATCGCCAGCGGCTCGCTGCCGCCGGGCTTTCCCGCGGCCGAAGTGGATGGCGAGTTCTACTGGGATGGCGGCGTCGTCTCGAACACCCCGCTGCAATGGGTCCTCGACGCCTATCCCCGGGCAGACACGCTCGCTTTCCAGATCGACCTGTGGAGCGCGCGCGGCGACCTGCCGCGCGACATGATCGAGGTCGACACCCGGATGAAGGACATCCGTTATTCCAGCCGCACGCGCGCCGGCACCGACCAGTTCCGCCAGATGCAGGCGCTGCGGCGCGCCACCGCCAAACTGCTGGCCGACATGCCGCCAGAGTTGCGGCAGACGCCCGAGGCCGAGCTCGTGGCGAAGGAAGCCGACAGCAAGGTCTACAACATCATCCACACGATCTACCACGCGCGAAAGTACGAGGGGTCGTCGAAGGACTACGAGTTCTCGCGGCGCACGATGGAGGAGCACTGGGAATCGGGCTACTCCGACATGACCCGCACGCTCGAACATCCAGAAGTCTTGCAACGTCCGGAGAGCCCGGACGGCGTGTTCACGTTCGACCTGGCCCTGCAGGGCCGCAAGGAGCCCCGGAAATGAAGATCGACGACGTCCGCAAGAATGCCTTCGCGATGCCGCTCAACAACCCGAGCTATCCGCGCCCGCCCTACAAATTCTACAATCGCGAATTCGTCGTGATCACCTATCGCACCGACCCCGAGATGCTTCGTGCCCTGGTGCCGGAGCCGCTGGAGGTCGTGGGTGACACGGTCAACTACGAGTTCATCCGCATGCCCGATTCGACGGGCTTCGGCGACTACACCGAGACCGGACAGGTGATCCCGGTCCGCTTCAAGGACAAGGACGGCCAGGTGCAGGAAGGCGGCTACGTGCACGCCATGTACCTCGACGACAATTCGCCGATCGCCGGCGGTCGCGAGATCTGGGGTTTCCCAAAGAAGCTCGCCACGCCGAAGATCAGCCACGAGAACGAGACGCTGGTCTGCACCCTTCATTACGGCTCGGTGCTCTGCGTCAACGCCACCATGGGATACAAGCATCGCGAGCTCGACCATGCGCCGCTGATCAAGGCGCTGGCCAAGCCGGCCTTCATGATCAAGATCGTGCCACACGTCGACTGCACGCCTCGCATCTGCGAACTCGTGCGCTACTACTGCGAGGACGTGACCGTGAAGGGCGCCTGGACCGGGCCCGCCGCCCTCCAGCTCTTCGATCACGCCATGTGCGACGTCTCGCGCCTGCCGGTGCGGGAGGTCGTCTCGGCCAGCCATTACATCACCGACCTGACGCTGGGTCTTGGTGAAGTCGTCTTCGACTATCTCGCAAAGTAACGGGCAGAAAGAGAAGGATCAGCCAATGTCGCGTTTCACGGGAAGAATTGCCATCGTCACCGGCGCCGCCTCCGGCATCGGCAAGGAAATCGCCCTGCGTCTGGCAGCCGAAGGTGGCACGCCGGTCATTGCCGACCTGAACCTCGATGCCGCCACCGCAACGGCGAACGAGATCAAGGCCAAGGGTGGTGACGCGTTTGCCGTCGCCATGAACGTCACCGACGAGGCCCAGGTCGAGAAGGGTGTCGCCGACACCATCGCCAAGTATGGCAAGATCGACATCCTGGTCAGCAATGCCGGCATCCAGATCGTGAAGCCGCTGGTCGACTTCCCGTTCGCCGACTGGAAGAAGCTGCTGTCGATCCACCTCGACGGTGCTTTCCTCACCACCAAGGCCTGCCTCAAGCACATGTACAAGGCGAAGTACGGCCGCGTGATCTACATGGGCTCCGTGCACTCCAAGGAAGCGTCCAAGCTCAAGGCGCCTTACGTCACTGCCAAGCATGGCCTGATCGGCCTCAGCAAGGTGCTGGCCAAGGAAGGCGCGGAATACAACGTCGCTTCCAACGTCGTCTGCCCGGGCTTCGTGCGCACGCCGCTGGTCGAGAAGCAGATTCCCGAGCAGGCGGCCGAGCTGAAGATCACCGAGGAGCAGGTGATCAAGAATGTGATGCTGAAGGACACGATCGACGGGCAGTTCACCACGACGGACGACGTCGCCGACGCCGTGCTGTTCTACGCCGCGGCCAAGAGCACGGTCCACAGCGGCCAGTCCGCCGTCGTGAGCCACGGCTGGTTCATGCAGTAGGTCTGATTATGCAGTAAACCTGCCACACTGTTGCCCTGCGGCCACGGTCGCAGGGTTCGTGGCCGCCGGTTCCCCCGCAACGGCAACTTGATCTTCGCAACCCTCGTTGGTCCGGCGTGCGTCCCTCAGCCCGGACGCTGTCACCCAACGAGGGAATCTAACTATGAAGAAGGCACTTCTCGCTGCTGCAGCACTGATGGCTGTACCCGTGGCCGCCAACGCGCAGTCGATGTGGAGTCCCGGCCCGTCGAACCCCGGCATCTACATCGGCGGTGAAGGCGGCCTGAACTGGCTGCTCAACAACAACAACTACAACATGGACCTCGGCTTCGCGGCCGGCGGCTTCGTGGGCTACGACTTCGTCGGTCCTCGCGTCGAGCTGGAAGGCGTGTTCCGCTCCAACAACGGCCGCGGCACCGCCAACTTCGGCAACATCTTCAGCAACACCAGCGGTCGCATCGAGCAGCTCGCCGTCATGGCGAACCTGCTCTACGACTTCATCCCCGGCGCGACGATAACCCCGTACATCGGCGCCGGCGCCGGCATCGCCTTTGCCGACTCTTCGATCAACGGCTGCTCGATGTGCAGCACCCAGTTCGCTTACCAGGGCATCGTCGGCCTGGGCTGGAACGTCGACCAGAACTTCCGCGTCAATCTAGACGGCCGTTACTACGGCACGACCAGTCCCGGCATGTATCAGAACAACAACATCACCACGATGTTGAGCGTCGCCTACAAGTTCGGCGGGCCGGCCGCGGGCCCGCCGCCACCGCCGGCGGCCGCGCCGGTAACCCCGCCCTCCTTCATGGTGTTCTTCGACTGGGATCGCGCGAACCTCAGCGACCAGGCGCTGACCACCATCCGTCAGGCCGCCTCGGCCTACAAGCAGAAGGGCAACGCCCGCATTACAGCGACCGGCCACACCGACACGTCGGGCTCGGAGAGCTACAACATGGCGCTGTCGCTGCGTCGAGCCAACGCCGTCAAGGACGCGCTGGTCCGCGAGGGCGTGCCGGCAACCAACATCGCCGTGCTCGGCCGCGGCGAGCAGGGCCTGCTGGTGCAGACCGGTGACAATGTCCGGGAGCCCCAGAATCGCCGCGTCGAGATCGTGATCCAGTAGTCGCGGGTCCACATCGAAAGCCACGAACGGCCGGGCCCCGCCCGGCCGTTCTCTTTTGAAGCGAACGCGGTACACTGGTGAAAACGATCAGGAGGATTCGCATGGCACGCGCCTTCGACATCACCCCGCTCGACGCCACGTTCGGCGCCGTCATAACCGGCGTGAGACTCACCGACCTCGACGATGCGGGATGGGGAGAGCTGCACGCAGCCTGGCTGGAGTACGCCCTTCTCGTTTTCCCCGGCCAGCATCTCAAGCGCGACGAACAGATCGCCTTCGCCCGCCGCTTCGGCCCGCTCGAGTTCGAAATGGCGGCCATCAGCAACGTGCGTGCCGATGGCAGCCTGCGCGTCGAGAGCGATAACGACGACATGATGAAGATCCTGAAGGGCAATATGGGCTGGCATGCCGACAGCACCTACATGCCTGTTCAGGCCAAGGGCGCGGTGTTCAGCGCCGAGGTCGTGCCCACCGTCGGCGGCCACACCGGCTTCGCCGACATGCGTGCGGCCTACGACGCCCTCGACGAGGCACGCAAGGCACGTGTCGAGACCCTGAAGGCCCGACACTCGCTGCACTACAGCCAGTCGAAGCTTGGCCACGAGACGAAGAAGGCCGACGGCGAATACAGTGGCTATGGACTGCATGACGGGCCGGTACCCCTGCGGCCCCTGGTGAAGACCCATCCCGAGACCGGCCGCAAGTCGCTGCTGATCGGCCGCCACGCCCACGCCATCCCCGGGATGGAGCCGGCCGAGTCCGAGCGCTTCCTGCGCGAGCTGGTCGACTTCGCCTGCCAGCCGCCGCGCATCTATCATCACGACTGGGTGCCGGGCGACGCCGTGGTGTGGGACAATCGCTGCCTGCTGCACCAGGCTACGCCGTGGGAAATGACCCAGAAGCGCATCATGTGGCACAGCCGAATCGCCGGCGACCCGGCCAGCGAGACGGCCTTGGCGCATTGACGTATCATCTGCCGCATGAGGCTATCCCGACGTACAGCCCTGATGGGAAGCACCGCCCTGGCAGTGACGGGACTGGCTGAGCGCCGGTCGACGGCAGCGGCAGACGCGATCCGCCTGATCTGTGGTTTCGGCGTCGGCAATCCTTCGGACCTCTGCGCCCAACTCATCCAGGATGGCTTCTCGGCGGCGCTCAACGAGCCGGTGGAGTTCGACTATACGCTCGGCCAGGCCGGCCGACGGGCTGCGCTCGAGGTGATCGGTGCGGAGCCGGATGGGCGCACGCTGCTGATCGCCGAAATCCTGAATCTCGTCCTGCAGGAGACACCGGCGGAGCTCCTGCTGTCGCGCCTGCAGCCGATTGCCAAGATCACACGCGGCTTCTCGACGGCGCTGGCCGTGAACGAACTCTCCGACATGCGGGACTGGCCCGGCCTGCTTGCGGCGGCTCGCGCGAACCGGCTGAAGGCCGCAACGACGGGCCGCGACTCGACCATCGGCCTCCTGCTGGCGCTGGTCGAACGACGGATGAGCCTGTCGTTCGACACGCTCAAGGTGGCTGGTACGACGGCGGCCGTCGACATGCTGCTGACGCGCCGCGCCGACATCGCTGTCATGGATACGCGGACGGTGCTGCTGCACAATGGGCGCAATCGCACGAAACTGCGCGTGCTGGCGACCTCGGGCGCGCGCCGCTCTCCGCAACTGCTCGACGTCCCCACCCTCGCCGAACTCGCGGGCGATCCGAAGCTTGCCTACACGATCAGCTTCGCCCTGTTTGCGCCCCTGGCCACCCGGCCCGCGGTGGCGCACCGGCTGACGGCCGCGCTGCTGGGCCTGCGCAACGACATGTCCGTGCAGACCCAGGCCCGCCTCGCCAACATCCCGCTCCAGTTCGACGGACCGGCCGCCGTTTCGGAGGCGATTGCGCGCGACCGGCGCGTTGCCGCCGACATCGCCGGATAGGTGTCCCTTTCGCTGGGTAGTGGCACTCGCCGCCGACCGATTGACCGCCTGTCCGGGCGGTCCAGTATGGGACGCGAGAGCAGACGCACGCCGATCCCCGAGGATTCCATGGACACCCGCGTTCAGCCGGCCCCCGCCCCCCCCGCCCCGGCCCTCAGCGCCACCGAACGGGCGCTTGCCCTGCAGCCGCTGCTCGACGAGCACGGCGCGGAGATGGACCGCCGACGCGAGGTCGTGCCGGAAGTGGTCGATGCGCTGGTGGCAAACGACATGCTGCGGCTACTCCTGCCCCGGAGCCTGGGCGGTGCCGAGCTGCCACTGATCGAGTTCTGCAAGACCGTCGAGGCGATCGCCTGGGCCGATGCCAGCGTCGCGTGGTTCGTGAACCAGTCCAACGTCTCCTCGGCGACCTCGGCCGCCGCCATGCCGCGCGACGCGGCCCTCGCCTTCTTCGGCAATCCCGGCGTCGGGCTGGCCTGGGGAGCGCGCAACGGCACCAGCAAGGCGATCCGCGTCGAGGGCGGCTATCGCCTGAGCGGCACCTGGAGCTTTGCCAGCGGCGGACGGCACACGACGTGGATGGGCGCGCACAGCGCCGTGCAGAACCCGGACGGCACGCCGCATCAGCGCTACGGCAGACCCGACGACCGAAGCTTCGTGTTCAGGCGCAGCGACGCGCGGATCGTCGATGACTGGTTCGTGCTGGGCCTGCGCGGTACCGGAAGCGACACCTACACGGTCGAGGATTTGTTCGTCCCCGACGCGCATGCGCCGGCTCGCGACGCGCCGCAGGAGCGGCGCGAGGCCGGGCCGCTCTACACGATGGGCTCGACCCTGCTCTATGCCAGCGGCTTCTGCAGCGTGACCCTGGGCCTCGGCCGGCGCCTGCTCGAAACTTACATCGACCTGGCGCGCGGCAAACACAGCCGTGCGTCGATCAACGCCATGTCGGCCAACAATGCGATCCAGCGCGAAATCGCCCTGCTCGAGGCCAAGCTGTCGGCCGCCCGCGCCTGGCTGCACGCCGAGGTATGCGAGGCCTACGACAAGGCCACGAGCGGCGCGCTCGATGTCGACGGCCGCATGCGACTGCGTTTGGCGACCACCTACGGGATGAACGAGGCGACCGACGTATCAATCGCGGCCTATCGCGCATCGGGCACGACGGCCATCCTGAATTCGGCGCCGTTCGAGCGCCGGTTCCGTGACGCCATGAGCGCGAGCCAGCATCTGCAGGCGATGATGGGCCATGCCGAGATGGTCGGCCGACACATGCTCGGCGTGGAGAACAAGCTCCAGAACCTCTGACCCGACTCCCGTCGCGCCCGGCCTACCGGCGTCGGTCGCCCTTGTCACCCTGCCCGCGCTTGGCGACCGTCTTCGCCTTGCGGCGGCGATCCGTCGTCAGGGAGCGACCGACATCGTCCACTTCCTTGAAGGAGGTACCGCGGGCGTTGCGCCGGACATAGAGCTTGTTCGTCCCGGTGTCGATCAGCTCGCGCTTCGCCACCGGCTTTCGCGCAGGCTTCTTCCTGACTGACTTCTTCGCGACCTTCTTCTTCACCGTCTTCCTTGCAGCTCTCTTCTTCGCGGACATGCAGTCACTCCCGAATGATTCTGCAAGAACGAAGCGCGGCGCGCGGAGTTCCGGATACCCGATCCCGAGGCGCTCGCGGTTCGGCCGGCCGGGGTGTAAAAGCAGGGAATGGGGTCCGAACGGCATCATCAGGGCAGCGCCCAGACGGGAGCACCGGTCAGCGACGGCTCGCCGAGGTCTGCGGCCTCGTTCGCTCCGAGGCTGAGCCCATGGACGGAGACCGCCACACCGATACTCGTCATCGGCGATGCCATGCTCGACGTCTCCGTCTTCGGGAGTGTCGACAGGATCTCGCCGGAGGCTCCGGTGCCGATCATCCGGCAGGAAAACACCGTAGAATCCGGGGGCGGCGCCGCCAACGTGGCCCTCAACGTCGTTGCCATGGGCGGGGCGGCCCATCTCGTCACCGGTGCGGCGGCCGATCCCGAGGGCGAGCGGCTGGTCGGGCTTCTGCGCCATGGCGGCGTATCGTTCGACGTGGTTGCGACACCGGGCAAGCCGACGACGGTCAAGACCAGGTTCCTCGCCCGCCACAATCAGCTCTTGCGGCTCGACCGGGAAGTTGCGACGCCCGTCACGCCGGCCTGCGAGGAGCAGATCATTGCCGCGCTGCCGGCGCGCATGGATGCGTGCCGCCTCGTGGTGATCTCCGACTATGGCAAGGGGCTGGTCACGGATCGGGTGATCGAAGCCACCTTGTCCCTGGCAGCCCGGGCCGGCCTGCCCGTGATCGTGGATCCCAAGCGCCGCAACCTCGCGGACTATCGCGGCGCCACCTTCATCAAGCCGAATCGTCGTGAGCTCGAAGCGGCCACCGGCCTTCCCGCCGCCACTGACAGGCAGGTCGAGTTGGCCGCGTCCTCCCTCGCCGGGACGACAGGCGCAACCCTGATCGTGACGCGCTCCGAGGACGGCATGTCGCTGGTCAGGCCGGACGGCTCGGCGATTCACATGCCCACGCATGCCCACGAGATCGTCGACGTGACCGGGGCCGGAGACGCGGCAATCGCCGCTTTTGCGCTCGCCATCGCCGGGGGCCGGCCGGCGGAGGAAGCAATGGCCTTCGCCAACATCGCCGCCGGCGTTTCGGTGATCAAGCCGGGAACATCCACGGTTTCCGCCCCAGAAATCGAACACGAGCGCGCTGTCTTCGCGGGCCAGCTGCCGGTCGCGAAGGGCTCCCGCGTGACGGCCGAGACCGCCGTGCTGCTGCGCGCGCAATGGCGCCGGCAGAGGCTGAGCGTCGGCTTCACGAACGGTTGCTTCGATCTCTTCCACCCCGGCCATGTCGCCCTGCTGCGCGAGACGGCCCGCCAGTGCGATCGGCTCATCGTAGGCCTCAACAGCGACGCCTCGGTGCGACGCCTCAAGGGCGAGAAGAGACCTGTCCAGAACGAGGAAGCCCGTGCCGAAATTCTCGGGGCAATGGCACATGTCGATCTCGTCGTCGTCTTCGAAGAGGATACGCCGCTCGACCTGATCGCGCGGCTGGAACCGGACCTTCTGACCAAGGGAGCCGACTACCGGATCGAGGACATCGTCGGCGGCGACCTCGTCCGGCGGAACGGCGGGCGCGTACTGACCGTCGACCTCGTGCCGGGCCATTCCAGCACCCACCTGATCAACAAGCGATAGCCGCGTCCGCAGCGAGGAAGCCTTCATGATCGTCGTCACCGGCGCCGCGGGATTCATCGGTTCGAACGTCGTCGCCGCGCTGAACGACGCCGGTCGCGACGACATCGTGGCCTGCGACCGTCTCGGACAGGACGATCGCTGGCAGAATCTCCGCAAGCGGATGTTCCGCAATTTCGTCTTCCCGGAGCAGCTTCACGAGTTTCTCGCGAAGACGCGGGACGTCGAAGCAATCGTCCACATGGGGGCGATCTCCTCGACGACGGCCCGCGACGGCGACGCGGTGATGCGGGACAACTTCCAGTTCTCGCTCGCGTTGCTCGACACCTGCGCCTCGCGCGGCATTCCTCTGATCTATGCCTCGTCCGCCGCGACCTATGGCGATGGAAGCCAGGGCTTCACCGATGACCTCCCCTTCGCCGATCTGCGCAACCTGCGGCCGCTCAACCTCTACGGCTGGAGCAAGCATCAGTTCGATCTCGTGGTGGCGGAGCGACGGGACCGAGGATTGCCGTTGCCGCCGAGATGCGTCGGCCTGAAGTTCTTCAACGTGTTCGGCCCGAACGAGTATCACAAGGGCGACATGATGAGCGTCGTCGCCAAGAACCATGGCATTGCGGCGGCCGGCGGCGAGGTCCAGCTGTTCAGGAGTCACCGCAGCGACTTCGCGGACGGCGGGCAGCGCCGCGACTTCGTGCTGGTGGACGATGTGGCCGACGTCGTGGTCTGGGCGCTGGGCCACGGTCCCGCCTGCGGCCTGCTGAACGTGGGCACCGGCCAGGCGACATCGTTCCGGGACCTGATCGGCGCCCTGTTCGAAGCGGTCGGACACGAGCCGCGAATCGCCTACATTCCGATGCCGGAAGCGCTGCGGGACCGGTATCAATACGCCACCGAAGCGCCGCTCGGCGCCTTGCGGAACGCCGGCTACCGCAGGCCGTTCACGCCCGTCCGGGAAGCGGTTGCGCGTTACGCCGGCTTTCTCGGCGCTGCCGACCGCTACCGCTGATCCGTCAGAGATGATCGCGGATCGAGTAGTAGGCGAGAGACCCCAGCCCCCATGCGACCAGGCCGACGAACAGGACGATGGCGATGATGCGCAGGCGGCGCGGATACAGCGCCTCCTCCGGGAGCTTGGGCTTCACGAAGGCATTGAGATAGAGCTTCTGGCGCATCGCCTCGATGCGCGACTGCTCGGCGAATTGCAGCGCGAACAGGTAGAGCTTCTCCCGGAAGGCCTCTTCGAGCTTCAGGGCCTCGTATCCGCCCATCAGCGCCGTGATCGCCGCACCGCCGGATTTCTCCGACGCCGCTTTTCGCCCCTGGGTCATGCCGGCCTGCTGATCGCGGATGATGCCCTCGATGGCGGCGATCTCGACGCCGAGGTGACGAAGCTGCGGGGAGTTCGGCGCCGACTTGCCGAGTGAGTTGTACTGGGCCTGCAGCGTCGCCAGCCGCTCGCGCTGGTGGGCCTGCAGGTTGATGTCGACATCGACCGAGCGCCCCGGATCGACCATCTCGGCCTTGTCGCGGAAGTCCCGCACGGCCGTCCTGGCCTCGACAAGGCGGCGGTCCGCCTTCGCCACCTCCTCTTCGCCGAACGCGATCGCGTCCTTCTGCGCGCGCGTGGAGAGTTCGTTCACTGTCTTCTCGGCGCTCTTCAACACGGCATTCGCGACGGCCAGCGCATCTTCGGGCGTGAACGCCCGCACGGACACGGAGATGACCCCGGTCATGGTATCGAAGGACGGTTCGACCATTCCGCGCCAGTACTCGGTCTTCCGTTCGATTGAGCGCGAATCGCCGAGGCGGCTCCACCAGTCGACCCCGTCGCGCCGATAGAGCCGCTCGAAGCCCAAATCCGCCTCGAGCGCGTCGACGACGTCGCGGCTCCTGATGAACTGGACGATCGTCTGCGAGTCCCAGATCTGGCTGGCCGTCAGCCCGCTGGCAGCCAGCGAAGCGGTCGGACTCCCGTTGTTGGCGCCACCCGCCAGAACGGGCTCCGCAGCCCGCCGCAGGTTGAAGCGAAACTCGGAGACATACTGGTCGGCGGCGAAGCCGTAGAGGTAGACGCCGGCCGCGACCGTCGGCGCGAGCACCAGCAGCAGGAAGGCCAGGAGGTGACCCTTGATGCCACGCTTGGGCTGGACGGCAGGCAGCGGACGCGCGAGCAGGTCCGGCTCCTCCACCGTCTCCTTGCGCAGCTGGATGACCCTCTGGCTCATATGACACTCACCCGCCCGGCTCGGGACCGCCATCGAGGCGCCCATCGAGGCCCCCGTCAAGGCCCAGGAGTTTCCGATAGTCCGCAATCGCCCCTTCGACGTCCTCGTACATCACCAGCTTGCCATCGTTCAGGATGGCGCCCTTGTCGCAGTACGACCGGATCGTCTCGAAGCTGTGCGAAACCATGATCACGCTAGCATGGCGGATCCGCTGCTGGAATGCCTCGTGGCAGCGCGACTGGAAGCGTGCGTCCCCCACCGCCGTGATCTCGTCGACGAGGTAGACGTCGAAGTCGATGGCGAGGCTGAGGCCGAACGACAGACGCGCCATCATGCCGGAGGAATAGGTCCGGGTCGGCATGTCGAAGTAGCTGTCGAGCTCGGCAAACTCCCGGACGAACTCGATGGCGGCCCTGCGGTCGACACCGTAGACGCGGGCGAGGAAGATGACGTTGTCACGTCCCGTGGCATTGGGATGGATCGCGCCGCCAAAGCCCAACGGAAACGACACCCGGCTGGTACGCCGGATCGTGCCGCGATCTGGCAACTCCGTCCCCGACAGAAGGCGCATCAGGGTCGACTTGCCCGCCCCGTTGACGCCCAGAACCCCGATGTTGACCCCGTCGGCGAGGACGACGCTCACGTCATCCAGCACGGTGCGGCGTGACTCCGGCGTGCGGTAGCTCTTGTGGACACGATCGAGGGTGATCATGCGACCGAGAGCCGCCGGCGGCAGGCGCGTTCGAGGCTGAAGCCGATCAGCACGGCGGCTAGTCCCCACAGGACGACATATCCACGATCCAGCCATACCGGATGCCAGCTGTCGAAGAAGCCGCTGCGGATCCAGTCGATGGCCTGAAGGACGGGGTTCCACACGAGGATATCGCGCACCCATTCGGGCATCTCGGCCGGGTTGAGGAAGATGCCGGACGTGAAGTAGAGGGCGCGTACGACGTTGGCGAAGACATGGTCCCACGACTTCACGAAGTGGATGATCGTCGCATTGATGACTCCGATGCCGAATCCGACCACCCAGATCGCGAACAGCCCGCTGGCCGCGTCGAACAGATCGTCCGGAACCGCCGGCAGGCCGAGCAGCACGAAGGCGGTCAACACGATGACCGCGACGCAGAACTGGGTAAGCAACTCCAGCAGACCGCGCGCGAGCAGGACATCGACATGCTGGACCAGCGGGATCTGCAGCAGGGGGCGGTTGGCGATCAGGCTTTGCTGAACCCCGAATACCGTATTGGAGAACAGCAGGTAGGGCAGCACTCCGGTGAAATAGTAGACGATGAGGTTGCTGCCGACCGGCGCGGTTCCGCCGATATGCGTGGCGGCAAACACGCTGGCGATCAACGCCAGATGAGAAATCGGCTCGAGCAGGGCCCAGAGGTAGCCGAGGCGGGTTTCACCGAAGCGGGTCTGGGCATCCCGCAACAGCAGCGCGACAAGGATCCGGCCCTGGCTGGCCACGGCGGCGCGCCACCCCGGACGGACGGGCGTTCTGGCCTCCCAGCCCGGGCGCGGCGAGACCGGCCCCGGCAGTTCCGCGCTACCCGCGGCGAGCGGCGGCGACATCCTCGCCGCCCGTCGCTTCTCGAGGTCAGCGACGTAACGGGCGAAGTCGAGATTGTCGGGCGCGAGATCCCTGGCTCTGCAGGCATGAGTGATCGCGGCATCGAGATCGCCGGCACCGTCATGGATGACGCTGCCGAACCACGCGACCCGCGCGGTCTCCCCCTCGATCACCTCGGCGGCACGGACCTCGGCCAGGGCATCGGCAGTCCTGCCCAGGTGGTTGAGCAAACCCGCACGATGGAGACGGAACTCCGGGTTGGACGCCTCGAGCAGCACCGCCCTGTTCGACGAGGCCAGCGCGCGATGAAACTCGCCCAGCGACTCGAGCGCACCGGCGTGATTGCGCCAGCCCAGCGCGGACTCGGGCGCGTACCGCAGGTAGATGTCGAGATGATCCAGCGCCTCGCGATGCGCACGCAGGGCCAGCAGCCCGAAGATCAGCTGGAAGCGCGCTTCCGTATCCGCGGGATCGCGGCCGACCAGCAGGCGCCCCTGTTCCACGGCGGCAGCGAAATCGCCTACCATGAGCAGGAGCGTCTGCGACTTCCTGAGCACGCGATCGTCGCCCGGATTGAGCGCGGCGGCCCGCCGGACCGCGACGGCCGCCTCCTCCTCCCGGCCGGCGAGGCGAAGACGCTCGGCGACCACGGCGAGGCCATAGGCATTGGCCGGGTCGGCTTCGACGGCGGCCAGCGCCAGCGCAAGTTCCTCGTCCAGCCCGTCCGGTGTCGCCATCGGAACTGCTCCCGTCGAGCGGCCCTACGCCGCCGGTTGCGTCGTTCCCGCCCGTGGCGCCTCGGGCTTGGCCGGCAGGACGAAGCCCATTCTCTCGAGGTGCAATGCCACGTTGCTGTGCAGGTTGTAGGTCGCCAAAGCGCGGCTGCGGGCTTCCTCGAAGCGATTGCCGCCCCGCTGAATCTTCTGGGCCAGTTCGACATGGTTGCCGATGTCGAACGAGACGAAAACCTCGCCATAGTACTTCATCACTTCGGCGAAGGACCTGTTGCGCGCGCAATAGAGATTGGCACCGCATTCGATCGCAAGCGCGATGACGCCCGACATGCTCTGGCCGACCTCCAGATACGGCAGGACGACCGCGTCGCAGCCGCGCAGCGCCTCGATGAAGTGCGGATCCGACAGTTCGCCGACGAAGTGGACACGCTTCAGCAGGTCGTACGATAGAAGCCGGGAAAGCGCCTCCTCCATCGCCTCTGCGGTTTCCGGGACTGTGTCCGAGGCGGCGATCCTGCCGCGCCCGAAGGGCATCAGCCGCCGGCGGGCGTCGCCGACGACCTCGTCGGTCTTTTCCCTGATGAGTTTCAGCAGGGATTCGATGTACGGGTCCAGCGGCACGTTCTCCGCGACGGAAGCGGGATGCTGTCCACCGAACAGATAGAGATGATGGTCCTCCGGCAGTTCCTTCAACGCGTGGATCAGCGTCTCGTAGCCCTTGTAGGAGGAGATGAATCCGAAGGCGCCGATCACCTTGGTGCCGGGGGCAATCCCATGGCGCTGCCGGAACGCCTCGACATCGGTGTTCTCCAGGACTTCGCGCCGCTGGTCCTCCGTCAGAAACGTGATCGGAAAGTCGACCACTTTGTCGAACCCGTAGATCTCCTTGACGATGCGGCGCTCCCGTTTCGTATGGACCAGGATGCTGAGGTTGGCGGAACGCGACCGTGCCCGGCAGGCCTCTATGATGCGGGAGTAGAGCTTGGCCGCCGGACGGGCGTAGAAGACCTCCGAGAGGAACGCCCGCGTGGCGACGATCGGATGCCCCGCGACGAATGTCTCGGCGAACTGCCAGAGGACGCGCGGCAGGTGGAAGGTCGGCGGGTTGATGCGATGCATGGTGACGACGACGTTGCGGCAGCCACCCAGAAGCATCTTCAGGCGACGCAGCACGTCGCTGTCCTTCGCACCGTAGAGACCCGCCTCGAACTGGATGTTCACGTAGTCGTAACCGGCAAGACGTGCCGCAATCCCGGCGATGTGCCTGTCGCCCGCCGACTGGAACGCGGGACTGGACTTCTGCAGCAGGAAGAGATCGAGCGGAATCACGTCGCAGTGGACGTACTCCGAGAACTTGTTCCTGAGCACGTGGGCGTACGAGGCGTTGCCGCAGCTCTCGTTGTACGAACAGACGATCGCCAGTCTCTTCTGCGTCATGGTCATTCGTTCCGGGACGTCGTCGTCTAACGGGGAAGCAGGCCGAACCGCCGGCCCAACTTGACGAGGGGACTGGCTTCCAGCTTTGTGAGCCGATCCTCCGCGAGCGCCTTCTCCGCCTTGAGCACGTCCTGGGCGGCCACGGCTTCGCGGAAGGCCTTCTCGCCATGGGCCACCGCCCTTGCCATCGCGGCTTCGAGCGCGTCCTTCTCGGCCTTCAGCGCCTCCTGGACAGCGACAGCCTCATGGAAAGCCCGTTCGCCGTGAACTCTGACCCGCTCGACTTCAGACGCGTCCGATTCCACGTCCGGACCGGGTTGCGCTGGCGGCGGTAGCGTCCGTGTCCGCAGCCGGGACGGTCGCGGCGGCGCCGTCGGCCGCAGCTTCACGTAGAATTCAGAGCCGTGGCCAGTCTGGGTCGCCGGATTGGACTCGAGCGACTCGATCTCGAAATCGAACAGACCGATCTCCTTCAGTTCGCGCGCAACCTCGGCGAAGCCGTCGCGAGAGAAGGCCCAGCAATGGACGTCGACATACTCCTGGCTGGCGCGCAGCGCGGCGTTGTAGCAGTCGATGTCGGTGAACAGTCGCTTGACGTCGGCCAGGGTACGGCCCTCGAGGGGCACGTTCTGGAAGTCGAAGAGATTCTTCAGCCCGTCATAGACCTGACCGGGCGAAGGCACCGTCTGCCCCAGCAGGTAGGAATTGATCAACTCAGCGGCGTTCGTCTCGCGCCGGAAATACTCGCCGCTGCCCTTGGCGTCCGGCAGCACCATCGCGATCACGCCATCGTCCTTAACGACGGCCCGGACCTGGTAGAGATACTCGAGGAAGTTCGGCACGTGCTCGAAGACATGGCACGAAACGACATAGTCGAAGGGCGCGGCGGCCCCGGCGCATTCCTGCAGCGTCTTCCCGATCTCCCAGATGAAATCGAGGCGCTGGACGCGCAGGCCGTGCTGGATGCGGCCAGGGTTGGTCCTCTCGCGCTCCAGCAACTGGTCGTAGGTGAGATAGTCGCAATAGAGCACGTCGCCTTCCGACTTGGTGACGACCGGCGCCCAATTGGGTGCGATCTCGAGACCGCTGCCGGTCTCGAGCGGCAGCAGCCTGTGGACCATGCGCCGGCGGCCATCGAGCCCGAGCGCGCTCAGTCGCTCCTCCGTGGTCGGTGTCCTTTGTGATTCCGGCGGGATCGCCGCGCCTGTGCTGATTGCCATGGGTCGATGTATCCGGGCCTCAAGGGCTCGCGGACACTCCTTCGGAGTGCGCGGGCACTGCCGCCGGTTTGCCGTCGAATTCACGACAGTACCAGTCCCACGTCTCGCGCAGGCCTTCGGCGATCGAGTGCCGGCACTGGAAACCCGTGAGACGCATGCGGCTGAGGTCGTACTCGCGATACTCCTGCCCGTTCGGCTTGCTCGGATCCCAGCGCACCCGGTCCGCCAGGCCGGTGATCGCCCCCAGCATGTCGACGATCGCGCGGATGCTGTAGACGACGCCGCTGCCGATGTTCACCGCACCGTCGACGCCTTCCATGATGGTCTGGATGGCACGGGCGGCGTCCCGGCTGTACATGAAATCACGCTGTGCCGAGCCATCGCCCCACACGTCCACGCTGCCGCCGTTGCACCGGGCGTCGTGAAACTTGCGGATGAGCGCCGGCACGACGTGTCCGAACTTCACGTCGAACCGGTCGCGCGGTCCGAAGAGATTGCAGGAGACGATATAGGCCCACTTGAGACCATAGCTCTCCTCGTATGCCTCGAGCATGGCCAGCATCGCGCGCTTGGCGTTCGCGTATCCGCGTTCCGATGCATGCGGAATGCCGAAATGGATCATGTGCTCGCGGAGCGGGACGCCGGGCGGTGGATAGGGATAGACCGCGCCCGTCCCCATGACGGTGATCTTCTCGACACCGTGCCGGCGGGCGGCCTCGACGACGTTCGTGTTGATCATGCTGTTGTCATAGAAGGAGAGGCCCTGGTTCATCATGTTGCCCAGGATGCCGTAGACCCGGCCGGCGGCGTGGAACACGTGGGCCGGCCGCGTGCGGGCGAACAGCAGTTCCGTACTCTTCGGATCGGAAAGATCGCAGTCCCGGCGCAGTACCGGAACGAGCCGGGTGAAGCCTTCGCCTGCCAAGTGCTCCAGCAGCGTGGAGCCCACCAGGCCACCGGCACCTGTCACCATGATCACCGCATCGCGCTTCATGGCCTGTAGCCGCCCCCGAGCTCGCAACTCCCCTGCAGCATTATTCGCACGTTATCGCAGCGATCTCCAGCGCCCAGAAGTCGCGAGCTAGCGCTCCCGCATGCTCTCGTGGCCATGCCGCGAGAGGGGTGACAGCAGGTAACTGATGATGGTGCGCTCCCCCGTCATGATCTCGACCGTCACCGCCATCCCGGGCGTCAGGTTGACGACCTTCTCGCCGACCCTGATCTGGGTGCGATCGAGGGAGATCCGCGCGGCATAGACGGGGTCCTGCGCCCCGCCCGCTGCGCCGGGCATCATCGCGTCCGGCGACCGTCCATCCGGGAGGTCGCGCGTCGGATCCGGCTTGATCGCGTCCATCGAGACGCTCTCGACGATGCCCTCCAGCAGGCCGTACTTCGTGAAATCGAAGGTCCTCACCTTGATGGCCGCCCTCTGCCCGACCTCGACGAAACCGATGTCCTGGTTCGGGATCATCGCCATGATCTCGAGCCGACTAGAGGTCGGGACCAGGACGAGGAGAGGCTGCGCCGGGGTAACGATCCCGCCAATCGTATGCACGGCGAGCTGCTGGACCACCCCGTCGATCGGCGCGACCAGGGAGCGCTCGCGCGTGCGCTGTGTGGTCTTCACGAGATCCTGGGTGAGTGCGGCGACCCGCTGCTCGGCCCTGGACAGTTCGTCGGCGGCCTTGCGCCGGAACTCCGCCTCCACCTGGTCTCGCGTCGCCGTGATGGCGCCCAGCGCCGCGACGGCTTCGGCATGACGGCTTTTCTGGATCAGCAACTCGTTCTCGGCGCCGACCATCTCGCCCTGCTCCTGCAGGAACAGCAGCCTGGAGCCGAGGTCCTTCTCCATCAGCGCCCGCCGGATCTCGAATCGCTGGCGCAGGATCGGGAGCATCGCCTCGATCTTGGCGATGCTGGCCGCCAGCGTCGCGACCTCCTTTTCCTTCTGAACCATCTGGTTGTCGACCGCCGCCGTCTTGGCCCGGCGTTCGGCAGCCTCGCTGGCGAGGAGATGGCGCTGCGCGGTCACCAGTGCCGGGTCCGCTCCCACGGGCGGCTCGAACTGCGCGACCGGATCAGGCGCGTCCGAGAGCAGAGCGCGCAGCCGCGCCACGTCGAGCCGCGCCGCCACCAGATCGGCCTCGGTGCGTGTCCGTTCGGCGACGCTCACGGTCGAATCCAGCTCGATCAGGACGTCACCGGCCTTGACCGCCTGGCCGTCCTTGACATGGATTGCCCGGACGATGCCGCTTTCCAGCGGCTGCAGGGTCTTGGAGCTGCCACTCGGGATGATCTTGCCCTGCGCGACCGTGATGATGTCGATCGTGCCGAGGGACGCCCACAGTATGGCGACCAGGAAGACGAGGATGATGAGGCCGCTGATCGCCCGCCCGATCGGTGAGGGCGGCGTCTCGACGACTTCGAGGGCGGCCGGCAGGAACGCGACCTCGTGCGCCTGACGCCGGACCGGACGCGGCTTAGCGGTTGGCTTGGACGGCGGCGCGGCGATGACGTCCGTCATCGGTCGCGCCCGGCCTCGGAAACGACCTGGATGCCGCCCTGCAGACGATAGAGCTGGGAGTAACGACCGCCGGTCCGTACCAGGTCCTCGTGCCTGCCGTCCTCGACGATCCGCCCATGGTCCATGGTGAGGATGCGATCGGCGTGCCGGACGGCGGAGAGGCGGTGCGCGATGATGAACACCGTCCGCCCCTTGGCGATCTCGGCCATGTTCTCCTGGATGATGCGTTCGCTCTCGTAGTCGAGCGCGCTGGTCGCCTCGTCGAAGATGAGGATGCGCGGGTCGGTCACCAGCGCGCGCGCGATGGCCAGCCGCTGGCGCTGTCCGCCCGAGAGGCTGCCGCCCCGTTCGCCGACGATCGTGTCGTAGGCTTCCGGCAGTTCCAGGATGAATTCGTGCGCCCCGGCGAGCTTTGCCGCGGCGATGACCTTCTCCATGGGCATCGCCGGATCGGTCAGGGCGATGTTCTCGTGAACCGTCCGGTTCAGCAGCACGTTCTCCTGCAGCACGAAGCCGACCTGCCGGCGCAGCCAGGACGTGTCGACGAGGGCGAGGTCGACGCCGTCGATCAGGACGCGGCCGCTTTCCGGGACGTAGAGTCTCTGGATCAGCTTCACCAGCGTGCTCTTGCCCGAGCCGGACGAGCCCACGATGCCGACGGTCTGGCCGGCGGGCACCGTGAAGTTGACGTCGTGGAGGATCTGCGAGCCGTCGACGCGGTAGCGGAAGCTGACATGCTCGAACGTCACCTCGCCTCGAATCGGCGGCCGTACCGTCCGGGTCGGGTTGTAGACGGTCTCGGCCGGCGTGTTCAGGATGTCGCCCAGCCGCGCCACGGACAGCCGAGCCTGATGGAAGTCCTGCCAGAGCTGGGCCAGGCGCAGCACCGGCTGGCTGACGCGGCCGGCCAGCATGTTGAAAGCCACCAGTTCACCCACCGTCAGCGAGCCCGTGATCACCAGCTTGGCGCCGAAATAGAGCGTCGCGGCGACCACCAGCTTGTTGACGAGCTGCACCGCCTGGCTGGCGTAGTTGCCGAGATTCGTGACGCGGAAGCTCGCGGCGACGTAGCCCGCCAGCTGCTCCTCCCAGCGTCTCTGCATCTGCGGCTCGACCGCCATCGCCTTCAGGGTTTCGACGCCCGTCGTGGTCTCGATCAGGAAGGCCTGGTTCTCGGCGCCGCGCCGGAATTTCTCGTCCAGCAGCCGGCGGAAGAACGGCGTGGCACCGGCCGAGATGGCGACATAGACCGGCAGCGAGCCGATGACGATGAAGGTGAGCAGCGGCGAATAGACGAACATCACCGCGAGGAAGACGACCGTGAAGAACAGGTCGACCACCAGCGTCAGCGCCGAGCTGGTGAGGAAATTCCGGATGTTCTCCAGCTCCTGCACCCGCGCCACCGAATCGCCGGCGCGTCGGGTCTGGAAATAGTTGATCGGCAGCGCCAGCAGGTGCCTGAACAGCCGCGCGCCCAACTCGACGTCGATGCGGTTGGTGGTGTGCGAGAAGAGATAGGTGCGGAGCCCGCCCAGGATCGTCTCGAAGATCGAGATGGCGACCAGGCCGAGGATCAGGACGTCGAGCGTGCTGATCACGCGGTGGGACAGGACCTTGTCGATCACGACCTGGAAGAAGAGCGGCGACACCAGGGCGAAGACCTGGAGGAAGAACGAGGCCACGAGCACCTCGCCCAGCAGCCCGCGATACTTGGCGATGGCCCCGGCGAACCAGCTGATGTCGAAGCGGCGCGTCAGGCTGGAGAGCGCGCTGCGCCGGGCCATCAGCACGATCCGGCCGTCCCACACCTCCTCCAGTTCCGCCTGTGTCATCACCCGGGGGCGAGCGGCGGTGGGCTCCTGGACCAGAACCTTGCCCTCGTCCGCATTGACCTGGCCGATCAGAAGGAAGCCGCCATCCCGCAGCGCGGCGATCACCGGGAGGGGCGTATGGGGAAGCCTTGCCCACCGGGTGCGCACGACCCGGGTCCTGAGCCCGAATTCCTTGCCGCAGCGCACCATCTCGGCCACGCCGAGCCGCCGTGCCGCGAACCGGTGCCGGATCTGGTCGCCGTCGGCCGCCACCCCATGCAGACGCATCAGCATCACCAGGGCGATGATACCGGGATCGTTGGGCAGCGCCTTGTCAGGATCCATGGCTCGAGGTTCTTCTTCCCGACTACCTTCAGCGACAGCTGGGAGTGTATTGAGTTTCTAGGGACAGACGGTAGGTTTGTTGTGGTACGGTCGTCCATACCGTAATCGGGGGCTTGGGGGTACGGATGCCTACAGTCGCGGTCAATGTCGGCGCCGGAATGGCGACCCAGTTGGGGACGACGAACGTCCAGGGCTGGGCGGTCTACTTCGATGCGAGCGGCAATTCCCCGACCTGGGTGCAACTCACGAATACCGGGGCCACACTCAACCTACCGGATCAGCAGGGGCTGAAGGTCTATTTCCTGCTGCAGAGCATCGCACCCGGCGTCGAGCCGGTGAACACCCAGATCCAGACCGAGAGCCAGATCACGCCGACCGGCACGCTGTCCAGCGCCGACGTCCTGAACTACCGCTACGACAGTTTCGAGGTCACCTTCACCCCCGCTCCCGCCGACGCCGGCAACCTGACCGACATCAACGGCTTCGGCATCCCGATGGAGATCGACGTCGTCTATGCCGACGGCACCAGCGGCACGCGCGGCTATTCGATTCCGGGCGGCGGCGTCGCCACCAGCGACACCATCTGGAACGCACTCGTCAGCGCCGGCGGCAGCGGCAGCATCCAGTATTTCACGCCGGCGGCCTCGGGCGGTCTTACCGGACCCCGTATGGCCATCTCGCCGGCCACCGCAATCTCCGAGAACATCAGCGGGACGAACTACCACACCTCCAACTGGAACAACTACATCACCAACCTGCAGACCAGCACGGCGGTGTCGGCCGGTTCGGGGGGCGCTGCCGGGGCCGAGCAGATCCAGATCACCGGCTATTTCAACGGCGCGCCGGACGGCAACCATGTCTGGCACAATGCCGGCTTCTACTCCTACAGGTTGACCTTCAGCGGCGGCAACTTCGTGCTGACGCCGGACGCGGCCAGCCAGATCCAGGGCACGATCACGATCAGCCCCGCCGATCTCGCCAACAGCATCTACATGACGCTGGGCAACGCGACGGTCTCCGGCCTGGCGAACCCCAACGGTCTCGCAGGGTCGACGACGACGCTGACGATGAATACCGGTGCCAACAACGAATGGGGCGCCGTCCTCCGCGACTTCCTCGCGGGATTCACCGCCGGCTACTACGATGCAACGGGCACGTCGCCGAATTCGGCGATCACCACGCCGCTAATCCTCAACAAGGAGTGGAACCAGGATCCGACCTATGCCTTCGGTGGCGCCACACCCAACAGCGTCACCCCGCCGACCTACGTCTACTATGACGAATACGCCAAGGTGTTCTTCAACTATACGAACTCCTACGGCAACGGCTATTCGGACTTCCTGACCCGTGCCTTCAATGTCGGCCCGCTGATCAACGTCACCCAGAGCCCGACCGGATCGCCCACGAGCACCATAACGCTCACGCTGTTCGGGGACAGCGACACACCGACCGGCTACACCTCGCAGACCATAGCCAACTATATCTCCGCTACGAGCGGCGGTTACCTGGTCCCCGCCGGTGCCAACACCAACGGCATCCAGACGACGCTGAACTTCAACGTCGGACAGACGCAGCTGATCGAAGGCACGCCGATCCAGATCGTGCTGAAGGGGGCGACCCCGGCCGCGGATGTCGTGCTGACCACGATCACCAGCTTCAACAATTACCAGTTTGCCAGCAATGGCAGCGGCGGCTACACGACGACGACTTACGGTAGCCCCGTGGCAGGCGTCGTCAACCTGCTGAACCTGCCTGTCACCCCTGCGACCTCCGGGAACGGCGTCAACTGGTACCAGATCGTCATCGGCACCGGCGCGGCGGCCAAGACCTTCAACTGGTACGTGACGGTCGATTCGTCCGGCAACATCCTCAATCCAGCCTACACCGGCCAGGGCGGCTCCATCGCCATCGACGGCCTCGCCGCGATCACCGGCACGGGGACAGGCCAGTACGTCACCGCGGCCAACGGGGGGATGACGATCAGCTTCTTCCAGGGCGGCACGAACACGCTCGATCCGTCGCTGCTGACGACCGTCTCGGGCACCCTTCTGCCCTGGGCGCCGCTCGTCGGCATGCGACCGGGCTATACGACAAGCGACGGTGCGCCCTTTCTGCAATCCTACGAGGTCTGGAGCGCACAAACGTCCGGCACCTCGACGCCCCAGACGGTCTACAACGGCGCGCTGGTGTTCGGCTGGAACGGTTCCGACCAGGCCGCGCTCCAGCAGCAGACTGCGGCGAGCAACTTCTACGTTGCCTCCTACACCAACAAGATTTTCGGCAGCAGCTACGCCAAGCTGACCTTTTCGGCCCTGAGCGGCGGCGCATTGCCCTCCGAGATCGTGTCGAACGGCGGCTATCTGGTGGCGCAGGCCGATGCCGACGGCAACTGGGCAACCTCGGTGCCGGTTTCGTTTGCCAACGGCACCTACACCGTCCAGATGCAGGAGTTCGCCGATTCCGGACTAACCTCCGCCCTCAACAGCGCCAGCGTGGTCCAGAGCTTCACGGTGGCGCAGGGCGCGGCGATCAGCGGCCCCCTCACGCTTTCAGCGGGACAGACGAGCGCCGGCCTGGTCATCGCTTCCGGTGGCGCCCTGACGGTGAGCGGCGGAACGGCCAGCGCGACCATGGTCAGCGCCGGCGGTGTGGAATACGTCGTGACCGGCATGGACCGCGGTGCGATCGTGCTCGGGCAGCATCAGGTATGGCAGGGTGCGACAGCCACCAGCATGACCATCGCCAGCGGCGGCAGCGGCTTTGTCTACGGCACCACTTCGGCCGTCGCCGTCAACGGTGGCGGCTTCCAGTATGTCGGCGGGCAGGCGCATCTGTCGGTCGCCAGCGCCACCACGGTCAATTCGGGCGGCAACCAGTACGTCTTCGGCAGCGGCTTCGCCTCCGGGACGATGGTGCTGAGCGGCGGCAAGCAGGTGGTCGGCGGCGCAACGTCCTCCGGCGGTGGCGGGTTCGCTATGAATTCGCTGATCCAGGCTGGCGGACAGCTTCTCGTCTCAGCCGGTGGCAGTGCCGGCAGCTCCTATACGAGCACCTCGGTCGTATCAGGGAACACGGTGACGGCGACGCTGGTTTCCGGCGGTGCAACCATCGCCGGCGGCATCGGCTATGTCTACTCAGGCGGCGTCACCCTTGGCACACTGCTGCAGGGCAGCGGCGGCGTACTGAATGCCTATTCCGGTGGGAGCGCCGCCTCGACCACCATCCAGTCGGGCACGGTCCAGTACGCCTACTTGAGCGGCAGTTCGCTTGCCGCGACGGTCCAGTCGGGCGGTTTCGAGGTCGTGTGGGGAACCGGCAGCGTGGCCTCCGGCGCCACCGTCCAGAGCGACGGCTACGAGTACGTCTATGACGGCGCGCAGGCCAGCAACACCACCATCCAGTCCGGTGGCAAGCAGCTCGTCTGGGACTCAGGGACGATCGCCTCGAACTCGCTGGTCCAGAGCTTCGGACTCATGCATGTGCACAATGGCGGGTCGTCCGTGAACACCACGATCGTCGGCGGCCTGCAGGTCGTCTGGAGCGGCGGTACCGACAGCAATGCCACCATAAACGGCGGCAGCCAGCATGTCGGGCCGACCGGCTCGGCCTCGTTGACCACGGTCAACAGCGGCGGCTTCCAGTACAACTACGGCAACGCGATCAGCACGATCGTCAATTCGGCGGGCTCCGCCATTACCTACTCCGGCGGCACGACGACCTCCGCGCAGATCAATGCCGGCGGGACCTACCATGTCATTGCCGGCGGCATCGCGAGCGAGATCATGGTGACCGGCACGGGTGCCCAGGCCTATGTCTGGTCCGGCGGTTCGCTGCAGGGTGGCGCCACGGTGAACGGTGGCTTCCTCGAGGTCCTGAGCGGCGGCGTGGCCAGCGGCACCACCATCACCTTCACCACGTCGGGCGGCACCGTGAAGTTCGACGACTCCGTCGCCATCAGCGGGAGCGTGAACATCTCCGGCCTTACCCCCACCGCCGGCGCACTCATCTTCGGCGACATCGGCTATACAGCCGGCGTGACGTCGGCGACTTGGAACCAGGCGACCAGCAGCGGCGGCGTGCTCACGATCACCAGCGGGACGCTGCAGGCCTCCATCAACCTCTTCGGCAACTACGTCGCAGGTAACTTCAAGCTGGCGACAGACGGCGCCACCGGCACGCTGATCACCGATCCCGTCGCCAGTAACGATCCATTCAGCCTGCTCGCCAACCCGCACGCCTAGACCGACACCGGGGCGGCGCACCTGCCCCGGCCGAACCGGTTCGAGATCACCCATCATGCCAGATCAAACTACACCACCGCCCCAGCCGGTCCTGTCCGTCACGCTCGACACGCCGGCGCTCGGCGCGCCCGCCTCCCCATTGCCGGCGGCGGCGCCAGCACAGGCCGTCCCGGAGGAACCTCCCAAGCGGGCGTTCCCGGCACCGGCGCCGAAGCCCGTGCTGCAGGGCCCGAAGGGAATCTGCTTCGACTTCAACGACGGCTGCCGCGTCGGCATCGACGATACCGGCCAGCTCCGCCGCATCCGGCTGAGCGACATCGACACCGACAACATCCTGTTCGAGACGCAGATCAAGTCCGGCCGGGTGAACAGCAGCAAACGCTACTTCGTGCGCTTCCGCATCGAGGTCTGGGAGGGCGAGGAGAAAGTCTTCCAGCACGATTATTCGGCCGCCGACCGCGAAGTGCTGGTGCAGTTGCCGGTGGGCACGCTCGGCGACACGCTCGGCTGGTTCCCCTACGCGGTGCGCTTCAAGGAGCAGCACGGGTGCCGCCTCACCGTATCGATGGCCGAATGGCTGATCCCGCTGTTCCGCGACACCCATCCCGACATCACCTTCGTCAATCCCGAGCAGGTGAAGCCCGAGCGCTACTACGCCACCTACAATGTCGGGCTGTTCTTCGACGACAAGGAGGGCCTGCTGCAGCCGAGCGACTTCCGGCTGGTCGGCCTGCACCGCTCCGCCGGCTACATCCTGGGTGTCGACCCGACCGAGATTCCGCCAAAGCTCGCCCTGGCCGACGCCTCGCGACCGATCCCGGAGCGCTATGTCTGCATCGCCGCGCAGAGCACGACGCAGGCCAAGTACTGGAACAATCCGACCGGCTGGCGGGAGATCGTCGAGTTCCTGAAGCAGAACGGCTACCGGGTCATCTGCATCGACCAGCGCCCGGTGCACGGCCACGGCATCATGTGGAACCACATACCCTACGGCGCCGAGGACCAGACCGGCGACAAGCCGCTGCAGGAGCGCGCCCGCTGGTTGCGCCATGCCGATTTCTTCGTCGGCCTGTCGAGCGGACTGTCGTGGCTGGCCTGGGCCGCCGGCACCCCGACCGTGCTGATCAGCGGCTTCACTCATCCGACCAACGAGTTCTCGACGCCCTACCGTGTGGTCAACTATCACGCCTGCAACAGCTGCTGGAACGATCCGCAGCTTCGCTTCGACCACAACGACTTCCTGTGGTGCCCGCGCCACAAGAACACGCCGCGGCAGTTCGAGTGCACGCGGCTGATCACCGCCGAACAGGTCAAGACCGCGATCCGCCGGATTCCCGGCTTCCCCGCCGTCGTTCCCAAGCTCTGACGCGATACGCGGCGGGCGCTCAGCGCGTGGTCACGGCGCCGACGGTGACCGCGGTCGCACCGGCGCCGAGGAACGGCAGGAGGATCGTCATCGCCTTCTGGATTTCCATGGACGGCGCATTGGACACGTAGACGATGTCCTTGTTCCTCACCGGGAAGCGCCGGGCGACGAAGAAGCCCACCGGGTCCCGCAGCGTCAGGCGATAGATCACCGGGACCTCGGGCAGCGCCGACGGGTCGGGCCGCTGCAGGCCAAGCTGGTCGTAGTCGGCCGGCCTTTCAAAACGGATCACGAAGACACCGGTGGGATCGGCTCGGAAGTCGTTGACGCCGCCGGCCTTGGCGAGCGCCTGCTCGAGCGTGATGCCGACCGCATCGAACGGGATCACGGTATTCATGCCCGTCGCGCCGGCCGCGGTGAAGGTCTGCGGATCGCGCGCGACGCTGACCACGTCGCCGGCCTGCACATAAACGTTCTCGGCCGGGTCGTTGAGGATGGCCTGCATCGGGATGCGGACCGACGCGCCGTCGCGCACCAGCGTGACGAAGACCTCGTGCGCCGCCGCGCGGGTGCCGCCCGCGGCGGCGATGACGTCGAGGAGACGGTCGCCGCGCGTGGTCAGCGGCACGCGGGCGCCGTTGGTCACCTCGCCGATCACCGTCACGGTGTTGGCGACATTACGGGTCACGGTCACCAGCACCTGCGGCTCGATCGCCTTCTCGCGAAGCGCCTGCACGATGGCCTGCTCGACCTCGGCGGGCGAGCGGCCGGCGACGCGCACGCGGCCGGCATAGGGCACCGTCAGGGCGCCGTCGGGGCCGACGACCTGTTCGGGAATAGTGGCGGAGCGCGAGCCGGAAGCGCCGCGGTCGTTGGCCGGAGCGGAGAACAGGCCGCCCGCGGCCGCTTCCCAGATCACGACCTGGACGTAGTCGCCGACGCCGATCACCTGCCGTGCGGCGGGCCGCTGCCGGCCGAAACTTCCCTGGAGCGACGCCGCGCTCCAGCGCTGCATGATCGCGACCGTGTCGGCCGTCACGTCGACCAGGGCGAAGCGTGTGCCGCCCGACCGTCCCGGCCGGCCGGCACCGGCGATTTCCGACGTCGTCGGACCGCTCGCCGGGAGGCTGTCACAGGATGCGAGGAAGGCCGCCGCCGGAAGGGCTCCCAGCAGGCGGCGCCGCGCCAGCAGGATGCGGGAATGGGGACGCACGATCGAGGGAAGTTTCGAAATCACGCTCTACAAGTCTCGCGGAACGCGACGACACGCAACGGGTAACCGCCCGATCCTGGCGGAATTCCGGACGGCACCGGTCATCTCGCCAGGCCATCCGGACGGACCGGCTCACGGGAGTCGAATCTACGATCCGGTCTGCTCGCAGGGCTGGCCCGCCGCGAAGGCTCGCTCTTTCGTGAGACCGTAGCAGATGTTATGCGGCTCATGAGTGGTGTCGAAACCGCAATGCTGGGGCTGGCCCGGTCGGCGGCGCCGCCGGCCATACCAAGGAGAGAATCAGAGTGTTTTCGCACATTTTCGTCGGCGCGGACGACGTCGCTGTCTCGAAGAAATTCTACGATGCCGTACTGGGCGCCATCGGAGTAGCGGAAGGCAAGATCGATCCGAAGGGGCGGGTCTTCTATCGCACGCCCGCAGGCATCCTCGGCATCAGCAAGCCGATTGACGGGAAAGCGGCCACCCATGCCAATGGTGGCACCATAGGATTCGCCTGCGACAGTCCAGAAAAAGTGAACGCCTTCCACGATGCGGGCGTCGCGACCGGCGGCAAGAGCATTGAGGATCCGCCCGGTTGGCGTGAGGGTGGCGCGACCAAGCTTTACCTCGCCTATCTGCGCGACCCCTATGGCAACAAGATCTGTGCCCTGCATCGCCCCTGAGTCCAACTAACAGGCCGCTACATCAGCCACGGCCTCCGTACGCATGGCGGAGGCCGGTTCGGGCTTCGGAACTGTGGTCCGATTCCACTCAGGAACGAGACGGAAGACACGGGCGGGCGTTCGGCACCGAGCCTACGGACGGGCACGGTTTCGTTGCGGCAGAATCGCTCTCGTACACCTGATTGCGGGAATCGCCTGGTTTCTCGATGTTGCTGGGCTACGCCACGGCCTCGCCTGGCGCGTCGGCGCCGCGCCCCTGGCAGCGGACGACTACGCCGTTGGCCGTGGCGCGATTGCGGCGCAGCAGCGCGAAATCATCGGTCATTCTGCCAGCATGAATCCTGGCGGCGAAGCGCCCCATCATGTTGATGTTCGGATACTCCCGCGGCTTGAGGAGATCGGGCTGGCGCGACGGCAGCGACATGCAACGGATAGCCGCCCGACGCCGGACGAATTCCGGCCTGCCCTGGGCGTCCTCACCGGGCCGGACGGACGGACCGGCCTATTCACCGAAGCCGACGAAGACCGTGGCCTCACCGACGGACTTCCGTTCGGAGACGACCGCGTTGGCCGGGAAGGTCTCGTCGGGCCAGCCGAGCGCGATGCTCTTCATGATGACCTGGTCTTCGGCAATGCCGGCGTGTTCGCGCACCACAGGCGACTGCATGATGCCCTGGCTATTGATCACCGCCCCGAGACCGCGCGACCAGGCGGCATTCACCAGCGCTGTAGTCACGGCGCCGCAATCGAACGGCGTATCGTCGCTGCCGTCCAGCACGCGGTCGTAGGTCACGATGATGCAGACCGGCGCGTCGAACTGACGGAAGCCGCGCAGCACCCAGTCCTGCCGCATCTCCTTGTCGTCGCGCGCGATCCCCATGGCGGAGAACAATTGCTTGGCCACGCCGACCTGCCGGTCGCGATGCGGGCCCGCGAAGGGCTTTCCCGTTCGGAACTCGCGCGACTGCGGGATGCCCGCCAGCATACGCTCGGTGTTGCCCGCACGAATCCGATCCAGCGGTTCGCCGGTGATGACGTAGAAATTCCAGGGTTGGGTGTTCATCGACGAGGGCGCTCGCATGGCAAGCCCGATGATTTCCTCGATCAGTGCCCGGGGGACGGGATCGGGCTTGTAGCCCCGGATACTGCGGCGACCGAGAATGACGTCATCGAAATGCATTGGCCTGAGAATCCCCCGCATGCCCCGTGAACCGGCCCCAATTCTCCGGGCATCGCGGCCCTGGCGCAAGGCGGGCCGCCGCTAGATCAGCAAACGACGGAAGACCGGTCGGTCGGCTGCGAAACATCTTGCTCCGGGGCCGGCAGCCTCCGGCGGACCGAGGCCGAATCCAGCCACTTTCGGGCTCGATCGACATCGCTGAAGATCCGCATCGGCCGCCGGGGCGAGGCGACGATACCGAGTATCCGGGACAGGAGCGGGTACTTGTCAGGCGGGATGACGACGGCGAGCGGTCCGAGGCGCGTTCCGTCACCATGGAGGCCGCGCATTCGGACGCCGATGCTCAGAATGTCCAGAGGGCCCATCCGTGTATCGGCCTGACTCCCATCGAACAGCTTCCGATAGCCGAGCGCATCCGAGCCCACCAGGACATCCAGCATCCGATGGATCTCGTCCGCTTCGACCACCCCCGTACAGATGACTTCGAAAATCCTTGCTTCCGAATTGATCGTCCAGTGCACGGGCATGACCCGATGCTCTCCCAAATCCACCCCATAGAACGCAAATCTTATGCGCCGACACTGGTATGTAATACTATCGCAAGGGGCTTGCGCCGTTACTTCAATCCCTATGGCAAGGAACCGCTGCCCCGGGAAATGACGTGCGATTTCGGGAAGAGTGCAATTATCGCCGCGAACGCGACTAAGGGCCTTTAAGCCCACCGACAAAGGCACCTCGATTGCTCGCGACGACGAAGGGCGCACATGCTGCGCCGGCTGGAAAAAAGCGGATTCCAGAGCCGGACGCTGCTGTGCGACACGGGCAGTTGCGTTGCCATCCGGCGCACCCCTCACTAGACTACCATCAGGCTGGAGAAATTGACGGCGGCAAAGTCGTCCGGACCTCCGGGAGAGGATCCGGCAGGCCGTCGGGGAGGCCGTCGTGACGTCGCTGATCAACACACTGGGCGGTACCGCCGGGTTCGGTGAATTCTCGCTCCCGGCCAACGACGACGGCTCGACGGGGTTCATCGACCTCACGCCGATCTTCGGCACGCAGGGCATCAACTTCTTCGGCCGCTACTACACCGGCTTCTACCTCAACAATAACGGCAGCGTGACGTTCAACGCCGCCTCCAGCAGCTTCACGCCGAGCGCGATCACCGGATCGACCAGCAATCCCGTCATCGCCGCCTACTGGGCCGATATCGACACGCGCGGCGGCGCGGTCGCGCCGTCGCCGGGCGGAACCTCGGCCGGCACCAACCTGCTCTGGTACGATCTCGATGCCGTCACCCAGACCTTCACCGCCACGTGGGACGATGTCGGCTACTACAGCGGCCAGACCAACAAGCTGAACGCCTTCCAGCTCAGCATCCAGAAGATCAACGCGGAAGGCGACTTCGACATCACCTTCCGTTACGAGAACGTCGACTGGACGACCGGCAACGCGTCCGGCGGCAGCAACGGTCTGGGCGGCACGCCGGCACGGGCCGGCTACAGCGCCGGCAACGGCGTCGAGTATTACGAGCTTCCGCAATCCGGCAACCAGGCGGATCTGCTCGCGCTGGAAAGCGCCAGCAACGTCGGTACGCCGGGCACCTTCGTGTTCTCGGTGCGCAACGGCGTACCGACGGTGGGCATCACCGCCGGTGACGCCATGATCGACGAGGGCAATGGCGGCGAGGCCAACTATCTGAGCATTCCAGTCTTCCTGACCGAGGCTTCCGCATCGACTGTCACCGTCCACTACACGACCGCGAACGGTAGCGCGCTCGCCGGACAGGACTATGTCGCCCAGAGCGGCATCCTCACCTTCGCGCCCGGGGTGACGCAGCAGAACATCCTCATCGCCATCGTTGGCGACGCCGTGGTTGAAGGGAGCGAGAGCTTCACCGTCACCCTGTCGGATCCGTCGGAGGGCGCGTCGATCCTCGACGGCAGCGCGACGGGTACGATCCACAACGACGATGTCGCGACGGCTGTGCTGTCGATTGCCGCCACCAACGCCAGCAAGCGGGAAGGCCAGTCGGGCAGCACGGCCTTCACCTTCACCATTACCCGCACCGGCGATCTGGGCGGCGACGCCACCGCCCAATGGGCCGTCACCGGTGCCGCAGTCAATGGCGCCGACTTCGCGGGAGGTATCCTGCCGACCGGCTCGGTGAGCTTCGCCGCCGGCGAGAGCTCGAAGGTCGTCAGCATCAGCGTCGCCGGCGACACCGCCGTCGAATCGAACGAGGCCTTCTGGGTGACGCTGTCCAATCCCGGCGTCGGCACGCTCCTCGGCACCGCCTCGGCCAAGGGTGTGATCCGCAACGACGATGCGTCGCTGTCGATCGCTGCCACCGGCGCCGACAAGGCGGAAGGCCAGGCGGGCAGCGCGGCCTTCACCTTCACCGTGACCCGCACCGGCGACCTGACCGGCGCCACGAGCGCCCAGTGGGCCGTCACCGGCCCCGCCGTCAATGGTGCCGACTTCACGGGTGGCACATTGCCGACCGGCACGGTGAGCTTCGCCGCCGGCGAGAGTTCCAAGGTCATCGGCATCAACGTCGCCGGCGATACCGCCGTCGAGACCAACGAAGCCTTCACGGTGATGCTGTCCAACCCCGGCGCCGGCGCGACCCTCGGCACCACCTCGGCCGGCGGCATCATCCGCAACGACGATGCGTCGCTGTCGATCGCTGCCACCAGCGCCAACAAACAGGAGGGACAGTCGGGCAGCACCGCCTTCACCTTCACCGTGACCCGCAGCGGCGACGTGAGCGGCACCGCCAGCGCGCAATGGGCCGTCACCGGCCCCGCCATCAATGGTGCCGACTTCACAGGTGGCATATTGCCGACCGGCACGGTGAGCTTCGCCGCCGGCGAGAGTTCGAAGATCGTGAGCATCGGGGTGGCAGGCGACAGCACCGTCGAGGCGAACGAGACCTTCTGGGTGACCCTGTCCAATCCCGGCGCCGGCGCCAGCCTCGGCACCGCCTCCGCGAAGGGCGTCATCCGCAACGACGATTCATCGCTGTCGATCGCCGCCACCGGCGCCGACAAGGCGGAGGGCGATGGGGCCAGCACGGCCTTCACCTTCACGGTGACCCGCACCGGCGACCTGACCGGCACCGCCAGCGCGCACTGGGCCGTCGCGGGGCCGGCGGCAGATGCTGGCGATTTCGTTGGAGGCACGTTGCCGACCGGCACGGTGAGCTTCGCCGCCGGCGAGAGTTCGAAGGTCATCAGTATCGGCGTTGCCGGCGACAGCGCCCTCGAGAGTAACGAAGCCTTCTCGGTGACGCTGTCCAACCCTGCCGCCGGCACCAGCATCGGCACCGCTTCTGCGACCGGGATCATCCGCAATGACGATGCGTCGCTCTCGATCGCCGCCGCCAGCGCCGACAAGGCGGAAGACGATCTGGGCGCCACCCCCTTCACCTTCACCGTGACCCGCAGCGGCGACCTGAGCGGCACCGCCAGCGTCGACTGGGCCGTATCCGGGAGCCAGGTCCTCGATTCCGACTTCATCCCGTTCGACGAGCTTCTGGGCTCGGCCGAACTGATTTCCGTGGACGCCTCCTATCTCGGCGCCTTCTTTCCCGAGATCCCCTCCGAAACCGAGGGCTCCGCCCCGACCTTCTCCCTGTTCGGCGGCGTGATGCCGTCCGGCAACGTGAGTTTCGCCGATGGGGAGGCCTGCAAGACCGTCACGGTCTGGGTCCTCGGGGAGATACTGGTGGAAGCGGACGAGAGTTTCGTCGTCACCCTGTCCAATGCGAGCGCGGGAGCCGTCATCGACACTGCGTCGGCCGTCGGCACCATCCGCAACGACGACAGCGCCTACACGATCGACTCCTTCTCGGGCTTCCTCATGAGTCCCGACCTTCTCGGCTGATCCTGACGGTCCGCCGCAGGCGGGACCGGTCATCGAACTGACACGCCCGCCTCACGACACGGCAACGAGTCTGTTGCAATGGAAAGGGAGTGTCCGCCTCCCGCTCCCCGGTCGCATCAGGGCAGAACCATCAGGCGCTGTCCCATCCGGATCTGCGTGCCGTCGGCGATGCCGTCGCACAGGCCAAAGCCGCACGGCGCGAAGACGATGATCGTGGACCCGTGCTCGAACCAGCCGAGTTCGTCGCCGCGTCGCACGCGCGTCGAGCAGGCGATCTCGGCCGTGCCGCGATAGTTCATGTTCATCACGACATCGAGGAAGTGCAGGCGGATGCCGGCCACCAGGATCGCCGCCACCGGCACCAGCGCCACCGGGTGACCGCCCGACGCGAGACGCAGCCGCAGCACGGCGCGCTCGTTGCGGCAGAACAGGCGCTCGACGCGCTTCAGCGCGATCGGGTTCACGTTCCAGGTGTCACCCGACACGTAGGTCACGCGCTCGACCGTCGCGTCGTGCGGCGCATGGAAGCGATGGTACATGCTCGAGGTCAGGCGCAACGTGACATAGGTGCCGTTGCGATAGGTCTCGACGAGGCTCGGATCGATCAGCAGATCCTCAAGCCGATACGGAAAGCCCTTGGCCTGAATCAGCTCGGTGCCCCGAACGCTGCCGCAGGCGCCGACGATCCCGTCGCTGGGACTGACCATCACCGCCGGATCGGCGTCGAGTGGTCGCGCGCCGGCGCGCAACTCGCGCGTGAAGCAGTCGCGCAGGCTCCTGAAGGACGTCTTCTTGGCCTCGCTGAGATCGAGATCGGTGAAAAGGCGCCAGACCGCGATCGAGACGCGAGTCAGGGCCGGACTCTCGATGCGGCTGAACCAGCCCATGCAGCGCGTCGCGAGCCGCCGCGGGATGCGGTTGGTCAGCAGGAAATTGATGTCCTCCTGCTGGAGGACCTTCAGCAGTTGCGACTGCACGCCTTTGGCCACGTCGAAGACTCCGGGGATATACAATGACGAACCTGATGGACGGCGAGACCCTGGCGGCACTGGCCGCGGGCGGTCTGGCGCTGGGGCTGCTCGGACCGCGGCTGCGTGACCGCCTGATGCTCTCGCGGGCAAAGCACCGCTCCCTCGCCGGCCACGCACGGATGTCGCGGCGGGTCGCCGGGCTTATCCCGCGCTATGTCTATGGGGACGATCTGTTCTTCCGCGCCGACGAGGCGAGCGAAGCCGTAGCGACTCGCCGCCGTGCCGGTTTCGACGCGCTGGCTGAGAGCCTCCGCACGCACACCGGACGAACATTGCACGTCACCTCGGAGGCGACGCGCCACATCTCCGACCTGCAGTTCACCGAAAGCTACCGCGTCCCCTTCCAGTTCAGCCCGCGCGTTCGGGCGGCGCTGCCGGCCGGCGCCTTCGTGGCCTCCTCCGAAGGCGTCCAGGTCACAGACCTCGACGGTACGGCGCGCTATGACCTCAGCGGCTCCTATGGAGTCAATCTTCTGGGTTACGATTTTTACAAGGGCTGCATGGAACGCGGCGCCCAGCGTGTCGCCGGACTGGGCCCGGTGCTCGGCGCCTATCCCGATCTCGTGGCCGACAATGCGCGGCGACTGGCCCGTATCTCCGGCAAGTCGGAAGTGTCGTTCCACATGTCCGGTACGGAAGCAGTGATGCAGGCGGTGCGGCTGGCGCGCTATCACACCGGCCGCTCCCACCTCGTGCGCTTCTGCGGCGCCTACAATGGCTGGTGGGGCGACGTGCAACCCGGCGTCGGCAACCCGGTGGCCGCGCACGATACCTACACCCTCGCGGATATGTCGGAGAAGACGCTCGCCGTCCTCCGCCGCCGTACCGACATCGCCTGCGTGCTGGTCAACCCGATCCAGGCCATGCACCCGAACCAGGGTGCGCCCGCGGATTCCACCCTGGTCGCCAGCCGGCCGGGGCACGGCGTCAGCCGGGAAGCCTATGCCGCCTGGCTGAAGGCCCTGCGCCAGGTCTGCACCGAGCGCGGCATCGTCCTCATCCTCGACGAGGTGTTCGTCGGCTTCCGGCTCGCAGCCGGCGGCGCCCAGGAATACTTCGGCATCGAGGCCGACCTCGTAACCTACGGCAAGACGGTGGGCGGTGGGTTTCCGATCGGCGTCGTGTGCGGCGACCACCGGCTGATGAAGCGGTTCCGCGACGACCGACCGGCCGACATCTGCTTCGCGCGCGGCACCTTCAACGCCCATCCCTACGTCATGGGCGCGATGAACGAGTTCCTGCGCCATCTCGACTCGCCCGACATGACGCAGGTCTATCGCGACCTCGACGAGACCTGGGATCGGCGGGCGTCCGATCTCAACCGCCGGCTGGCCGAGCGGCGGCTGCCGGTGCGCATCGGGCACCTCTCGTCGATCTGGACGGTCTGCTACCCGACGGCCTCGCGCTACCACTGGATGTTCCAGTACTACCTCAAGGCCCATGGAATTGCGCTGAGCTGGGTGGGCACGGGCCGCCTGATCTTCAGCCTCAACTTCACCGAGGAGCAGTTCCAGGCGGTGGTCGACCGTTTCGTCGCCGCAGCCGAAGCGATGCAGCGCGACGGCTGGTGGGAGCCGGGGGCGCTGGCCACCGACCGCGCGATCAAGCGGCGCATTCTGCGCGAGATGGCAGCGCATCTGCTCCGCTTCCCGGGCCGGGGGCGCAAGGAGCGCCCGGCGGCGCCTCAGCCCCTAGACGCCGCCCTTTGAGGCCGGGGCGACCGCGTCCTCGACGACGACGGTCGCCGGCAGCTCGGGAATGACCTCCGGCAGGAGTTCGTCCGGCAGGATCGGCGCCGCGACGGTCTCCGGCGTGTGGCGGCTGTGGCGGCCGGTCAGGACCTCCCAAGGCGCACGGTGATAGAGCTTGATGTCGTGGAACGGGTCGGTGGCGATCTTCGTCACCCAGACCAGGCCGGTCCGGAGGTCCTTGGTCACGAACAACTGAACGGCGCGGAAGGCGATGCCGGACAGTCCGACGAACAGCCAGAGCTCGCCGACATGCGTCATGAATTCGGTCCAGTCGGCGTGCGGGGCGAAGACGCCCAGCAGGGTCGGATCGACCACCAGCAGCAGCGGCGACGCCGCCCAGATCGCGAGCAGCACCAGCTTGCGCTGGATGTTGTAGCCGACCTTGATCTCCTCCTTGTATTCGTCGGTCGCCTGGTTGACGGCGTCGTAGCCGCGCGGCTCGAAGAACAGGTGGCCGACCTGGCGGGTCGTCATCGCGACCAGCCAGCCGATCAGGGCGGCCATGGCGGGATCGGTGAAGGCTACGACATAGGCGAACAGGAAGCTGGTCGCGCTCAACAGGTGGAGCGACTGGTTGACCTTGCTGTGATGGTAGTAGCGATGGTCGTCCCATCGCTGCACCTTCAACTCGTCCAAGAATCCGGTCATGGCGTTTTCCTTCGCATCAGAGGGGCGCTAGAGGGTGACGACGAAATGGCCGAGGGCGGCGACGCCCATCGCGGCCGCGGCCAGGACCGCGAACGGCACCAGCGGGTGGACGATGTTGAGACGGCGGAACAGGTTGCACAGATACCCCACGGCCTTCTGTGCCGGCGTGCGCGGGCTCTTCGAATATTCCATAGCCGCCTTCACCACGTAGAAGACGGCCGTGTTGGCCGCCAGCGCGACCCGGCCGCGCGCGCCGGCACCCGGCGCGGTCACGAGATAGTTGCACTTGAGCAGGATCCGCTGCGGCGCGCCCGGCGTGTAGCTTCCCTCGACCCAGTGCAGTTCGCGATGGAAGTCGAGCAGGCCGAACTCGTAGGTGGTGAACGCCTTCTCGACCCGGCTATCGCCGAACACCACCGTGTAGCTCGCGTCGGACTGGAGATAGATCAGCGCCCGCACGACCATGCTCGACGAGAGGAAACGCAGGTTGCCATCATAGTGCTTGTCGAACAGGCCCTGGTCGCCGCCGCGATCCTTGTTGTAGTGCGAGATGTAGAGCTCGTCGGTGTGCTTCATCGGCTCGAATCCGCTGCCGGCCGGAGCCTCGCGCAGGATCAGGTCGCGGATGAGCGGGCTGTCGCGCAGCCGGTCGATCCGGGCGACGACCTCGGCGGGCAAAGTTGCGACATAGGCGTGGCAGGACGGCCGCTGGGAGAGTTCCGCGCGGAAACGATCCTTGACCCAGCGCGACAGGCCGTCGATCAGCTCGCGATCGTCTTGCGCCTCGAAGCGCCCGAGCTTGGCGGGAAACAGGCTCGAGATGGTGCCCCGCGCCGAGCCCGGGGTAGCGGAGTCGAGAATGTCGGTCACGAGGCTTCCCGGGTGAGGTGGCGCGAAGCGATGTCGTCGGCAGCAGCGACCGTTCCGGCCGCCGCGGTAGCCCCGAGGACGAGAAGTCCCGCCAGCCGGATGGCCGGCCGGCGGCGCGGTCCCGCCCGCTCCATCGCGAGCAGGCCGATGTTCAGGACGACGTGGAGCGCAGCGAGCGGCCACCAGGCGGCACGGAACGCCGGGTTGAGCAGGGTGCCGCCGAAGGCCATCACGTTTCCCACGATCATCGGATGGGCCATCAGGGAATAGGGAAACTCGGTGAAGTGCCGCGCCGGCAGGCCGGCCAACTCGTGGCCGTAATAGGTCCGGTCGATTCCCAGCACAGCGGCGGCGCGGGCGTTGAGGAGGATGCCGAGGGCGATCGTGCCGAGCGAAAGCCAGTCCGGCGGCGCCTGCAGGTAGACGAAGGCGAGCACCGCGACCGACAAAGCTTTCAGCAGCAGCGCATCCCGCTTGAAGACTTCGAACGGTTCGACGCCCCAGGCGAAGGCGTACCAGTAGAGGCCGTAATAGACGAAGCTGACGATGTAGATCGCCAGCGCCGGCTCACGGCTGATGGCGGCCCCGGCCAGTCCGGCGGTGACGATCATCAAGCAGGCGAGAGACGGCCTGCGCTGGTCGAGGATGCTGCGAATCCGGGACACCACGCCAAAACCCATATGCCGGACGTGTTGCCGGCCCATGAAGGAACCGCGTCGGTTCGTTGACCCGTGTCACGCCCGAGGGCGGCCGCGCCTCCGCACACCGAGTCGAGATTTGCGGGAGCCGATGTTGACGGGATGTTGACCGATGCGGCTGCGAGAACGACGAACCCATTGGAAAACCGCGTACGGCAGGCTACGTCTCGAACCAGAGGGAGGAGCATTTTGTACGACGTCGCCGTTGTCGAAGACGAGATGCTGGCACGGAAAGCCACCGCCCTGTCCCTCCGACAGGCTGGTTTTACGGTGCACGAGGCGAGTGACGCCCTGGCCTGCCGTGCCCTGCTTCGCCAGAAGCGCCTCGACCTGGTGGTCCTCGATCTCGGCCTGCCCGGTCTCGACGGCATAAGCTTCGCGCGCGAACTGCGCAGCGGCTCCGACGTTGCGCTGATCATCGTCACGCGCCAGTCGTCGGCGGAGACCCGGATCGCCGCCCTGGATCTCGGGGCCGACGACTATCTGGTGAAGCCCATCCACTATGGCGAACTGGCCGCGCGCATCCGCAGCGTGCTGCGCCGGACGAGCCGCGAGCATGGGCGGCGCAAGAGGCTGGGACACTGTATCGTCGATCTCGAGGCGCGCACCGTCAGCAAGGGCAGCGAGGCCGCGAATCTGACGCGCGGTGAGTTCGATATCCTGACCCGCCTGATGCAGGCCGGCACCAAGATCGTCGCCCGCGAGGCCCTGCAGGCCGTGATCAGCCGCTCGCCCCAGGAGTCGGACCTGCGCTCGGTCGATGCACTCGTGAGCCGATTGCGGCGCAAGCTCGGTGAACTGGACGACGGCAACGTGATCGTCACGGCACCTGGCTTCGGCTATCGCCTCGCCACGCCGCCCGAGGACATGTGACAGGCTTCGCCGGCCGTCTGCGCGAGAGACAGCTCCTTCGTCTGGCGCTCGAGGGCCGCGATTCCAGTCTGGTGGTCGTGCACGGGCCCTCCGGCGTCGGCAAGACGGCCCTGATCGAGCAGGTACTGCAGGACCTGGCGCAGACATCGCCGATCCTGGGCCGTGCCAAGTATGAGGAACAGGCGGTCAGCGCGGGATTGCGGCCGGTCGTCGACGCCCTGTCGCAAGCGGTCGATGCGGCGCTCGGCCGGCTCTACGATCCGGTCGCCGGCGCGGCCTCGCTGCGCACGCTGCTCGGCGCACAGTACGACACGCTTGTCGCGGCAGGGTTCGGCGCCGCAGGACTGATCCGTGAAGCGGCGCCGCGGGCGACAGCCGCACTGCTCAGTCATCAAGGCACGGTGCGCCTGATCGATGCGCTGGCGCGCGTGCTGCAGTGGCTCGAAGGATTCGCACTCCCGGTCGTGCTGTTCATCGACGACTGGCACCGCGCACCCAACGAGGCCGTCGGCTTCGTCCACGCCTGCAGCCAGCGGGGCGAGGCCAGCCACCTCAAGCTGGTCCTCGCGGTCCGTGGCGAGGACACCGCCGCCTATCCGGCGACCGCATCCATCCTGCGACTGGGCCCGCTCGGCGCCGACCAGCAACTCGAGCTCCTGACCGGCCTGCTGGGCGACCGGGGGCGTGCGCAGGCGATGATGGACTGGTTGGGTGATCGGTCGAGCGGCCTGCCATTCGACCTCTGCCAGATCGCGATCGCACTCGACCGCGAGCAGGCTTTTGCCGGGAGCGGCGACGCGCATCGCATCGATCTCGCGCGCGCGGCCGTCATCGACCATCGCGACGTCGACGGGCTGATCGTCCAGCGCGCCCGGGCGCTGCCGCCGGAAACCCTGCGCCTCGGCATCGCCGCCGCCCTATGGGGTGATCGCGCGCCCTTGGAGCAGTTAGGCAGCTGTCTGGCCCTTTCTTTCCCGGCCACCAGAGCCGCAGCGCAAATCCTGCGGGCCAACGGGCTTCTGCGCCTGGAGGGCGAGGAGATCGTGTTCCCGCACGACCGGATCAGGAGCAGCCTCCTGGAGGTGCCGCAACCCGCGGAACGGAACACCCTCGCCCACGCCATGGCCGACGTCGTGCTGAGTGGAAGCGCGAAAGCCCACAGGCAGACCGCTTTGCGGCTGAAGCTGCTGGGTGGCCTGGACGCGGAGCACAGCGCCGGGCTTGCCACGCTGTTCGCGGCCGAGGCGGCGTCAGCGCGGCTCGCCGCCCAGTTCGACCTGGCCGCGGATTTCGGCGAGGCCGCCTGGTCGATCGGCCAGCGCGCCGCCGACCTGGATCGAACCCAGCGACTGGGCGTGCTTCGCGAAGCCTGCTTCGCCGCGGCGCACCGGGGCCAGGTCGAGACGACACGGCAGCGCTGCTTGCAGATGATCGCAGCGACAGCCGATGACGCGGAGGCAGCCGATGCCTACGAGCGGAGCGTCATCGCCATGCGGCTGACCGGAACGTCCGCGGACGCCTGGGTGTTCTGCCGCGACGGCCTCGCGCGCTTTGGCGTCCGCCTGCCCAATCGCGTCAGCCAGATGCATCTCGTCCTGGCATCGATCGTCTGGCGGCTGGTCGGACGAAGGGCGCGCCGAATGCTCCGGCATGAGTCGAGAACGGAACAGGCGCTCGCTTCCTTTGCAAGCTCTGCCGGCTACACCGTCTGGGAACGCAGTCCGCGCCATGTCGCCTATATGTCCATCCAGCTCGCCATTCGGGCGCGTCTGAAGGGCTACAATTCCGCCCTCTGGCTAAGCGCCGATGCGCTGATCGCCGCGGTTCTCAAGGACTATCGCGCAGCAGCTTCGTTCGGCGACCAGGCCCTGGCCAGCCTCGAAGACCTCCAGGTCGGACGCGGGTCGACGCTCCACCGGGCCGTTTACTTCGGCAGGATGTGGCGTGACCCGCGCGTGTCGCTGATCGACAGCAATCGCAGGATCTACGATCTGTGCATCGCCGAAAGCGACCTGGTCAGTGCGGCGAACGCCCTCCTCAACGAAGCCGTGTGGACCTGGCGGAGCGCTCCGACCCTCGAAGAAGTCGCCGCGAAGCTCGTGGACTGCAACAGCAGGGCCGTCCGCCTCAGCGCCACGCGCGCCATCACCGAGATGGCGCTGCTGGCCGAACTCGTTCGACGGCTGCGGGGGCAGGAGCCGCTCTCGTCCAGCCAGCTCGACAGGTTCATCGCCGGAAAACTGGACGACCCGCCGATGGTGGCCGTCGAGTATCTCAGCCTGGTCGAGGACTGGCCGGCCATCCTGCGCATCGTCGCCACATGGAAGAGCAGGCGCCATACGCTCGATTCCCATCCGGTAGGCGTGAGCTGGCGTTTCCACGACAATCTCGCACGCCTGAAGACCGGCCTGCCGCTCGACCGATCGGACCTCAGATTCATCGAGCGTGCCGCACGGGCCAATCCGACGGACCAACTCGGCAAGCTGCTGTTGCTGCGTGCCGAGCGCGCCTATCGCCGGGGAGACAAGGGCTGTTTGCTCACCTATGCCGCCGCCGTCGAGGCGATGCAGAAGGGCTCGTCGCGTCTCGAACTGGGCCTGGCAGCGGAATGCGCCTGCGTCGCCGCACGGGAACTGGGCGACGAGGCTGCGCACGCGCGATTTCGAGGTATCGCCGTGACGACCTGGTCCACCTGGGGCGCGCTTGGCAAGCTTGCCATGTACGAGCCCACTCAGCTCGACGTCTCGATCCGGGCACAGCTCGCGGAAGCAGAGGCTCAGTCGGCCATGGCGCAGCGCGGCGAGCGTGCGAAGTCGCGCTTTCTCGCCGAGGTCGGCCACGAGCTGCGCACGCCGATGCAGGCAATACAGGGGCTACTCGATCTCGCCGCCGAGCGCCCGGGAGAGATCGACGTCGGGGAAATCCGCGAGGTCTTCGGCAGCCTGAGAAGTGTCGTCGACGACCTGATGGAGCTGGGCGCGCTCGGCGCAGAAGCCCCCCTGAACGTACGGCCAACCGATCTGGCGGCGTTGCTGGGGTCGGAACTGGCGCTTGTGCACGAGGGCGCCCGCCAGAAGGGGCTCTCTCTCTCCTCCGATCTGGCCGGCCTGCAGGGACGACACTTCGAGCTGGACCCCGACAGGTTGCGACAAGTGGTGCGCAACCTCCTGTCGAATGCCGTCAAGTACACCGACCATGGCAGCATCGCACTGCAGGCGAGCATCGGCGAGGGAGCCGGTACCACGATCCGGCTTGTGGTCGAGGACACCGGGCCGGGCATTCCCGAGGAGCGCCTCTCCCATCTCTTCGAGCCGTTCGATCGTGCCGGTCGACAGGACGCCAAGGGACTGGGGCTCGGCCTCCTGCTGTCACGCCGGATCGCTGAGAGGATGGAAGGATCGCTGACGGCGGAGAATCGCCCGGAGGGCGGCGCCCGCTTCGTGCTGTCGTTCGCAGCCAGGCCTGCCTCCCCTCCGCCGTCGCCGGACATTCCACAGGCGGTCGGCCGCCGCCTCACGATCCTGATCGTGGAGGACACGTCGCTCGTGCGCCGACTGATGGTGCGGCTGCTGGGCAATGACGGCCATGATCTGATCGAGGCCGAGACCTTGGCGGAGGGATTGAGAATGGCCCGGCGGCACAGGCTCGACCTGCTGCTGCTCGACCTTAATCTGCCCGATGGCGACGGCCTCTCGTTGCTCGCACGGTGGCCTCTGGAGCACCGAAGACCGCCGGTCATCGTGCTCACGGCGGCCGCCGCGCGCGATACGGAGGATCGCGTGAAGGATGCAGGTGGCACCGTCCTGCGCAAGCCGATTGCCGCCGTGGATCTACGCGCGGCGATTGCCCGGGCGTGCGGCGGGACGGGCGTAGCGTCGACCCGCGATGATTTCGATGCCGAAATGGCCAGGCTTACGCGCGAGGCAAGCCACGAGATCTCGAAGCGAGTGGCCGAACTGATCGACCTCGTGGAGGCCGGGCAAGCCGGCATCGAGATCCAGAAGCACGCGCACAAGCTGGCCGGACTGGCATCCCAGTTCGGCGCACCGGCCGTCGCCGACGCGGTCGACCGGATCGAGTTGGCTTGCGCGAACGCAATGCCACTCGACGAAGGCCTCGCAGCTCTCAAGCTCGCCCTCGTGGAGAGCGACCGACGTTAGAGCATCTCCACTCGGCAGTGTTTCGCTCAGACGATGAGGAAATCGTGCTCCGTCAGCGACAGGCCTGCCGAAAGAACGGCAAAAGCCTGGGCCGTTCCCACGCCCGCGCCGTCGGAGTCGTACATCAGCGTTCCGCTTGCGGAATCGTAGATCAGACGATCGTCTGCATCGTGCGCGGCCCCGCCGATGTACAGGGCGGAGGACGCGACGGTGCTCTGTCCCGCGAAGGCTGCGAAAATCGAATCATCGAGAGCGATCCGGTCTATGCCCGAAGTGAAGTCTAGAATCGTATCCAGGTTGGTTGCGTGCAGCGCCGTACCGAAGACGAACGTATCCACGCCGGCCCCGCCGTGCAGCGCATCGGCGCCACCACCGCCCTTCAGCACATCGTCGCCTGCGCCGCCCTCGAGCCGGTTGGCCAGACCGTCGCCGGTCAACGTGTCGTTGCCGGACCCACCGGTCAGGTTCTCGATGTTGCGGAGCGTATCCTCGGCGACGCCGCCCACCGTCACGCTGGCCGCGCTCGCGCCGTTCAGCGTCACGGCAACGGAGTCCGTCTTGTCGCCATAGTCCGCCGTGTCCACGCCGGCGCCTCCGTTCAGCACGTCGGCACCCAGGCCGCCGCGGAACACATTGTCTTGCGCATCGCCGGTCAGCGTGTCTGCCCCCGATCCGCCCGTCACCTTCTCGATGTTGCGGAGGACGTCCTCGACGACGCCGTCCACCCTCACGACGGCATTCGCTGCCCCGTTCAGGGTCACTGACACGGACACCGCCTTGTCGCCGTAGTCCGCCATGTCCATCCCGACGCCACCGTCCAGCACGTCGGCGCCCATGCCGCCGTTCAGCACGTCGTCGCCATCACCGCCCACCAGCAGGTTGGCCAGCGAATCGCCAGTCAGCGCGTCCGCGCCCGACCCGCCCGTCACCCTCTCGATGTTGCGGATCGTGTCCTCGACGACACCGTCGACCGTCACAAGGGCATTCTCCGCCCCGTTCAGGGTCACCGACACGGACGCCGTCTTGTCGCTGTAGTCCGCCATGTCCACGCCGGCGCCACCATCCAGAACATCGGCACCCAGGCCACCCTTCAACATGTCGTTGTCCGCGCCGCCCGCCAGCATGTTCGCCAGCGCATCGCCGGTCAGCGTGTCCGTCCCCGATCCGCCCGTCACGTTCTCGATGTTGCGGATTGTGTCCTCGACGACCCCGTTCACGGTCACGCTGCTGTTCGTCGCCCCGTTCAGGGTCACCGACACGGACACCTTCTTCTCGCTGTAGTCCGCCGTATCCACGCCGGCGCCGCCGTTCAGCATATCGGCACCAAGGCCACCCCGGAATATATTGTCGCGCGAATCGCCGGTCAGCGTGTCCGCTCCCGATCCACCCATCACGTTCTCGATATCGCGGATCGTGTCCTCGATGATCCCGTCGATTCTAACAGCCGCATTGGTCGCCCCGCTCAGGGTAACCAACACAGAAACCGTCTTGTCGCCGTAGTCTGCCGTATCCATTCCGGCGCCGCCGTCCAGCACGTCCCTGCCCGCGCCGCCCTTCAGCAAATCGTCACCATCACCGCCCACCAGCAGGTTGGCCAGCGAATCGCCGGTCAGCGTGTCCGCCCCCGACCCGCCCGTCACCCTCTCAATGTTGCGGAGGACGTCCTCGGCGACACCATCCACCTTCACGACGGCGTTCGCCGCCCCGTTCAGGGTCACCGAAACGGACGCCGTCTTGTCGCTGTAGTCGGCCATGTCCACGCCGGCGCCACCGTCCAGAACGTCGGCGCCCAGGCCGCCCTTCAGCACGTCATTGTCCGCACCGCCCGCCAGCATGTTCGCCAGCGCATCGCCGGTCAGCGTGTCCGTCCCCGATCCGCCCGTCACGTTCTCGATGTTGCGGATTGTGTCCTCGACGACCCCGTTCACGGTCACGCTGCTGTTCGTCGCCCCGTTCAGGGTCACCGACACGGACACCTTCTTCTCGCTGTAGTCCGCCGTGTCCACGCCGGCGCCGCCGTCAAGAACGTCGGCACCCAGGCCGCCCTTGAGCACATCGTCGCCGCCTCCGGCCAGCACCGTGTCGTTGCCGTCACCGCTGTCGACCGTGTCATTGCCGTCACCCGTGGTGATGCCGTCATGACCATTGCCGGTGCGGATCACGAAATGCTCGACGCCGCTGAAGTCGACCCGATTGTAGTAGCGGGGATCGTCACCGAAATAGAAGCCGGAATAGCCGGTCTCGAGCGAACCCGTCAGCGCGGTCCCGACATTGCGGTTGATCGTCGACCAGTCGACCGTGAGCGTGTCGCTCTCGGTCCCCATCGCAACCGCGTCGCGTCCGCCCGTCACCGTCACCACATCGTTGCCGCCACCAGTATCGATCTGGTCGTCGTAGCCGTGCGAAGCGCTCAACGACAACAGCGTGTCGACCGTCTTGACCCTGTCATTGCCGGCACCGGTCTTCAGCGTCAGCGCCTCGATGCCGCGGACCGTGGCGGTGCCAAAGTAGGTAAGCTGCACGCCCGTCTTGGTGAGGTCGATGTTGATGGCCTGAGACGCTGTCGCCGTCGACTTGTCCGCCTCCCACCGGTCGGCGCCGAGGCCGCCGTCGATGACATCGATGCCCTTGCCGGTGGCCAGGTGGTCGTTGCCGTCGCCGCTGGAGACGGTGTCGTTGCCGTCGCCGGTACGAATCCCGTCATGCCCGCTGCCGCTGCGGATGATGAAGTGCTCGACTCCGCTGAAGTCGAGGCGATTGTAGTAGCGCCAGTCGTCGCCGAAGTAGATGCCCGAATAACCCGCTTCCAGCGAACCCGTCAGCACCACGCCGCCCGTACCGTTCACATCGTAGGTTCCCATCGACCGGCCGATCAGCGACCAGTCGATCGTCAGCGTGTCGGTGCCTGCGCCCATCGCGACAATGTCGCGGCCGCCCGTGGCGGTGACTGAATCGTTGCCGTCGCCGGTCTCGATCTGGTCGTTGTGGCCATGGGTGCCGGTGTTCGACACGACCGTATCCACCGTGCGGACGCTATCGTTACCTGCGCCCGTCTTGAGCGTGAGCATTTCGATGCCGCGCACCGTGGCGGTGCCCAGATAGGTAAGCTGGACGCCAGCCCTGGTGAGATCGATGTTGATCGCCTGCGCCGAGGTCGCAAACGACTTGTCCGCCTCCCAGCGGTCGGTGCCGAGGCCGCCATCGATGACATCGATGCCCTTGCCGGTGATCAGATGATCATCGCCGTCGGCGCTGTAGACCGTGTCGTTGCCATCGCCCGTACGGATCCCGTCATGGCCGCCGCCGCCACGGACGACGAAGTGCTCGACACCGCTGAAGTCGAGACGATTGTAGTAGCGCCAGTCGTCGCCGAAGTAGATGCCCGAATAACCCGTCTCCAGCGAGCCCGTCAGCGCCACGCCGCCGGTACCGCTTGAATCATAGGTCCCCATCGACCGGCCGATCAGCGACCAGTCCACCGTCAGCGTGTCGGTTCCCGTGCCCATCGCCACGGCATCGCGGCCACCCGTCATGGTGACCGCGTCGTTGCCGTCGCCGGTGTCGACCTGATCGTCATGGCCATGGGTCCCGGTGTTCGACACCACCGTATCCACCGTGCGGACGCCATCGTTGCCTGCGCCCGTCTTGAGCGTGAGCATCTCGATGCCGCGGACCGTGGCGCCACCCAGATAGGTGAGCTGGACGCCTGCCTTCATGAGGTCGATGTTGATGGCCTGAGACGCTGTCGCCGTCGACTTGTCCGCCTCCCAGCGGTCGGCGCCGAGGCCGCCGTCGATGACATCGATGCCCTTGCCGGTGTTCAGGTGGTCGTTGCCGTCGCCGCTGGAGACGGTGTCGTTGCCGTCGCCGGTACGAATCCCGTCATGCCCGCTGCCGCTGCGGATGATGAAGTGCTCGACTCCGCTGAAGTCGAGGCGATTGTAGTAGCGCCAGTCGTCGCCGAAGTAGATGCCCGAGTAACCCGCTTCCAGCGAACCCGTCAGCACCACGCCGCCCGTACCGTTCACATCGTAGGTTCCCATCGACCGGCCGATCAGCGACCAGTCGATCGTCAGCGTGTCGGCGCCTGCGCCCATCGCGACAATGTCGCGGCCGCCCGTCACGGTGACTGCATCGTTGCCGTCGGCAGTGTCGATCTGGTCGTCGAAGCCATGCGTACTGGTGTTGGACAGGACGGTCGCGTAGGTCCGGACGGTATCGGCCGCCGCACCCGTCTTGAGCGTGAGCATCTCGATGCCACGCACCGTCGCGCCGCCCATGTAGGTGAGCTGGACGCCGGCCTGATTGAGATCGATGTTGATCGCCTGCGCCGAGGTTGCGAACGACTTGTCCGCCTCCCAGCGGTCGGCGCCGAGGCCGCCGTCGATGACATCGATGCCCTTGCCGGTGATCAGATGGTCGCCGCCGTCGCCGCTGATGACGGTATCATTGCCGTCGCCCGTACGGATCCCGTCGTTTCCGCCGCCGCTGCGGACGATGAAGTGCTCGACACCACTGAAGTCGAGGCGATTGTAATAGCGCCAGTCGTCGCCGAAGTAGATGCCCGAATAGCCCGTCTCCAGCGAGCCCGTCAGTACCACACCACCGGTACCGCTCGAATTGTAGGTCCCCACCGATCGGCCGATCAGCGACCAGTCCACCGTCAGCGTGTCGGTTCCCGTGCCCATCGCCACGGAATCGCGCCCGCCTGTGACAGTGACGGCATCGTTACCGGCATTGGTCTCGATCCCGTCGTCAAAGCCGTGCGTGCTGGTATTGGACAGGACAGTGGCGTAGGTGAGGACGGTGTCATCAGCAGCACCCGTCTTGAGGGTCAGCATCTCGATGCCGCGCACCGTGGCGCCACCCAGATAGGTGAGTTGCACGCCGGTCAGGTTGAGATCGATGTCTATAGCCTGCGCCGAGGTCGCGAACGACTTGTCGGCCTCCCACCGGTCGGCACCCGCGCCGCCGTCGACAATATCGATGCCCTGTCCGGTGATGATGTGGTCATTGCCGCCGGCGCTCGACACGGTGTCGTCGCCGTCGCCCGTGCGGATGCCATCGTCGCGGTCGGCGCTCTTGATGTCGAAACGCTCGATGCCACTGAAGTCGACGCGATTGTAGTAGCGCCAGTCGTCGCCGAAGTAGATGCCTGAATAGCCGGTTGCCAGCGAACCGGTCAGCGGCACGCTGCCGTTGCCGACGCTGTCATAGGTCCACAGGCTACGGTCGATCTGGGACCAGTCGACGACTAACAGGTCGTCGCCCGCACCGGCGGCGAGCACGTCGCGCCCGCCGTTGGTCCGCAGCGTATCGTCCAGTGCTCCGCCAAAGAGCCCGTCGTTGCCCTTGCCCCCAGCCAGGTCGAAGCGTTCGACGTTCTGGAACGACGCGGTATAGTAATACTCGGTGGTGTACGGCACTCCCCCGGTGATGACCGTCACCGAATGCGAGAAGCTCTTGTAGCTGCCATCGCCGCCATCGCGGAAGATGTCCCGCTGGGACGTTGACCAGTCCATGATGAGCAGGTCGCGCGTCCCCTCCCCACCGTCGAACTCCACGCCGTAGGAGGTGGCGAAATCGACAGCCAGCGTGTCGTTGCCGCCTTGTCCGGCAAAATACGTCCAGGTCCGGTTCAGGTAGGGATTGTCTGAGGGATTCGTGACCGTGCCACGAACGTCGAGATAGTCGTCGCCATTGCCCGCAGTGAGGCTGAGGGCTTCGATGGAGACGAGTTGAGTCCCGTCGGCCAGCGTGACGCTGCCGGAGCCCATCAGGTTCTTGAGGATGATGTTGTTGGCACCCCCCGACAGCGAGAGCGAGGCCCTGTCGAAGCCGCCGCCGCCATTCAGGATGTCGACCCCGCCGCCGCCAATCAGGAGATCGTCGCCGTCGTTGCCCGTCAGTATGTCGTTCAGTGCACCACCGACCAGAATATCGCCGGCGGAGCCGCCCTTCACGTCGAACCGTTCGACCTCCTTGAAGAAGAGATACTGATTGGATCCGCCGACAACGGTGCGCTGGTAGTTCTCCGCGATCCCGATCTTGTCGGAATTCGCGATACCCAGCCCGGAATAGCCGATCGATGTCGTGGCAAGGGACCAGTCCAGCACGAGCGTGTCGGTTCCCGAACCGCCGTCGAAGTGGTCGGCGGCAGAATTCAAGTCGCTGAATGTGGCGCGGTCGTTCCCACCGTGGCCGAAAACGACATCGGACCCTGCTCCCGGTGCGAACGTATCATTGCCATCGGTCCACGGATCCTGATCGGCGGCCTTCGCAATACCGGCCTCGACGCGATACATGCGGACGTTGTCCAGCATCGTGCCGTCGCCGTCGCTGCCGCCGATCTCCACGAAGGTCAGTCGATTCTTGTCCGGCCCGGTTCCCGCACCACCGGTGACGTCGATGTAGTAGGTCAGGTAGCCGGTCGTCGGATCGATGTAGGTGTCATGGGTCGGCCCCCAGGTCAGTTTCGTGCCGCCCCAGTAGACCTCCAGCCGTGCCGAAGTCCCTGCATCCAGCTTGCGCGCCTCGAATGCCAGCCGGTAGCTTGCGCCGTCCTCCGCGCGATCGACCTTCTGGGTGATGCTGATATTGGTTCCGGGCGCATAGCCTTCCAGATCGATTCCGTATTTTCCTTCGAAGGGATCGGCGCCGACGACGGCCGCGGTGAAGAGTTCACGTCCCGGGCCCGACAGCAGCCCCCAGCTGTCGAGGGAGTCCAGGTACTGGACATAGCCGTTCGCGTCGACCTCCACAGTGTCGACGACCTCGAAACCGCCGTTGATGATGAGGTTGGAGTCCGCGCCGAAAAGCGTGTCGTCGCCCGCATTGCCGGCGAGCCTGTCCGCCCCCTGTCCGCCGCGCAACACGTCTGTATCGTCGCCGCCAAAGAGAATGTCGTCGCCGCCGAGACCATCGAGGTCCGATCCTCCGGCAACCGTCAGGCCGACCAGTCGATCGTTGAAGTTGCTGCCGATCAGGTTCTCGATCGAGACCAGCACGTCGCCCTGCGCGTCGCCGCCCGACGGACGGCGGGTCTCCTGGCGACCGAGGTCGATGTCGACGGCGGCCGTCGATCGTTCGTACGTGACGGTGTCGGAGCCGCCGCGGCCATCGAAGGTGTCCGCACCCGCCCCGCCATCGAGCATGTTGTCGGCGGCATTGCCGGCGATCGTGTCCGCGCCTGCGCCGGTGATCGCCGTTTCGATCACCGTTCCGAAGGCTATGCCGATGTTGTTGACCAGGCCGGCGGCGCTGCTGAACTTACCGTCGTCGAGGTCCACCTTCGATGCCTGGGAGAATCCGGACAGGTCGAGCGTGTTGTTGGTCCCGGTGCTGAACAGCGTTACGACCGGGGTCGCATTGTTCGTGAAATCGAAGAACCTCTGGAGTCGGCCGCCGATGTTGCTGTTGAAGCCGAACACCTCTCCGCCATCGAGCGGAGTCGACTCCGCCTCTCCGTAGAGTCGCTGAATCGCCACCACGTCCAGCGGCATCCACGTATGAGCGGTACGGTTGTACGCATTGTTGGGGCCGGGAAGGTCGTTGCTGTCGGTGCCCCAGTTCGTGTCCTTGTAGTCGTAACTGTCGCGAAAGGCCGCCGTGCTGCGCTGGCTGAAGCCGATGTAGGACATCGTCGTCCACATCAGTTCGTCGTAGGCGCTGAACTGTTGGGTCGCCGGATTGACGGTCCCGTTGTAGTTGCCGCCGTGACCCAGACCGAGAAGGTGCCCGACTTCGTGGATGATCGTGGCCATCCCGAAGCCGCCGATGTAGTCGACGCGTCCCGACAAGTCCCAGCCGACCTTGCCGGTTTCCATGTTGATGATGTGCTGGCCGCTGCTCTGGCCGAGCGTGCTTCCGCTCCCCTGTGTGCTGGGACCGCTCTCGTTCGCGCCGCTTCCCGTACCGCCACGCTGAAGCTTCACATCGGCATTGCTGTCGCCAAGCACGAAGGTGACGTTGGCGATCGCCGACCACATGTCGAGCGCGGTGACGAACGTATCCTTTTCCGTATCGGTGAAATTCGACGCCGCATCGAACGTATAGCTGATCGTGGCGCCCGTGCCTGCCGTTGGAGTGCCCCACTTGTGGGCTGTATCGGATCGTTGCCCCCACCACGAGTTGCTCTGGATGGTACCGTCGGCATTGACCCCGGTGACGTAGGCGACTTGCTGTTCGAATGCCGAAGTCACGGGGGCAGCCGCGACGGCCGTCGCCTGCGACATCGCGCCTTCCGAGGTCGGGGAAACGGCTGCAAGCTCCGTCGAGTTTGCCGTTACGCCTTCAAGTCCGTCCCAGATCCACTTGGCAGGCTCTCGACCATCACCGCAAAAAACGCACATCTCTCCGTCCCCCAAGTATTCAGGCTGCGTCGTTCCCCTCGGCTTGTGCAGTCCGCCGACCGGCAACCAATGCAATGCCTACGTGCGTTTGGGTCCCGCTTCCCGGTTCGGCCCCCTTGCACGCCCGTTTTCCCACCCAACGTCTACCGCAGTTTCTCGTTCAGACTGTACCGCCGACATGTCAACCAGTTGTGAACACTGGCGCGACTGACAAGCGTGCCGCCTCACCCGGCATTCTCGGGTCGACGACGACATCGACCAGGCACCGTCCAGCTCCGGCTGGTCGCGGCCGGGCTTCTTGCGTTACTGGAAGGCGGGACAGCACAGCGGGGGAAGAATGAAGCTCATATTCATGACATGCGCGCAGTCCAGCGCCGTCGACAGTCAGACCGGCCGGCTCAGCCTCTTCCACCTGCTCGAACAGGTTCAGGCGACCAGCTTCCCCACGGCCATGTCGCTTACGCTCATTGGCATGTTTGCCCGGGAGGCGGGCGAGGCGGACGACCAGTCGGTTCGGTTGAAGGTGGATCTGGGCGAAGCGACGATCTTCGAGTCTGCCGTCAATTTCTCCTTCCGGGGCAAGCCGCGCAGCCGGGTCCTGATGGCCATGAACGGCCTCGCCGTTCCCTCGGCGGGAACGCTGTCCTTCTGGTTCCTTTCAGGCGAGGGCGCGCCGCTCGGGGCGCCGTGGGAGGTCGTCGTGGAGAAGGGTCCGGCACAGCAGACGCCGGCGCAGGCGTCATAGACGCCTTAGCTCCGCTTCAGATCGTGTGAAAAATCCTTCACCGGCTCTGAAAAAATATGTCCGGAAACGAATTTGTGACCGGCAGGATTCTTGCTCTCCCGGTGCAGTTTGCCCTATGTGGATGGTCTAATCTGCATTCGTGATGTGCGCGATTGCATAGTCACGGCCGTTCAGGGGCGTCATGTTCAGACCGAGCCAAGTGGCGTTCATCGACCCTGCGGTGCGGGATGCCGGTTTCCTTGCCAAGCATCTGCAACTTGGCATCGAGCCAGTGCTGCTGGACCCCACCCGTCCGGCGCTCGCGCAGATGGCCGAGTTTCTGGCGGCCAGACCGAAAGTCGACGTCATTCATATCGTCGCCCACGGTCAATCCGGGCAGATCGACTTCACCGCCGGTTCGCTTACGCGTGAGCGACTGACGGCTCACTGGAGCGAACTGTCTGCTCTGGCCCGTGGGCTTTCGACGACCGGAGAGATCCGCTTGTGGGCCTGCGAGGTCGCCAGCGGCGCGGCGGGAGCCGACTTCGTAACGGCGCTCGCGCAGGCGACCGGGGTTCCGGTGCATGCCTCCACGCACCTCGTGGGCGCCACCGCGCAGGGCGGCCGCTGGGACCTCGACGTACCGGCCGGCCCCTCACCTTCTCCCCCCTTCACGGCGGCGGGCGTTGCCTCCTATGCGGGCGTTCTCGCAACCTTCACCGCGACGGCGGGCACGGACACATTCACAGGGACCTCGGCCAGCGACACCTACGTCGTGGCGGCGGGCACCGTCAGCGCGCTCGATACGTTCAACGCGGGGGGCAGCCCCGGCGTCGACGTCATCCAGATCGGCACGGCCGGCGCCGGCACCAGCGTCGATCTCAGTGCCGCGGCGACAGATGGCGTCCTGGGCTTTGTCGACTTCGAGGCGATCACCTTCGTCAACACGTCGGGCACCTCGACGGCGACATTCAATGCCGCCCAGTTCGGCACCGGCAGGATATCGACGACGGTGGCCATCACCGGCACGGCCTCCGCCCAGGGCCTCGTCATCAGCACCAACCCCGGCGCATCGGTCGACCTGTCCGGCTGGACCTTTGCAACCTGGACGTCCGGCACCGATACGATCTCAATCAATGCCGCCACCGGCGACGAGATCCTGATCGGCAGCAGCCAGGCCGACCGCTTCGTCGTCAATGCCACCAACCAGGTCTCGCTGGCCGACCGCTATGACGGCGGTGCCGGCAACGACGTCATCCAGATCGGCGCAACCACGACGGGCGTGACGGTCGATCTCAGCGCCGCGGCCACGGACGGCGTGGATGGCTTCGTCGGCATCGACGGTATCAGCTTCATCAACACGACGGGTACCTCGAGCGCCACCTTCGGCAGCGCGCAGCTGGGTGCCGGCAAGATTTCGAACGCCGCGGTTATCACCGGAGCGAGTTCGACCCAGGCCATCACGATCAATGCGGCCGTGGGCGGCTCGATCGATCTCTCGGGCTGGACCTTCTCCGGCTGGACCTCGGGCACCGACACGATCTCCCTCACCGGCTCGACCGGCGACGAGATCCTCGCCGGCAGCAGCCAGGCTGACCGGCTCGTCGTCACCGACACGAGCCAGGTTTCCTTGGGTGACCGCTACGATGGCGGAGCCGGCAACGATGCAATCCAGATCGGCGTGGCCGGCGCGGGCACGAGCATCGATCTCAGCGCCGCTGCGTCCGACGGTATCAACGGCTTCCTGAATGTCGAGGGAATCACCTTCGTCAATACGTCGGGCACTTCGACGGCCACCCTCGCCAGCGCACAGCTCGGCACCGGCAAGATTTCGAATGCGTCGGTAATCACAGGTACGAGTTCGTCACAGGCCATCGCCATCACCGCGGCCGTTGGCGACTCGGTCGATCTGTCGGGCTGGACCTTCTCGGGCTGGACGTCGGGCACCGACACGATCTCCCTCACCGGCTCGACGGGCGACGAAATCATCGTCGGCAGCAGCCAGATCGACCGCTTCGTCGTCACCGACAGCAATCAGGTCTCCGCGGGCGACCGCTACAGCGGCGGCGCCGGCAACGACGTCATCCAGGTCGGCACTGCGGGCGCGGGCACGAGCATCGATCTCAGCGCCGCTGCCTCGGACGGCACCAACGGCTTCCTGAGTGTCGAGGGCATCACCTTCGTCAACACGTCGGGCACCTCGACGGCGACGCTCAACGCGGCGCAGATCGGAATCGGCAAGATTGCGACGACTGCGGTCGTCACCGGCAGCGCGGCGACCCAGGGCGTGGCGATAAACCTTTCCGCCGGCGGCTCGCTCGATCTGTCGGGCTGGACCTTCTCCGGCTGGACGTCCGGCACCGACACGATCTCCCTCACCGGCTCGACGGGCGACGAAATCATCGTCGGCACCAGCCAGATCGACCGCCTCGTCGTCACCGACAGCAATCAGGTCTCCGCAGGCGACCGCTACAGCGGCGGCGCCGGCAACGATGTGATCCAGGTCGGTACCGCGGGCGCGGGCACGAGCATCGACCTCAGCGCCGCCGCCGCGGACGGCGTGAACGGCTTCCTCAGCGTCGAGGGCATCACCTTCGCCAATACGTCGGGCCTGTCGACCGCCACCCTGAACGCGGCCCAGTTCGGAACCGGCAAGATCGCGACCGCAGCGGCGATCACGGGCACGGCCGCGGATCAGGCCCTTGCGATCAACGTGGCATCGGGCGGCTCGCTCGATCTTTCCACCTGGACATTCACCGGCTGGACCTCGGGCACCGACACGATCAGCCTCACCGGCTCGACGGGGACCGAGATCATTGTCGGCAGCAGCCAGGTCGACCGGTTCGTCGTCGGCGACAGCAATCAGGTTTCGGCGACGGATCGCTACAACGGCGGTGCGGGCAACGACATCCTGCAGGTCGGCGTTGCCGGTGCCGGCACGAGCATCGATTTCACCACGGCGGCGGCCGACGCGGTCAACGGCTTCCTCAGCGTCGAGGGCATCGCCTTCGTCAATACTTCAGGCACCGCATCGGCCACCTTCAATGCCGCCCAGTTCGGCACAGGCAAGATCGCCACCACTACCTCCATCACCGGAACGCTCGGCGCCGTCCAGGCGCTGACGGTCAACGTCGCCGCCACCGGCTCGGTCGATCTTTCGGCCTGGACGTTCACCGACTGGACCTCAGGCACTGACACGATCACGGTCAACGGCTCGACCGGCGCCGAGACTTTGACCGGCGCAACCCAGACAGCCCAGATCCTGGCCGGCGCGGGCACCGACACGCTGATTGTCACCGCCACCAGCCAGATCCAGGCCGGCGACCGGTACGATGGCGGCGACGATGCCGACACGCTGCGCATCGGCACGACGACAGGCACGGCCATCGATCTCAGCGCCGCGGCGACCGATGGCATCGACGGCTTCGTCAACATCGAGCGCGTTACCTTCGTCAATTCCTCCGGAACGACAACGGCGACCTTCAACGCCGCCCAGTTCGGCACCGGCCGGATTTCGAACACGACCCTGTTCACGGGAACCAGCCAGGTCCAGGCCGTTGCGGTCAACCTGTCGGCCGGCGGTTCGCTCGACATGTCGGGCTGGACCTTCGCCACCTGGACCTCCGGCACCGACATCATCACGGTAACGGGCTCGACGGGCGACGAGACCATCGTCGGCAGCAGCCAGATCGACCGCTTCGTCGTCAGCGATACGAACCAGGTCTCCGCGGCGGACCGGTACAATGGCGCAGGTGGCAACGACATCCTTCAGGTCGGCCTGGCCGGCGCCGGAACGGCGATCGACTTCAGCGCAGCCGCTTCCGACGGCGTCAATGGTTTCCTGAGCGTCGAGGCGCTCGCCTTCGTCAACACGTCGGGCACATCGACCGCCACCTTCAATTCCGCCCAGTTCGGCACCGGCAAGATCGCCACGACAACGGCGATCACGGGAACGACCGCCGCCGCGCAGGCCCTCGTGGTCAACATGGCGCCGGCCGGCACGCTCAACATGTCGGGCTGGACCTTCACGAACTGGACCGCCGGCACCGACACGATCACAGTCAACGGCTCGAGCGACGCCGACACGATCACCGGGCCCATTCAGGGAGCCACGATCCTGGCCGGCGCCGGCAACGACACGCTGGTCGTCACCGCCACGACCCAGGTGCAATCGAACGACCGCTACGACGGCGGCGGCGACACCGACACGCTGCAGATCGGTACGGTCGGCGCCGGCGTGGCCGTCAGCCTGACGGCGGCCGCAAGCGACGGCATCGACGGCTTTGTCAATATCGAGGCTCTCTCCTTCGTCAACACGTCGGTCACGTCGACCGCGACCTTCAACGCGAGCCAGTTCGGCGCCGGCAAGATCTCCACCGCCGCGACGATTACCGGAACGGCGGCGGGCACCCAGGGGTTGGTCGTCAACCTCGCAGCGGGCAATTCGCTGGACCTGTCGGGCCTGACCTTCGTCACCTGGGCATCCGGCACCGACACGATCAGCCTGACCGGCTCGACCGGCAGCGAGAGCATCGTCGGCACAAGCCAGATCGACCGCTTCGTAGTGGGCGCCACGAACCAGATCTCGGCCGGCGACCGGTACGACGGTGGCGCCGGCAACGACGTCATCCAGATCGGGGCGACGACGGCCGCCGTTGCGGTCGATCTCAGCGCGGCCGCTTCCGACGGGGTTAACGGCTTCATCAGCGTCGAGGGCATTCTCTTCGTCAACTTGACCGGAACAGCCGCGGCGACCTTCAACGCCAACCAGTTCGGCACCGGCAAGATTTCTTCGGCAGCGATCATCTCCGGCACGAATTCGACCAACGCAATCGTGGTCAACGTGGATTCCGGCGGATCGGCCGACCTGTCGGGCTGGACTTTCCCGACATGGACCTCCGGTACCGATACGATCACGGTCAATGGCGCGGGCGGTGCGGAGACGTTCACCGGCGCCATCCAGGGCACGACGATCCTGGCCGGGGCCGGCAACGATACGCTGATCGTCGGCAACACGACCCAGGTGCAGGTTGCCGACCGCTATGACGGCGGCGCGGACAACGACACGCTGCAGATCGGCCTGGCGGGTGCCGGCACCAGCATCAGCCTCACGGCCGCGGCGACCAACGGCATCGACGGCTTCGTCAACATCGAGGGCGTCACCTTCGTCAACACGTCCGGCACGTCGACCGCGACGTTCGGCTCGGCACAGTTCGGCGCCGGGAAGATTTCCGCCACCGCGTTGATCACGGGCACGGCCTCGACCCAGGCGCTCGCCATCAACATGGCCACGGGCGGAGCGCTCGATCTCTCAGGCTGGACCTTCGCGGGCTGGACCTCGGGCACCGACACGATCACGCTGACCGGATCGACGGGCAGCGAGACGATTGTCGGCAGCAGCCAGACGGACATCTTGTTTGTCGGCGCGACGGCGCAGGTGTCCGTAGGCGACCGCTACGACGGCGGCACGGGCAACGACGTCCTGCAGGTTGGTGCGGCGGGCGGCGGAGTCACCATCGACTTCAGCGCCGCGGCGACGGACGGCGTGAACGGCTTCCTCAATGTCGAGACCGTCAATTTCACCAACACGTCGGGAACGTCGACCGCAACGTTCAATGCCGGCCAGTTCGGCGCCGGCAAGATTTCCAATAGCGTCACCTTCACCGGTACCGCGTCCACTCAGGCGCTCGTGCTCAACCTGTCCGCCGGTGGTTCGCTCGACATGTCGGGCTGGACCTTTGCCACCTGGACCTCGGGCACCGACGCGATCACGATAACGGGGTCTACCGGCAACGAGTTCATCGTCGCCAGCAGCCTGATCGACCGGTTCGTCGTCGGCGCGTCCAACCAGGTCACGTCGGGCGACCGGTACAACGGTGGCGCCTCGAACGACATCCTGCAGGTCGGGCTCATCGGCGCCGGCACGAGCATCGATCTCAGCGCCGCCGCCTCCGACGGCATCAACGGCTTCCTGAGCGTCGAGGCCATCGCTTTCGTCAACACGTCGGGCACGGCGACGGCGACCTTCAACGCCAACCAGTTCGGCTCCGGAAAGATCGCCTCGACGGTCGCCGTCACCGGCACTGCCTCGACCAACGCGATCGTGGTCAACGTGGATTCCGGCGGCTCGGCCGACCTGTCCGGCTGGACCTTCCCGACCTGGACATCCGGCACCGACACCATCACGGTCAACGGCTCGGCCGGCGCGGAGACTTTCACCGGCGCCATCCAGGGCACGACGATCCTGGGCGGGGCCGGCAACGACACGCTGATCGTCAGCAACACGACCCAGGTGCAGGTCACCGACCGCTACGATGGCGGGGCGGACAACGACGCCCTCCAGATCGGCCTGACCGGTGCCGGCACCAGCATCAACCTGACGGCCGCGGCGACCAACGGTATCGACGGCTTCGTCGGCATCGAGGGCATCACCTTCGTCAACACGTCCGGCACGTCGACCGCGACGTTCAACTCGACCCAGTTCGGCGCCGGCAAGATCTCCACCACGTCGACGATCACGGGAACGGCCTCGACCCAGACCTTCGCGGTGACGCTGCCGTCCGCCGGATCGTTCGATCTTTCGGGATTCACCTTCTCGAACTGGACGTCGGGCACGGACGTCATCTCGGTGACCGGTTCGGCGGGGGCCGACACGATCGTCGGCAGCGGTCTGGTCGATACGCTGACGGGGGCTGCCGGCGCCGACACGCTGACGGGCGGGGGCGGCCTCGACATCTACGGCTTCGCCGCCGGATCGTCGGCACTCACCATTGGCGGCTCGGGTATGTCGGGCACGATCGCCGGCTACGACACGGTCACCGACTACGCCTACGGGGCGAGCGCGGCCGCCAGCGAGAAGCTCGGCTATTCCGGCGCCGCCGTCGTCACCTCCTTTACGCGCGCGGCAGCTTCGACGCTGCAGCTGAACACCGGCGCCACGGTCAAATCGCACGCCATCACCAATGGCGTCATCACTTTCGACGATACGACCACCTATGCCGCCGCGGTGAACCTGCAGTCGCTGTCTGACGTGGCGGCGGCGGTGCAGTATCTCCAGGCTCACGATATCGGCACGACCGGCAGTGCGGTCGCCTTCAAGGCAACGATCGACGGCATCGGCCACACCTTCGTCTTCATCCAGGGGACGTCCACCGGCTCGCCGGACAGCAGTGATTCGCTGATCGATCTCGTGAACGTTTCCGCCAGCAGCCTCACGGCGAGCAGCAATCAGCTGACCGCATTCGATGGCGTGCCGCCGCCACCTCCCGCAGCGCCGACGGTGGCGGAGAATGCGGCAGGGGGCATCAACGCTGCCGAGGCGGCCGACGGCACGGTGGTGCTCGTGAGCCTCTCGGGGACCGGCGCGGTTGCCGGCGATACGTTGACCGTCAACTGGGGCGGCCAAGTCCTGAGCCAGCTCCTGACGGCCGGCGACATCCTCGCGGGCAGCGTAGGCGTTGCCGTACCACCCGAGACGATCGCGGCAGAAGGCGACGGTGAGTTCAACGTCACTGCCAGCCTGACCGACACGATCGGCAACATCGGTTCGAACTCGCCGGCGACCCTGGTCTCGGTCGATACGGTCGCGCCGCCAGCGCCGCCGGCGCCCGGAGTCGCGGAGAGCGGCGCCGGCGGGGTCAATTCCAGCGAAGCCTCGAACGGCACCGAAGTCGTCGTCGACCTGTCGGCCCTCGTGGCCGAGGCCGGCGATACGCTGACCGTGAATTGGGGCGGCCAGGTGGTGAGCCGGGCCGTGACCGGAGCGGAGGTCCTGGTCGGAAGTGCGACCGTCCAGATATCCCTCGGCGTGATTGCGGCGCAGGGCGACGGCACGTTCGACGTGACGACCAGCCTGACCGACATCGCCGGCAACGTCGGAGCGGCCTCCGCGCCCACGTCGGTGACAGTGGACACGGTGGCGCCGGCGGCGTTGACGACCGCGCCCGCCGTTCCGGAGAGCGCACTCGACGGACTGAACGGCACCGAAGCCGCGGACGGCACGTCGGTCATCGTCGACCTGTCGGGCAGCGAGGCCGTGCTGGGCTATTCGCTGAAGGTCAACTGGGGTGGCCAGGCCGTCGTCCACGTGCTCAGCGAGGACGACCTCTTGGCCGGCACCGCCTCCGTGCAGGTACCACCCGGCACGATCGCCCTTCAGGGCGACGGCACGGTCTCGGTCACGGCCAGCCTGATCGATATCGCCGGCAACGAAGGGACGGCTTCCCCAGCCGCGAGTGTCCCTGTCGACCGCACGAACCCTACCGTGACGGTAGCGATCGCAGAGTCGGCGTTGAGCGATGGCACAGCCAGTTCGCTTGTCACCTTCACGTTCAGCGAAGCCCCGACGGGCTTCAGCGACGCCGATCTCGACGTCTCGGGCGGCACGGTCACCGGCCTGGCCGCGACCGGCGACCCGTTGGTCTGGACGGCACAGTTCACCGCGACGGACGGCTTCACCGGCACCGGCTCGGTGTCGGTCGTCTCCGGCAGCTACACCGATGCGGCCCTGAACCTGGGTGGGTCGGGCTCCGACAGCGTCAGCATCGATCGCACCAATCCCACCGTCACGGTCGCGATTGCGGAAGGTTCGCTGAGCGACGCCACGGCGAGCTCGCTGGTCACCTTCACCTTCAGCGAGGAACCGGGCGGCTTCACCGACGCCGATCTCGACGTCTCGGGCGGCACGGTGACCGGCCTCGCCGCGACCGGCGACCCGCTGGTCTGGACCGCGCAGTTCACCGCGACCGATGGCTTCACCGGCACCGGCTCGGTAGCGGTGATCTCCGACAGCTATACCGATGCGGCGCTGAACCTCGGCGGGTCGGGCAGCGACAGCGTCACGATCGACCGGACGAACCCGACGGTCACCGTGACCATCGCGGAAGCCTCGCTGAGCGATGGGACGGCGAGTTCGCTGGTGACCTTCACCTTCAGCGAGGAACCGGTCGGCTTCAGCGACGCGGATCTGGACGTCTCGGGCGGCACGATCAGCGGCCTGGCCGCGACCGGCGATCCGCTGGTCTGGACGGCACAGTTTACCGCGACCGACGGCTTCACCGGCACCGGCTCGGTGGCGGTCGTCTCCGACAGCTATACCGATGCGGCCCTGAACCTGGGCGGGTCGGGCTCCGACAGCGTCAGCATTGACCGCACTAACCCCACCGTCACGGTCGCGATTGCGGAAGGTTCGCTGAGCGACGCCACGGCGAGCTCGCTGGTCACCTTCACCTTCAGCGAAGCCCCTGTCGGATTCAGCGACGCGGATCTCGACGTCTCGGGCGGCACGGTGACCGGCCTCGCCGCGACCGGCGATCCGCTGGTCTGGACGGCACAGTTCACCGCGACGGACGGCTTCACCGGCACCGGCTCGGTGTCGGTCGTCTCCGGCAGCTACACCGATGCGGCCCTGAACCTGGGTGGTCCCGGCACCGACAGTGTCACGATCGACCGCACCAATC